>Ga0209828_1000430_pt1 | contig 40481 bp, 33 predicted proteins | sample MaitaG_FD_187429 | JGI IMG/M metagenome (GOLD analysis project Ga0209828, IMG submission 187429) | Marine algal microbial communities from Maine, USA - Maine_Asex2 metaG (SPAdes) (version 2) | ecosystem: Host-associated > Algae > Red algae > Unclassified | place: Maine, USA | collected 2015-01-05
CCTTCACAGAAATGCTACATGCACATTCGCCGAATTGTGTATTCTACTAGGAGCACGCATCTCGAGAAAACTATATTGAATAAAAACACTTTACTTATAATTTACAAATTGTGAAATATTGCAATAAGATTTAGTAATGGTGTAGAAACAGTGGAAAGTAAATACTGTTTTTTACAAATGGATTGCATCCATACTCGTAAAATCGACCAATTTGCACTTATAAATTGTGTATGACATGCTTGTTAAAGTAATGAGTTAAGACATGGTTGCGAGTGGATAACAGCAATACAAGTGTCTTCGCGAACACTAAATCATATGAGAGGATACTTTTTATAGTGTCTCAGATGACATCACAGAAAAAAATGCAATTTCATTGGTAACATTTTAGTTCTAGATGGTATATATTAATATAGAATAAAGAATGAAACTTTTAATACCTAAAAAACAACACTATTTGAAGCATCATTTTACAAGCTAATTATTTACCAACTTATTATCTAACCAATATAATATTTCAAAATGAAAAATCAAAAGAGTTTTGTATTTGCTTTTTTAACCTGCTTAAGCATTTGCCTATCATCATGTTCCGAAAAAGGATATGGATGTTACACAGTTGACATTGATGTAATAGCAACAGAAAAAATTGAAGTCATGCAAACGCATGCAGTTACCATAGAAGCCACAACAGTAGCGGATTAGAAACAATTAACACGTAATATATTACCAATAAAAAATGAATAAAATGAAAAAGATATTTTTCGTACTAGGACTAGTATGCATATATAATATGGGCGTAGCACAGACTACAATCGGATTAAAATTAGATTATAGCCAAGGAGTTTCCAGCTCTAAAATGCTGGAACTCGATAAGGAAAATCGTATAGATTACAATCTTAATTACAAAGGACAAGAGAATATCATCTCCTTCGGAATTTCGTCCAGAACACAGTTAGGGCCATTCTTTCTGGCTAAAGATGTTATGTATAGAAAAACCACAAATATTTTTGACCTGGAGAATTTTATAATTGAGGATGCTGTCTATGAACGCAGTGTTTCAGAAACAACACATCAGTTTATTGTTCCTATAGCCGCAGGTTTTGATGTGGGCGATCTTTATTTTGGTGCAGGTCCCATTCTTAAGTATGCGCTGGATACAGAACGTTCTGCAGAACTTACAGATGCATTTGTATTTAAGGACAGGAAGTTTAGTTCAGCCTTTCAATTTCTTGCGGGGTTTAAGTTAAACAAACACATACACTTAAATCTTAAATACGAGGCTGCGATGGGATCTATCGGTGATGGCTATTACTATAATGCAGAAAAAATAAACTTTAAAACAGCACCTAATCTTTTAACTGCTGGTTTAGGTCTCTATTTTTAAGTAAAAGAAACATTTCCTATTATTCAAATAACTGATTTCGAAACGTCGAGGTCAGTTATCAATTTTTAGAACATTAAATGAATAGGGAATCTTAATAGCCAATAATTAATAGATTTTTATTTAGCCTGAATGCATTATTCAAAAAGTAGGGCGTGCCCTTACGTCTTGTTGCACAAGACTACAGGTCGGGCTTTCCAGGGGTTCCGTCCCTTAGGATCTTCGCTACGCTCAGCACCTGCACGACAGTCTGCGACTCCCTTACACTCCCTCACGCAAAAAAACTGCTTTGTAAAAATCCACATTTGCATCTACCAGCGAACAACCTGAGCGATCTAAAGTGAGCCCCGCGAGCAATCTAACAGAGAGCCAAAGGCGAACGATCTACCAGCGAGAGCAACGAGCGATCTACCAGTGAGCCCCGCGAACGATCTACCAGAGAGCCAAAGGCGAACGATCTACCAGCGAGAGCAACGAGCGATCTACCAGTGAGCCCCGCGAACGATCTAACAGAGAGCCAAAGGCGAACGATCTACCAGTGAGCCCCGCGAACGATCTAAAGTGAGCCCCGCGAACGACGAAAGTGAGCCCCGCGAACGACTAAACCAACATATCAAAAAGTAAAGGCTTGTCGTTAATCGCTTCAAACCTAATATGAATAGATTCCATCTTGGCTAATAAGCTCGCATAGTCATCCGCATGCCGCAATTCAATGCCAACCAATGCTGGCCCCCTTTCTCTGTTGTGCTTTTTAGTGTACTCAAAGTGAGTAATATCATCATTCGGCCCCAGTACATTTAGAAACTCCTTCAATGCACCAGCTCTTTGAGGAAAGTTAATAATGAAATAGTGCTTTTTGCCTTCGTATAACAGCGCACGTTCTCTTATTTCTTGTGTTCGTGTTATATCATTATTACCGCCACAAATAATGGTACACACATTTTTTCCTTTTATCTCATCTTTGAAATAATCAAGAGCTGCAATCGAAATTGCGCCTGCAGGTTCGACTACAATAGCGTCGTCATTATATAATTGCAAAATTGTACTACAGATTTTACCTTCTGGTACAAGAATATTGTCATCCACAATACGACGCGCTGTGTCAAAACAAATTCCGCCAATAGATTTAACAGCAATGCCATCAGCAAACGTATCAATTGAGTCTAATGTAATTCTTCTGCCTGCTTCTAAACTCTTGTGTAATGCAGGAGCACCCACAGACTCCACTGCAATTATTTTCGTATTTGGACTTATAGCTTTAAAGTAAGATCCAACGCCAGACAATAAACCACCTCCTCCTACAGCAATAAATATGTAATCAATTGCTTCAGTGGACTGGCTGATAATCTCCGTTGCAATAGTGCCTTGCCCAGCTATGACATCCAAATCATCAAAGGGATGAATGAATGTATGTCCAGTAGCTTCGTGCTCCTGCATAGCTGCCTCGAAAGCATCATCAAAACTGTCACCTGTAAGCTTAATGTCAATCCACTCCTTACCAAAATATTTGACCTTGTTAATTTTTTGATTCGGGGTAGGGTTAGGCATATATACAGTGCCCTGTATTTGTAATTGTGCGCATGCAAATGCAAATCCCTGCGCATGATTACCAGCACTAGCACACAATGCTTTAAAACTACCATGTTCCTTTTTCATCAACTTCATCTTGTGATATGCTCCTCTTATTTTGAACGAACGTACAATTTGCATATCCTCCCGTTTGATACTAATATTGCAATCGTATTTTGAGGATAGCCCCGCATGATGTTGCAGTGGAGTCTGAATCACTGTGTCCTTGATATTAAAGTAGGCATCTTGGATACTTTTAGCAGAGATTAATTTGGCTTTTGCTTGCGTCATACTTTTTAACTTAAGCGTTTTCAGGTCTTAAACTTCGCACGATTTTACCTGCTCTCCACATTTCAGAATTGCGCAATTCTGAAAGTTCTTCTTCTAACTTTACTCTATAGTCTTCTTTGCTATTACTATCTATAGATAATTGCGCTTCATTGCCTGCAGCAACACTGTCGTACAAGTCTTCAAAGACAGGTTTAACAGCATCTCTGAATTTCTTCCACCAGTCCAAAGCGCCGCGTTGTGCAGTTGTCGAACAATTGGCATACATCCAGTCCATACCATTCTCCGCTACAAGTGGATACAAGGATTGGGTTGCTTCTTCAACGGTTTCATTAAACGCCTCAGAAGGCGAATGTCCACGTGCGCGCAATAAATCATACTGAGCAGCAAATAGACCTTGAATGGCACCCATCAATGATCCGCGCTCTCCTGTAAGATCGCTATACACTTCTTTCTTGAAATCTGTCTCAAAAAGGTATCCAGATCCTATGCCTATCCCTAAAGCAATTATACGTTCCTTCGCTCTACCCGTTGCATCTTGAAAAATAGCATAACTGGAATTAAGACCTTTACCTGCTAAAAATAAACGGCGCAATGAGGTACCCGAACCCTTTGGAGCAGCGAGTACAACATCTATATCTTCCGGTGGCACTATGCCTGTTCGTTCTTTAAAAGTAATCCCAAAACCATGTGAAAAGTACAATGCCTTTCCAGCAGTTAAGTATTTTTTTAATGTTGGCCATACAGCAATTTGAGCCGCATCAGAAAGTAAATATTGTATAATTGTTCCTCTCTCTGCCGCCTCTTCTATGCTGAATAAAGTTTTACCTGGAACAAAACCATCTTTGACGGCTTTGTCATAGGATGCAGAAGGGGAGCGTTGCCCAACGATAACATTGAAACCATTATCTTTTAGGTTTAATGCTTGGCTAGGTCCTTGTACACCATAACCGATTATTGCAATCGTCTCATCTTTTAGCACCTCTCTTGCTTTGTCTAATGGGAATTCTTCTCGTGTTACGACGTTCTCTTCTACGCCACCAAAATTTAGTACTGCCATGCTTTAATTTTAATTAAATGAATTACTATTTATATGTTTTAAATATGTGTTTAACTGTTCCATTGGTTTTACGATTGCAACTCTTCCAGTTCGAACAAATTCATAAATGCCAGTCTTTTTGAGTGCAAGTAATAACGCGTCAGTATCCTCTTTGGTACCTGACTTTTCTATCACTGTATATTCTTCTTCTATGCGCAAAATTTTCGCATTGTGTTTTCGTACGATATTTTCAACTAGATCCCCGTTATGGAAACTCTTCGTAGGTACCTTGTATAATGCTATTTCTTGATAGACAATTTTATCATTTGTATAGTGAAAGGCTTTTAAAACATCTATTTGTTTGTCTATTTGTGCCACAAGCTTTTCCACTTCTGCTAATTCCACATTGATAACTATCGTTATTTTGTGAATCCCCGGAATTGCAGATTCTGAGGCATTTATACTCATTATGTTTATATGCCTGCGCGTAACTATCCCGATTACTCGAAATAGAATTCCAGTTCTATTCTCTGAAAACACGATAATTGTAAAGTCTTTTTTTGTCATACCTTGCATTTTTGTAATTTTACTCGAGTACAATTTCATCCACCGCTTTCCCTGACGAAATCATAGGAAATATGTTTTCTTCTTTTTCTACACGCACATGCAATAAGTAGGCACCCTTGTGTTTTAGCATTTTCTCTATGCCAGATTCTAATTCTTCTGGCTCTACCACCTCTGATCCCGCTACACCAAAACCTTCCGCTATCTTTATAAAGTTTGGATTTTGCAGTTCTACAAACGAATAGCGTTTATCGAAAAACAATTGCTGCCATTGTCTGACCATGCCCAAGAATCCATTGTCGAGTAACACAATCTTTACAGCAACATCATGCTGTGCACAGACGCCAAGTTCCTGTAAGGTCATTTGGAATCCTCCATCACCAACAAATAGAACCACTTCTTTATTTGGTCTTGCCATTTTTGCGCCAATCGCTGCGGGCAGCCCAAAACCCATCGTTCCTGCGCCTCCAGAAGAAATCCATAAATTCTTATCCATATATTCGTAATATCTGGCAGCTGCCATCTGATGCTGACCTACGTCTGTAACTACAATTGCCTTTCCATTTGTTTTATCAGATATATCCCTAATAACTCTGCTCATTTTTAGCTGACCTGTCTTATTGCGATGTATATCTTTTTTGATGACCTTGACCAATTCTTTTTTATCACATCTATCAAACCCTGCAAGCCATTTAGCATATGTTTTTTCTTTGCAATATTTGATTAACTTTTGCAATGTTTCTTTTGCGTCACCAAGCAAGGGATGGTGAGCATATACGTTCTTATTTATTTCTGAAGGATCTATTTCTATATGAATGACTTTTGCCTGCTTAGCATAACTGTCCAATCGTCCTGTTACCCGATCATCAAACCGCATACCTATAGCGATGAGCACGTCACACTCATTTGTCTTCATGTTCGGACCGTAATTGCCATGCATGCCTAACATGCCTTTGAATAAAGGATGTGTATTGGGAATACTGGAAAGTCCATGAATGGTTGCCCCTACTGGAATACCCGTTTTTTCTACGAAGCGTTGAAAGATCGAATGCGCACCTGCAATTTGGATTCCTTGACCTGCCAAGATAAATGGTTTCTTTGCGTTGTTAATCAAATCTGCGGCTGCTTTAATGTCAGTGAGATCTGCTTTTGGCTTTGGATTATAGCTTCGTATCGCTGGATTTTTCTGATAATGATATGTCGAAAGATCTATCTGAGCATCTTTTGTAATATCAATCAGAACTGGACCTGGTCTTCCACTATTTGCAATATAAAAGGCCTTGGCTAAGACTTCCGGAATCTCTTCAGCACGTGTAACTTGATAATTCCATTTGGTTATAGAAGTACTACATCCAATAACATCAATCTCTTGGAAAGCATCAGATCCTAAAAGATGACTGAAAACTTGACCTGTAATGCAAACAAGAGGAGTGGAATCCATAAGTGCATCTCCTAATCCTGTAAAGAGATTAGTAGCGCCAGGTCCTGAAGTAGCAACCACAACACCCGTTTTTCTCAATGCTCTCGCATAACCTTGAGCTGCATGTATTGCACCTTGTTCGTGTCTTGTTAGTATATGTTGAATCTCTTTTTGGTAGTCATATAATGCATCATAAAATGGCATAATCGCTCCACCAGGATACCCAAAGATGATGTCGACTTGTTCTTCAATTAGACATTTTAAAATAATCTTAGCCCCAGAATATCTTTTTTCCTTTTTCCTAGAACTTTTCGCCTTCTTCGATGTCACTACTTTTCTTGTTTCTATCATCGCTATCCGTATTATTTCGTTATAAATCAGTCACACAACCTAAGCTGGCATTCGAAACTGTCTTTCTGTATTTTTTTAAAAATCCTTTTATATTATCCTCTGGTCTTGACCATTTAATTTTACGTGCCGCTATTTCTACATCACTTATCTCTAATCGGATTGAATTATTCTCTGCATTGATTGTAATGATGTCACCATCTTGAACAATAGCAATATTTCCACCATCAAATGCTTCCGGTACAATATGACCTACAACAAAGCCATGGGTACCGCCTGAAAATCGACCATCTGTAATCAAAGCAACAGAGTCTCCTAGACCAGCTCCCATGATTAGACCAGTAGGCTTTAGCATCTCAGGCATTCCTGGTCCTCCCCTTGGACCACAGTACCTAATAACAATAACTGACCCCTCTAGGATTTTGCGCGCGTTAATTGCTGTATTTGCCTCTTCTTCTGAGTTGAAAACAACGGCAGGACCTGAGAAAACTAACCCTTCCTTGCCAGTGATTTTGGCAACGGAACCTTGCTCGGCAAGATTTCCAAAAAGCATCTGTAAATGCCCTTCTTTTTTTAATGGATTCGAAACTGGATAAATCACATTCTGTTCTGCATTTAATCCATTTACCTGCTCCAAATTTTCTCCAATTGTTTTACCAGTGACCGATAAACAATTACCATCAAGGATGTTTTCTTTTAGCATCAGTTTCATAACACCAGGGATTCCACCCGCCTCATGTAAATCATTCATCACATATTTGCCTGAGGGTTTTAGGTCAGCAAGAAATGGGGTAGAGTCACTTATGTTTTGTATTTCCTTTAAACTCAAATCTAATTCAAATGCATGCGCAATTGCCATAAAGTGTAATACGGCATTTGTAGATCCGCCTAGAACAATTATGAGTTTAAGGGCATTTAGTAACGCAGTTTTTGTAACGATATCTCTAGGTTTGATATCTTCTTCTAATAGATACTGCATGTATTTTCCAACTTCTTGAAATTCAGAATTTTTCTCGGTACTTATGGCTGGGTTTGAAGAGTTGTACGGTAAGGACATCCCCATGCCTTCTAATGCCGAAGCCATGGTGTTTGCTGTAAACATACCCCCGCAGGCACCTGCTCCTGGACAAGCTTTCTTAATAATTGTTTGTAATTCTTCTTGACTTATTTTTCCTGCAATGTGCTCGCCTAATGCTTCAAAAGTCGAAATGATGGTAAGGTCTTTTCCAGCATGACAACCAGGTGCTATGGAACCACCGTAAAACAAGATACTAGGACGATTAAGCCGACCTGCTGCCATTAAGGCTCCAGGCATATTTTTGTCACAACCAACGACGGCAACTATTCCATCATACCATTGTGCAGAAGTGACGGTTTCTATTGAGTCTGCTATAATATCTCTCGAAGGAAGTGAAAATCGCATACCAGCTGTACCCATGGAAATGCCATCACTGACACCTATGGTGTGGAAGATCAAACCTATAAGGTCCTCTTCTTGTATTGAGGATTTTATGTCTTTTGCGATTTCGTTAAGATGCATGTTACATGGGTTGCCCTCCCAACCAGTACTTACAATTCCTATTTGTGGCTTCTTTAAATCCTCCGAACTCAATCCAATGGCATGCAACATGGCTTGTGCAGCAGGTTGTGTGGCGTCCTGAGTTACATGTTTGCTATATTTATTCAATTCTTTCATTATTGTCCAAAAAAAAAGCCACTCTCAGAGAGAATGGCTTTTATATTTTTTATTAAATACAATATCATTATCTCTGATAGGGTTCATTTGGAATGACCACGGCAGAAATAATAATATTTATAATTCTTTGCATAAAGATTTTTTTCTTCTGCTCAAATAACGACATAGTTTCATAACAAATCAACTTATTTTAGATTTTTCTTTAATAATTTTTGATATCTCTTTGCCAACGGCGCTGCAGGACTGCGCTTCTCCATTGGTTAATTCTTTAGTTACAAAATTTGAATGCAAACATAATTCTACCGCATTTTTTACCGCTGCAGCTTCTTCCAATAGGTCAAAATGCTCAAGCATCATAGCCGCGGATAATATTGTGGCCATAGGATTAGCAATGTTTTTACCTGCAGCTTGAGGGTAAGATCCGTGGATTGGTTCAAATAAACTATGCATCTTTCCCAATGAAGCGGACGGAAGTAATCCCAATGATCCAGCAATTACACTGGATTCATCAGATATTATATCGCCAAACATGTTAGATGTTACGATAACATCGTATTGGCTTGGGTTAAGTATGATTTGCATCGCTGCATTGTCTACATATTGGAAGGAGCACGAAACGTTAGATCTGTTTTTCTGGATATTTAAAAACTCCTCACGCCACAGGCGGGAAGACTCTAGGACATTCGCTTTGTCTATTAAGCATATTTTCGATCGTCTTTTTTCAGCCTTGGTAAACGCTAATTCAACAATGCGTTGGATTTCAATTTTAGAATAACTACAGGTATCATATGCAGCGTTTCCATCTTTTGACCGACCTCTTTCTCCAAAATAAATTCCACCCGTTAGTTCGCGTACAATGAGTAAGTCAACATCCTTAATTATTTCAGATTTGAGTGGTGAATGCTTGACTAAACTAGGGTAGGAGCGCACTGGTCGTAGGTTTGCAAATAAATCAAGTTCCTGCCGTAAAGCCAAAAGTCCCTGTTCAGGACGTATATCTTTATTGTCAAATTTTGGATCTCCAATTGCTCCTAATAACACAGTATCGGAGTTTTTACAAGCGGACAAGGTTCGTTCTGGCAGCGATGCACCATGTTTATCAATAGCAACACCACCAAAATCCTCATGTTGAAATTGAAAGTTGTGGCCAAAGACTTCTGCTACAGACTTCAAAGTCTTGACAGCCTCTTTTGTCACTTCGGGCCCTATACCATCACCTTCTAAAACTGTGATATTGATCTTTTTGCCCATTAGAATATAACTTGTTGTTGTTCAAATGCTTCAATTTTATCCTGAATCGATAGCAAATAGGTGATATCATCATATCCTTCTAGTAAACACATTTTTTTATAAGAAGAAATATCAAAAGAATATGTTTCTCCAGTTCCTACGATATGAAAGCTTTGTGCATGTAAATCTATTTCAAATTCTTGCTTTGGGTTTTGTTCAATTGCTTTGAATATATTGTCTAATTGTTTTGGATTAATTTGAATAGGCAGCAAGGTATTGTTAAGCGCGTTGCCTTTAAAAATATCTGCAAAGAAACTTGAAACCATAACTTTAAACCCATAATCCACAAGTGCCCATGCGGCATGTTCTCTACTAGAACCGCAGCCAAAATTATCTCCTGCCACTAATATTTGACCTGAATATATTGGATTGTTTAAAACGAAACTTTCATTTCTTTTACCTGTACTATCTTCTTTCCAATCTTTAAAAAGATTTTGTCCGAAACCTTCCCTTGTAGTTGCCTTTAAGAAGCGGGATGGAATGATCTGATCAGTATCCACATTACTTATGGGAAGTGGTACAGCTGTAGATTGAATTTTTATAAACCGGTTCATTAATTTTGATTTCTTACATCCACAATTTTTCCATTAATTGCAGCTGCTGCTGCCATCAAAGGACTGGACAGAATTGTCCGAGCTCCCTGTCCTTGCCTGCCTTCATAGTTCCTGTTGGAAGTAGAAACGCAATATTCGCCGCTTGGGATTTTGTCATCATTCATGCCTAAACAGGCTGAGCAACCAGGCTCCCTTAACGTAAACCCACTTTCTTCAAAGATTTTATCAAGTCCTTCTGCTTTTGCTTGTTGCTCCACTGATTTAGAACCTGGAACTATGTATGCCTTTACGTGGCTTGCTTTTTTCTTTCCTTTTACATACCCAGCAACCACCCGCAAATCTTCAATCCTTGAATTTGTACATGAACCAATAAAAACATTTTGTATTTCTTTACCAGCCAAGGAAGCACCTGCTTGTAAACCCATATAATTCAGTGCTTTTTTATCTGCTTCTGTTTGAGCATGAGGTATAGTGTCTTCTACCTTAATGGCCATGCCAGGATTTGTACCATAGGTTAACATTGGACTGATATTTTCAGCGTGGAATTTTTCTTCTCTATCAAAACTGCAATCAGAATCCGATTTTAATGTTTGCCAAAATGCAACTGCTTCATTCCATTTAGGCCCCTTTGGTGCATGCTCTCTGTTTTTTAAGAAATTGATTGTCTTATGATCAGGTGCTATAATACCACCACGCGCACCCATTTCAATACTCATATTGCAAACCGTCATACGTTCTTCCATGCTTAAAGATTCAATGACGTCACCCGTATATTCAATGAAATATCCCGTTCCTCCAGACGATGATAATTGAGAAATAATGTAGAGAATCACATCTTTTGCACTTACCGATGCCGCTAAAGTTCCGTCTACGCGTATGCGCATTGTTTTTGGCTTTTCTACAACTAAGCATTGACTCGCAAATACCTGCTCTACTTGACTCGTGCCAATACCAAAGGCTATGCACCCAAATGCACCATGGGTAGATGTATGACTATCTCCACAGACTATCGTCATCCCAGGTTTAGTTATCCCTTGCTCTGGGCCAATAACATGAACAATTCCTTGTTTTGCGTGCTCTAAGCCATAGAGTGTTACACCATGTTTTGAGCAATTCTTTGTAAGTGTATCTACTTGATGTTTGGATAGAGGATCAGTAATTGGCAAATGCTGATTTATCGTCGGTACATTATGATCTGCTGTAGCAACTATTTTATGTTTTCTAAAAAGTGAAATTTTTCTTTCTTCGATCCCACTGAATGCTTGCGGACTTGTAACTTCATGTATGAAGTGCATGTCAATGTAGAGGACATCCATGTCGTCATAAGAAGATACGTTATGTGCATCCCAGATTTTATCAAAGAGAGTTTTACCCATGTCTAGATTGTAATTGTGAAATGTTTAGCAAGCATGGTGTTAAGGTCAGCATTGTTTACCTCTTTTTGCTTATCAGCTATTTGAATGAAACTATTATAGGCAATATCCAATTGATCCTTTCCTAATTCAAACCCAATTTCTTTAGCACGATAGGCAAGAGCAGCTCTACCACTCCTAGCTGTCAATATGATACTTGACTTATTTACGCCTACAATGGCTGGATCAATGATTTCATAGTTAGCACGGTGTTTAAGAACGCCGTCTTGATGTATGCCAGATGAATGAGCAAATGCATTTTCACCTACAATAGCTTTATTTGCCTGTACAGGCATGCACATACTATCAGAAACTAAACGACTCACTTCATTCAACTGCTTTGTCTGAATCCCTGTGCTATAGCGATCGCCAAACCGCTGATTCAGGATCATGACAACTTCTTCTAACGCTGTATTCCCTGCTCTTTCGCCTATCCCATTAATAGTCGCTTCTACTTGCCTGGCTCCATGTTGGACTGCTGCAATAGAATTTGCAGATGCTAGACCAAGGTCGTTATGACAATGGCACGATATAATCGCTTTGTCAATATTACTGACATGCTCTTTTAAATATGCTATTTTAGCTCCATATTCTTCTGGAAGACAATAGCCAGTAGTGTCAGGAATATTTACAACAGTTGCTCCAGCATGGATCACTGATTCTATAACTTCTGCTAAATATACATTGTCGGTACGACCTGCATCTTCGGCGTAAAATTCTACATCTTCTACAAATTGTTTAGCGTATTTAACCGCATCCACTGCATGTTCTTTAATCTTTTCCTGTGTGGACTTAAACTTGTGTTTTATGTGAAGTTCGGAAGTCCCAAGTCCTGTATGTATTCTTGGTCGGACTGCATGTTCTAATGCTTTAGCAGCAGAAGCTATATCTTTTCTGACCGCCCTAGACAACGCACAGATAATAGGTTCCTTAATTTCTTTGCAAATAAGTGCTACCGCTTGAAAATCGCCAGGACTAGAAATAGGGAACCCAGCCTCTAACACGTCTACACCTAATCGCTCAAGCTCTTTTGCAACAATTAACTTTTGTCTGTGATTAAGTTTGCAACCAGGTACTTGTTCTCCATCGCGTAGAGTTGTGTCGAAAATATATATCTTGTCTTTTGACATAATTGAAATGCATTAATATGATCAATCTTCTCAAAAATACATCGTAGAGTATGCTAAGACGAGGCAATAATTTTTAATATTACATTTTCTAAACACGCAGAATATTATATAAATAATTGATTATCAGTATTTTAAATTACTTAAAATTACAATGTCTAACTTGCAAAAAGAGAAATTGATTCAACTTATATATAGTATGACAACTTCTGAAAAAAGGAGTTTTCGACTCTATTTAAACAGTTTGTCTGGCTCGGCGGATAAGTTATTTGTGCAATTATTTGATTACCTAGATAGGGAGCAGATCTATGATGGAGCAGAAATATTAAAGAATATTCCAAAGATTAAAAAAACACAACTTTCAAATCTAAAAGCAAATTTATTTAATCATATCCTGAACTCTCTACGCCTTATCAAAAGGAAACAAGTAGACGAAATAAAAGTTAGAGAGCAAATTGACTTTGCAAGAATATTGTATGATAAAGGGATGTATAAGCAATGTTTAGAAATTTTGGAGAAGGCTAAAAAGCTATCGCAAAAAATTAACTATGAAACATTAACTCTATCTATTTTATATTTTCAAAAGAGAATAGAAACGCAACATGTTACAGGAAGTATGGCGCCTACAGCGCGAGAACTATCATTGCAGTCTAAAGAATTACTTGAAAACCTTGAATTGACAAATAAGCTATCTAACGCGTCTTTGTTACTGTATGGCGAGTATCTTAAATATGGCTATGTCAGAAATGAAAAAGATTTTCATCAAATTAAAGATTTTTTCGAACAGCATTTACCTCAAGTTGAATTAAGTAAATTGAATTTTTACCAAAGTCTATATTATTTCCAGTCTTATGTCTGGTACTCAAATATGACGCATAACTTTATACAGTGTTACAGATATGCACAACGTTGGGTTGAATTATTTAGAAAAAACCCGAATTCTAAGTTTTCAGAAACGCCGCAGTATTTGAAAGGCCTGCACAACTTGTTGAATTCTCTTTTTATGGTGCAGTTTCCAGACCGATTTAATGAAGTGTTTAATGAACTGGAGAGTTTTAAATTATTCGATAAGCCTTTCGTTACTAAAAATGATATTTCTTTATGGATCTTGATTCGTAATATCCATAAATTGAATCAGGTGTTTTTAACAGGTGAATTTAAAGAAGGAACCAAAGGCCTGCTGGAATTAGAAGAATTGTTAGAGGATAATAGATATAACTGGGACAGAAACAGACATCTTGTGTTTAATTATAAAATTGCTTGCGTTTATTTTGGTGCGGGGGAGTATGAAAAAGCCATAGACTTCTTAGGCAAAATTACATTCAGTTATATAAAGGGCTTTAGAGAAGATATACAATGCTTTGCTCGAATTCTAAGCTTGGTGAGTCACTTCGAATTAGGCAATATTGACTTGGTAAATTATCAAGTAAGATCAGTTATGCGCTTTTTGCTAAAGTCCCAAAATATGGAAAAAGTGCAGGAAGAAATACTGAAGTTTTTAAGAAAAACACCACGTATGCAAGAGAAGGGTATGAAAAAGGAATTTGCACTGCTAAAAGAAAAATTATTGGTGATAAAGCAGCAAAAGTTTGAACAAAGGCCTTTCCTTTATTTTGATATTATTTCTTGGCTAGAAAGCAAGATTGATAACTTGCCGATTGAAACAGTAATTCAAAAAAACTTATTGTTGCAACTAAAAGATAACAAAAGTTAATGCCTCTAATTGTTGTCATACAAGGATTTCCAGGTAGCTTTCACTAAGAAGCTGCAAAGCGATACTTCCGAAATCAAGATTTAGAATTTGTGCCCACTGAAAGTTTCCTTAAACTTTCTGAAGAATTAAAAAATTACGCTTTAGTGGATTATGCCGAGATGCCAATTGAGAATAATATAGCAGGAAGAATACTGCAGAACTATAGCATTCTCAGAGAATATAGATTTAGAATGTATGCTGAACTCTATTTAAATATTCATCACAGTATCATGTGTTTGCCTGAGCAAGCAATCGAAGATGTAAAAGAAGTCCACTCACGTACTATGGCGCTTAATCAATGCTTAAGTTCTTGGCACAAAATCCTCATATCTAAAAATAATAGATTCTGAGGATACCACCTTAAGCGCTAAACGAATATTAGATAACTGCAGTAAAGAGTTTTCTGCAATAGCGAGTGTTACAGCTGCTAACCTATATGGCCTAGATATCCTTGCACGGAATATTGAAACGCAGGTTAGTAATGTGACTCGTATCTTTTTTATGAAAAAAGATAGCGATGTTATCCCAACGGAAAAATCTGATAAAGCTTCCATATAATTAATACGAATCATAGCAAAGGGAGTCTCCTTAAAGCATTGCAAGTACATTATGAAAACGCTATTGACCTAAGTAAACTACAATCATTTACAGTGGAAGGAGAAAGGGATACGTATATCTTTATCTAGATATGGAATTCAATAAAGCAAGTTGTTATGTACTAACAATTCTTTCATTAGAGATATGTACACTAGAATTAGAAGTCCTTGGTGTTTATAATAAATCTGTTAATTAATTTCTGTCATATACATGTATATGGTTATTTGTTATATATTCGAGCATAACACGAATACCGAACAATGAAAAACGCTATTTTATTCTCCCTACTGCTTTGTGCAGTTGCAAATACATCGTTTGCCCAATTACAAACCTCTCTTACTAGTAACTTAATTGATTCTGAGATTGAAATTTGTTACCATATTCGAAATTTGGCAAGTGATAACATTACTCTGAATGCGAATATGGAAAATAAAATCTCTGTACTGTACGGTAATGCACCGTTGCAAGGATTTTCAACCAATGCTACACAATGTTTCGATTCCAATTCATGGACATTATCTTCTGCTCATCCATCTATAGATCAGACAAGTCTAGCTGCTGATGTGATTTTAGACAAAATTCTTGGTTTAGAATTTGAAGCCAATGCGAATATAATTCTAATGGCTACAGAAACAATTGAGTTGTTCTGCATCAACATCGGAATAGATGACTTGACTCTTTGTGAAGATTTAGTCTATTGGACATTTTGCGATAATGAAGTAGCAGACACGTATTTCAATAATTATGAAATATTTCCAAATCCTACTAACTGCTTAGAGGGCGAGTTTTAAGAAACAATCTGAACCACCAGTTAACATCACGAATGGATTTCATCCAATATACTATCCGCAAAGTGAGTATTACGTATATTTGTTTATCATGTTGATCTTTTTATTGTAGAATCTGCTTCTACCATAATACGCTAATAGCCGACATATCTAAAAATTATATTTTGACTCCATTGGATTATAGTATATATTGAGCACGTATTCCAAATACACCCCGCACTTTTACCTGTAACACTAATTTTAACAACCTTATCTTTTATTCTAGTAATGGTAGCATTACCCGGAATTAACTCACTTGTATTATTCCTTTAGTACTCAGTAAGGAATCTTCTTAAAAAATAACACCCGTATTATTTTTTAACTACAGAAAATACAGATATGAGAAACTTAGGCAGAACAATTATGACATCATGCATTTTATTTCTTTTGCATGTACAATCATTTGCACAATTACAAGACCGATTATATGCTGGTATCAATAACAGCGGAACAAATTTAGAAATCTGTTATTCTGTTACAAATACAGTTAGTACTAATCTTACATTATCGGCAGAAAGTGAAAATCAAATTACAATACTATATGGTAAAGCGCCTCTAAATGGATATTTCACAGAAGCAAATGCATGCTTAGATATTTTAAGCTATAACGTATCAAGTGTGCATCCTGATATTGATCCGGCAAGTTTCATCGCCACTGAAACAGAATCTAAATTTTTATGGTTCAATTTTAGACCTAAAAATGAACTTACTGTCAATCCTGGAAATGAAATTGAGCTATTTTGTTTTGAGTGGACAATCGAGTCAGGTGGATGTAGCGATTTAGTGTATTGGACTTTTTGTGATACTGAAGTTGCAGATACATATTATAATGATTATGCTATTTTTCCATTAGGATCTGATTGTACAGAAGGAGATCCACAAACTAGTAATTTAGCTCCAGTTCTACCTGTAACTTTGTCAGCCTTTTCTGGGGAAAATAATGTTACTAGAAATATAATAACATGGTCTACTGAAAGCGAAATAAATAATAACTATTTTTCTCTAGAGAAATCCATAGATGGAATCGATTTTGAACTAATAGCGCATGTGCAATCAAAAGGGAATTCTAATAAAAATACAGAGTATACCTTTGCAGACACTGATATTCAGACTGGAAGGAACTATTATTATCGCATTAGTCAAACTGACTTTGATGGTACCTATACGCAATTTTCGAAGATTATAAATGTAACAGCTAAAAGAGGGAATGAAAAGTTAAACCTATTTCCTGTTCCTGCGCATGATTATTTAAGTTTGGAATTTGATAATTCAGGAAATGAAACCTGTAATTTTCTTGTGTTTAATAGCAATGGAGAAACTGTAATTAAAGATCAGTTAAGCAAGGATGTAAGAACGATAAATCTTAGTAATTTGGAAATCGGATTTTACAGTATTCTAATTATTAAAGAAAACGAAACTTTTAAAAAGAAGTTTTTGAAAATATAAGACAAGAGTTTTTGCAGTCATGTTTTATTTATTTTTTTTATAAAAAAAATAAAATTAGGCTCTTGCGCTTTGTAAATGGTCGATTTTTACTATATTAGGTATAGAACAACCTCCACAGCTGTCTTATCCACTTCCATATTGAGAATGTGTATTTGTATTTTATCAATATTGCTTCGACTTCATTTTGAGACGTACTGATTACATTTTCTTCTTTCCTGATGAATCAGAAAGAGAAACTACACTAACAATTTAACGATTTTCCAAGTGTGTACAAACTTGGAAAAAGTATGTATTTCTTTAAACTTAAGTTTAAAGAAAAGCAAAACTTTTAGAACTTTTTATTTAGCTGATTCGTCAGAATTAGCAGCAATTACTGATGTTCTTTCGCTTTGTGCCTAGTAATGCAGGTGTATTGTAATAAGACATCTTAACTATTTATTGTCATTAATAAAAAGCTATACATGAAAAATTTAACACACACTTTTATGCCTATCGTATTATTTCTTTTGATATGTGGCGTTCTAAACTCCCAATTACAGGATCGTCTATATGCAGGTCCTAATAATGTGGGAGATAATTTAGAAATTTGTTATTCAGTCAGAAATACCACCCTTAATGATGTCACAATTAATGCGGCGGCAGAAAACCAAATTACGATCCTCTATGGTGCAGCTCCTCTAAATGGTTACTTTACTTTGCCTAATTCTTGTATGGATATTTCTGGTTACAATTTAGAATTTGCTAACCCATCAGTAAACACCGCAACAATAAGTTCATTTGAAACACAAGATAAATTTTTATGGCTAAATTTTGAGATGAATACTGATTTTACAATAGTGCCCACAGAAGAAGTGGAATTATTTTGCTTCAGTTGGTCTATTGATAACGCTAACAATCCATGTGACGATCTTGTGTATTGGACATTTTGTGACAATGATGTAGCAGATACATTTTACGATGATTACAATGTTTTTCCTTTAGGCTCGGATTGTACGGAAGGAGATCCGCAACAAGATAATGTAATGCTGTCGTTACCTGTGGAACTCGCAACATTCAAAGGAAAATCCAATGGAAATAGCAACACTATCTCTTGGTCAACAGTATCTGAAATAAATAATGATTACTTTATACTCCAAAGATCTAGCGATGGTATAGTGTTTGACGATTTGGCAAAAATAAATGGACGAGGTACTTCTAATGCAATGAATTCTTATACTTATGAGGATAGAGATTTGCAGAGCGGTATTGTCTATTATTACAGATTAGGGCAATATGATTTTAATGGTACATATAAGCTTATTTCAGAAGTAATAAGTTCAAAAGCCAATGCGCAAACACTATTGAATGTTTACCCTATTCCTGCAAAAGATATGCTAAACTTAGAATTTGAGAATGGTGTTTCAGAAAACTATACGATTCATATAATGAATGTAAGAGGGAAGAACGTGTACGAGAAAATTATGCGCAACACAGAAAAGCAACTTGATGTAAGCCAACTTCCAGTGGGTATGTATAATATCCTTATTGTAAATGAAGGAGCGTTATTTAAGAAAAAATTTCTCAAGCTATAATTGGATATTCTAATCTCTAATGACCTAAATGAGTGATTGTATATGGAGTAATATAGAATCACTCATTTTTTTATTAAAAATCATATTTATCTCCCCATAATTTTTTTAAACGTTCTTGCAGTTTTTTCTCTACTGGATTATTTTGACTTTCATAGAGATTGGTTTTGCTAAGACTCTCCGGGAGATATTCTAGATTCACAAAATTATCTTTTTTATCATGCGCATATTTGTAGTCTTTGCCATAGTTAAGCTTCTTCATAAGATCAGTAGGCGCATTTCTTAAATGTAAAGGAATGGGAGCATTGCCAGTTTCCTTGACAAGACTCTGCGCCTTTTTTATGGCTGCATATGCTGAATTACTTTTTGGGCTTGAAGCTAAATAAATTGCTACCTCCGACATAATTATTCGACCCTCTGGCATTCCAATTTTTGAAATAGAATCAAACCCTGCATTTGCTAATAGGAGAGCGTTAGGATTTGCAAGACCTATATCCTCAGCAGCAGAAATAACCATGCGCCTACAAATAAACTTAGGGTCCTCGCCACCTTCAATCATACGTGCTAAATAATATAATGTAGCATTCGGGTCAGAACCGCGTATAGACTTAATAAAGGCAGATGCTAAATCATAATGCATCTCTCCAGCCTTGTCAAAAAGTATAAATTTATCGTGTAAAACACGTTCGACTAAGGCATTCGTTATTTCTATTTCTTCTGTTTCATGGTATTGATTTATTACTAATTCCAGGCAGTTGTAAAGTTTTCTTCCATCACCACCAGAAAATTTTATCAATGCCTCTGAATCTTTTAATGTGATCGCACGCTTACTTAAAATGTCATCTTTTTCCAATGCAGTATGAATCATACCTAAAAGTTCTTCTTGCTTTAGATGTTCTAGAGTATACACTTGACAGCGTGATAGTAGTGCCGAGATCACCTCAAAAGATGGGTTTTCAGTCGTTGCTCCTATAAGTGTAACGGTGCCATTCTCAACCGAACCTAATAGTGAATCTTGTTGCGATTTGCTGAATCGATGGATTTCATCTATAAACAATATCGGATTAGGAGCATTAAAAAAACGATTCCCTTCTGCCTTCTTGATAGTCTCTCGGATATCTTTAACGCCTGCATTTATAGCAGTAAGATGGAAAAATACTCTATCCGCTGAATTCGCAATAATCCGTGCCAGCGTAGTCTTACCTACACCAGGTGGACCCCAAAAAATCATGGAAGGGATGTTGTTATTTAGAATAGTCTTACGTACCGGGCCATTTACCCCCACCAAATTACTCTGACCTACAAAGTCATCTAACGTTTTCGGGCGCATTCTTTCAGCTAAAGGTTGCATAGTCACAATAATACAAGACAGAATTGATAGAAGGAAGGAAGCATGTCAATTGTTTACCAGAATATTAAAGTTTTCATAATTCTAATCTAATTTGATCATTTAATTCGTACACTTATTGATAAGTGTTTAATACTTTCACCATTGAATATTTATATGTTCATAAACAAAATTAAAATTGGATTATTGACTTACAGTCTTAGTTGGAGTGTAATTAGCGCTTTTGGTCAGTCCGTGCCCGAAGTCAATGCATATATTCACTATGTGAATCTCAGTATACACGGGATGAATGAAATTCACAGACATCTACACGTGCTCAACGAAGAATTGTTAAAAACGCAAGAAAATCCATCCTATAAGATAGATCCCCATATAATTGCAGAACTACCAATTGCACTATTTAAGGACCCTAGCTTCCATAAATACAATAATTCAACACCCGAAGAAATATTTAAAAGCATAAATCTAGAACAACACTCTGACTTTAAGCGGTCTTTAAGTAACATTAAGTATGTATGTGACCTTGCAGTATATGAGTTAAATGTGATTCGAAGATTCCTATTAACGAATGACCTACGTGCAGGCAATAATTTTAATTACATAATGGCACGGTTAGGCCAGTATGAAAAAATTTATGAAGACTTTTTCACCTATCGCACCATCATGCATAGAGTTCTGTTGGAATGGTCGTATAGGTTAACAGGCGAGAAGAAATATGAAGAATTGTATGATCGGATCAAGAGTATTTATATTCCAGTTTCCGATATAGTTTTAGGTGTAAAATATGTGCCGAATTATCTGCCAAATGAAGACCTCTATATACTCCACAAGAACTTTAGAGAATTCCTGTTCTCCAGAATGTTACTAGAAAATGAATTTGATTTTAAACCCATTAAAGAGTTGTTACAATACAAAATGGGCCTGTTTATAAAGGATGCAGCAGCTTATTTAGAACTACAGCAGCAAGGATCAGGTGGCCTCGCCTTACAATACCAATATTATAATACCATATTAACTAGACATACAAATATAAGTTACAATGGATTTCTTGATGATATTAACACAATGATCTTAAACCAATCCTTTCATGTGCCTCTACTTTTAGAATATCCAAGATATTTCAAGATGAGTTACGATAGAACAGTACCATATAATTCGATCATTGAAGGACCTACACACAGAGTCGTTTTTGATCCTAAAGACATGGTTGTAAAAGAAAAGAAAATGATTGAAAAAGAGCCTGAAGTGGAACGTGGCATAGAAGCACCCATTGTGACAGAATTTCCTAAGGAAGTCAAAGACCGTAAAGTCAAAGTAACAGAAGTGGAAATGAACGCAATAGATGGAATTCTAAATCTGCGATTTTACGATCATATCTTATTAGACGGCGATAGAATCTCATTAAATTTTAATGGGAAATGGATTCTCGAAGACCACTCTTTAGAATCTAAACCAGTAGAATTAGAGCTCAAGTTAAATAGAGAAGGCTTGCACTATATTCTGATTCATGCGGATAATATGGGTACAAAACCACCAAATACTGTTGGGATAGAATATGAGCTCAATGGAGAAATACATAAAAAACTCCTACAATCAGACATGGGAAGCTCTGAAATGATCCAGATTAGAGTTGTAAATTGATCTATTTTTTCCAAAAATTCAGATATTTAGAAGAATTTGGGCGTGCCACCTGCATTATAAAAATGCAGATGTCAGGCTTTCCAGGGGTTCCGTCCCTTAGTTCCTTCGCTACACTCAGTACCTGCGCGACAGTCTACGACTCCCTTTCTATCCTTCACGCAATCTTACGAATAACCTTGGCTTAGCTGAACTTAAATCAGGTTTTTTTTACAATATTATTTGAATGTAAAGTACTGTTAATCAGTATTATATGAATTACCATACATTTTTATTATATGATGACCCAACCATTTACCTAGTTCCTACGTGTACCCTTATGAAACTTATAATTCCAACACACACGATAAGTTTCGTAATGCTGATCAATTCATTTTTTTGTCCCCTTGCTGAGGACAAATATTTCATGCGAATCTAAGCGATTATTGGAATGCTGATCAATAATGGCTATTTATGTACCTAAGTACACTAAATAGACCGTATTTTTATTGATTCAAACTCAAAATGAAAGTTGACGCATTTCTCATAAAAGCTTGCCTGAACGAAGAAAGAAAAGCACAGTATACTCTGTATACGCAGTGCTACAGCTTTCTAATGAGCATATGTGTGCGATACATGAAAGATAGAGATGAGGCCAAAGACATTTTGAATCAAGGCTTTTATAAGATTTTAAAAAATCTGGATAAGTATGATTCTAAAATACCTTTTGAGGCATGGAGTTCAAAAATTATGGTCAACACCATCATTGATGAATATCGTAAAAATAAAAAGAGAATTGAGCTAGTGGAACATTTTGATATTCTATTGGATGCAGACAATTTTTCTTACGCAGAAGCAAATGATGCTGACGAAATGTTTGATGCAGAAGCAATTGAATTAATGGTGCAGACACTTCCTAAATTGAGTAGAATAGTTTTTTCTATGTACGCAATAGAGGGATATAAACATAAAGAGATTGCTGAGAAATTAGGTATGAATGTGAATACTTCAAAGTGGCATGTATCCGCCGCAAGGAAGCGATTACAAAAAATGATCAAAACTTCATTGAATACCTCAAATTCACTTAATTATGGAGAAACACCTGGATAAGTTTATTAAAGACAAGTTGTCGAAACAACGTTTTTCCTTTGATGATGAAGCTTGGGAAAACATGGAAACTATCTTAGATAGTGATGCGATTCCTTCTCTTTCCTACCAGAAAAAATCACCGAAACTTTATAAAGTAGCTGGCTTCCTTTGTTTACTCGTTTTATGCTATACCATATGTATGTTCAGCATGAAAAAACGGAGCAAACAACATGTGGAGATCGTAGAACTTGTGACTCCAGTCAAAAACACTAATACAACAATAGAGAAGCGACCATCCCCTGACCAAGAGCTTGATAAGAATAACAAGAGCTATACATCAAAAGATTTAAATTCCAAAGAGCCTCCAGCAATACTACAGCAAGCATCTGGCAATTCAATTGCTTACCAAGAACCAATAGATAATTCTATCTTAGATAAGAAAGCACCAGCAAGTAGACAAGTTGTTTTACCTTCTGATGCAAATAGAAAGCAAAATGATAAGAGTACCAGTATAATTCTATCGGACGCGCTACCTGCAATCGAGGAGACAGGAATTATTGACAATGTATTCACTCCAGATATTACACAAGCAACAGCAAAGAACGCAGCACCTACTAACAGTATTCTACTTGCAAATAGAAATTATCTAATTCCGAAATTATCAATCATAAATACACGTGCGATTCCTAGTGTAGAATTTGAGACTAATACGTTTCCAGGACCCACTCCGACGAAAAGCATAAAAATTCTAAACGAAAAATCTCGACCTCTTCTAGGTGCATATATTGCGTCTCAAAATTTTGATTCAGATAGATCGTATCAGTTAGGCTTACATGGACAATATTTCTTGGGAAACAAGATTTCTATAAGCCTAGAACCTGGATATGTATATAGATCCTTGGAAGTTGCTTCTGTTGCAAAAGATTCGTCAGAATTTGTCAGCTTCGGCGCTAATACATATGAGCAAGACATTGTAGGGCAAAGTGTTCACAGTATACAAGTACCACTATACTTAAACTATGCACTTTCTAATAAATTTAGAATAGCTGCTGGCTTATCCTATAACCGCGTCCTAGCATTAGGGGCATTAAAAGAAACAAGGATTGATGGCGTCGTTACAGAACAAAAAGAAATATGGTTTGATAAAGAATTTTATACCAATGATTTTTATCGATCACATCTAAGCGCATCATATGCGTTCCATGCCCATGCATCACTGGATGTGCAATATGAATTACCCTTCAAAAAGACAGCTTTATTTAATGAGGAATCGTCTATTGGCTTAAGATTAAAAATATACCTATAATGAGAAACTGGTTTATATTATTCTTTTTTTCTGCTGTATTAGTTGCATGCGAAACAGAGGGTTTCGATCCTGTTCCTAAGTCAGCAGTTTTTGAAACAAACTTAATAGTAGATGGACAAGAGATAAATATTCAGGCAGGAGCAAAAGGCTATTCTATGGAAACCGGATTTGCAGAAAATATATCTGGAACACAGGATTACTTTTCTGAATTCAGAAGTGCAAAGGAGGGGAGTGCTCAATTGAATCTTTCATTTGATGATCTTCCAATACTAACAACTATTCCTCAAATCCAAGCCATTATTAATTCTAATTTAGACTATGCTCTGAATTTTACGGGGTCAGAAGGTATTATGCTGGTGCCTAACCTTTCTAGCCTTAATGAACCCTACGTCTCTGAATGGAATGTAGGAAGTACAGATATTGATAATGCAGATAACACACTGATTCCCTTGCCTTTTTTGAGGGATATTAAAAATATTCCGGTGCAATACAAACTGGAAGTTTCCAATGGGTTTAAAGCTACCATGAACGGCAGTTTTAATTATGACCTTACAGAATCCTGTAGTGCTATAGTAAAAACGTCTTTCGATCAAAGTAATATAAACTTTGAACTAACGGCTTTCACACAATCACCACTCCAAATAAATTGGAGTAATGGGGAGTCTACATCTACATCTACTTATTCTGCAGTCACAGAAGAAGTTGTTGTAGATGTGATTTCTCAAAATTGCGAGTTTAGTTTTGACTTAGAGATCTCTGAGCCTTCCAGTCTCCCAGATCAGATAGGTTTTGAAACCATATTCACACTAGGACCAGCAACATCATTTATAGGACCTGGTCTTGTGCTTGAATATATAGATGGAGACGGTCAAGTCTATAGAAGTGATTACGGTGAACAAGATGCTGACAGCTTCTTTGAGGTGAACTCCATCGAAGATTACGAACTCAATCCATCAGGATATAAGACAGTAATAATTGAAGGGGACATTTCATGTAAGGTTTTCTCCCTGGATACGAACAGTACGAAAAACATAGAAGCAACTGGAATTAAGATTGGATTAGCGTACCAAGGCTAGATCCTTTTCGTTCTAGAATCAATTTCTTTATCCATTTACCCGTATCCATTGCACTTTCACACGCACAATTATTGAGTATTCCTTAAAAGATCTTTTATTTACAGAATGTATCAATCTGCTCTATTAGATTTGAAAATTCTGTTTGAACATCATGCAGAAATACTTTCGCTATGCGCAAGTACATGAAAGAAAGATATATCTTCTATGGAACCAAAGCTCCTCTAAGAAAATCCATCAATAGGGCTATTTATAAAACAAACAAGTTTCTTTCTTCTCAGGATTTCGCTGACCTAGTAAATTCTATGAGGGAAAATGAACAAAGAGAATATCAATACACTGTGGACTGGAAGGGTAGGTTGGTGAGTAATGGACCTCGCTTGGGTCGACCGCTTGGAAGATCTGGTTTGTTTAAAATCGTGGTGGGATACCGTTGATTGGTTAGCGGCAAATGGAATTGGAAGGCTATATGTATGGATTTAAAGTGCTGATGTGCAAGTTACAGGCTGCTTTGAGTTGTCCATTTCTCACGTGATCATCCTTCATGCGCATGAAGGTAGCATCGGGATTTGCCTTAGAATAAGAATTACGTTCTCTTAATATTTTTTCTTGCTCATTATACTTAGCCATATTCTGTGGCCAATGTTGTTTAACGTAATTTAGCTTCTGATTAACTTTCTTGTCTATTGGCTTGTCTTTGATTGCTTCATTGATGCTTTCTATGGTCTTTCCTACTTGGTCGGCATCTAATTCAGGATAGAATGTCGGATCATTACCCAGTAGTTCTTTCTTAGATATTCTATCAGCTTACTTACATAGTTGTTCCAATTGAGTCTTTATCCCTTGCTTGTATTTTTTGATTGACTTTCCCCATACAAAGGTATACGTATTGGCATTTGCCTCTAGCTTAGTCCCATCTATGTATATGGTCTTTATGTTTACCAAGCCTTGATTAACAATTAGGCGCACCACTTGTCCAAATACTTCTATAAGAACACCTTTAAGATTATCATATCTGAAGCGATTGATTGTATTATGATCTGGCATTCCTGATAACCATATGTAATGTATGTTATTCTGTATGGCCTGTTATGTCTATCTGGTTGAATAAGAGTTCGGCAGATAACCATATATCAAAACCTTCAACAACATCTTAGGATGAAATGAACTAGCACCGCCTCCTTTATACCTCTTCAGTATCGGCTCTATATTCAATTCATCAATAACATTTGACTATTCTAACTACATGGTTTTGAGGTATAAATTCATCCAAGCTCGGTGGAAGTAAACTCATCTGATGCGAGTCGTAGGGCTTGAACGTGGATTTTCTTCTACGTTTACTCATATTAGTAAAATACTTAATAGATGAGTAAATACAAAAAAAAGACCGCCTACTTATTAGACAGCCTCTTTTGTGTTTTCTAATAGAGATATTACCTCATATCAAGTTCTTTTACTAATCGATCTGCTTTGTAGATGTATTTCAAAGCAGCATAGATTCCACCAGCATGTACAGAAACTGTTCTGTTAGACTCTTCATCAAATATGAAGTTTCCTGGCAATGACTCTATGTTTCCATCAAATATTAATCCAACAGCTTCTCCCTTTGCATTAATTAAAGGAGAACCAGAGTTCCCTCCGATAATATCATTCGTAGAAACTACATTCAAAGGAGCCATGAGCAATTCCATGGGCGGATCTTGCCATTTTTCAGGTAATGACCAAGGGGATTCCGAATCATTAGAAAAATGTCTATCATACAATCCGAAATAGGTAGTTTTGTAAGGAGCAACAGTTCCATTGTAATCATATCCGGTTATAATACCATCAGATATCCTAAGTGTAAATGTAGCATCTGGTGGTAGAGAAGTCCCATATAAATCGAAAGCAGCATTTGCAATCTTGGTTTCTAAATCTCTCCGCATTGGGGAAGATGCTCCAAACGCTTCTGATGCTGCATCGTATTTTTTACCAAATAACCTGGCCATTTTAAGGAATGGATCTTCACTATCATTCAACTTCTTACCGTCCATAAGTATGTCTTTTACTTTTTCAGACGAATTAAAATCTGATTTTGAAATAGCATCGACGAATTTGTAAATATTCATCCCGTCTAAAACTTGATTGAGTGTATTGTCGCCTGGGTAGATGTCTTCTTGTATCTCTTGCAAGAGCATCGCAAACAATTTCATTTCTCTCTTGTCTTTCAGCACCGGTGCTTTTTCAGAAATACTTGCTACTGCCTTAGTGAGCTCTTCAGGGTCGGCATCCTTTTGCATGGACAATTTGTCAAAGTTATATAGTTCATGCATAAGCCCCAGAATTTGACCTCTAAAGCTTCGCGGTGCTAAGTGGCTAATTGGCCACGCGTGCGGATTTAATTCCTTATAAGAATCTGCTAATTTAGTCCAGTAATCTGCTCCTGAATTTTTCTGAATATTTGCCTCCATCTCTTTCTTACGTCCCATTAATGCATCATTATGCAAACCGCCTACGATTCCTCCATACGCCTTCATACTATTAGAGAGTCCAAAGATGTTACCAAGTAGTTCTTGTGCCTCCATTTCTTGCGCAGGATCATCCTTGATAAGATTATATTCTTCTAAAAGCATATTATGCCTATTTGTTAAAGACTTCAACAACATTTTATATCTATAGTCTCTATCGTACTCCAGTTGAGCAACTGTTCTGTATCGCTCAGTTCTACCCGGGTTTCCAACAACAAAAACTGGATCTTGATCAGTAATTCCATCTGGATTAAACTCAAGGAAGTTTTCTGAAGTGTTAAGCGGCTGCCCGTTCTCATCATAGGCTCTCCAGAAAGTACAATCTAAATTATACCTCGGATATGTAAAGTTATCTGGATCTCCACCATAGAAACCTAAGTCAAGTTCTGGTAACCAGACAAGTCTTATGTCATCATAACGTTTGTAACCATACAGAGAATATCTTCCTCCAGAATAATACGTTACGACCTGTAATCGAAGACCTTCCCATCCAGGCATTGCAGCATACTTTTCTTCAATTTGTTTAATCATTTCTTGGCGCATCTCCATCTCGCTTTGTTCTTTTTTAATGGGTGAAGCTTCTCCGACCAATACTTCTTTGGTGATATCAACAGTCTGTACCAGCTGTTCAACAAATAATCCATCAACTTTTCTTTCTTCCGCTTGTGTTTTTGCAAGAAACCCTCTTTTGTCAAAGTTTTCACCATCCTGCTGTACTTGCACCGATACTTCTCTAGAACAGTGATGATTTGTCATAATCAGCCCATTTGGTGAAACAAATGACGCAGAACACCAACTTGCAAATCGCAAAGAAGATAAACGAACGTCTTCAAACCATTCTTCGCCTGGCTCAAATCCATATGCCTCTTTAAACCACTCTTCAGGAGGCGTTTCAAAAGTCCACATTTTCCCAAAGTCAAAGGGACTCGCTGCTTTTTCCTGAGCACTGAGTTGGAATGCCGCTAGGATGAGTAATAACGGAAAGGATTTAATAAATAATTTTTTCATAAATAATGTTATTTGAATTTTAGATCGTAAATATAATTATTCTGACAGTAAAGCGTCCATCGTCTGTGTAGAAACAGCATGGTAATTTTGCCGAGCTTTTGCGTAGATGTTCTTAGCTGTCTCCAGGTCTCCATTTTCTTTTAAAGCTCTATATAAAGGCGTAAGGAACTTACGTCTTCCCACTTGTACGAGAAAGCGTTCTATATCGCTCACAATTTCTTTGTAGTATCCACTATGAATAGCTTTTTCATACCAGGCAGCTGCAATTTCAGAATTACCTGAATGGGTAAAACTATACTTGGTGTCAAGTATTCTATAAATTTTTGTATCCGCATCTTCGTCAATACTCCTTATAAAGTGTAGCCATTCGTGTGTAGTCCAAGCTTCTGTGATCGTGTCTTTTGGCAAATCACCTGTGTTTGAAAATGTGTCTAATGCTTTCTCTACTTGAGCAAATTTATCAGAGGTACTTACAGGAGAATTTTCTGGAAGCCCTGGACCATAAATCCATTCATCTGTATTTATTTCAATACCTTTTGGCTCCAGCAAATTCTTAGCTAGATATGTTTCAAATTCAACTGTTGACATGGATTTGAACTTATTTTCTGTAAAATATTTATTTAAGAAAGCATCAAACTCTTCTCGGCCTACTTCCGATTCAATCATTCGTAAAAAGTGCGCTCCTTTTTCATACGCAATATCAGTCATGCCATCATCTGGATTTCTACCTTGAAGGTCGAGTTTTAAATGTGTATCATGGCTATGGCTGCCCAAGTCCTTAATTTCATGCGTTAGATCTTGATGTCCTAGTAAGGATAGCATATCAGCATAATCCTTTCCATAGAGAGCTTCCATTATCCTATTCTCAAAATAAACAGTGAAGCCTTCATTCAACCAAAAGTCATCCCAAGTTGCATTAGTAACTAAGTTGCCGGACCAAGAATGTGCAAGTTCATGGGCAATCAAAGAAGTCAATGAACGATCACCAGCAATAATTGTAGGTGTTGCAAAAGTAAGTCTTGGGTTTTCCATACCACCAAAAGGAAAACTAGGTGGTAGGACTATAACATCATACCTCTCCCATAAATATGGCCCATACAAATCTTCAGCTAATTCTAACATCTTTTCCATCTCCCCAAACTCATGCACTGATTTCTTTAGCATCGAAGGTTCTGCATAAACGCCTGTACGAGCACCTATCGCACCAAATTCAAGATCACCAATTGCCAGTGCAATCAAATAGGGTGGGATAGCCTGTTTCATTTCAAAGCTATAAACTCCATCACTTGCTTTTGTTGTGGTGTTGGAAGCACTCATGACTGCCATTAGATCTTTAGGGACTGTGATCTCAGCTTCGTAACTGATTCGAATACCGGGGCTGTCTTGACAAGGTATCCATGTACGTGTCAGTATTGCTTGACCCTGCGTAAATAAAAACGGATATTTCTTGTCTGCTGTTTGAATAGGATCCAACCACTGAACGGCCTCGGCATCCGAGGTAGTACGGTACGTAATTTTAATCTGCTTACTATTCGGTTTAAGAGGAATGTGCAATGCGGAGCCTTTTATAGGATCAGCACCTTCTATTTTATGGTCAACTTGTTCTTCATTTACTTCTACACTAGAAATATCAAGTCCTTTCGTATCAAGAATTATCTGACTGGCACCATCATGCATTATATTATAAGTGGCTGTGCCAATAAGTGTTTTTGTTTTAAAATCTGCTCTTAATTTTAAACTAAGGTGCGTGCAGATAGCATCAGCGGGTTGCGCATAACTGTGCGTGTCATTTCTGTCGGGAGATGCATACTGACTGAGTGGGCTGTCTTTAGGATTACTACACATAATTAGAGTAAAAGATAAGAAAATGAATAAGATATATTTCATATTGTATTATGATACGTTTTGGTGAAGTTGAGATAGTAATCCGTCCAAGTCAGACCTTCCATTCTTGAGTTCCATTTTGATTTCTTCATAGGAGCGTTCTAAGGTTTCTATGGCTTCTCTTTCCTCGTTTAGATGAGTGTCAAATTCAAAGAAATTGTCTTCAATGCGTTCTCTTATCCTTAACGTATAGGATTTTAGTTTTTCAGGAGCATCTTGTTCTAATTTTATCCTGCCCTTATCAATCTCCTCGTCAAAATTTTGTAATATTTTTTTGCGTTTTATTCCCACCGTTACTCCCGCAAAGGTAAGTCCGATCGCAGTAAGCACTCCACCAGTTATATCAAACACAGCTCCCTGTAATACAGTTGTAAGTGCACCTACCACAGCAATACTTCCACCAGCCATAAGAGATGGAGCAAGGCTGCTATTTTCTTTTAGCAGTTCTTCATGGTAGAAATTCTCTGCTCGCTTTAAGAAATTGGAAAATGCCTTTTGTAAGTCAATTAAAACATTTGCTCTTTTTTCAGCAATGTTTGAAAAAATTTCATGATTATCCTTTAAGATGGTCTGACTGTCTTTTATCTTAACGTCAACTAGTTTCCCCATATATTGGATGCTCTCAGCGATGTCTACTACACCATCATTTAATTTATCTTTTAAAGACGTATTGAGTTGTAATTCGAGATCTGTTATAAGGTTCTCTAGATATTCTTTTGGCGACTTTTCGAAACCAAACATGGAACTAAACGAGCGTTTAATCATAGTAAAGAATGAAATTCCTTCTCTTAGCTCTTGTTGCTTTTTATCTGTTATTTTATTATAAGTAGCAACTAGGTTTTCTACAAGTATGTTTATTTGTCTTTCGGTTTTTTCTTGTTGGTTTGTAAGTGTCTGTTCTATTTCATTTCTAAACTTTACGTCTGCCTCATATTGCATGCGTCGAATAAGCAGACCATCATATATCTTTTCATTAATGTTATAACTGGTTTCATTGATGTTCATTAGTTTGAGAATAGGTGCCCTGCCTCCAGTTATGTTCTCTTCTATATAAGCACGTACTGGAATATAACCACTCTCTGTATGTTTACCTTCTAACTCCATCTTTGCGGAAACATCAAATACCTCTATATCCACCATCCCTTTTTTTTCCGCATATTCTCTTACACCAGCAAGATTAGCTACCAAATCATCTGGCTCCATTAAATCTTTTTGCTGCAGAATGAAGATGACTTTCTTACGCCATTCCTCCTTTATAAAATCAAAAAATGCCCAAGCAGATTGTCGGTATGGATTCTTTGCCTCAAATACAAAAATGACTAAATCAGAAGCAGGAATAAATCGTTCTGTGATCTCTTGATGGTGATCTACAATCGTATTTGTTCCTGGAGTGTCTACTATCGCAATCTCCCTCAACTTTTCTTCAGGAAAAGTAATACGTTTAATATACTCATTGATCCATTCTTCACTATGCTCTTCTCCATATACAATCTGCTGTATCGTATCCGTCATAGGAGATGGAGCTACTTTGCAGATATCTTGCTTAGTATTTAGCAAGGCATTTATAAAGCTAGATTTACCAGCTTTTACCTCTCCAACTATAACAAACATAAACGGATCATGAATACGATCTCGTAGGTCAATCAGTGTAGAGTTTAGGTTTTTGTGGTCAATCTGAGAAGTAAGTTGGTATAACTTATCTACGGATGCTTGTAAGGTGGTTTTATGTTTACTGTGTTCCATCACTATTTTCAGCTCTAATATAAGATATAGACTGCATAGCTTCATGATTTAACTAAGGAATAAGAACCCTTTTAAGAAGTAAACCTGCTTCAGGACCCCTACAGAATAAGAGGTCAAGTATAGATAAACCTGCAACAAAGCCATGCTTTTCCTCAAATACCTGATTATATCTTAGTTTTTCAAGGACTTTTGCTCGCATTTGCTCATATGATGGATTATTCGAATTCCGGTAATCATAGATATATTCTCTATGATAGCTTTTAGTGTATATATGATTACTCTCAATTTCTAAGCACTTACAGATATAAGTGATCAATGCATTATTTAAATCCCATAAAAAGGTATGCTTGGACATCAGGATGCGCTGAATATCGTCAATATAGTATTCTAAAAATGGCGATTTCCCATAATAGCTTTGAATAGATTGTAAATGCTGCCTAACCCAATCTTCGTCATAAGAAATCTCCACCTTTTCAATAGCGCTTTGTGCATTCTTACCTTTTATAAGAGGAACAGTCAATACATCCTTTCCTTGTGGACCTAGAATATGTACCCTATTTCTTAAAGAACGCTTTTGATAGTTTTCATGGCCTTCTATTGCACAGAAATTAAACTGTATTATAGTTGCATAAAACTCTATACCTCCAAAATATTGCGTCGAAAATATGCGTCTATCGATTTTCTGAATTTCCATTGTAGATGAACTGTAGTTCCGAACTATAAAATTTAAATTTTAATTAACGGAATTAATCCGTTTGCAAAGATTTAAATCATATTTATTTTGTCAGATATGAGCATATTGAATTTGTTTTAGATATCAATTGCAGACCTATATATTGTAACCAAGTTGACGTTTGGTTTCATGCGTGCAAATTGGACGACCAATTATCTTCAATTGGGCGACCAATCTGCAGAAGCGAATAGGGTACTTACATGACTTATTTAACTAATGTATAATATACTTATATACAGTATATTATGGTTAATATATTAAAGATATTTATATGTTTAATTATGTTCAAATTATTAACTTTTGAAATTATATTTTTCAAAAAAATCAAAATGTCTTCTAATTTTCATTTACATATCTGAGATCAAAGTTCCCCCTTTTTAGTGTTTAAATTTGTCCTAGATTTGAATCGTCTTTCATACCTAAACTCCTTTGAAGAGACATACTCACCACTCGAGAGTTCCTTAAACTCTTACACACTTATAACACCTTTTTAGATCCGAGAGGATCACATATTACCACCCCCTTGATAGGCTTAGTCCTAAACATCACACATATTCAATTACACCTACTTAAGATTTAAAAATCTTCTGCAATACCCAAAAACGGAAGAAAAGAAAACCCCAAAACCGATTATATCAAATCGTGTACCGTGAGAATACATGATTTGTTGACTGAAACTTATTTATAAACAATAAAAAATGAAGGTAATGAAACGTCTAAAACTAGGATTTTTTCTCACCCTTATACACGCTACTTTATTCGCTCAAACTTTCCAAATGGAAAAATTAGAGCTTAGATCTCAAGGAGTTAATGATCAAATCAGCTCTTATGAAGTCTATAACCTAGATTTAAATTCGCTAAGTAAATCTTTAGATAAAAACAACGGTTCAGATATATCGCTAGTATCTGACGGATTTTCGCTGGGAATGCAACTCGTACCAAATGATATCCTTGGAGAAGACTTTAAAATTAAAGCGCTTAGATCCACTGGGGAAGAGACTCTGAATTATAAAGAACAACACACGTATATAGGATACTTAGAAGACGATCCTTCTAAATCTTATAGATTCTATATCTCTGAAAATAAAATACAAGGAAAATTCACACAAAAAGGTAAAACTTATAGAATTGAATCCCTAAACAATTACGTAAGAGGAGCCGAAAAGCATAATGTTGTTATATATGATGTAGAAGAGAGATTGGATAAGAATGACAGCGGATGGTGTGAGCACATACACGAAGAAGGTCATGAGCATGAAGAGGATTCAACGAAAACAGAAATAACAACTTCGAATCGAAGCATGGATTGTGTGTCACTCGGTGTCTCAGTTGCAATGGACTATTTAATGTTCGTTGATCAAGGGGAAACACTGGAAGGTGCAATGCAGTTTGCTATATCAGTGCTGAATGACGTTGAAGGCGATTATGATACACAGTTTTCTGATCAAATAGAATTTTATATATCTGAATTAATGGTGTCATGTTGTGAAGATTGTGACCCTTGGTCAGAAACTACAAATATTTTTGAGTTTTACCAAAGCTTTCGTGACTGGGCAATGTATGACAGTGGATTTGATAATGAGCACGACTTTGCAACAATATGGACAGACAGAGTATTTAGTACTGGAGCTGTAGGAGTTGCTAGTACAAATGGAGTATGTAACTTAAATAAATATAATGCAGTAAGAAAATTCTCAAATAATCCTGAGTTACTAAGAGTAATGTTATCACACGAAATTGGCCATGGATTAGGAGCAAATCACAACTTTTCACAAGGTGGCGATTGCAGCCCTCCCGGAAGAGATAGAATGATAATGGACCCAGCTGTAAATGCGAATGCTGTGACTTGGTCAACAGGTGAAGAGGTTTGCGCGATCAATAATGTTGAAAATATTAATAATAAGTTAGCAACATCTGATTGCTTTACAAGCTGTGGTTCCAACGCATGTGAGGACGTAATGGATGTTACAGTATCTGATTTGTTTTCAAATTACGCTGAAGTTAGTTGGGTTGGTACAAGTGGAGAGTACAGAGTATTATTGCGGGAAGAAATTACAGAGGAATTAATTTTAGATGAGCTTATTATTGGTGCAAGTTACATAGTACTTGATGCCTCAATAATTCAATCAATGACAAAATACGTAGTAAGCGTAAAGGCAGTATGTGGATCTTCTGAAAGTGATTATAAGTCAGCAATCTTTAAGAGTTCAAATATTGAATTTTTCTTACCAATTGAACTACTAAATTTTACTGCTAAAGAAAGAAATGGAGAAGTAGAATTAGAATGGGCAACCGCTTCTGAAGTAAATAATGAGTACTTCGAAGTGCTCAGGTCATCTGATGGATCCACTTATAAGCCGTTAGGAAGAGTAGAATCTCTAGGGAACGCGAACACAGAACAGAATTATACCTTATTAGATAAAGAACCACTTACTGGCACCAATTATTACAAACTAGTACAATACGACTTAGATGGTCGATATGAAGAATTTCAAGCTATAGTTGTTAACATAAAAACTAACGATAGAGATTTTGAACTGAAACTCAACTCTCAAACTGAAACACAAATTTCATTAGAAGTAACAAATAACGAAGATTCAAAAGTGGATCTAATTATCTACAACGCAAACGGAAAGATAGTCAACAATACCCGAGGTAGTGTGAATGAAACCTACACAATAGATACCTCAAATCTCATGACAGGCATTTACTTTGCCGCAGCGAGAACAAAGGATAGTGTTGAGACTATTAAGTTTATGAAATACTAAGAAATAGTATCATTACCTGTATTTGGGCTTATTCGCCACCACTAAAAGTGGTGTTTAAGCCTACTTTTTTACCATTTTTGTGTTGTGGAAATATTCGAGAAATATCTTAAGCAACACGCACTACATAAGGAATTAGTTCATGACATGCAGCCGGACGGTGATCTTGAACTTGTAATTGTGATACCGGCTTGTAACGAAAAGGATTATCTGAGTCAATGTCTAGCGTCATTGCAGCAGGCAAATCCGATTCACGGAAGCATCGAGATTTTGGTGATTGTCAATGATGGCATGAATCCAAGTCAAGATATCACAGCAAGTAATCAAGAGAGCGTTCGTTTAATTAAGGATTTTAATAATTCCAAGAATCCGAAAAAAAAGATTCTTCCTGTTTATGTGGACATTTCAAATTCTAAAAAACCTGGAGTAGGTTTAGTAAGAAAAATTGGAATGGATGAAGCGATCAGGAGGTTTCTTTTTTTATCTAAAGATGGTATTATCGTATGCTTAGATGCAGATAGCACTGTAGAGAAAAATTACTTTCAAAAAATAGTGGAAGGATTTGACGCGCATCCTAAACATCTTGCAGCAAGTATCTACTTTGAACATGAATACAAGTGGAACAAGGAAAAAATTATTCAATATGAGTCTCATCTTAGATATTTCTTAGCAATGCAAAGAAGAATAAACTTACCATTCGCTATACAAACTGTAGGCAGCAGTATGGCTGTTAGAGCTTCAGGGTATTGTAAGCTAGGCGGTATGAACATAAAACAGGCGGGCGAAGATTTTTACTTTTTACAAAAGTTTATTTCTAATAATAATTGTTTTGAAATTAATGATACTGCAGTTTATCCGAGTGATAGAGGATCAGAACGAGTACCATTTGGGACAGGTCGAGCAGTAGAGAAATTAAATAAAGAACAAACAGAACTAAAGACTTATCATCCAGATAACTTCTACGTAATTAAAAATTTCATAGCGTCCGTATTTAATAATTATTCAGTTGCGCAGTATGAGGAGGCGCAATTTTCACATTTAAACACAGAGCTTCTAAGTTTCTTGATAATGAAGGATTATATTACAATGTTAAACCAAATCAAAAGCAATACTTCATCAAATGAAAAATTCAAGATGCGATTCTTTCAGTGGTTTAATGCCTTCATGCTCATGAAATGTCTGCACAGTTTAAGAGACACTGCTAACCGTGATATCAATATATCTAAAGCCCTAGAACTTTACTTCGGGCCGTCTTTGCACTATGTAGGAAAAGATCCTGAGCAATTATTGAATACTCTAAGGATAGAAGCGAAACAGTTTGCGGAATTTACCTAGGCTGTTTTAATGTAATGCCGCTCTGATTTCAAGATTTTCGAGAATTTCAGCTTCATGCGCCACCCACCAACGAAGTCTTTCATACACCGTAACCTCAGGGAAATAATTGAGAGCCATTTTCACAAAAATGTGACCATGCTTTGCTTCAGATACCCATAGCATTTTGTAAAACTTTTGTAAACGTTCATCTGTTTGTGCTTCTGCTACCATTCTAAAACGCTCTGCTCCCCGTGTTTCTACAACAGAGGCAATAAGTAATCTGTCCATAAAACGTTCTTCTCTACCAGAATGACACAATTTCAAAAGCGCTTTTAAGTAAGGATCTTCGCCGATAGAATGTTGTAAAGCAACTCCACGTTCTTGCATAATATCATAGACCATTTTGAAATGCTCTAACTCCTCAATACCTGTCTCAATGAGCTCAGGTATGATTTCTTTTCTGTCTGGATATTTGGCGACAAAGCTCATAGCCATCGCGGAAGCCTTTCTTTCACAATCGCAATGATCTTGTAAGAAGCTATCAAAATCGGCAAGCACAGCTTCCAGCCACTCTTGTTTGCTGGCAACTGCTAGATCTAGGTTTAGCTTCAAGACCTAAATATGAAATAAAGTAGAATAAGGAGGATTACAGTAACTAGGGCAGTTATTTGAAAAAACTTTTTTTCTTGGTTTTTTTCTCTAGCTTCTGCTTTTCGTTTACGTTTTGTCTTTGCCATATTTAAAAGGTTTGAGCCATTAAATTACAAATACCTTTTAAGACTTGCATAAAAACTATGAATTCTTTCGTCAACAAATATATCTCGCGGTCTCAAAGGTTTCTTTAAGGTAATGCCATCAAGCGTTTTACACCTAGATAGTGCCACATACGTCTGTCCATAGTCAAATGCACCACGCCCCAGGTCAATATTGACATTCTCAAAGGTCTTTCCCTGACTTTTATGGATGGTAATCGCCCATGCCAACTTCAATGGTAGTTGAGTAAACATCCCAACAGCCTCTGTTTTGAATTTTTTTGGATTAGCCTCATCTACTCGATATTTTAAGATTTCCCATTCCATCGGGTGTATCTCCAAAATATCCTCTCGATCTCCACGTCCTTTTGTGTCTATTACGACATAATCCTGGTGCAATTCCAAAACCTTACCCAAAGTTCCGTTGACAAACTTTTTTTGTGGGTCATTCTTAACAAGCATAACCTGCGCATCTACATGAAGTCTAAGAGATAAATCAGTAGGGTAAAGCCGAGGATTAAAAGAACCAGAAACTTTGCCATTGTATGTACGCTCCTCAGTGATTAATTTCCGTAACTCTTCTTGATTCTTTGTCTTTGCTATGGCGTTTGTTGCGCAGAGCGTTATTGCTAATTTGTCTGGATCTGGTGCTCGTTCTGCTGCCACGTTAATACTGTTTAAATCATCTATGTCGAAACTGCGCATACGGATATTGTCAAGTAACCTTACAAACATTTTTTCTTCTTGTCTGTATACAGTATTGAGCTCTATTGTGATAAAGTTCTCGTCGTTTTTGTAGGCTTCTGACGAGAAAAAATAAGGACTATCATAGCGCTGATTTAAGACTTCTCGCTCATACGAACTTGCAATGACAGGAGGTAGTTGAAATAAATCACCAAAGAAAATCATTTGAACACCTCCAAAGGAAGCTGGATTATCTCTATTCACTTTAAGCATCTGATCAATAGCGTCTAGCATGTCTGCACGAACCATAGAAATTTCATCAATGATAATTGCATCAACCTTCTTGTAGAACCTATGGTTTTTGCGTTTTTTAATCTCTTCGGGAGAAATCATTTTTGGAGGAAATCCAAAGAACGAATGAATCGTTTGGCCTTTTACATTGAGAGCAGCTAGTCCAGTTGGCGCAAGTGTAACTAGATTCTTTTTACTTGTGCGCTTGAATAAATTAAGAAGGGTAGACTTACCTGTGCCAGCACGTCCTGTAATGAAATAATTAGCTTGAGAACTTTCGAGTTCGCTAAGTATATCTGAGAATTCTGTACTGAGTGTTCTAGGTAAGGGAAGATTCAAATTATATTTTCTTAGCCAAATATACGAAAACAGGAAAATGATCACTGTATCCACCTATATATTCGCTTCCACTAAATGACCTGAAAGGATATCCTGAATATTTTCCGCTTTTCTGAATAAGAAATTTTTTGTTGTAGATAATTGTCTTGTAATGAAAATATCCTTCTTGTTTTTTGCTTAAAAGCCCACTAGACATCAGAATTTGATCAAACAAACTCCACGCATCTCTATAAGCATTAGAGCCAATTCCTCGCCTGTATAGGTCTGCCATTGGGTTAAAAATACCACCAGCTCTTACCTCTGATTTTTTTGACTTTGCACTTAGAATACTCTTGATACTTTCGCTAGTAGGGTCATCATTTAAATCACCCAAAATAAATATTTTAGCGTTTTTATCAATCTTTATTAACGAGTCAATGACAGATTTTACGACACGCGCACCCTGGTTTCTGTAGGCCTTTGTTTTCTTTTCTCCACCTCCACGTGATGGCCAGTGGTTTACCATGAAATACATTTTCTCTCCATCCAATAATCCTTCAACAAATAAAATGTCACGCGTTGGTCTCGTGCTTCCTAATTTTGTCAAGTTCAATACAATAGGCTCTGCCTTTACTAATTCAAAATGCTTTGCCTGATATAATAAAGCAACGTCAATTCCGCGCTTGTCAGGCGAATCAAAATGTACAATTTTATAATCTCTATCTCTTAGACTCTCGTGATTTGTCAAGTCTTCTAAAACAGTTCTATTTTCAATTTCCGAAACACCTAAAATAGAAGCTCCCATAGGAGTCACATCGGTACCTAGCTTCGATATTACAAAGGCCATATTGTCTAACTTCTCTGCATAACGTTCCTTCGTCCAACTTTTCTTTCCATCTGGCAAAAATTCCTCATCATTTATTAAGGTGTCATTTTCCGTATCAAATAGATTTTCCAAATTGTAAAAGGCCACACAGGCAACCTTATAGTCTTCCATTTGGGCAGATAATTGAAAAAACGATATATAAACAAAGAGAAAAGTGAAAATTCGATTCATCATAAGACTGCAATTTACGCTTTGAAAAACAAATGTCTACAAATCAGAGCATAAGACATTAAACATAATAAATATTTAATTTTATATTAATACTATCTAACTTACATTAGATTTGA
>Ga0209828_1000431_pt1 | contig 40319 bp, 34 predicted proteins | sample MaitaG_FD_187429 | JGI IMG/M metagenome (GOLD analysis project Ga0209828, IMG submission 187429) | Marine algal microbial communities from Maine, USA - Maine_Asex2 metaG (SPAdes) (version 2) | ecosystem: Host-associated > Algae > Red algae > Unclassified | place: Maine, USA | collected 2015-01-05
ACCTCGATCAATGTTGCGCCATACGCAGTCAGCAACTGTTTACGTTCCTTGGTGGCCCGACTCGGCAAGCAGATATACGCGGGGTGATCGTTGATCGTTGCGATGCGGGCGAGACCGATGCCGGTGTTACCCGACGTCGCCTCGATCAGTGGTTTGCCGTTGGGAAGCAGCCCATTCTTCTTGGCATCTTCGAACATGTACCAGGCTGGCCGATCCTTGATCGAACCGGTTGGGTTATACCACTCCAGCTTGGCGAAGAGCCGAGTGCCGTTCGGCGCGAGAGCGGGCAATTCGACCAGCGGAGTATTGCCGGGCTCCATCAGGCTGACCTAGATGGCCGAGAAACTGAACCAAGCATTAAAAGGTGACTCACCCGGTCAGGATAACGCCAAACTACAAAGCCGACCAACTAGGTCAGGATAACCTATGTCACATACCCGGCGGCGACGCGATTCTCGAACCACGACTGAGCGAGCAGTACGCCAGCCGCAGCCATGCCCATCATCGACAAGATGTGATACCCGGCGCCACTCACAACAAATCCGGCCGTCAATGCACCAACACCGCTCGCCACGTTGGTGGCCAAGTCCGCGGCGCCTTGCACCGCTACCCGGTCACGCTCGGCGACCGACTCGGTCAGCAGCGCGCTGCCGGCCACAACCCCGAAGCTCCAACCAAGCCCGAGCAAGAACAGCCCCGGAAAGAGCAGCGCCCGCGGGGCTTCGCCTGCCAAAGCCGTAAGCACGGTTGCACCGCCCAACGTGAACCCGGCCAAAACGATGATCTGTAGTCGCCCGTAGCGGTCCGACAGCCAGCCAGCCAGCGGAGCGAGGGCGAACATACCGGCTGTATGGGCTGAGATCACCGCTCCAATCCAGCCTTTGCTGTGGCCGTGGTCCTCCATGTGGAGCGGCGTCATGGCCATCACCATCACCATGACGGCCTGTGAGAGCACCAACGCAACGAACGCTAGCCGGGCAAGCGGATGCGCCCATGCAATCGCCACCGCTCTGCGGAACGGCACTGGTTCTCGGGTGCGAGTTGCTTTGCTGCTGACGCCTCCCGCAACCACAAGCGGGTCTGGCCGCATGAAGAACCAGATCACTGCCGAGGCGAGCCCAAAGAGCACAATTGCAGCGAGGAAACCGCCAGCGTTTGAGTCGAGGCCCAAAGACTCCGCAAAGTCACCGAGTACACCGATCAAGTTCGGTGCAACCACGGCACCGAATGTCGCAAAGAACACGATGGAACCGATGTCGCGGCTCCGATACCGGTCAGTAGCGAGATCTGCGGCGGCATAGCGAGACATATTGGAAGTACCGCTTCCAACACCAACCATGAGCATTCCGAGCAGGAACAGCGGCAACGCACCCACCTGGATTGCAACGACGCACACAACAGCGCCAAGTACGGCCCCGGCCAGGCCCAGTGCGAGGCCGGGCGTGCGCCCTTTGCGCTGCATAAATGAGGCAAGCCATCCGGCTGCTAGCGCAGACCCGAGCGTGCTGAACGCAGTCGACAAGCCTGCCCACGTCTCAGACCCGAGTAGATCTTTGATCGCGAGCACCGCAACGGGGAACGAGGCAGACACCGCACCTCGGCTGAACGTTGAACTTAAGCGGAGAACCCACAACGCTCGCTTGTGGACCGTGAGTGTATCGACGCCTTCGATCTCGATCGCCTCGGTGCGTGACTCGAAGAGTCGACGATGGAACAGTCTCGAGAAAGCGCTCACGGAGTCACTGAATTCACAAAATCGACCAGTAGCTCATTTACCTGGTCTGGAGCTTCTTGCTGAACCCAGTGGCCCGCATCTGGAATCAGATGGATACCGCGCAGGTCAGTGCACCAGTCGTTCATTTGTTGGACGCTAGACCCCAGCTCACCATCGCCACTGGTTACTACAAAGTCTTTCTCGCCAGCGATGAAGGTGACCGGCATGGTGAGCTTGGCGTTTGCCCACGGTCGGCCAGCTTCCCAATTCTGGTGGAGGTTGCGGTAGTAGTTGATCGGGTTGGCGAATCCCGAGCGGGTGAAGGCGCGGTAATAGTTCTCGAACTCGCCCTGACTCAGATACGGCGGGAGCCCCGCCGGCAGCGGATCGCCCGGCTGTAGATCGTTAGGTCGTGCGCCACAGAGCGACCAATGGGTGCGGCGGAGCGTTTCGATCGGATCGGCCTCAAGCAGGTCCTCAATACCGGCCTCTTGGAACGCAAGGATGTATGCAAAATCACCGCCGGGGTCCGTTTCTCGCACGTGTTCCACAATGCTTCGGTCCCCTCGCGGCGTGTACGGCACGCTCAGCAGTGCAATACCGCGGACACGGTCGGGACGGAACAGGCCGACCCACGGAGCAATCAGTGCGCCCCAGTCGTGGCCAACGATGACAGCGTCGTCGATTTCATGGTGGTCAAGCAACCCGATGACGTCGCCGACGAGTTCGGTCATGGCGTACGACGCGACTCCTTCGGGCTGATCACTCCAGCCGTAGCCCCGCTGATCAGGAGCGAGCACGTGGTACCCGGCCTCGGCGAGCACGGGTATCTGGTGACGCCACGAGTACGCAATCTCCGGGAAGCCGTGCAGCAGAACCACCGCGGGGCCAACACCGGCCGAGCTGACGGTCAGGGAGATATCAGGAAGGTCGACGGGTGTGACGTTGATCTCAGCCATGTCGTTCACAACCCGGGAATATCGAACACCGTGTAGCAGTTCCATGTATTTGCACAACACCGACTATGACATGAGGAGAACTCAGCCAATGTTGTTTCGTAGCACTGACCTGCTCAACGATTTCGAAAAACTGACCAAGGGACTGAATTTCGGCCCTGACTTTGACCAAGCGGTCGAGGACCTCTCGACAAAATTCACCGGTGCGTTCGCTGGCACCTCCAACCTCGACGTAGTCCGTTCCCACGATCACCTCGAACTGTTCTTGGACATGCCGGGAGTCGATCCTGAGATTGTGGAACTAACCGTCGACGGTCGAACCTTGACCGTCTCCGCCGACCGCGACTTTGTCGTGGCTGATGATCACGAGCACGTTCATGCTGGTCGTAGACACGGCTCGTTCACCCGCTCGTTCAAGCTTGCAGATGATCTCGACACCGATGGGCTCAGCGCTCGCTCAGAACACGGTGTGCTGATTATTACTGTTCCGGTGATCGAGGCTGCTCAGCCCCGCAAAATCACTATCTCCAGCTAACAAACCAGAACTGACTTCGCAGTCTCCCCGAGACAGCAAGTCATCCCGACCGGCCCGACAAGACCTACTCCTTGTCGGGCCGGTCCGCCTTTAGTCCGATCTGGGCGGTTCAGCTCTCGCCCGATCTGCCGGTGGCCCAATCTCTGTGGACTGGGTCAGACGTTGATGACTGGACTCGTCAGCGTGCGATTAATCCCTGGCACCTGCTGCACGCTGCTGACGACCATGCGGCCAAGCTCATCCATCGTGTCGGCCGAAGTCTTCGCAATAACGTCATAGGGACCCGTCACAACATCCACGGCGACGACACCGGGTATCTGGCCGATCGCCTCAGCCACAGCGGCTGATTTGTCCATCTCTGTTTGTATGAGGACGTATGCACTAACGGTCATTTGGACTCCCCCGTTTCCATAAGTGCACACTACTCACTACGCGGCGCGCACGCGTTAGATGATTGCGTTAGGAAATTGCGTTAGGCACGTGGTGCGTTAGGTGATAACCGGCGCTGCGTCGAGGATCATGGCGCGAATGGCCAGGCCCATGATGAAGAGACTGCCTCCGCCGTAGAGCAGGAAACGAACGTGCTGCAGCTGTGATCGGTACCCGTACAAGATGGCCACAGCGATCAGGGTGAGAAAGCCATAGAACGTATGAAATTCGGGCGCGTCGCCCTCAAGCTGCGTGAGTCGGGCAACCCCAAGGCCAACTTCCACGAAGAGCAAAACTTGCGCCAGGCTGACGAACCACCAAAGTGAACGGCGCCGCATCGATTCGACCTGGTGCGCCGCCAAACACCACAGGCCTGCGAGACCATTGGCAAACACAACAACCCACCCAAAGAACGTGTGCGCATTGGCGATCATGCAGCGCCGATCTCTCGCTCAGTCGAGCAGCGACGTGACGAAGTCGCCAACACGATTGCTGCTGTCTGCGTATCGAGCCGCGTCAACGAACCATTCGGTACCGAAAGCTAGAGCAAAGAGATCATCAGGCATTGCAAGGAAGAAGCTCTCGTCGTTGATCTGACTGGCATGCGCCATCAACGACGCTCGCTTGCGCTCAAGCGCATTTGAGACGTCGATGGCGTGTGTCAACTCATGCTCGGGCATACCAAACTTGCTGCGATCGACCCGATCGTCTTCGTTCAGTTCGTCTTCACCAAACGTACCGTTCTCCGCTGCCATTTCGATCAGCGTGCGGTTCGCTGTCGCCCACAGCACGCGATCAACCTGGGCTATTTCCGCGCCGCGTGCTCCAACAAGATGCACCTTGACGTGATCAGGGTGGCCGTAGATCCCATGCGGGTCATAGCCAATGAGAATATCTGCCTCGTTATCTCGCAGAATCTTTGCGAGTCGCTGGGCGGCGTCTTCGAGGTCGGCCTGCCAGAAGCACGTTGGGTCGTTGTTGGACTCTTCGTCGATCATGCCTGAGTCTCGGTAATCAAGAAACTGCACGTGGTGCACGCCCAAGATGTCGGCCGATGACCGTAGTTCTGCGTCTCGACGATCGCCGAGCAGTTCGCCTTCGTCGAGCACACCATCGACTGGCTCACCCATCTCACCTCGCGTTGCAACAACCAGCACCACCCGATGTCCGTCGTCGGACGCCAACGCCATTGTTCCACCCGTGGAAATAGCTTCGTCGTCAGGGTGCGCGTGGAAGAAGACAAGGTTCGCCATTACGCGACGGCGCCCGACCCGCGTAGAGCTGTTATCTCCTCGGTCGAGAAGCCAAAGCTCGACAGCGTGTCATCGGTGTTTTGTCCGGGATGCGGCGGTGGAGCTGGCACCGCGACAGGTGTACCGCTAAAGCGAGGCGCTGGCGCTGGCTGATTGATGCCATCGATCTCGATAAAGGTCGAACGCGCCACGTTGTGCGGGTGGTTCGGCGCCTCGCTTGGATTCAGTACTGGCGCAAAGCAAATGTCGGTGTGTTCCATGATCGCCGACCACTCATCGCGCGTCTTCGTCTTAAAAATGCCAGCAATCTTGGCCTTGAGTGCTGGCCATTCGTCGCGATCCATCTGACGCGGCAGGTCAGCAGGGTCCAATTCGAGCTTCTCCAACAGGATCGAATAGAACTGCGTTTCGATCGAGCCGATCGAAACGTACTCGCCGTCGGAGCACTCGTACACGTCGTAGAAGTGGGCACCGGTGTCGAGCAGGTTTGTGCCACGCTCGTCGTGCCACATGCCACTGGCGCGCATGGTTGAGAACATTGAAGCAAGCACGGCTGCGCCGTCGACCATGGCAGCATCGACCACCTGGCCCTGACCCGTGCTGCGGGCGCTGACCAGCGCACTGACTACGCCGAATGCTAGGAACATGCCACCGCCGCCAAAGTCACCAACCAGGTTTAGCGGTGGGACCGGCGCTTGGTCCTTGCGTCCCATCATGGACAGCACGCCTGAGAGCGCGATGTAGTTGATGTCGTGACCCGCGGCTGCTGCGTAGGGCCCTTCTTGGCCCCACCCGGTCATGCGGCCGTAGACCAGTGCCGGGTTCCGCTCCAGGCAGACATCGGGGCCTATGCCCATTCGTTCGGTGACGCCAGGGCGGAAACCCTCGATCAGGACATCGCAGCTCTCGACAAGTCGCAGGACTGTCTCGACGCCCTCAGGATTCTTTAGGTCAACACCAATTGATTGTTTGCCACGGCTTGCGACATCGCTGCTGTTGCCGCTTGGCATGTCGGCTGGCACTGCAGATGCCCGCTCGACACGAATAACCTCGGCACCCATATCGGCAAGCATCATTCCGCAGAACGGTCCCGGGCCAATCCCGGCGAGTTCAACGACCTTGACTCCAGCTAAAGGTCCCATGTTTGACTCCTCGTCTTTACTTTCTCATCAGTGCTTGGCGATTACGTTTGCCTGCAGCCTTACCCAGCTTGGCTGCTTGCCACCAATTCGGTGATTGCCGCCAGGATTGTTGGAACAAAGGCCGGGACCAGATCGTGGCCCATGCCGTCGATCTTAAGCAGGCGAGCGTGGGGCACCACCTCGGCGGTTCGATCCCCGCCGGCAGGGGTGATCAGCGGGTCCGAAGTGCCATGCACAACCAACGTTGGCACCGTGAGCTTCGCAAGTGCGTCGGCCCGTGACGGCGACGCAATGATTGCACACAGCTGCCGAGCACCGTTCTTAGATTGGTCACCGCCGATGCGGTCCCATGACCGCTCGAACATTCGACGAAGACGATCCTCGTCGTAGTGATCGGGACTCGCCCAAATTCGAGCCGTCGCGATTCCCTGTTCGATGCGTTCCTTGCGAACCTCGGTAGTCACCGGCTTCGTTATTCCTTCGACTGCCTCGGCGGTCGGAGCTCCGACTTCGGGTCCAACGGTGCTCATGATCGAGGTCAATGTGAGCACGCGTTCGGGATAGCTCACCGCAATCTGTTGCGCAATCATGCCACCCATAGACACGCCAATGCAGTGAAATGTTTCGATGCCCAACACGTCGAGCAGTCCGACGGTGTCGGCGGCCATATCGGTGAGTGTGTAGGCGACACCAGCATCTTTGTCTTCAAGCACCGCTTCCATGACAGCGGTGATATCGCTGTTGCCAGCGGGGAACTGCGTAGATAGACCGATGTCGCGATTGTCGAACTGCACGACAAGGTGCCCGGAGGCAACGATTGGTTCGATGAAATAGTCCGGCCAGTCGATCATCTGCACGCCAAGTCCGGCGATGAGCACCACAGCTGGATCAGATGGATCACCATGAGTTTCGTAGAACAGCTCGACGTCATTGACGGATGCGTACGGCACGCAGCGACTGTAACTGTCGCTGCGAGACGCTCCATCTACGAGCACCCTCGCACGACGTGCGCACCTCACTCCATGCGCTCCTACATGCGCTCCTACATGCGATTGAGCAAGTCAGCCTTTTTGGTTTGAAACTCGTTCTCGGTGATCACGCCCCGCAGTCGCAACTGATCCAGCTGCTCAATCTGTTCGGGGATCGAGAGCGAACGGTCACCGGGCACCGCCGCAGCTGCATGCGCTTTGGCCATGGCTGAGAATTCCTGGGACTTGTTGATTTCCATTGCCCGATAGATCTCTTGCTGGATCAGTTGTGGTTTGCGCACATTATCGAAGTGTTGTTGTCCGCCCTCACCCGCAGACTCGACGGTGAGGTCACCACTACCTACCAGCCGCTCAAACAAGCTGGTCGAGTAGAAGACCGTATTGATTCGCTCAAGCGGAATCTCGATGCCCTTTTTGGCAATGACACCGCTTCGAAAAATCAGCCGATCGGTGGTGACGACAAAGTTGACGCCGGCCCAGTTCAACCACCGCCAGGCCAGATTTAGCGCGGCAAACACGACCAGCGCGCCGAGCACATAGATCAGGATCGTGGGCGCTCCTAGCGCGCCAGCGACCGCCACGACCACGACGGCGGCAACAACAAGTGCGACCTGAGGAACGATGAACCACCAGTGCGGCCGCAGGTCAAGCAGAACTTCCTCGTTATTGTTCAACAGCTTTGGATCAAACGCCACTTCTCGACTCTATATCTCTGAGCCCACCGTCTCTAGTCCCAACCCAGTTCGTGCAGCCGGTCATCGTCGATTCCGAAATGGTGAGCGACCTCGTGCACGACCGTAGTGATGACCTCGTGCACGATGTCGTCGTCGTTATCGCAGATTGCGCAAATCGGCTTGCGGTAGATAAAAATTCGGTCCGGGAGCTCACCCCCGTAGTCGCCTCGTTCAGTCAACGGGATCCCGTCGTACAGGCCAAGAATGTCGGGATGCTCACCCCAATCCTCGATCAAGAACACCACGTTGTCGATCATGTCAGCGAGTTCGACAGGTATTAGGTCAATGGCATCCGCCACAAGCGTTTGGAATCGCTCCGAAGACATCTCGACCACAGGCCAGAGCTTGTCACACAGAGTAGGTAGTGTCGTTGCCATCATGTCCGATTCGCAGGTCTCTGCCGACGCCATGCTCGATGGGCTAGATCCCACCCAGCACCAGGCGGTCTCATCTGATCACAACCCCTTGGCCATCCTTGCCGGTGCTGGCAGCGGCAAGACTCGTGTTCTGACGCGTCGCATTGCGTATCGGGTTGCCAACGGATCAATTGACCCGCGACGGGCAATGTCGGTCACCTTTACCCGCAAGGCAGCAAGTGAGCTGCGGGTTCGCTTACGACAGCTTGGGCTGCGCGACGACATCACGACAGGCACATTTCACTCGCTTGCGTACGCACAACTTCACGAACGGTGGGCCGAGCGTGGCGTACGACCACCCGACATGCTCGACCGCAAGTTCGCAGTAATCGCCCGCCTCTTGGGCCGTCGAGCCGACACGTCTCTCATCCTCGACACCATGCATGAGCTTGAGTGGATAACCGCCCGCAACCTGTCATTCGAGCGCTACCCGCATGAGATCGATCGGCTCGATCGAAGGCCACCGCTACCGGTCGCCGACCTTGTACAAACCGCCAAGCGATACGCCGAAGAAAAGCGGCGCCAGCGCGTCATTGACTTCGATGACCTACTCACATTGGCTATTCGAGATATTGAGTCAGACGACGAGTACGCATCGGTTGTACGCTGGCGCCACCGGCACATTTTTGTCGACGAGTTCCAAGACGTGAACCCATTGCAGTTTCGGCTCTTGAGCGCATGGATCGGTGACGAGCCAGATCTTTGTGCGGTCGGCGACCCCAACCAGGCGATCTACGCCTGGAATGGTGCCGACTCGTGGTACCTGCGAAAGTTCACCCAGCACTTTCCTTCTGGCGGGGTCATCAAGCTTGGTCACAACTACCGGTCAACCCCCGAGATCATCGCCGCCGGACACTCGGTCCTGCCTAAACCCGACCGCGAGGCCGATCTACCAAAGACAGACCGGCCGAGCGGTCCCTCGCCATCGATCACCAAGTGCGACGACGACGGAGTCGAAGCAACCACGATTGCTCGAGCCGTTCGCGATCACGCTGGCCCCGGTATGGCGTGGTCGCTGCAAGCTGTGCTTGTCCGAACAAACGCGCAGGTTGCGTTGATCGCCAAGGCCCTCGAACGCAGCCAGATCCCGCATCGCGTGCGCGGCCGTTCAACACTGATTGAGCAGCCCGAGATTCGAAGCCTCCTCAAACTATTGCGCGATTCGCATGGTGAGCTCGGCACCGTGGTCGGGGATTTGCGAGCGGCGGTGACTGAGGCGGCTGACAATGGCGATGGACGCGAGACCGCTGCCGAGGCCGAGCGACACCGCAACCGTGAAGCGTTGCTCCAGCTAGCTATCGACCATGCGGCGTCGTTCCCATTGGCCACCGGGCCCGAGTTCGCATCGTGGCTCCACGCCTCCGCCGCCAAAGAAGCACTCGATTCCGGAGCTAACGCCGTCGACGTGCTCACCTTTCACGCCGCCAAAGGCCTTGAATGGGATGTCGTGCATCTCGCCGGGCTTGAGTCCGGCTACGTACCCATCTCGCAGGCGAACGGTCCGGCCGCGCTGAGCGAAGAGCGAAGACTGCTGCATGTTGGCATCACTCGTGCCCGTGACAAGGTCTTGATCACATGGGCCGCAAGGCGAACCTTCGGAGAACGGACCTCTCGCCGCAATCGGTCGCCATACCTCGACCATGTCGACGGTTCCGACAAAGCTGAATCGGTCCTCAAGCTGCAAGCTGAGACGGGCAACCAACGTGGTAAACGCAATCTGTCTGCCATGCGAACCATCTACGAAGACTCCGAGCCAGATTCTCCGTTGTACCTCGATCTCAAAAAGTGGCGTTCTGACACTGCTCGCGAACAAGGTGTGCCTCCCTACATCGTCTTTAACAACAAGACACTTGCCGCCATTGCCGCCCAACACCCGACCACGCACGATGAACTACTCGAAGTGTCTGGCATTGGCCCATCCAAGGCCGAACGTTACGGAGACGAGCTGCTCGAAATGATCAACGCTCGCTAGCGCCTACAGGTCAAACGGCATGAGCACGAGCACAACCGTGGCGTCAGATTCACGCAGAATGCGTTCGACCGTGTGCCCAAGGAACGGCTTGCCGTCGGGTCGTCGCAGGTTTGCCCCCATCACGACAAGGTCTGCTTCGAGCTCATCGACCAACGCCAGGATCTCATCGGCTGCGTCGCCCTTCCGCAAGGCCTGCTTGGTGTCAACGCCGAGCTCTTGCGCCATGGACGCGGCCTGAGACAGGACACGTTCTCCTACTTCTTGGACAGAGCGTTGCTCGGCACCTCCACGATTCAAGATGCCTTGCAATAACGAGTTGGGGTCATCTCGACTCATGATGTGAGCAAGGTGGACCTCAGTTCCGAGGTTGGCGCTCACGTTGAACGCAATCTCGCTTGCCGCCCGAGACGCTGGTGTGCCTGCAATTGGCACGACCGCCTTGGCGAACGCTGCTGGCAGACGATTAGCGCCGAGCGTGCGATTGCGTCGCACCAGCACAACCGGAATAGGGCTAGCCGATAGAAGTTCATCGACCCGCTCCGAAATGATGACGCCGGTGCGGTCTTGCTCGTCCGCGCCAACACCGATCACACCGAAACCTAAGCTGCTCTCGGCGATGATGACGTTGGCGACCTCGCTCGGGTAGGTCGTGCGCACCTTTCGGTGTTCGACCTGACGACCGTAGAGCGTGTTGATAAGCGGCTCAATATTGGCGACCTCTGGCGTAGGCCCCGCAGTAATCACGGTTGCGGCTGCTTCGTCAGGCCAGGCCAGATGTAGCACCTGAGCCGCTGCAATAGAAGCAGGATCGCCGTCGCTAGGGATAAGGAGACGTGAGCTCTTCACCACAAGGTTGCGATCGAGGGCAGCCTCTCGCTCTAGTCGTGCCACCTCTGCCTCGCTACCATCCCAGCCCTTCACGACCATGCGCAGGCCAACCGAAGCAATTACGCTGGTCACGACCGGTACAAGCACGATTGCGGTGAACGCAACGGTGTTAAACACACCAACGGCTGCGCCAACAGTCGCTATCACGATTTCTAGCGCGCCACGGGCATTCAGCCCGGCGCCGAGGGCGAGGGCGCCGCGATGCGTTCGCCCTGCCATTCGCGCACCGACGTACGCACCAATGAACTTTGCGACGACTGCCACCGCAATAATCACGAGTGTCCAGAGAATCGCCGTGCGATTCCCAAGCTCACGCAGATCGACTCGCAGGCCAGCCGTTGCGAAGAAAATGGGCGCAAAGAAGCCGAGTGTTAAACCCTCGATCTGTTCAAGCGTGTGCTCATGCTGAAACCGAGAGCGGTGCAAAAGAACACCGGCAACAAATGCGCCGAGTACGGCTTCGACGCCAAGTCGTTGGGTCACAACACCGAATCCGAGCATGGAGACGAGCGCAATTGTCAGTGCACCCGACACGCCAGCGTCGACTCGACGCATTTGCCGCAGCGCCAGGTCAACAAGCCGTTGGCCAATTGTCATGGCAAAGGCAATGAAGATGATCAGTGGAATGATGGTCTTCAAGATCTGACTGATGCTGATTTCGCCCGACTGAGCGAGCCCGGTGAATATGCCGAGCAGTAACCAGCCAACGACGTCGTTTGCCATACCGGCCGCAACAGTGATTTGACCGAAGTCTCGTCGCATTAGCCCGAGTTCACTAAGAATTTTGGCGACGACCGCCAACGACGAGACGCTCAGTGCCAAGGCAACGAAGAGCGCAAAGTTCACCCGTTCTGCACCTTCAGCCACGAAGACCTCGGGCAACATATAGCCAACGGCGAGACCGCCAAACAACGGCAGAATCAGACTGCCCGCCGTTACCAGCGCTGCGGGACGGCCGAGTTTCTGAATCAGGTTGAGGTCGGTCTCAAAGCCAGTCACGACCAAAAGCAACGCCACACCAACCCAAGCAACGCCGAGTAGCGCCGCCGACTGGACCTCTTCATGACCCTCGTTGAGGAACCAGCTAAAACCCTCTGGCCAGAATGTTCCGAACACCGATGGGCCAAGCAGCAGACCTGCACCTAGTTCGCCAATAACACCAGGCAAACCAATCTTGCGCATCATCCATCCGAGTGCCCTCGCAAACACGACGATGACAAAGAGTTGAACCCAAAAGACGAGCAGTTCATGCTCATCAAACGGAATGAGCTCGGGCATCGCTATCCGTTCGCGCCAATCGCGAAATCTGCGTAGATGGGAATGTGATCACTCGGTTTGTGGCCTTCCCATGCTTTGCGGCCGTTGCGGTCGACAAGCGCGCCGGTCACGCTCTCCAGCAAGGGAGCGGACGCCAAGATGAGATCGATGCGAATGCCCTGGCGTTTGTGAAAGCGTCCGGCGGTGTAGTCGTAGTAGCTGAAGAGGCCAGGGCTGTCTGGGTACACATGTCGAAAGGTGTCGCTGAGTCCCCATGCCTTGATGTCGTCTAAGGCCGCACGTTCCGGCTTGGTCACGTGCGTCTTGCCCTCGAACGCTTTGCGATCCCAGACGTCGTCGTCTTCTGGAGCGATGTTGAAGTCACCGAGCACAGCTACTGGCTGCTCGGGGTCACAGTTCTGCTCTAGGTGGGCACGAAGTCTGGCGAGCCACGCAAGCTTGTAGCGATAGTGATCGTGATCCACCTCTCGCCCGTTCGGCACATAGACCGAAGCGATGCGAACCCCGCCGCATGTAGCCCAGATGATTCGAGCATCAGCGTCTGCGCTACCGCCATCGAGGAAGTCGACGGTTACGTCTTCGAGTCCCACTTTGCTCAGGATGGCGACACCATTCCACTGGCCTTGGCCATGGTGTGCTGATGCGTACCCCATGGCCTCGAATGCCTCCGTGGGGAAGGAATCGTTTGCCAGCTTGGTCTCTTGCATGCACAACACATCGGGTTGCATACGTCCGAACCACTCTTCGACGCGTGGCAGGCGCGCCTTCAGCGAGTTCACATTCCAGCTAGCGATTCGCATGACGACCGAGACTACTCGGCAGGCGACCAAAGCAAGGCAAAGGTTCGCTCTACCTACTAATCAGCTCACTCTCATTTGAGTTCCTACACTGTCTGAATGACCAAGCACGCCGTACCCGGCGATTCAGAGCGTCACCCCGGACCAAACGCCTGGTTGCTCGAAGAGATGCGTTCCCAGTTCGAACACGAACCGGACCGACTCGACGACGACTCGCTGAGTTTCTTCGCAACGTCTCACCAGCCGACAGAGACATCAGCGCCTGCGTTACCAGCAGCTGCAATGCCCACAGCCGCACCGCCGACCGCAGCGCCAACCCCGGCACCAGCACCCGCCACGTCAGCGTCACCAGCACCGGCTGCGCCAGGTGCAACTGCACCGACTGAAACAACCGAGCCTGCTGGGGACCCGCTGCGCGGCGCTGCCGCTCGCATCGTTGAGAATATGGAAGCAAGCTTGGGCGTACCCACCGCAACAAGCTTTCGTGACATCCCCGCCAAAATGCTCGAAGCGAATCGGCGGGTAATCAACGGTTACTTGCGCCGAACCCGAGGTGGCAAGGCGAGCTTCACCCACCTGATCGCGTGGGCAACCGTTCGCGCAATCGCCGATCACGTCCCCGCGATGAACTCGACATACCTCGAGGGGCCCGACGGCAAACCTCGACTTGAACGTCACGACCAAATCGGACTCGGCGTCGCGGTTGATGTCCAGAAGTCAAACGGGACCCGCACGCTGCTGGTCCCAACTTTGCGTGACGCTGCAGGAACCGACTTCATGGGTTTCGTAGCAAAGTACGACGACCTCATCGCCCGCGCTCGCATCAACAAACTGACACTTGAGGACTTTGGTGGCACCACAGTTTCTCTAACGAACCCTGGTGGCATTGGCACCGTGCAATCAGTTCCGCGCCTCATGCCAATGCAGGGCGTGATTGTTGGTGTTGGGTCGATCGCATTGCCGGCTGCGTGGCAGGCCGCCGACCCTCGCACGGTTGCAGACCTCGGGATTTCCAAGGTCGTGACGATCACGAGCACGTACGACCATCGCATCATCCAAGGGGCCGAGTCCGGCGAGTTTCTGCAAGCCATCCACCGACTACTCGTTGGCGAACACGACTTTTACGACGGCATTTTCAACTCGGTTGGTGTGCCATATCAGCCAATCAGCTTCAATCCCGATCGTGCGCCTGGCAGCACCGACGAGACGCTGACAAAGCAGATTGCGGTCAACCAGTGCATCAACATGCACCGCGTCCGGGGTCACCTAATCGCTGACCTTGACCCGCTTGGTTTGCGTGAGTCGTACGCGGACATTGATATCGACCCTGAAACCTATGGCCTCACGGTTTGGGATCTCGACCGCGAGTTCTTGCATACCGACTACGCATATGCAGGCAAGGCCCCGGCCCGCAAGATGATCCTGAGAGACATTCTCGGGGAAATGCGTGACGCGTATTGCCGCACCGTCGGCATCGACTATATGCATATTCAAAATGCTGAAGAGAAGCGCTGGATCCAACGGTCCGTCGAAGGCGTGGACCGTACGCCGAAAGATGACGAGAAACGACACATTCTGAGTCGTCTGAATGCCGCCGAGGCGCTTGAAAGCTTCTTGGATCGCAAGTACCCGGGCACGAAAAGATTTGGCCTCGAAGGTGGTGAGAGCGCCATTCCCATCCTGGATGCAATCGTGAGCGATGCTGCCGATGTTGGCCTGGGCGAAGTCATCGTCGGCATGGCGCACCGTGGCCGTCTCAACGTTTTGGTCAACATTGTCGGAAAGACCTATGAGCGCCTGTTCCGTGAATTCGAAGTCGGCATCGAGGAAGACTCGATTCAGGGATCAGGCGACGTCAAATATCACCTGGGCATGCAAGATGTCTTCACGTCGCGCAACGGCAACACGATCCCCGTACGACTTGCGGCGAACCCATCACACCTAGAAGCCGTCAATCCTGTTGTCGAAGGAATAGCACGAGCCATAAGCGATCTCTATCCGGTGAGCGATGAAGCCGATGATCATCCAATCCTGCCGCTGCTTATCCATGGAGACGCCGCCTTTGCCGGCCAGGGCGTTGTGAGCGAAACGCTGAGCATGTCACAAATCGAGGGGTTTGCCGTTGGCGGCACGGTGCACCTCGTCATCAACAACCAGGTCGGCTTTACAACTACCGCTGAGGCACAACGGTCCTCGACCTACCCGACCGATGTCGCCCGCATGGTGCAAGCACCCATTTTCCACGTCAACGGCGACGACCCCGAAGCTTGCGTCTGGGCTGCTCACCTTGCATTCGAGTACCGACAGAAGTTCAACAAAGACGTCGTCATCGATATGTGGTGTTACCGCCGACGCGGCCACAACGAAGGTGATGACCCCAGCTACACCCAGCCGCTCATGTACCGAGTCATTGATGAGCTGCCATCAGTGCGCCACAAGTATCTGGACTTGCTCGTAGACCGAGGTGATGTCGATGCCGAAGAAGAGCAAGCAGCTCGGCAGGATTTTGACCAGCGACTTCAAGCAGCGCTCGATGCAACCCGTGAGACTGCGCCGTCAAAGGATCTGCAGGCAGCGGCACCACCCGAGCCCCTGGGCGTGCTACCCCATGTCGACACCGCAATCGATAGTGCCGTGATCGAGCAGATCTATGCGGCGCTAAAGCGTCGACCCGAAGGCTTCACCTTGCATCCAAAGCTGGAGCGCCAGTTCGAACGGCGCGACCAACTGTTTTCATCGGGCCGAGTCGACTGGGCCATCGCCGAAGCCATGGCATTCGGTTCGCTTCTCAACGAGGGTACGTCGCTGCGACTGACGGGCCAGGACAGCCGACGCGGTACGTTCTCGCATCGCCACTCGACACTCGTCGATCACAAAACCGGCGGCGAGTACCGCCCACTCGACGATGTCCGACTCGTAACGGCACAGTTCTCCGTATTCGATTCGATGCTCAGCGAGTATGCCGCACTCGGATTTGAGTACGGCTACGCCATTGCCAACCAAGATGCGCTTGTTATTTGGGAAGCCCAGTTTGGTGACTTTGTCAACGGTGCACAAATCGTGATCGACCAGTTCATTGTGAGCGGCGAGGACAAGTGGAAGCAAGGTTGCGGCCTCGTCTTGCTGCTGCCGCACGGATTCGAAGGCCAGGGTCCCGAACACTCTTCTGCTCGCATTGAGCGGGTGCTCCTTGCATGCGCCGAGGACAACATTCAAGTTGCGAACGCCAGCACGGCCGCACAGTACTTCCACCTGTTGCGTCGCCAGATCCTGCGACCAGTCCGCAAGCCGCTGTTTGTCTTTTCACCCAAGTCACTTTTGCGAGCGAAGCAGGCGCACTCATCCATCGAGGACCTAACGCAAGGAACCTTCGAAGAGTTGCTCGATGACCCGACGCTCCCAGCAAGTCGTGTCAATGACGTCGAGTATGTCGTGATCTGCAGCGGCAAGGTCGCCTACGACATGATTAGCGCTCGCGACGACGCGGATGCTCCGATCGCTGTGCTACGAGCGGAGCAGCTCTATCCGTGGCCCGCCAACAAGCTTGCTTCTACGCTCGCCCGCTATCCGAATGCCAAACACATCGTTTGGCTCCAAGAAGAGCCCGAGAACATGGGGGCGTGGAACTTCGTCAAGGGGCGTCTCTACGAGAGCCATGGCGACGAGTTCGAAATCAAGCGCGTGAGCCGACCTGAGTCAGGCTCACCAGCTACGGGGAGCGCAAGTATCCATGCACAAGAGCAGACACAGTTGATCGATCGTGTGCTTTCGTTGCCGATCGGTGTCGAATACCACTAGCTGCTCGCCCCATAGGCATATGTGACCAGCAACCGGCTGCCCGACCTTCGGTTCGGTGCTGTTTCGTGGCATCGTTAACGCATTGTGCACATGACTGATGTCCCACCCGTGTCTGACACGACGCTTGGCGCGTTCACCGATGTTGGCCCGTGGAACCTTGACTTCGAAGACCTGCCCTGGCTAGAGAACATTGACCAGTTGCGAGACCTCATTCGGGCCAAGGTGCCCGAACTCACCAAGCGACGCCTACTGCCGCCGGGGCGCCGCGTCGGCACCATTCTTGGTTCGTTCGCCTGGGCTCTGGGGCGATGGAAGGTCGCCAAGTTGCGAGGACTTGAAGGCAGCGAATCCAAGCAGGAACTGTCGTTGCGCCTTCGTCTTGCGTCAGAACGGCTCGGATCGACCTACATCAAGCTTGGCCAGATCATCTCGTCGGGAGAAGGCGTCTTTCCCGAAGAGCTCGTGACCGAGTTTCGCAAATGCCGAGATCAGGTTCCTGCCGAACCATTTTCTGTTGTGAAAGAGATTGTTGAAGCCGATCTTGGCCGCCCCATCGCCGACGTCTTTCTTCGTTTCGACCAGGAGCCGCTCGCAGCGGCCAGTATCGCCCAGGTACACCGAGCCGAGCTCATGGTCGACGGCAAACCCACCGAAGTCGTCGTCAAGGTGCAGCGGCCGAAAATCGGCGAGTCCGTGCATGCCGACATCGCTGCATCGGCCTGGTTAGCACCGTTCCTGGTTGGACGCATCCCCGTCGCTGCGCTCGCAAACCCACCTGCGCTCGTTGAGGTGTTTGCACAGTCGATCGTTGAGGAGCTCGACTTCCGCTTGGAAGCGTCGAACATGCTCGACGTTGCCCGATCCTTGAAATCACTGGAGCAGAACGGCTACGTCGTACCGCGTCCGCATCCACGTTTGGTGACCAAACGGGTCCTGGTCATGGAACGGCTTGACGGTTTCCAGTTCGACGACATCGAGCGACTCAAAGCCGAGAACATCGATCCACACGAAATCGTCCGCACCGGCATGGTCGGTTTTCTCGAAGGCGCCATGGTGAACGGCATCTTCCACGGCGATCTCCACGGAGGCAACCTCTTTGTCCGGCCTGATGGCAAGACGGCACTGCTCGACTATGGCATCGTTGGGCGACTAACCGAGCCAAAGCGAATCGCGTTTCTCAAGATGCTCATGGCGTCGACCACGAACAACGTGCATGCACAAGTCGAGGCGATCCGTGACCTCGGGGCATTGCCAGAAGACGTCGACATCGACCAGGTGATTCGTGAACTTGGCCTGGATGGCACCGGTGTGGATCCACTCGCGTTGTCCCAAACTGAGCTGGTCGCAGAAGTCAACCGCCTAGTCAAGGCCATGCTTGGCTATGGCGCCCGCATGCCTCGCGAGCTCATGCTGTTTGCAAAGAACATGGTGTTCCTTGAGGGAGCAATCTCGACGCTCACTCCTGACCTCGACCTGTTCGCCGAAATCACCCATATCGCTGTGTGGTTTGCCAAGCGTCATGGCAACCAGCTCGCGGCTGACATCGGCATCAAGACCGATGATTTCGAGGTTGATCTCACGGCGATGAAGGGCCAGTTCGGCGTTGACCCAGCCACAGAACAATTTACTTATCGCGAGCTTCAAGAACGTCGCGAACTCATCGCTCGCCGTTTCGCCGGACGCGAATAGTTCGGCCTCGTCGGGTTCGGTCCGACCTACCCAACGTAGTCTCCTACATAGTCCATCGGGCCCAGTTCGCCGAATTCGAGATCAGCTCCGAACCTACGCTGCGATATGGGCATTTGGTCAAGGCAGTTTCCTCTACGGCACTGACGGTTTCTCTCTTGGCGCTCCTCGCGAGCGTGCTCACTCAAGCGCCACCGGCTGAGGCCGAAGATGTCGTCAACAGCGCTGTTGACTATGGCGCAAGTCATGCCCCGCTCGTACTTGACGCTGCGGGAAACCCGTCGTTGCTTTTGTCAGCATCGCCGACGAAAACCTGCACATTTTGCATTGCGACGACCCGAACTGCGCACCCGGCGGCAACACGATCACGATCCACGGTGTGATCGACGGCTACAGCCTCCTTTGCCTCGCTTGCACTTGGCCAAAACAACAACCCAGTCGTGGCCCACATGCAGTTGCCATCCTTGGACTTGCGAGTGCTGAGCTGCGATGACCAAAGTGCGTCAACGGTGGTGACACGATCGTGCACGCCGACACCGAAGACAGCGTCGGCTTCCATTCGGCACTTGCACTCGACGCTGCGGGCAACCCCGTTATTGCCTACAACGGCAACAACTTTGTGAACGATGTCAAAGTGTTGTACTGCGATGACCATGGCTGTTTGGCCACCGTCTCCGTTGTCGACGATGGGCTCTGCGACGGCCTTGATCCCACCATCGACATGACGTCGGGGACTGCTGGGGTAGGTACAAGTGGCAACGATGTGATTGTTGGAACCTCTGGCAATGACATCATCTTTGGCAACGGCGGCAACGACACCATTTGTGGCGCAGGCAGCAACGACACAATCTCCGGCGGCGCAGGCGAGGACCGAATCTACGGCGACGCGGGCAATGATTTCCTCTACGGCAATGACGGTCGCGATTTCCTCTACGACCGCTTCGGTGACGACACGATGGCAGGTGGTGACGGCAACGACCGCATCCGCGGGAGCAAAGGAATCGACAACATCCACGGCGAGGCCGGCAACGATTTCCTCTACGGCGGCGTAGGCGACGACACCATTGCAGGTGGCGACGGCAACGACACCATTGGTGGGTTTGGCGGCGCCGACATCATCAGCGGCGGGCCTGGTAATGACAAGGTCTTTGGTGGCTTTGGCGCCGACACCATCGACGGCGACGCCGGCAATGACAGACTCAGTGGCCCAATCGGCAACGACTCCTTGTACGGGGCATCGGGAGAGGACATCCTCTTTGACGGACAAGGCCAAGACCGTCTCTTTGGGGGCGGCGATAATGATGAGCTCTACGGCAGGAATAGGACCGACGTGCTACCGGGCGGCTCCGAAGTCGACAAGTTGAGCGGCGGTAAGGCCGACGACACGCTCAACGGTGAGTCAGGCACCGACACGTGTGCTGGAAACCTTGGCACCGACACGGCCACCAATTGCGAGACGGTTAGCGGGGTCGACTAGCTGTGACGCCCGGGGAGATTGTCCCTGGGGTCATTCGATCGACGCGAGTCGCCAAAGATGTCGGCGTCGTCTCGAACCTCTTTGGAATCGTGCACCACCCGCGGTGTCACCCGAGACCAATCGTCGTTCAATAGGCGGTCGACACCTCTCCGATGGAGCGGGTGACGACCGAATCTAGGGCAACACGGGCAACGATTTCCTCTACGGCAATGACGGTCGCTGCTCCTTTACGGCGGCACCGGCGCCGACCACCAAGTCCGGAGGCACCGGGAACGACACCGTCATTCCCCCGACGCGAGTCGCCCAAGAAGCCGGATGAGATAGTCCACCACCAGGAACAACAGGGTCGACACGACCAGCATTGAGACCACGATGCCGCCCCTAAAGAACGTGCGAGCGGCCCAGACAGCGGCGCCGATTCCTGTGCTCGACGAAATCGTTTCAGCAAACGAAACCGCGATCCACGCCACAAGCAACGCGGTTCGAGCTGCGGGAACAACGTGGATGCGGATCAGATCGCGACCAAATCCCACGTCGACAACTCCTCGACTCATCGCGTCAGCAATTATCCAGACAATCGGCAACGTCGTTGCGATCAGTGTCGGCATCTCACCCAGCCCCCGAGCAAGGATGGCGATCGTTAAAACAGCAGCAGGTGTCACGAGCCGCATGAATGATATGAACGGATCGGCAAGGTTTCGGCTGAGACGCGTGGAGCCAACGGCCGCCCCAATGCAGCCTCCGATCGCGCCGCCAACAAAGAGTGCAAAGGCGACCCTGCCCACGGTGGCGCCAACATGAGCGGCGAGTGTCGCGCCTTGAAAGCCATCGGTGACCAGCAGCTTGAAGTCCGACCACGCCGTGCGGTGCGACGGCCAGAACTCTTGTAGAGAGTCCATCTGGCTGAGTACCAGCCACATGATGTTCAACGCAACGGCGGCTACGACTACCCCGAGCAGACGAAGGGCGACGTCGCTTGCCAGTGGTCGTGTGGTGGTGTCTGGGTCACTTAGAAGCTCTGTGGAATCTTGCATGGTGTCATGGTGTCACGCTAAACCGTGCGCGCATGTGGATCTAGAAGCTCATGTCGAGTACGTCACCTAATTCGGCGAGTGCCACGTACGGATCGGCGACCTTGATCGTGGTCATCCCCATAGCCCGTGCTGGCTTGAGGTTGATACCGAGGTCATCGAGAAAGACGCAAGCCTCGGGAGCAACGCCAAGCGCTTCACACGCAATTTCGTAGAACCGTGGCGTGGGTTTGCGAACACCGACCTTTGCCGACTCAATAATCACTTCGAACAGCTGCTTGGTACCGCCGTGCGAGCCGCTGCCCGGGTCATCCCCGGCGCTAAAATTGTTGGTCAACATCGCAGTTCGGTAGCGCTCGTTCACCGCTCGAAGGGCGTCGACCATGAACGGACGGATCTCGGTCTTGATGCATTCGAGTACCTCGATGCCAGGGATTTCATAACCCAACGAAGCCGCCTCGGCCTCGAATAGTTCGCAGAACCCGGCCGCGTCGACATCGCTGCGCTCGTACTGCGCCCAGGCATTCGTATCGGGGTTCGTCGAGTTGATCTTGCGGATGGTGTCCGCCGGAACTCCCCGACGCTGCTCAAGCAACGCAAAATTGTCAAATGGGCTGGTGGTTATGACGCCACCAAAGTCGAACAGCACAGCTTCAATCACCTACCTACTCTATGGCACCACACCGTTCAGGCCGGCGTTCGCCGGACATGGCAAAACATCAACCGCAGCGGCTCGTCCCTCGCCCGCAACCCGCTCGTCCCTCGCTCCAACTCTATGGCACCACTCCGTTCGCGGGCAGCAACTGCCGGGACCGCAGACCTGCTAATCGCCGACAGCATTCGGAGCGCAGCGACGAACGCAAACTACCCCCGTTCAGGCCGGCGTTCGCCGAACACGGTTGAACATCGGTTTCGTATATGGCCCTTCCAGATCCTGGCGTTAGGCTCTGCTCCGATGGCTGACTACATCATGACAATGCACAAGATCGGGAAGTTCATTCCACCTGATCGGGACCTCATCAAAGACATCACGCTGTCGTTTATGTACGGCGCCAAGATCGGGGTTCTCGGCCCGAACGGCGCCGGTAAATCGACGCTGCTCAAGATCATGGCCGGCGTAGACACTGACTTCAACGGTGAGCTGCGGCTGACACCCGGCAACACCGTCGGCATGCTGATGCAAGAGCCGCAGCTTGATGAAACGAAGAACGTGTACGACAACATCCTTGACGGCATCGGCGATGTCGCGGAGTTGCTGAAGCGGTACGACGAAGTGCTTGCGGGGTGGGCCGATCCCGACGCCGACTACGACAAGCTCGGCACTGAACAAGCCGAGATCGAAAAGCAGCTCGATGCCAAAGAGGGTTGGGACGTCAAGCGCACCATCGAGATTGCAATGGACGCATTGCGCACGCCACCTGCCGACTCCGAGGTCGGCACCCTTTCTGGTGGAGAGAAGCGTCGCGTTGCGTTGGCACGCCTGTTGCTCTCAAAGCCAGACCTTCTCTTGCTCGATGAGCCCACGAACCACCTCGACGCCGAATCGGTCGCTTGGCTCGAACGCCACCTCGCCGACTACACCGGCACCGTCATCGCGGTGACGCACGATCGGTACTTCCTTGACAACGTTGCTGGCTGGATCCTTGAGCTGGACTATGGCAAGGGCATCCCGTTCGAAGGCAACTACAGCGCATGGCTCGAAGCCAAAACCGAACGCCTCGCGCAAGAAGAGCGTCGCAACGTTTCGCGCAAGAAGAGCTTGAAGACCGAGCTCGAGTGGATTCGCATGGCGCCCAAGGCTCGCCAGTCAAAGGGCAAGGCCCGTCTGGCGAACTATGACAAGCTTGTCAAAGAGGCTAAAGAAGCCACGATGCGTGATGAGAAGCTCGAGATTGAGATTCCAGCGAACAAGCGCCTCGGCGATGTCGTCATCGAAGCCAACGACCTCAGCAAGGGCTTCGGCGACAAGCTGCTCATCGATGACCTGTCGTTTACGCTGCCACCTGCGGGCATCGTTGGCATAATCGGCGCAAACGGCGCTGGTAAGACCACATTATTCCGCATGATCACGGGTACGGAAACGCCCGACGACGGCGACCTGCGGGTCGGCGAAACAGTGGAACTCGGTTACGTCGACCAGAGCCGCGACGCACTCGACGCTGATCGCACGGTCTACGCGGAAATCTGCGATGGGCAAGATGTCATCGAACTCGGCGGACGCGAAATCAACGCACGGGCATATGTCGCCTCGTTCAACTTCAAGGGGCCCGACCAGCAGAAGCTCGTTGGCCAACTCTCCGGAGGTGAACGCAACCGCGTCCACCTGGCCAAGGTGCTACGCAGCGGCGCCAACGTGTTGCTGCTCGATGAGCCAACCAACGATCTCGACATCGAGACCCTGCGCTCGCTTGAGAACGCACTAGAACACTATGCCGGGTGCGCCGTGATCATTAGCCACGATCGCTGGTTCTTGGATCGCATCGCCACCCACACCCTGGCCTTCGAAGGCGACTCACACGTCCGCTGGTTCGAAGGTAACTTCAGCGACTACGAGGCATTCCGCCGCAAAGAACTCGGTTCAGCCGCAGACCAGCCAACACGAATCAAGTACAAGCCCCTCACGCGCTAACACAACTGCCTTACAAACAGAGCGCTGCGGGTCTACCCTGCCTCCTGTGAGACGCCTGGCTGAGTTTGTCGCGATCACAGCGGGGTGGTTGAGTCGCAAGCTCGGTCGTGGCGGCGGCACCACCTTGCCGGGCAACGTGCTGCTGCGGCTCCGACCAAACGCGCTCGCCGAGTATTCAGCTGACCTCGTTGATGGCGCCGTTCTCGTCTCAGCGACCAATGGCAAGACCACCACCTCGCACTTGCTGACTGCGGCATGTCGCGCCGCTGGGTATGCATTGGTGACCAATGCAGAAGGCTCAAACCTGGAACGTGGCGTCGCTTCTGCACTCTTGCAGCCCCACGCAAAATCTGCGGATCTGGGCCTGTTCGAGGTAGACGAAGCGGCGCTTCCAGCCGTGGCACGAGCAACCAAGCCAACGGTGATCGTGCTCATGAACTTGTTTCGTGACCAACTCGACCGATACGGCGAACTTGAGACGCTGATCGACAAATGGAACGACATGTTGGTCGAACTCGACGGCCAGGCGACACCGCCCACCCTGGTACTCAACGCCGATGATCCAAACATTGCTGCGCTCGGAGCGGGTCGGTCAAACGTCGTGTGGTTCGGGCTCGACGACACCACCCAGGGTGTTGCCGAGCGAGCTCATGCCGCTGATGCCACGACATGTCGCAATTGTGACTCTCCCCTGACCCATACCTTTATTGCACTCGGCCACCTTGGCCATTGGCATTGCACTCGCTGTTCCGCTGCTCGACCAACACCGACAGTTTCGGCCACGCACGTCAGCCTTACCAGCACCGGCCAGTCGGTAAAGATCAGGTACCCGGGAACAGCAGAAACAGGGGAAGAGGTCACCGTCAATTCGCCACTGCCGGGCCTTCACAACACATACAACCTGGCTGCGGCTGCGGCTGCATCGCTCGCAATCGCCAAACGCTCATCACGCCCGTTCGATGCAGCGGTCATGGGCCAGGCCATGAGTGCTACCCAGCCAGCTTTCGGGCGGGGCGAGGTCGTGCATCGGGGTTCTGAGCGCATTCGACTACTTCTTGCCAAGAACCCAACCGGCGTCAATCAGAACATACGAACGATCCTGTCCGAGTCAGGCCCCTTGCATCTATTGGTCATGCTCAACGACCGGACCGCAGATGGGCAAGACGTCAGCTGGATCTGGGACGTCGACTGGGAACCGTTGCTGCCCCGGATCGCGTCGCTCACCCTCAGCGGTGATCGAGCGTGGGATCTGGCGCTGCGATTCCGCTACGGCGGATTCAACATGGACCTCGTGACCGTGCACGAGTCGACCAACGCTGCGCTCGATGCGGCACTTGGGAACCTGCCAGCAGAAGGCACACTGCACACCTTGCCGACCTACACCGCCATGCTCGATCTGCGGGGCGAACTGACCGACCGAGGGCTCACGTCGGCATATTGGGAGAATGCTGATGGCTGATCAACACAGGGCTGATCAACACAGGGCTGATCAACACAGGGCTGATCAACACAGCGTTCGCCTGTGCCATCTGTATCCCGACCTGATGAACATACACAGCGTTCGCCTGTGCCATCTGTATCCCGACCTGATGAACATTTATGCCGATCGGGGCAACATCGCCGTTTTCGAACAGCGACTCGCGTGGCGAGGAATCAGCCTCCAAGTCACACCCGTCGGCTTGGGCGAGGTCATCGACCCCTCATCTCACGACCTCTACTACCTCGGTGGCGGTCAGGATCGCGACCAGAACCTTGTGGCGCAGGACCTACAAACCAATGCTGACGCGCTGCGATCGGCGGCGCAGGATGGCGCCGCTCAGCTCTATGTCTGTGGTGGTATCCAGCTGGCGGGTCACTCGTACGTGACAACGAACGGCACGACCCTGGCCGGTCTTGGGATACTCGACCTGCACACGGTGGCAGGGTCGACCCGCCTGATCGGTGACCTTGTCATCGACGCGACGGTCAGTGACATCCAGCAACAGATCGTTGGCTACGAGAACCACGCGGGCCGCACCCACTTGGGCTCAGACTGCAACCCGCTCGGCACAGTTGTTTCAGGCAACGGCAACAACGGTATCGACGGCACCGAGGGGGCTATATGGAATCGAGTGGTCGGCACGTATCTCCACGGGCCGCTGCTACCAAAGAACCCGCAGTTGGCCGACATCGTGCTGGGCTGGGCGCTCGAGCACCGCTACGGCCGGGCAGTCGCCCTCGATCCGCTCGACGATGCGTTTGAGTCCAAAGCGCACAACGCTGCGGTCGCACGAGCTGGTGTCAAGCGCTGACGTCAGAACAGGCGCGGTTCTTTGGGCTCGATGCCACGCAAGTCGTCGTAGTCCACAACTTGCCACTCGATCTCGCGGTCGGTGGCAAGCACCTTGGCTTGCGGCTTGATCTCTTGGGCCACGAACATGCCACGGACAGGGCGTAGCTGCGGATCACGGTTTAGAAACTCCAGATAGCGCGTCAGCTGCTCGACGCCATCGATCTCGCCGCGTCGTTTAATTTCAACGGCGATCGTTGCGCCGTCGGCGTCTTTGAGAAGCAAATCGACCGGCCCGATGTCGGTCGGGAACTCGCGACGCACGAGCCGCATTCCGTCGCCCATAGTCTCTGGTGCCGCCGCGAGCAGCTCTTGGAGGTGCGCCTCGACGCCGTCCTTTTGCAGCCCAGGATCCACACCCATCTCGTGATCTGTTTCGGAGAGGATCTCGTGCATTGTGATGCGCAGCGTCTCACCCTTTGGGCTCGTGACAGTCCAGCCCTCGTCATCGACCGACAACCGATTGGGAGCATTCATCCAGTTGAGGGGTTTGTATGCACCACCATCTGCGTGGATCGCGACACAGCCGTCGGCCTTGACCATGACGAGCCGAATCGCCTCAGGCAGATGAGCGGTGAGCCGGCCGTTGTAGTCAACGGTGCAACGGGCTATGACAAGACGCATTTGTGCGACCCTAACCGAGCAGCACGGCCTGTTCGTGGACGCAAGAATCGATCGCTGCGTCCGCAGCCGCTACGGTCGCACTCGACATGCAACCATCACCGACGGCGACCGACAAACAGATCAAGCGAGACGGCAGAGTCATATCCCGTTTGATCAAGGCTGTCGCCGTGGTCCGGATGCCCGACGGTCTCGAAGTCGACCCAGATCGCCCCACGATCGCAGCGGGCAACCATCAAAGCCTGCTCGACGTATTTTGTGCCGCCATGTTTTGCCACAGAACCAACGTGTCATGTCGGTTCTTGGTGCAGGCTCGCTACTTCGAAGGCATCAAAGGAAAATGGCTGCGTCGGGTTGGCTGCATTCCTTTGAACACCGACACCAAGGAGGAAGCCTTTGGCGAAGCCACAGCTTCACTTCGCCGTCACGAGCTCATTGGCATCATGCCCGAAGGGCGTCTGACAAAACCTGAAGAGCGCGACCCGCAGGTCGGTCCGTTTCGTCCTGGTGTTGCTGAATTGGCTCGTGAGGTAAATGCAGTCGTGCGACCGATTGCCTTCCATCGCACTGGACTTGCCTGGCCTCGCGGCAAGTGGCCCAAGGTCCGAATCAAGCGACCGGTTGTCACGCTTCGACTAGGAGATCCTGTCGAACTTTCTGGTGCAACCGATCAGGAGAACGCGAACCTCATCATGGATGCGCTGACTGCATTGCTTGATGACCTCGACGCCGAAGTCGACGCACTCGGCTGATCCGCCATCAAAGGAAGCTCGCTGTGCCGCCAGCAGCGAGTGGCCAGGGCCTACCATCTGGCTCATCGTGGGTGCTTCTCAGACGAAACCCAAAAGCCAGGGCGACGCTGCTCTTTGGTGGACATGGCGGCGCTTGTTGTTTGCAGTGCTACCTCTCCTTGTACTTGCGGCAATGTATGCCGTTGCCACGATCGATATTCGCAACCACGACGGGCGTGTGTTGCGCGGCGTACAACTTGGGCAAACCAACGTTGGCGGTATGGATTCAAATGGGCTCGACGACGAGCTGGACCGAATCAATTCGTTCGTTGAGACCGCACCTGTCTACATCGAGACACCTGGAGCTCTCTACCAGATCGATGCTGAGCGGCTCGGCCTGACGCTCGACCGCGGGGCAACTCGCGCTGCGGTCCTGACGGCCGGACGTGAAGGTAGCGGAATTCTTCGGCCACTGGGTTGGCTTCAAGGCTTGTTCTCAAAACACAAGGTCAATGCGGTTCTGCGGCTCGATACCGCTGCGGCCGAAGCCGGACTTGCTGCGGTATCCAAGACGATCAGTGTGCAGCCTGGTGAGCCGACCCTTCAGCTCCGTAATGGCAGACTCGTCCTTGAACCGGGCGAGCCTGGAACGATCCTTGATGTCAATCGTCTGCTCGAAGATCTCAGCGCCTCGCTACCAAGCGAGGCCGGACAGGAGATCTTTGTCAACGCCGTAACGACAACAGACGCCGTCATCGACGTCGAAATCCAATCGCTGATCGATCGGATCAACGGAGCGCAACAACGCCTAGAGCTCGTTGTGGGCGACCAGTCAATTCTTGTTCCTCAGTCCGACTTCCGCAGTTGGGTCGAACTTGACTTGACCGGAGAATCACCCCGAGCTGAGCTGAACGCCGAGACGATGTTTCGATGGATCAATGCGGCTGCCGGTATCGCCGAGGGGGAGATCGACACCCGCGCACTCATTGTTGAGGGCAACCAGATTCGTCTGCCGGTACCCAATGCTCGAATGTGCTGCACCGCAGAAACCAGCGAGCTTGTTTTCGAGTCGGTGCTCGCCGGCGCGTCAACAATAGAAGTGGCCCTTCTCGACGATGATCTCGGACCCCTTGCTGAGCTGGGCATCTCGGAGCTCATTGGTGAGTTCACAACCGAGCATGAAGAGGCGCAGGATCGCGTTATCAACATCCAACGCATGGCTGACGTTGTTCGAGGAGCGCTCATTCAACCGGGCGAGACGTTTTCTCTCAACGACTACGTCGGCGAACGAACCACGGCGAAGGGGTTTGTTCCAGCCGGGGTGATCTATGACGGGGTGTTCACGGAAGATGTCGGTGGCGGCGTCAGCCAGTTCGCAACGACGCTGTTCAATGCGTCGTTCTTTGGCGGACTCGACTTCGTTCGGTATCAGGCGCACAGCATCTACATCGATCGATACCCCTATGGGCGCGAAGCGACCGTGAGCTGGCCTGATGTCGATCTGCGGGTTCGCAACCCTACCGAGTTCCCCATTCTCATTTGGACCGAGTACTCCCCAGGCACGATCACGGTGAAGCTGTTCGGCACGGCCACGGTCTCGGGCGAACAAACCGGTCAAGAAGAAGAGCCACTTGATGAATGCACCAAGGTGAGGACTGAGCGAACCCGCACCTGGGTCGACGGTTCAACGGAGATCGACTATGTGTCTGCGGTCTATCAACCCGAAGAGGGCCTGGGCTGTGACGGTAAGCCGACAACGCCGCCACCTGAGTGCGACGAAGACGAGGGCCTCGTCGATACCGACGACAACGGTTTTGGTGATCTCTGTGTGCCTCTGACAGCGATCTGTCCCGCAGAAACGGTTGCCATCGACGAAAATGATGACGGGTTGATCGACTACTGCTTTGCCGAATCCTGCCCGGAGAACACCGAGGCGGTTGACACCACCGGCGACGGGCAGATCGACCAATGCATCGAGCGCCAACCCATCGGTTCTGAAACTGACGATCCGGAACCTGACAACCCCGACACGCCAGACCCGGACGCCGGTGACCCAGACACCGAGGATCCGGACGAGGGTGACCCAGACAACGGCGACCCAGATGCCCGTGACCCAGGCGGCGAATGACCCGGACGGCGAGAATCCGGACACCGGTGACTCAGACACCGGTGACCCAGACGGCGAATGACGCAGACGCCGGCGCCACAGACTACGAATGACCCGGATACCGGTACGACCGGGTCGGAGAAAGAGCCTTAGAAGAAGATGTCTTCGGCAGCCAGCGAGAGGTCGATAGTCGCCGTTGCGAGGTCGATGCGCTCGATATAGGTGTCTCCAGCAGCGGTGCGGGAGTCTCCGTCGTCGCTGGTGATCGTCATACGGCGAACGCTCACCCAGGCGTTGTTCGGGTCGCCTGCCAGCAGTGTGGCCGTTGTGTAGTCAACACCAGCGCCTAACTCCAGTGAAATAGTCCGCAGATCGCCGCTCGTTGGGTCGAGCACCAGAACCTTGCCGTTCTCAGCGTTGTCCGCGATCACCAGCTGATTGTCAACAATGCGAAGTTGGGCCTGCGCCAACGTTTGCAGTTCGCACACTTCAGCATCAGCGCCACAATCGGTATACGCCCCAAGGTGCTCACCAATAGGAAACACTGCTTCTACTGATTGCGACGCAAGATCAAACCGCACGATGCCACCCACGATGGCTTGTACATCGTTGACCGTTCGGGTTTTGGCAACGACCCACCACAAATCGCCGTCGGCTTCGACGAACCCGTTCTCGGGTTCAAGTTCGGTCGCCAGCAACTGTTCCACGTCGTCTGCCGCAAGCGCTTGGGACTCATTTACGACGACGTAGCGGCCAATGTCGGGTGCTGAAACATGGTCACCCAGCTCAGCATCGGGCTCGTCGCACGGTACCAGGACATCAACGTCGCCCGAGTCGACGTCGATGATTGCGGGTGAGCCAACAGCCACTCCGGCGATTCGACCGTCGGAGAGCCCAATCAGGTGTCCGACGTTTCCGCTACAGCTACCCGCATCTGATGAGGACTCGAACCGGGGCTCAGCAAACGACTCCCCCTCTGCGCCAGTCGACGTGGCAAAGACTCGATACACGGCGTCGTTCTGACCAAAGTTTGACTGACGAACGAGTAGGTGATCCTTGGTCACTGCCACAAGTTCGTGCAGCACGCTCTCTGAGCTGTCGTCTGTTTCGCGGTCAAAGCCAAGTTCGGCGATCTGAGACACCACGCCGTCTGACAGACCGATTCGCACCAAGCTGATATCGGCGGCAAAGGCCTGCCCGTCTCGCACGCGAGCACCAAGCGAGTAGGCAACATCGCCTTGCAGAACGACATCGTGATTGCGGTCGATCGACTCAACGGCTGCGATTCCGGGAACCGCTGCAGCGATGCCAGTTGCCGGGTCGATCAGGTACAGGCCGAAACCGAACGAAGGCTGCACCGTGAGCAGACCCGACAATGGTCCCGCTTCGACCACGCCGCCACTGCCAGCATCGATCTGCTCAATGGGATCCCCACCGGCTGGATCAAGGACCGGGCCGGCTGCGTCATCACCGCTGCAGGCGACAAGCAGTAGCAACACGCTGACCCAAAAGGCAACCAGGCGTCGAATGTCACTAGCCATATCGTTCTCCACCACCTGATTCGTAGCCTCGACCAAACGGAATGTACCAAGTATGTGCCGACGGAGCTAGTGCGACGCCTCGTCGACCCAAACGACCAGGTCTGGGTCCTCGTCGATGTCTTCACGCTCTGCAGGTGGGAGGGTGATGTCGTCTTCGTCATCAAGATCAAAACCACCATCTGCCGCATCGTCTGCCTCGGGCAGCGATGCTGGCGCTGGCATCGAGCGAGCCTTCGTCTGCTGCGGTTCTGGCCCGATTCGCGTGAGAATTCTCTCAACAAGTTGGCGACACGAGCGCGCCAACTGGCTCCTACGCAGGAAACGGTCGTCTCCGCCGTGATTGGCAGCAGTCGCGGCACGACGATCAACGGGAAGCGTGTGCAGGACCTCCACCTCCATTGCTTCGGTAACTTGCTCGGCGTTATACGGCGTATCGCCAACCAGGACGACACACACATTGTCTGGTTGAGGGCACTCGGCAAGCCGGTGGCGTAGCACCAAGAGTTCTTCGCGGGTTGGGCGAACGAACCAGATCAGCAGGTCAGCCATTGTGATTGTTGCAATGGCCTTGCCGTCGGGCGTCACCGTTCCAGCATCGAGGAGCACCGGATGTCCGGACTCGCGAAGGTAGGGACCGAGGTAGGGGCCAGCAGATCGAAGCTGGGCCGATGCGGCAGTCGATGATGGCGAGATCGTGACACACGCGATCCCTGATGGCAGACGTTGCGCATGGTCGATGAGCGCCGGCGCCTCGGACTTACGCAGGCTCTCTGCCAAGGTCACAAATCCTGGGGTTAGCGATAGCTCAAAGCGCGCCGCGAGCACACCACCGGTTGCGTCAGCTTCGACCACAACCGGAACAGCGGAGGACTCGTTCCACAACGCTGCGACCATCTGAAGCGCTGTTGATACACCGGGTGAGCCGTGGGCCGCAGCCCCAACGACAAGACTCACGATGGATCCTCTGATTCCCAAGAGGCAGCACCATCATTGTCCACTTCGATGAGCACAACGTTGCGAGCATTCAGCTGCACTCGTTGCGCGCTATTGACGTCGAGACGAAGCCGAAGCTCAAGACTTTTACCGTCTTCCTCGACGAACTCGATCTTGGCGTCGGGCGACACGATTTCGACCGACCCGCCGCTCGCGGGCAACAACACCTGAACCCGGTCGCCTGGGCTCAGCCCCAGCGGAGCCCGATTGCCGTCGATGATGAGACCGGCAAAAGCCTGTCCCTCGAGCAACGGTTCGGGACGTCGCACCATATCGCCGTTGATCAGGGTGCCTTGGGAGAGGTCCGTAACTGGACGTGTCCCAAGGAACGCATCGACAAACTCAGCACCGACAACCGAAGGGGGCACATCGGAACTGAGATAGATTTCGGTGAAGTCAGTAACAGTGAGTGGAACATCGGCTTTCACATCGTTGGCTAGAGCGAGCATCGGCGTGCGAGAAGTTGTGCTCGCCTGCCACCAGACCGCGAGCAGCGCAAAAACCGCCACCACGAGCAACGATAACAGCAGCTGGGGTAGGCGTATCCCGCGCTGCTGGGTTTTGGGGCCAGCAGGTGAGAAGTTGTCGGGTGGCAGAGGAGCAGTCATAAATCAGCCAACATTTCGAAGGAATGGACAGGGGTACACGTGATCACTACGGCCCGCCAAAGGGATCAAGCGCCAGGGCACGATGCTGCCCGGTTGCTCCAACGTCGAAGCCGGGAATGAATGAGGTGCCGTCAACCCTGACGGCGATTGTGACGCTTTCGTCATCGGCCCCAAAGAACACGATTGACGCATTTGGCGTTGCGTCGACCACGGCTTGTGCTTGCTCGCGCGCTCGGTCATCGACCTGATCAATCACGGCAACCCCGTTCGCTATCTCGTCGAGATCAAGGGTTGCTGCCGCCGCACGAGCGGCTTCAGCAGCAAGGTCTTCGGCTAGGCCCAGGTTGCCCAACTTGCGCCCCCCTTCGGCGAGTATCGAAATAATGCCAAAGAAGAACATTGCGAGCACGACAAACATGGCGGTAATGGCGCCGCGTTCTCTGTGGGTAGTTGGCGTGTCCATTACGGCTCTGCCAACCAGTACTCGATAACCGATACGGCGCTGCCGGACTCTGTCCGAGTGCCGTCGCTGACTAGCGGTGCAAATCCCGTGAACGGCTCGGTGCACGTGAGACCAACGGTGGCCCGCCCGGGCGTAAACGAGTTGAGGTCAGGGCGTACGTACGCAAAAGTCACCATGTTCACGGTGCCTCGGCATACCTGCGACGCAGCGGCTTTAGCAGCGGTTTCGGCGTCACCCTCGTTAGAAAGCGACGCGGCGCGAGCCGCAGCGTCGGCGGCTTGCTGCGCTCGGGAACCGTGTCGCTCGACGTTGATCGAATACACCGCCAACAGAGCGATAAGCACCATGACTGGCAAGATGATGGCGAGTTCAGTCGACAACAAGCCCCTGTCGGATCCGTTGCGTCGGCCTAATGCCCGGGAGAGAAAGCGCGCTTTCATCAGTCGGGTAATCGCTCTCGTACCGTGGTCGAAGTTGCGCTGACTTGTTTTGTTCCAAAGACTGTCGGGTACGAACCACTCACAGTCACGGCGACAAGTTCGCTCGCCGAAGGGTTGTTCGCACTCACGGCGACGTTCGTGATCGTTCCAGCGTTCATTGCGAAGTCTTGCGCGGCAGCCATGCCAGCGGCGTCGCTGGAGCCGAATGCGGCAGCTACCTCAGCACCGTGGTCAGCTGCCGCCTGAGCGACGGCGCCTGCATGTGCCCACAGAGCCACTTGCACGATCCCCAGCACAACCGCGATGACGACAGGAAAGAGAATGGCAAGCTCTGTTGTTGCCAGTCCGTCTTCACCGCTACGACGACGCAAACGGCCTCGCGCTAGTTGCTTGGGCTGGGCAAGTTGGTGTCGATGTCGTTCAGCGCAGTGACTCGACCCTGGGCGTAGCTCCAAAGTAGGGCACCAATTGCGAACGCAATTGTTACGAGAACGAAGGTCAGTACTGCGATCTCGGTTGTTGTTAGTCCTCGTTCGCGGTCTTGATCGCGAATCTCCTGGATCCGGGCTGACATGGACACATAGATACTCAGTGCTACGCGTTGCATGATTGTTGGTTCTCTCTACTTGGTTGGATACGACTGTAATAGACATGGCGCTATGTCACCCACAACAACATAAATTGCACCATGCCAAGAGATTGTTGGCCGCCAAAGTCATCCTCGCCGGTCGCACCGATCTGTTGGAATACCGCAAATCCAAGAAATAGGAAGAGGGCGACCAGCAACAGGCCAACCGGCAGCAGCATTTGTTCTGTCAGCGATTCCGACGTCTGCTCTGCTTCGGCCTGTAAACGGGCGCGTAGAACATCGCTCTTGGTTGACACTGATTCGGTAATCCGAGAGCCTTCGGTCCCCGCTAGTTCTGCTGTAGAGACAAGGTCTCGCAGCTCGGGAATGTCGAATTGTTCGCTCAGCGTTCCGAGTTGGGACCATGGCGTCCGATTAGACAGGCGAGCCCGGTCGAGCGCACCGCGAATCTCTGCGAACGCCCAGCCATCGCCTGCGTCTGCTGATGCCTGCAGCGCTGTAAGAAGGCCACCGCCACCAGACATGATGATGGTCACGAGGTCGAGATAGGCCGACAGTGCGTGGCGAAACGATGCTCGGCGCTCTTTGGCTCTGCTGCGTAGTCTGACGTCTGGAATCACATACGCGATGGCGCCAAAACCCAGAGCGGCAACCGTTGCCCATATCGGATTCAGCGGCAGGCCAAGTGCGGCGAGCAGCAGCCAAAGAACGTAGATACCCAACATTGTCAGTGCCGGAGTCGCAACCTTGACAAGACCATGTTGTTCGAGCGACGAGTTCGTAACGGCGAGGTCTTTGCGCAACTGAGCTTCATCGTTCGTGGCCAGGGCCATCTGCGAACCAGCAGACGACAGTAGTGAACGCATCGACCGCGATTCGCGCACCGCGTCGTCGACATACCGACGTCCAGGCACAGCCACCGAGGCGAAGACCTCAGAGATGGGCTGACTCGTCGGGCGCAGCGCCTGGGCCAGCAGCACAATCCCCATGCCAAATCCGGCACCAAGGAACATCATGATTACCGAGCTCATGCAGCCGTCCTACGTGCGACAAATCGTTCAGGTCGTGGCACCTCGGCCAACTTGCGGGTTGACCAAATCGCCAGCACGACAACCCCGCCTATTACGAGCAGCCAGAACTGACCGAGGGTCGTCTGGTATCCCTTGAGCAGATCGCGACCAACAATGATCAGCAGAGCGATGGTGAGCGAGACGAAGAAGCCAACAATTTTCATGGAGGTGCGGACCCGGGCTCGACTGACCTCGATCCGAACGCGCATTTCGGCTTCGTCGCGAATTGAGCTGGCAAGTCGCGACAACAACGGCACAAGTCGACCAGCATCAAGCTCGGTCGCGCTCACGAGCCCCGCTACCACGAGGTCAGAAGCCGGGTGATCCAGGTCGAGGCCGAGCTGCTGCAGCGCACCGGTGAGGTCGCCTCGCGGTGCACGGCGTGCAAACGCAGCCAGTTCTCTTTGAATGACAGCTGGCCCGTTGGCAGCTGTCGCAATGAGCGATTGTTGCAGCCCAGCTGATGCGTTCATGGTGTCGCGTATCTGTTCGCTCCATGTCGCAATCGCCTCAACCTTTGCGATCTCGTCGGTTGCGCTGTGCTTTTTGCTGCGAAGTAGCGGGATCGAGATGATGCCAGCGAACGCCCAGAAGCCCCCGACCGGCCAACTCGTATATGCCCAGACGAATGCTGCACCCACGAATGCAGCGAGGAGCCAGAGAACAAATCGCTCGGCAGCGACTTGGGCACTTCGGACCCCACTGCCAAAGCCAGCGAACAGTCGAATACCCATCAACGAGAACACAACGGAGAGCAAGCCGACCGCGACGAGAGCGCCAAAGGCAGCCATGACCAGGACGTCCATCAGGCGCGCTCCCCCGCCGCCCAGCGGGCGTCGAATCCTTGGGTTGCGAGTGCATGGATGTGGGCCCGGCTGGATAGCCCATACGCCGGACGAGCACGCCCGTCGCTGCCAGGAGCAAACACCTCGGTCGACAGCATGTTCTCTTCGCTCGTTGGGTCGACCTCACGGATCGACTGGATCACGCGCCGGCTGTTTGAGAAGCCGACATGCACAACGAAGTGAACTGCGTCGCGAATGAGCAACGTTGCGTGAGCGGGATCGATAGGCGGCTGAGCAATGGTTGCGGCGTAGGTAACGATGCGGTTGAACACATTTTTTGACGAGTCAGCGTGGATCGAGGTCATCGACCCTTCATTGCCTTGTGACATCGCAAGCAACATCGGCACCGTCTCGGCACCGCGGCACTCGCCCACGATGATGCGATCAGGATCCATACGTAGCGAGGCCACAACAAGGTCGGCCATAGAAATGCCACCGAGACCCTCGATGTTGGTACCGCGCGCCTCGCACTCGACCAGGTTTGGGTGCGCCTCGCCAAAGCGTGAGATGCCTAGCTCAAGGTTGTCTTCGACTGTGACAATGCGCTCGCTTGGCTCAATCTCGTTGATGAGCGCCCGCAGCAACGTGGTCTTGCCGGTTCCGGTACCACCAGAGACGACGATGTTGCGTCGTGATTGCACGCAGGCCTTTAGAAACCGAGCCACAACGCCGTCCATGACACCGAGATCGAGCAGTTCATCGAGCGAACTGATCGCAAAGTTGTGACGACGAATTGACATCGATGGACGCGACGACACGCTGAACATTGCGTTGAGGCGGTCGCCGTTGGGCAGCTGCATGTCGATGATCGGGTTGGCGTAGTCGAACCGCTGCTCGACCCGACCCATGCGGCGTGCAAAGTCTGCAATCAGTCGTCGAAGTTCGGCGTCAGATGCAGCGACCTGGGATACCTGCTTGCGGTTGCCGTCGCGTGTTTTAATGAACACCCGGTCGAAACCGTTGATGTGCACATCTTGCACGGTTGGGTCCTGCAGCCACCGTTCGAGCTCACCAAAGCCGAAAACGGCGTTGAGGGTCTCGTTGATGAGCGCTTCTTCGTCTTCTGGCGTCATTGGCTCGCGCCCAGCGGTCAATGAGGCTTCGTTGCGTCTGCGCAGCTCTTTGCGCAGTGTGGACCGAGCGAATCGACGCTCGTCGTCGATCTGCATTGGTTCAAGGTCGGACAGCTCGCGACGGTTTATCTCGGCCGAAACTGCGTCGCCGACGAGATCGGCGAGTGTGTAGTGCGTTCTGGCGTCACTCATGAAGAACCTGCGACTAGTGCTCGATCAAGCTGGTGGTACAAGTCAAGCAGCTCTTCACTGATGGTATCGACCGCCTCGGGTTCACCCAGGTCGACCGCAGCGCTGCGCTCCAGGTCCGTCATGGCTCGACGTAGCTCGCTGCGGTTGTTTCCCGCCTCGGCGACCAGGAATCTTCGTTTGAAGCACTGCTCGCAACCGGGAACCAGTTCGAGTCCTTTGAGCGCCGCCCACCGAGCGGTGGTGAGGTCGTTGTTCTCAAGGGCAAGGTCAGCACAGCGGTGGACGGCCTCGTCAATAGTGAACTCAACGAGCGCCCGTACATGGTTGTCGGTCCAAGCAAAGCTGCTGGCCGAGCCACCGGTAAAGGGCACTCCGCGGATGAGTTCGAGCGCCTGCTTGTAGAGGCCTAGCGTCTCGTCTGTGTCGGACGCTTCATGTGCGAGCTCGACCAGTGCCCGAAATCGATCGAAGTCGGTCGTTGCCGAGGGGTCCAAGCGATAGGTCTTGTCACTGCCCGCCTTGGACAGATATGGCGCACCCTGGTCGGTGCTGCCAAGGCCGGTTCGGGCGCGGCTCAACACGTTGGCCAGTGCCTTGTCGGTAGGCGGGTCGAACGGTGGCCAGACCCAGGTTTTGAGTTGGTCGGCATCGGCACCATGGCGGTGAAACGCCAGGTAGGTGATGACATCGACAGCCTTGAGCGAGGAGAACGGTTTGGCGCCAGCGATCTCAACCGGACCAAGGACTTTGACCTCAACCGGGCCCGCCTCAACCGGACAGTCTGTCGCTACTGGCACATCGAGGACATCTTCGACTGCAATCGTTTGGCCCTCTGGCCAGTCGAAGGTATTCGGCTGGGTCGCATCGATGAGATCAACCACAGCGCCGTAGCTTGCGTCGTCGAGTGCTGCAAGATTAACGAACGAACCTGCTGGCTCAAGCACGGCGTGGTCACCATCGACGGTGACCTGTGATGACTCGTCGAGGCCGGGGGCAACAATGCATGCGCCAAGATCGCGTAGCTGTGTGACGCTTTCGTCATCGGCGTCGGGAGCATGAGAAGATACGACGACAACCGGGGTCTCAGCATCAGGCGAACCATGACCAGAGTCCTTGAGCTGTTCCAACGCTTCGGCGTATGAGGTCACACAGCACACTCGGTCGAGGTCTTCGATCCCTTCGGCTACGTTCACTGCGATCACACGTACGTCGTCGGCGCGCTCAGACGTTGCGAGGTCAAGAACGGCGCTGCGGGTGAACCGCAGCACCGAGTCGTCGTCGCCATCTACGCTCAGCTCCCCCACCGATGCCAGGTCGATCAGCACGGCTTCGCCGCTCGCTGGGTCAGTGCCGGCAACGACGGCTGTTGGTGCGCCGGCCACATCGGGGTCCGGCCACTCGGTAGCGGGGCCGGACAGCTCGAGGTCGGTTAGTTCGAGGTCGGTCTGATCATCGAGGTCTGCGACGCTGCTTGTTGCGTCGAGATCAAACCGCTGCACGACAGAGGTATCGGTCTGGTCGACACTCAGGGCGAACAACCGGCCTGACTCATCAACGCGAATCTCAAGCGGACCAACCGCCCGCAACGAGCTCACGGCTTCGACGGGCAGCATGCGCCATCCATAGCCATGCTCGCTCTGTCGCACGTGGTGCGAGCCATGTTCGATCGCCGCAGCGAAGGCTGCGGCCTCAGATGAGGGTGCTGGAACAAGCGCTCCTGGCGGCCGCATGCGGCGTTGCAATGCGCGACGCCGGCGCAGGGCACCGTGCACGCCCGTGAGCAAGATTGCTGAGCCCAGCACCGCAAGCCCGACCGCGCGGACGGGGAGGTCGTCGGTGGCTGACTCGTCGTCGACCGCAACCGAGCCGTCGAACACACCTGGCGGCGGGGTGGCCTCGGCCTGTGCTAGCGCAGCTGCCTCAGCAGAGTCCGGAGCTGCCGCAGAGTCCGTAGATGTCGCGTCAGCAGCTTGGTCATTGTCGGTGTCGTCATCATTAGCGTCAGATGCGACCCACACCACCAGGTCGTCGTCGGCCGAATCCCCGGCCTCATCGATGTCAGTCTCGACAACCTCAGAATCCGCAACATCGGTGCCCGCAACCCCAGTGCCAGCGACCTCAGTATCAGCGACGTCGGTGTCTGCAAGGTTCTCGGGTGCGGTGTTTTGGGCGTCCACTGGTCCGTCGACGACGCCCGCCAGGTCCGGCAGGTCGCCTTCAGCGAAGCCGACATCGTCGACCGGCGCGGCTTCGACCTGCCCTGCGTCGCCATTTGGCATTGCAGGTAGAACGAGCTCTTCACCGGGATGAATCAGATCGATATCACCGCTAGGAAGCGAGTCGTTCGATGCAACAACGTCTGACCAATACTCGGCTACCTCGGCGTCGCTTGGATCACGGTCGAGTTCCTCAGCAACCATGTCCTCGGCGACGCTCCACATCGAATCACCTTGCACAACGACATGCATGTCGCTCGCAATCCCGCTGGGTTCGCCCACGCCGGTCACTGCTTCGGCGCCCGGCTCCGCTGCAAAACCGAATGCTGCGACCGACAGGACGTCGGTGATACCTGGCAGCGCGAGTTCGGTCCCCGACGGAACGACTTCGGTATCGCTGGTCACCATGACACCCTGTGCGTCGACGAGACCGGCGTTCGCTTCGGCGATCAGCTTCCACGACACACCATCGCCGTAGGCGGCTTCAGCCAGGTCCCAAAGCTCGGTCTGATCGCTCAACACAACACGAGGCGCAATTTCGTCAACGACTTGGTTCGGCACATAGTCGTGAAAAACGCCAGTGGTGACTGCATCAGCCATCATGGTTGTTTGGGCGCCCGATGACACCAGGCTGGTGACCGCCGAAACGGGAGCCATTTCGCCGAACGAGAGTGCACCCACAGCCGGAGCAAGAATGGGTGCGGTAGCGATCGTGGTTGCAAGGGTGATCGCAGCGATCATCTTGGCGGCAAATAATTGAATGCCCGGAGCGGCCGG
>Ga0209828_1000432_pt1 | contig 40290 bp, 38 predicted proteins | sample MaitaG_FD_187429 | JGI IMG/M metagenome (GOLD analysis project Ga0209828, IMG submission 187429) | Marine algal microbial communities from Maine, USA - Maine_Asex2 metaG (SPAdes) (version 2) | ecosystem: Host-associated > Algae > Red algae > Unclassified | place: Maine, USA | collected 2015-01-05
TATGTTATACAATCATATTTGTATAATCATAAAAATCTGTAATCTATACGACAAGTCTAACATTTAAATCGTTCTTAATTATATCATCAAAAAACTAAAAGATCATGAAGAAACTTATGTTAGCTATTTTTGTATGCAATACTTTACTTTTCATCTCTTGCAACAAGGACATCTCTACAGCAGAATTAACTTTTGTAAAAGCAACTGCAATCTATGGAGATTTATCAGACCAAAGACAAACTCCACTCAAAGGTGAATTACAAGATTTAGTAGATCCAGGAAAGATATATGTATCTCAAGACTTACTGCTCATAGGAGAAGAAGGTCGAGGCATACATATGTATGACAATACTGATCCTGAAAATCCAACACCATTATCATTTATTGAGATACCAGAGAACAAAGAATTTTATGTCAATGGTAATACGATCTATGCTGAAAGTCTATATGACATGTTGAAAATAGATATTACAGATAGAAAAAATCCGAACCTCGAAAAAAGAATAGAAAATGCTTTTGCTACTCCGTCTCTGAACGATAAAGGAGAAGCGATCATCGGTTTTGAATTTCAGGAAGTCACAGAGGAATTGACTGAAGACAGTGATTTCTGGCAACTCGCTTTCAATCAGCAAACCGTTTATTTAGATTATAAGAATCGGATTATACCATCTTCTGCAGTACCGTCTTCATTTGCTGGCAGCAGTGGCTCATCAATAGGTACTGTTAACAGAATTGCATTAAAAGATGATTATGTATATGTGATCAGTAGTGAGTTTATGAGTGTATTTAAAGATGGCCAAGGGTTTGAATTAGTATCAACGCAGCAAGTGGGTTGGCAAATGGAAACAATATATCCACAAGATGATGCACTATTTGTCGGTACAAGAAATTCAATGCAAATCTTTGATATTACAAACCCAGAGCAACCTATTGATATTGGATGGTTTTCTCATGCCACTGCCTGTGATCCAGTATTGCCCGTGGGTGATATTGCGTACGTTACTTTAAGGACTGGCGATGAAGCAGAATGTCCTGGTGACGAAAACGCTTTAGTGGTCGTTAATACAAGTAATTTAAATAGTCCATTTCAAGTCCAAAGTATCAATATGGTCAGTCCTTTTGGTATGACATTAATTGGTAATAATCTATTCGTCGGTGAAGGTGAAAATGGATTGAAAGTATTTGATGCTACTGACAGATCTAATTTGGTAGAAATCAAATATGATACTTCAGTAAAAGCGTATGATATCATAGCACATCCATTCAAGTCGAATTTAATTTTAATTGCTAGTCCGAATGGATTTGGTCAATATGAAGTTGATAACACAAATGATAACCTTTCACTTTTAAGTTGGATTTCACATTAATACTTCCATGTGGACTAAACGTACTTTAGCTTGATTTTTAATCTTCTATTTGTCTAAAAAAAGCACACATCGATTAAAACAATCTAAAGTACGTTTGGTATAGTTCATATTGAACTAATTTAAAAGCACAGTTATTTTTGAATGTCCGCTTACGATTATGTCTATTGTGGAGTTACCGTCGTTTACAATTCAATACGGTGGATTTTTTTGAAATTACTACCTATAGATTTATAGTAGGCATCTATCATTCGCGGTCATTCACTTTTTTTTTCATTAGGCCATTAATTCAAACACATGAAGAAATTAACTTCTACTATTTTACTCTTCTTTTTGTTCACTTGCTTTGTAATGGGACAAAATATCAGTACGAAATCTATTGTTTATTTATATGATGGTTCTATTTATATTGGTCAGATAATCAAAGAAGATGCTTTTGAAGTTACCTTAAGAACAGCTTCGATAGATACCATAACAATTAGTAAGGTATTTGTCAAAAAAACTGTGGCAGGAAAAAATATTATACACAAGGAGAAAGGTAAATTTCACAAAATTGATGGTAACTATTTTACGGCTGAGTTAACTGTCAATGCTTATGCTGACAATCATTATGCTCAAACTAGTATCGCATTTGGCAAAAGAATGACAGCTAAATTACAAGTCGGTATCGGCGTTGGCTTAACAAATGCTTCAGCAATAGTCAAAGGAGGTTCATGGGAAGACCATGATTTTTTTCAAGTGTTTGGTGTAGGTAAATATTATCTAAATAAGAATAAAAGTAGACTCTTTACGGATTTAAAAGCAGGCTGGGGTTTTTCTCTTGTAGATGACTGGGCCCGCAATACACAAAGTGGAGGCTTGTATCTAAATCCAGGCATCGGCTTTGAATTTGCAAATCGTAAAAAAATGAAATGGTCAATCAAGTTATCTCAGTCAATTCAAAATGTCAGAGCAAGAAAAGATATCGGAGGGTTCGATGATTCAATTTTATTGACCTACAATCATTGGTACAATAGAACTGCTCTTTCAGTAGGTATTAATTTTTAAATCTGACCATTCCTTTTTATAAAAAATATAGTTCTCTAATGCAATAGATATTAGTTAGGTAATATAAATATTGATTTACATCCTGAGCCTTCATATAATTATCTACCTTAGAATGACATTGCTACTATATGGCTAACGCGATTAGGTCATTTATTTATGGGAAAAGACAAATCAAAAGTTGATAAAGATTTTGACAAAGAAAAGGCAAAACTAGACAAGTTTGACCCTCGCGGTACACAGACTTTATTTAGGACACTTTCTAGAAATCATTACAACTTACTTAAGATGATTGATAATAAAGCCAGTATTATTCTGACTGTTAATTCTATTATCATATCACTTTTGATGGCAGTCATATATGGCACCAGACGAGCAAAAAGATGTACTTGAAATTGGCACACGAATCTTGCTCAACTGTGGAATGGCTTCTATGATTTTTGCATTATTAGCAATGCTTCCACATAAATATTCTTCCTCTATCAAATCTGATCCAAACTACAAAGGAAGTCTATATGGAAACAACTTCAGCAAAATGACTCTTGCAGAATATAAAGAAGAAATGCAACGCATTATTTCTAATGGGAATACCGTCTATGACGAAATGATAATGGATTTATATTTTCTTGGAAAGACGATTTCTAAAAAGCAGAAGCTCGTCTTTATTTCAGTCGGATTTTTCTTGTTTGGATTGATCGGATCCCTCCTATTGACATTTTACCATGGAATCTTTATTGATAAAATATTTTTTAATTAATGTAAAGAGGTCAGGAGACCTTTTACTCAATTAACATCCGAGAAAATCCTATGCTATAGGGCCTCCGCCCGCTTCCGCCCTCTTAGCTGGCGTCAAGGTAAAGATCTAGGCAAAGTGATCAGCAGACCTTTTATGCCATTAACTCCGATGATAAGTAATAATGTTGCACTATTCCTTTATGCCTTTCATGGTTTTTAACCGTTCCGCTTTTCATTTATCAAAATTGTCGTTCAAAACACATCATTAATATCCATAATGTTTTCAGCAGATGCGCTTAGGGGATTTCACATGGTCAATCTTCATCATCTTGACACAATGATTGTATACGAAACTCTAAACGACTCTTTTATCATGAAAATGCTTTACTCTATAATTTTATTCTCATGCCTTGCATGGGTATCAACATCTACAGCACAACAAATTTGCTCAGAAGGTGAAATACAAGTGACGACACCAACTGGTCAAGTTTCTTTCAAAGATCAAACTGGAAATTTTGACCCCTTCACATATTCTATATTCCACAATAATGGTAACCTTAGATTCAACCTAAATACGCCTGCAGGACCGACTGATAATTTACGCCATAATGGTGCAAATCTTTATGTCGGAGAAAATGTAATGGGCCCGGGACCAAGACTTTACGTAGGAAGTGCAGGTGACGGCTCATCAGCAATAGCGAATTCTTATATGATGTATTCTGATCGAAGATTAAAAACGGATATCTATTCGCTAAACCGTTCTCAAAACAACATATTAAAACTAAGACCAGTCACGTATACTTGGAAACAATCTGAGTTGACTGACGTCGGTTTTGTTGCACAAGAATTAGCAGAAGTATTCCCAAAATTAGTACAGACTGACGCAGATACTGGAATTCAGCATGTTGATTATGTAAGATTGATCCCTTATTTAGTCGATGCATTACAGCAGCAAAACGAAGAAATCAAAGCCTTAAATTTAGAAATAAACAAGCTAAAATAATACGGTATCAATCTCTAGACACCTTCCATACTTTAATACGGGTTAATGATAAGCAGCCATCAGAAGATGGCTGCTTTTTTTATTTTTTATTTTTTATTTTTTTCGATTAAACTATATTCATTTGTAATGGTCTTAGTACTATAAAAATCTAGTGCATTGAAGAATATGAAAAAACTAATCTTGTTAAGTTTCTTGCTTTTAGGAATTGCGTCTATGGCAATATCACAAAGACCAAACAGGCCTGGTGGAGGAAATAGGGCGAATCAAGCACCTAAAATAAAACTGATTGGACAAATTAATGATGGGACAACAACTAATGGTCTTGAGTTTGCCACTATTTCAGTATTTAGCAAACGTGATTCAAGTTTAGTGGGTGGAGGAATGACAACTACAGATGGTACATTTTCTGTAGACGTTTCCCCAGGTCCGATGTATGCAGTCTTAGAATTTATTTCATATACCACAAAAACAGTTGACGTTACCATAGATCGGGAAGCCATAAAATCAGGAAATAGAGAAATAAATCTTGGCACCATCGATTTATATTTAAATAGTACCCAACTAGATGAAGTGGAAATACGCGCAGAAAGAAGTGAGACTGAGTTTTCTCTGGATAAGCGTGTGTTTAATGTAGGTAAGGATCTCGCGAATCGAGGTGGCTCGGCTGAGGAAGTCCTTGATAATGTGCCATCTGTCACTGTCGACATAGAAGGAACTGTCAGCCTCAGAGGAAGTGAAGGAGTCCGTATTTTGATAGATGGTCGCCCATCTGGCCTTGCTGGCGTCGGCAATACAAATGGTTTAAGAAATATACCTGCAAATATGATCGAAAAGGTAGAAGTGATAACCAATCCTTCTGCAAGATACGAGGCTTCCGGTATGGCAGGTATTATTAATATCATATTGAAAAAAGATACTGGCAATGGTTTTAATGGTTCATTTGACCTAACGGGAGGTATACCAGAGCAAGAAGGTTTTGGTGCCAATATCAACTATAGAAAAGGTAAATTAAATTGGTTTGCTAATTATAGCGTTCGTAATCGAAGAGGACCAGGTGGTGGATTTACGTATACAGAAAGAACAATCGGTGATACTCTAGTTGAGATATTAGATACTAAGCGAGATCAAGATAGAGGTGGATTATCAAATAGCATCAGATTAGGAGCTGACTATTTTTTAGATGACAAGACCCAAATAACAGCTTCATTTAATTATAGAGTTTCAGACGAAGAAAACTTATCCACACTTATTTATGATTCATTATTTGTCGCTAGTGCATCAGCAATACGAACTGGCTCTCGAATTTCAAACGGAGCAGAAATAAGTCAAACAATCAGAACAGATAATGAAAAAGAGGATGAGTCTAATTTACAGTACAGTCTAAATTTTAGAAAAGAATTCTCATCAAGAGATCATATGTTTAATGCTACCCTTCAATATCGAGATGAGGTAGAAACAGAGAATTCACTTTATAATGAAATCAACACTCCTATTGGCCAGCAAGGATTTCCAAGTCTATTTCAAAAATCAAATAATGAAGAACTTGAAAAAATATGGTTATTCCAATTTGATTATACAAAGCCACTAGGCAAGGATCATACATACGAGATTGGCATTAGAAGTTCTCTAAGAGATTTAAGAAATGATTATTTGGTTGTCGATGAAGATGAAATGCCAATCACACTGAATGGTCAGTTATTCGATGATAATTTTAGCTACGATGAAGACATACATGCATTATATGCTATCTATGGAAATAGACACGGCAAATTCAGTTACCAAGGAGGACTTAGAGCTGAGTATTCTAATGTAACTACAATTGCTCAAGGCGAGACAAAGCCACGGACTTACTTTAATTTATTTCCAAGTGCTCACATAAATTACGAACTCTCAGAAGGGAATGCAATGCAGATTAGCTATAGCCGACGTATAGACAGGCCGAGATCTTTTCATTTAAATCCATTTTTCACACTAAGTGATCGAATAAATTTATTTCAAGGCAACCCATTACTTGATCCAGAATACACCGATTCGTATGAAATTGGGAATATCAAATATTGGGACAAATTCACATTGAGCACTAGTCTTTTTTATAGACATACAGAAGACAATACTCAAAGGATTACAGAGTTAAATGAGGATGGCACGACCAATAGAATTCCAAAAAATCTTGGGACAGCTGATGATTATGGACTAGATTTAAACCTATCCTACTCTGGTTTGGAATGGCTTAGATTAGATGGAAATGGTAACTTTTTTAGAGCCACTAGCTATGGAGTTGATACGGATGGTGAGGTGTTTGATATAGATAACTTCACATGGTTTGGACGAATGACAGCAAGGATAACAATGTTCGATTCTGATTTACAAATTCGCGGTAACTATCGAGGAGGAAGACAGTCTATCCAAGGGACAAGAGCAGGAGCAGGATCAGTTGATATTGGTTGGAGTAAAGACTTTATGAATGATAGATTAACATTGACACTTTCTGTAAGAGATGTATTTAATTCTAGAAAGAGAATAGGTACTACAGCGTTTGAGGGCTTTTACCAAGAAAGTGAATTTCAATGGCGTGCTAGATCTTCTACACTCACAGCAAGTTACAGGATCAATCAAAAGAAAAAGAGAGGTGGTCAGCGTGGTGGCGGTGACTATCAAGGTGGCGGAGAGGAATTTTAATCATCAAAGAAGTCTAATATTTTCATTCTGTTGCTACTGTTATAGTCAGATATGATCAAGTCTGCTTTAGTTAAATTTTGATCTGATATTTTTGATTGGTGAGCGATACAAATCATGCCCGCTTTCTTAGCCGCTACTAATCCATTGATAGAATCTTCAATAACGAGACAACCATCTTGATTTGTAGATAAGCCCAAGGCAGCTTCTATAAAAATATCTGGATTAGGTTTACCGTTTTTCACTTCGTCACCACATATCGTAAAGTCAAAAAACTCATGTAGTTGCATCTTATCTAATAATAAGTCAGCAATTAAACGAGAAGCAGAAGTCGCTAATCCTATGGGTATTTGACGCATTTTCAATTCAGTTAGCAATGGTATGACTCCATCGATTGATTCGATTTTGGACTCCTTCAAACATACGAATTTCATGATTTTTGACATATACATTAACTGATCAATAGGTAATTTCAGATTATTCGCTTTCTTTAAATGTGTCCATTTTAGCCTAGAAGAAATCCCTCTTAAGCTAGCAAACATAGCTGGTGAGTGATTGATTTTCAGAGAGTTATAAAGCTTTTTGTTGATGTCATAATAAATCGGTTCAGTATCAACTAAGGTACCATCCATATCAAAAATGATTGCTTTACATTTCTTTTTGAGAAGCATATACAAATGTAGTTATATTAGAGTCACAAAATAGTCTATGAAGAAATTGGCGCTACACTGGCAAATCCTGATTGGGATGGTTCTTGGAATTTTATTTGGCTTTCTTGTTGCCGGTATATCTTGGGGACCGGAGTTTGTCAGAGATTGGATAAAACCAATTGGCACCATTTTCATCAATATGCTTAAATTGATTGCGATTCCTCTTATTTTTGCATCATTAATAAAAGGGATATCTGATCTAAAGGATATCTCAAAATTCTCTGCAATCGGCGGCCGTACGATTCTTATTTATATATTCACAACAGTCATTGCTGTCAGTATTGGACTCTTGGTCGTGAATATTATTCAACCAGGAAATTCTGTCTCGCAGGAAACTCTAGCAGAATTAACCAATGCCTATTCTGAAGAAGGAACAGCAAGGGTCGAAAAAGCATTATCTGAAAAAGGAAAAGGACCATTACAATTCTTAGTTGACATGGTACCACAGAATATATTTGGAGCCGCTTCTGATAATGGCAATATGCTTCAAGTGATTTTCTTTACTATCTTCTTTGGTATCAGTCTACTACTGATTGATCCTTTAAAATCAAAACCTGTAAAAGAATTCTTCGACGGCTTTAATGATATCATTTTAAAAATGGTAGACCTCATTATGCTTATCGCACCATATGCAGTGTTTGCTTTATTAGCATCTTTAGTCGTCGATACTCAAAACCCAGATCTATTCAAAGCACTCGGGTATTATGCATTCTCTGTCGTCTTCGGATTATTACTCATGATAGGATTCTACCTACTTGTTATGATGTTATATATCAAGAAATCACCAATTTGGTTTTTGAAAGGAATCAGTCCGGCACAGCTCCTCGCCTTTTCTACAAGTTCCAGCGCAGCTACCTTACCTGTGACGATGGAGAGAGTCGAAGAACATCTAGGTGTAGAGCAAGAAGTCACAAGTTTCGTCTGTCCAGTTGGAGCCACGATTAATATGGATGGGACAAGTTTATACCAAGCAGTCGCAGCTGTCTTCATCGCTCAAGCATTGGATTTTGATTTGACTTTTGGTGATCAGTTAACCATTATCATGACAGCCACGCTGGCGTCCATAGGATCGGCGGCTGTCCCGGGAGCAGGTATGATCATGCTGGTGATTGTATTAGAAGCAATCGGTCTACCCGCTGAGAAATTAGCGATTGGTCTAGCTCTGATATTTGCAGTTGATCGACCATTGGATATGTGTCGTACTGTGGTCAATGTTACTGGCGATGCGACTGTGGCGATGCTAGTCGGAAAAAGTGTAGGTAAACTTGGCGAACCAAAGATTAAGAATTGGGACGATAATTATGCTGCTGTGAAGTGATTTATCTATCTGTCAGATCGCAGCTATTGTCTCGATTATTAAATTAAGCTTTAGTATCTGTACACAACACAACAAAACTACGGCAGAAATTTAAAATAATTGATTTCTCTGCCGAGGAAGTTCATTCCTTTCTGACCTCAACATTGGATATTAACATATTGAATAAGAACAATATGGATTAGATACAATTTCAGCTGTGCCGTCAATATGTTTACAATTTGTATTTTATTTGATTTGCATTTCGATTTTCATTTCCCAAAAGGTTTATATTTAGAATTTAAATCAAAAATGGACTTATGCAAACATTGGGAATTGGATCACGTGTCAAACATCCCGCTTATGGCGACGGTGTAATTATAGAAGTGGACCTTGCTGCATATAGAGTTGTCTTTTCGCTTTACGGCAGCAAACATGTAGGAAAAGAATATGAAAGCTGGGAAGTCATCGAAGCGATTGAACATTCAGAAAGAGCAAATTTTGATGAAGCTGAAGAATCATTAATGAAAATATTAAACTATTATTCTGATGTGACGCAGGTTGTAGATTTGGGTGATAAATGGGATAATGGGATGATGATATTGAAACCAGCAGACGAATCTCTAAAATCGAAAGAAATCCCTATTGATACCTTTTTTCACAAAATAGTGATGGTCAGAGATAGACTTCGCGTCATGGAGCAACGGATCAATAGCAGCAAACTGACAGATGAAGAAAAGGTCAATCTACAACAATACATCACTAGAATCTACGGTAGTCTTACCACCTTCAATGTACTTTTTAAATACAAAGAAGATCACTTCACTGGAGAAAAGAAATGATACAGAAACAATACATATTTTTAATCGGTATTTTTATCGCCCTTATCCTGTCATCATGCGTAGAAGCTGAACATGAATTTTCTAAGCTAGCACCTGGAATTTGGAGAGCCGAGTTGACTTTAGGAGGTGGCAAAATATTAAGGGATAAGGATGATGAATCCCCAATCCTAGATAACAAAATTTTATTGCCTTTTAATTTTGAAGTCATTTATCCATCTCCTGATTCCTTTTACATTGTCTTGCACAATGGAGAAGAGCGTATTGATGTCAGCGACATTTTATATGGACGAGACATGGCAACGGCTAAGGATACAGTTTTAATTCGCTTTCCTGTTTTTGATACTTACATCAAAGCGATCTATGTAGAAAACGTTATGGAAGGAGAGTGGGTTGTCAATTTTAGAAACAATTACAGCATACCATTTGTCGCCTATCACGGACAAGGTCATCGCTATCAGAATGATGGGACTCCTCCTTTGATGGACCTTAGCGGTAAATGGAAAGCGACCTTTGAAGTGGATACAGAAGATGCGTTTCCTGCCGTTGGAGAATTCATTCAAGATGGCAATAAACTGCTCGGCACATTTTTGACAGAAACAGGTGATTATCGATATTTGGAAGGCATCGTCCGTGACAATAAATTTTCAATGAGCTGTTTTGATGGCGCACATGCATTCTTGTTTGATGGCAAAATCATGGATGATAAAAGTTTGTTGGGCACTTTTTCTTCTGGGACACATTATAAAGTATTGTGGAAGGCCACACAAGATGACAATGCCACAATAGCTAATCCTTTCACTCTAACACAGGCCGTTAATCCTACTGAACCATTAGCATTCAGCTTTCCGAATACGAAAGGTGAGATGGTTAGTCTGCTTGATGAAAAATATAAAGACAAACCGAAGCTCATAAAATTAATGGGGACTTGGTGTCCTAACTGTAAGGATGAGTCGATGTTCTTAAAGCAATATTTAAAATCTAATCCCTCTGATGATTTGGAAGTCATTGCGCTAAGCTTCGAAAAATATAAAGACAAAACAAAATCGATGAATGCCATTCGCAAATTCAAAGATAAGTTTGATATACCTTATGAGGTCTTATATGCTGGCTCTTCTGACAAGGCCGAAGCCTCAAAGCAGATGCCTCAGATTTCTAAAATCACTTCCTTCCCTACTCTTTTATTTCTTGATAGACAAAATCGGATCCGACATATTCATACTGGATTTGCAGGACCTGCGACAAGTGAGTTTGCTGCTTTTGAAACTGAATTTGAGACAATCGTAAATGAGTTAATGGCTGAATAAATTTGCAAAACTTAAATTATGACTTTTCTACAACATAAATCCTTCTATGTTTGTATCCTAATCTTTTGTATTCACGCTTCATGTGGTGAGGATGAAAATTTGCTTACAGAGGAATATATACCATCTGCGGTTGAACAATATTATTTGGACGTTGCACTGAATGCTGAGTTTGGCAATAGCAACCCAAGAATAAAAAAATGGGAAGATAATCTCTCTATCTTCGTTGACCATAATGGTGAAACAGAACTGTTGGAAGAACTAAATCGGGTAATAATCGAAATCAACTCCTTGAGTAAAAGCATTCGTTTGGATAGAGTGACTAACCGAACAATTGCCAATTATTTCGTTTTTTTCGGATCGGAAGCAGCATATAAGATACTACAAGCTGATGCGCCCACAGAAAACAGTCATGGCTTATCTAATGTAAATTTTCAAACCAATAGCAAAGCAATATTTAATGGTAATATTTATGGTAATATGTGGGTAGATGTTGTAAGCGTCACAGATTTAGATTGCCAAAAACATATATTGCGTGAAGAATTAACGCAAGGTCTAGGTCTACTGAACGATAGCAATGACTTTCCTGAAAGTATATTTTACCAAGACTCGAGTTGCACAACTGAATATAGTCCCACAGATATAATGATTTTAACTTACCATTTAGATCCCAACATAGAAGCGAATATGAATAAGAGTGAGGTCATTGAAATCTTTTCAAAGGATTAAATGAAGCAAACAGAATCAGGCAAATACATAAAGAATGGAAATAAAGACAATTAAACTATTTTGTATTTTACTACTAACAATGTGCTTGCTATCTTCTTGCAGTAAAGATGATTTGGTCATTCCTATCGAAATGGAAGAGATTTTACCGACAGAGGAAGAGGATGAATATATGCCAACAGCGACAGAGCAATACTTCTTAGACGTCGCTCTGAATGCTGAATTTGGTAATCAGAACAACAAGCTTACGAAGTGGGATTCAGACCTTCTCATTTTTGTAGATCACAATGCTGAGACAGAATTACTAGATGAGCTAGATCGAATTATTGAGGAAATTAATTCTCTCAGTCAAAGCATAAAAATGAGATTAATTGATGATAGAGAGTCAGCTAATTATATCATTTTATTTGGCACAGCTGACGAATATGCAACTCTAGAGCCAAATGCGTCTTCATATGTAGATGGGAATTGGGGATTGACTTGGATTTATTGGAATAGCAATAGTATAATCAATAGAGGGAGCATGTACATTGATGTTGTCAGGAATACAGATTTGGACTGTCAAAAGCATTTATTACGAGAAGAATTCACACAAGGACTTGGCTTATTAAATGACACCTTTGACTTTCCCGAAAGCATATTTTATCAAGCATGGACTTGCACGACCGAGTATAGTCCTGAAGATAGAATGCTGATTACATATTTGTTAAATCCTGATTTTGAAGCTGACATGAGTCGTGCTGAAATATTGGATATTTTTTCAATGAATTGAGATAGTGAGATTCTAGCAATTCGAATGATGCACAGCAATTCCCTATTAATACTGCATCAACAAACAAGTACTTAAAAACGATAAGACATAGCGTTAATTTCTGATGATCGATATCAAATCCATACCAATTAAACGAATAGCAGTCAAACTCAAATCTGCTGCGGAGAGAAAGATGCGACAAGGTCACCCATGGGTGTTCGAAGGAAGTATTATCAAAGAAAGTGATACTCCAAATTCTGGAGATTTAGCAATTATCTATGATCATCGGACTAACAAATTATTAGCGCTTGGATTGTATGACTGCGAATCTCCCATACGTATTAAGATAATACAACGCGGACCCGCTCAACTTGATCAAGACTGGTTTGATGCCAAAGTAAGAAAAGCCTTTAAGCTTAGGACTCCCTTACTGAAGACAGAGACAAATAGTTACAGATTACTATTCGGAGAAGCTGATGGATTACCCGGAGTCATCTGCGATGTGTACGCCGATCATGCAGTGCTTAAATTATATTCTGCCGCATGGTTTCCCTACATTGATTTGCTGCATGAAGCTATATCCAAGACAATAAGCACCAAGACTATTTTACTAAGACTAAATAGAAATAGTCAAACAAAAGCCAATGAAATAGGTCTTGTCGATGGACAAATATTATCTGGCACTCTCGAATCTGAAGAAGTGATTTTTAAGGAACATGGCGTTCTATTTTCTGCGAATTTAGTCCATGGTCACAAAACAGGATTTTTTCTAGACCACAGAGCTAACAGAAAACGTGTAGGACAATTAGCAAACGGAAAAACAGTACTCGATGTCTTTAGTTATGCTGGTGGCTTCTCAGTACATGCACTTTGCGGAGGTGCAAAAAAAGTGGTCAGCACAGATATTAGTGCACCAGCCTTAGAACTTGCTAAACGAAACGCAACACTCAACACCTACAAAGGAGTCCACGAAACGAAACAAGGCGATGCATTTAAAATATTAGAAAAAATGATCTCTGACCAGGAAACATTTGACTTGGTCGTTATTGATCCACCGTCTTTTGCAAAGCAACAATCTGAAGTTGAGCGCGCGTTGAGTCAATATCGGAGATTGGCTTTATTGGGTTCGAAGCTTGTAAATTCAGGTGGGATTTTGGTATTAGCATCATGTTCTTCAAGAGTCAATCGCGAAAGTTTTTTCACTGAAATTGACAAAGTATTTTCTGAAAATCGCATTACCTATTATAATTTGGAAAGCCATGGACATGATGTTGATCATCCAATAGTTGTGGGCTTTCCTGAGGGAGAGTATTTGAAATGTATGTATATAGAGATTATTTAAATTCTATTTGGGTAGTGTATTCTAGAAACCAATTGTTTTATATAAAGCTTCTAATGTTTGTAAAAGGGCTTAATAAATATATTAAGTAGAAGTGTATTTATCAAGATCCAGATTAGCCAAATACTCATAGAACTAAGTGGATTATTACCAAATATCCAGTAGAATACCCCAGATAATATTATTGCAAAAAATAGAATATATGGTATCATAGGATGAGGGAATACATCAAAAATAGCGAATACCAAATATCCTAATGAGAATAAAAGGCTAAACACAAAACAATAAAAAGTTAAAAATAATAAAGCCATTTGATAATCTAGCCCTAGAGTAATTGCCACAATAAATAATATAAGATCTTGACCAATTGTTACGATTAAAGGGATCATAAAAATCAGTAATGATTTTTGAACAAACTCACTTAATTTTATTAATTGCCTTATCAAGTTAAAATTGTTGAATTTAAATCAGTGGAAATTAATTAGAAAGCAGACATGTAAAAACATCAGAAAAACTATCTTTTATTTTGTGCTTGACATCATCTAAATTTAAAGATCTATTTATCTCACTTTGCATCGAAGTCACATCCTTCCCTTCTTCTTGAATTCCACAAGGCACAATATTTTTGAAGTGACTTAAATCTGTATTCACATTTAATGCTAGACCGTGGAGACTCACCCATCTACTGAGATGGACACCAATGGCACATATCTTCCTTTCTACTATCAAGCCATCTTCTTCTATCCAAACTCCAGTAAAGCCCTCTACCCTTTTGCCTTGGATACCATACTGGCCAATCGTACGAATCACCACTTCTTCCAAGCTCCGCACATAGCGATGTACATCAGTAAAGAATTGTTCTAGGTCAAATATGGGATATACTGTCAATTGTCCAGGACCATGATAGGTAATGTCCCCACCTCGATTGATTTTAAAATATTCGAATTCAGTTTGCTCTTCTATGTCGATCAGGAGATGATCAGCCGATCCACTTTTACCTAAAGTATAAACAGGATTATGTTCGCAAAACAACAAGTAATTATCAGGATTTGGATTGCCTGCTCTTTTTTGTTTGATAATGTCTTGCTGTAATTCGGTTTGATAGTCCCACGCTTTTTGGTAGGACATTCTTCCTAGATCCTCAACTTTGACAACAGGCTTGCTCATTTTTATTAGTCAACAGTCTATGGTCCATGGTCCATAGTATTGAGTCAAACATTCTATCGACTATGGACTATCAACCATCGACTATTTTATACAGTTACCGCATCTTCGACTCTGACGATCCAACCTCTCGTATCTTCAATTTGTCCTCTTCGTACTTTTGCGATATAATCTTTAGCAAATGGTGCAATTTTAAAAGAATCGACATCAATTGAATAATCAGTGCCTTTGTAGCCAATATTTTTAACAAGAGAAACAACTGCAGCCGTTCCGGTACCAAACACTTCTTTGAGTTCACCTTTTTGATGCGCCTCTACGACTTCGTCGATAGAGATGTTTCTCTCTTCGACAGTATGTCCTTCATCCCGTAGTATTTGAATGATAGAATCCCTTGTAATTCCATGTAGAATAGCTCCGTTAAAAGCAGGAGTGACGACAGTATCTCCGATGACAAAGAAAATATTCATTGTCCCGACTTCTTGTATGTATTTAAATTCTTTACCATCTAGCCATAAGACCTGATCATAACCTTGCTCCCTTGCTTTTTTCGCTGGATATATTGATGCTGCATAATTACCTGCAGTCTTTGCATCACCAACACCTCCTGGTGCAGCTCTCACAAATTCAGTTTCAGCTTTTAAGTTAACTGGTTTATCATAGTAAGGTCCTACAGGCAAAGTCAAAATCACAAATTTATAGGTCTGAGATGCTGCCACACCAATAAACTCATCTGTTGCAAACATGTATGGTCTGATATACAATGCACTCCCTGGTTTCGAAGGTATCCAATCTTTTTCTAGGTTAACTAATGTTCTTAATGCATCTTCAAACATAGATTCTGGTACTTCTGGCATACACATTCTTTCAGCAGATCTATTTAATCGCTTGATATGCATATCATGTCGGAGTAAAAGCGGTGTGCCACCATCATCAATACACACTTTCATTCCTTCAAAAATGGATTGTGCATAATGTAAAGTTAGATTACCTGGATGGATACGAAAATCTACGACTGGTCCAATATTTAAATTCGTCCATTTGCCATCAATGTAATCAGCAGTAAACATATGATCAGTAAATACTCGACCAAATGGAGTATTGTTTAAATCTATATTCGCCAAATTTGAAACAGGGACTCGATCGATTGAAATAGAATGCATATTAATGAGTTTAAATGTGTTATTTTCGCACTTGTATACAAAGCTCTACAATTCTAGTGTTAGATCAAATTAATATCCAATATTATTCCATTCCAGAATCAATGAATATTGAGTTAGACAACGACTTTATACAGACATTCGTTGTTCTTCCTGAATCAGATTGGACTGATCAGACAAAAGATTTATTGTTAAAGATGCTCAAAGCTGTAAAGCTTGAGGATAGTCAATTTCAGATTATTCAGATTCCGGAAGCAAGTTCTGTGAAAAGTGAAACGCTGATACATTTATCTTCAGGATGTAAAATCTTAGCTTTTGGCTTAACCCCGACCGATTTACATATGAATATCAGAGCAGCTTTATATGAGATGACACCACTAGAACAAGCTAGTTTTGTCTTTTCGGATTCATTATCCACATTGATCCAAAAACCAGGCTTAAAGAAGCCCTTGTGGACTGCTCTTCAAACTCTTTTCTCGTGAAGTTAATTTTTGCTACAGCTAATGCACACAAAATGGAAGAAGTGATGGCAGTCATTCCTTCTACTTTTGAGCTACTCAGTTTGAAGGATCTCGAATTTAATTATGACATTCCTGAAACAGGTGACACGCTTGAAGAGAATGCTTTGATTAAAGCAAGGTTTATCCACCAGAAATATGGAACCAATGTTTTTTCTGAAGATACTGGTTTAGAAATACATGCGCTCGGAGGGCTGCCAGGAGTCATCACTGCAAGATATGCAGGCGTACAGCGAAATCATGATGACAATATGGATAAAGTATTACAAGAGCTAAAAGACAAAGATGATCGATCTGCACAGTTTAGAGCTGTGATCGCATTAATATTAAACAATACAGAATATTTATTTGAAGGCATATTGAAAGGACGGATTGGCTTTGAAAAAAACGGAAGTCAAGGGTTTGGCTATGATCCTATTTTTATTCCAGAAGGATATGACAAAACAGCTGCCGAGCTTGGATCTGCCATTAAGAATACGATTAGTCATCGGGTTAGGGCCTTGAATAAGATGGTAAATTTTTTAGACGCAGCGTCGTGATTCATCACAATGGTATCAGATGCTTCACGACGATACCAAATCATCACGACGGCACTATATGCATTTCAATATTCAACATTAAACATGAAAAATTAATCTACCTCTTCCCTTCTCTCACCACACAGTCATATGGTATAAAGTATCGTTGTCCATTCAAAGTCACTTCTACATTAAAATCATCTGTCATTCCTTCACTTGGGAATATGACATCTTTTGTTAATACACCGTTTGATGGAATCATCGATTCGAATAATACCCAATCTTCTATATACTTGATTTCATCTTCAATTGTCCCTTCCATGGCGTTAAATGCTCTGCGATCATCAGAGATATAGACAGCTGACTCTGCACCATAGATAACTGCATCAGCAGTATTGACACCACCACCGCCAGCAGCGATAGAAGCAACAGTCACAACACCCAATAAAATATTCCCTATTGTCCGTGCTTTTTTCTGCTTTTTAATGTCTTGCTTTTCTCTTTTTAGATTTTTAACAAAGTTGTACTTATGGTGAGCATTACGCTGAAAGCCATCTTGGTGAACGAGTCTGACATCTTCAAAGCTTAAGCCAACTGGATCATCAGATTCATTTTTAATTTCGACTTGAAAAATTGAATAATCTATGGCGTTTCCAATAAAGGCTGTTCTGATGATAAAGTCAGAATCTTCATTCTCAGTGAATTCAATATTCTCAGCATTTCTGAATGCCACTTTTTCAGGATGGATATCTGAATAGAAATATGAAGATTTACATGATGCAAATACCGAGAATAAAATTATTACCTGTAAAATAGATTTCATAAAGCATGGATTACATTAACTCTCTCATTCTAAAGCTACTACTTATAACCGTAGGATTTTTCATGTTAACATAAATTTAAAAATCGATAAATTAAAAAAGGACTTTGAATTTTCATCCAAAGTCCTTTTTAATCTTTAGGTCTTATGACCTGTCTTTTGTCGTCTAAGACTCAGCACCAGCTGGCTTAAATACTTTTCCTTTGATTGTTAAGTAAGAATTAGCAGGATCAGTGTTAGCAGTAAGAGTGACTCTCTTAGATTCTGCTCTACCTTCTGGCTGACCTTTACCTTTTGAATCGTACTGTACTTTAATCACAGATGATGCACCTGGAGCAATAGGCTCTCTTGGCCAATCTGGAACTGTACATCCACAACTTCCTTTAGCGTTACTGATTAATAATGGCTCACTTCCTGTATTTGTGAAAGAATACTCATGAACTACTTTTTCACCTTCTTGAATCTCACCAAAATCATGGATTGTTTCTGGAAATGAAATAGTCGTTAAAGGACCTGCAGGGATATTAGCCTCAGGTGTAGCTGTTGGTGTAGCAGCTGGAGTTGTTGTCGTTGTATTAGTCGTCGCAAGACTTTCTCTCGCAGCATCTTTTGTAGATGAACCACTATTACAAGAAGTGAAAGCTAAAGTAGCAAAGCCAGCAAAAGCAATCAACATTTTAAATGATCTCATTATGAATATTTATTTAGTTTAACAATTTATAATTTACAATACAAATGTATATGATTATTTTGTATTTCAAAGCTTCAATAATCACTCCAAAGTCCGATTAACAACGCGTTAACAAACACTTTTAAGCTTCTTCACATAACCAGGTCTCAAACTCCTCTAAACCCAATGTATTTATACAATTATCCTTTGATAAGCCGCCCTTTCGAGCTGCAAATACACCATACTTAATGTCATGAATGCCATCTTTGTTGTGTGCATCGGGATTAATTGCGATATCTACACCTTTTTCAACAGCATATGAGATCCATCTATAATCCATATCTAATCTGTGAGGATTAGCATTTAACTCTATCACTACCCCATTCGCAGCACATGCATCAATTATTTTTGCATGATCTACGGGATATCCTTCCCTTGACAATAACAATCGGCCTGTCATATGTCCTAGCATCTTCACATATGGATTTTCAATAGCCTTAATAAGTCTAGCATTGGCCTTGGTCTCATCCATTTTCAGCTGTGAATGCACAGAAGCAATCACTAAATCAAAAGAAGCTAAATCTCCATCTTCATAATCCATAGATCCATCATAGAGAATATCGCATTCTATCCCCTTAAACACTTTGAATTCTCCTAAAGATTTGTTCAATTCATCAATTTCCCGATGTTGATTTACAATCCTTTCCAATGACAATCCATTTGCATAAAATGCTGACTTTGAGTGATCTGTAATGACGATGTACTCATATCCTGAGTTTTGCGCATAAGTCGCCATATCCTTTACCGAATATAAGCCATCACTGTACGTCGTATGTGTATGAATGACTCCTTTGATATCATCCTTTCCTATCAGAGAACTTGCAATATCGCCTAATTCACTGATATTTTTGTAAGGGTAATCTCTGAGTTCTGCAGGAATATGGGCTATTCCGTTATCCTCAAACAAGGTTTTTTCATCTCTAAACCCTTCTTTATTCTTAAATTCCTTTTCGAGATATGATCTGCATCCCTCTGAGGAGGATCTCTGGACAGATTCATAGATAAACTGTGATTCTTCTACGAATTCTATGTCTAATGGAATCCCATGAAGTGACATACCATCATCTTCATATAATAAATCCTCTCCAAATTCTTCGATTAAAATGTCTTCAATATCCTCTGAGCATATGAGTTGTAATCCTGTCGTAATGATCGGAGATTTCATGCCAAATTCTCCTGTGAAGGCGAGTAATGCATCTGGCTCCAAAGACTCTATTGCCTGTTCCAATTCTAAAGCAACTGCTTCTACTGTAGGATATAAAAAATGTCCTTTCGCAGCTAGATGAAAATTAATCTGCTTAATCACATCGGCTTGGGTCTTCTCTCCAAAGCCTTTCAATTCGATCAGTCGATTCTCATGACAGGCATATAATAACTCGCCGGGAGATTCTACTTCCATCTCTTGCCATATGGTCTTTACTTTTTTTGGTCCTAAGCCTTTAATGCTCAAAATATCGATGACTCCAGGTGGTGTCATTTCGATGTATCGATTGAGTGTCGCCATTTGTCCACCATCTAACAATTCTCCAATCTTTCCTTGAATAGCTTTACCGACTCCTTGTAAAGTCGCCCATTCTGCTGGATCCATATCGGTCAATGGCATATCCAATCTTCGTAACCCTTGATATGCAGAATAATATGACTTCACTTTGAATTGGTTCTCTCCATGGAGTTCCATCAGCTTACCTAAAAGGTTAAATCTATTTGCTATCTCTTTATTTGTCATGATCTTAAATCAGTCCACGATATTACGAAAACATGATGAAATTTTGTATGTGTTGTTCTATGATTCCTTATGAAATCTTGCCTGAGTAAAACCTACCTAAAACCTAACAGATTTTGGAAATCTGTCAGGTTTATATTTGTTAGGTTTACGTTTTAAAGTCTTATTTAACTTCAAACGTGATCTTCAGATTCACTCTGTATTTATCAACTTCTCCATCTTTGACAGTTACACTTTGGTTTTGTACGAAGGCTGATTTCACATGACTCACTGATGTACTTGCTTTGACTACTCCTTTAGCTGTAGCATCTTCCCAACTTTCTGAGGATTCTGATAACACCTCGATTACTTTCAAAATTGACATAATTAATATTTTAAATGTTTAAAAAATCTATAGTAATTGAATCCCATGAAAAAAGCAATGGACTTACAAATCAAATCTTGCTAAAGTCTTACTCTTAACTAGCAGTTGTATCTGCCATAGTCTCTGCTTCTTTAGGATATTCTACGCGTACATGATTGATAGACCGCAATAATGTCTTAAAAACATTAGTACATTTCTCTAATTCATTAAAATTCAACTCGCTATCGTCTAGCTGACCCTGTTCTATTTTATACTTGACGATGCCATCTACTAGCTCATCTATATCTTTCCCAGTAGGATTTTTCAAACTTTTAGAAGCAGCTTCTAAAGAATCAGCAATCATTAATATAGTTTGTTCTTTTGTCTGCGGTTTAGGACCAGGATATCTAAACAAGCTTTCATCAAATTCTTTATCTGGTTCTGCTTTTAACTGATTGCGATAAAAATATTCTACTCTCGTATCACCATGATGCGTCGTGATAAAGTCAATGATTTGTTTAGGTAATTTGGCTTTTTTAGCCATTTCTTCACCTTTGATTACATGGTCTATTATCTTTCTTGCGCTTTCAAAATTTGACATGGTGTCATGCGGATTGTAATTCTTTACATTTTCAATATACGCTTCTGGATCGTCTAATTTTCCAATATCATGATATAATGCTGCTGCTTTTACCAGTAGCGAATTACCTCCGATTTCCTCTGTAGCTGCCTCTGCTAGATTACTAACTTGCAGAGAATGCTGAAGAGTCCCAGGAGCATTTATGGATAACTGTTTTATCAATGGATTATTCATATCTGTCAGCTCAGCAAGTCGAATGGAGCTTGTAAAGCCAAAGATTTTTTCTATCATGGGAATAAATGGATATGCCAATAAAGTCAAAAGAGTACTGACAATAACGCCAACAAAAGGCCTCCAGTTCATCGCATCGAAACTCTCCAAATGAATAAGTGAGAGTCCTAAATAACCCAAAATGTATGTTCCGAAAATGATTGAAATATCTCTAAAGAAGACATTCCAATATCTTGTTTCAGAAACAATTAATACAGTTACAATACCAGCCAATATTTCGATAAATGTAAATGCATAATCTAAGATTGACATAAAACTGGCTATTAAAACGACAACGACATGTACGAACAAAGCCAGTCTGTCATCAAAGAAATTTTTGATGATAATCGGTACCACACAAAAGGGAATTAAGTAACTAGACATCCCATTGCCTTCTAGGAAATACACCAACAATGAAATCACAGCAGGAAACATCATAATGAAGGCGAAGCTGTTTGTTTTCTCCCACACTTGTGGATAGGTAAACTGAAGATATACTAACAATGCTCCAATAATCAGAAAAATCAAAATCAAATATCCGATAAAACTTACAAATGAAAAACCATCAAAAGAGAAGCCCTCTCTCATGGTAGCAGATTGTTGCAGCAGATCATATTTTTCAGCAGTTATCACATCTCCTGTAGAGATAATTGTTGTCCCTTTATTTATTGTCGATGGTTCTTTTAATTGATCAGCAAATGATTCAGGGATGTAGTCTGTAATGCTTATGCTGGGTTTTAAATGTGTCTCCAAAAGTTGATCAATTTGCTTGACTTTATCAGGCATATTGCTTTTTACCCAAGTTTTTATTTCTCCACTTACCTTCGCGATCGAATAATAATCAGCTTCAAGATCTTTTTGTTCTACTGATTCTGATTTGAGTATAAAGACGGATTTTTTGGCTACACTTGATTGTACAGATTTATCAAATACTCCTTTTCCATAATATCTGCCGAATTCTAATTTAAGGCCTTCATATTTCCCAGTACTATCAATTCCATCGGGTAATGATTTTACAATATTATCTATAGCATTTAAAATATTTTGCCTTGACTCGGAAGAAGAAACGATAACTCTAGAACGCGGCACAGGTTTCTGTACGACTAAATCACTATGTAGCACAACTGTCTCATTAGTCCATATATCTCCTATGTCAAATGATTCATTCACTTCTGGTCTACATAAGACAGATATGAGAACAACGACACCAAAAGCCAACAGATACTTAAACCAATCTGAGGTCTTGACACTTACTTTATGTTGTTTTTCAGTCATTTTATAATATTCCAATTAAAGAGTAGAGATTGTTTGAATCTTATACTACTCAGGAATCCACGGGATGTCAGAAACGCCGTTTTCTTTATTCAATACTCTTGATAACACAAATAAATAATCTGATAGGCGATTTAAATAATGCATGATTTCATATGCAACATCTGTATGATGAGACAGGGCCACGACTCGCCTCTCAGCACGTCTGCATACAGTCCTCACGACTTGACAATAAGCCGAAGCTTCGTGTCCACCTGGTAAGATAAACGTCTGTAGTGGATCTACGAGTGATTCTAATTTATCAATATTTGCCTCTACTTCATTAATATCCGCATCACTGACGGGCTTTACAGATAACTTTTTTGTATTCGGCGTAGCTAACTGTGAACCAATAGTAAAAAGCTTCTTTTGAATCACATTTAGAAAATATTCAATATCAGCATTCTTGACTTTTGAAAGAAGATAACCAAGATTTGAATTCAGTTCATCTATCGTACCATATGCTTCGATACGCGCATTATCTTTTGAAACACGTTCGCCTCCAAAAAGGCCTGTGGTTCCTTTATCGCCTGTTTTTGTATAAATCTTCAAAATATGCTAATTGACGTTATAACGGTGTTCGGGGTCAGATGATTTCCTTATTTGCTCATTTATAACATCTGTTTCTATCAATCCGTCTCTTAATTTGACTATTCTATGGGCATGTTCTGCTATATCTGGCTCGTGAGTTACAATAATAATCGTATTGCCTTTTGCATGGATCTCTTCAAAAATTGACATGATTTCTATAGAAGTCTTTGTATCTAAATTTCCAGTTGGTTCATCTGCTAGGATAATCGCTGGATTATTAACTAAGGCCCGAGCGATCGCGACTCGTTGTCTCTGTCCACCTGACAATTCATTTGGTCTGTGATCTACCCTATCTCCAAGTCCAACACTTTCTAAGACATCTTGTGCTCGGTCTAGTCTCTTTGATTTTGACATCCCTGAATAAATGAGAGGCAAAGCGACATTTTCAAGTGAACTTAATTTTGGTAGTAAGTTAAAAGTTTGAAATATAAATCCGATTTCCTTATTTCTGACTTCAGCTAATTCTGAATCTTCCATGTCACTGACATCATGTGAGTTCAATAGATATTGCCCTGCTGAAGGTGTATCCAAGCAGCCAAGTAAATTCATCAATGTAGACTTGCCAGAACCTGACGGCCCCATTAATGCAACGTATTCATTCTTATTGATATTAAGCGTAATGGACTTTAGTGCATGTACATACTCCGAGCCCATTTCGTATGTCTTTCTGATATCCTGTATTTGTATAACTTCCTTCATGATTTATCCAATACCTTTGGCACTACAAAAAATCCATCTTCATGCTTTATCGGCGCATTCTTTGTGGCTTCTATTATAGAAAGTTCATTCGCTGGTTCATCTTGACGTTCAGCTTTTCTATCTTGATTAACATAAATCAATGGCTCTACTTCATCTGTATCCAATTCCTGCAAAGTTTCTACCATCTCTAGAATCTCATTTAGGTCATTTTTAATCAAGTCTTTCTCATCAGAAGACAATTCAAGCCTAGAAAGGCGCTCTAACTTTGAAATTAATGTGTCATCTATTTTCATATCAAAACTTAAGATGTATCTTCCCCACTTTTGAATGTCACAAATTTACACCAATAAACAAGCTCTAACGAGTAATTTAAATACTAAGTTTTGTCAAATCGACCAAAGCAAATAAAATACCTAGCAATCGCTGGGAATATCGGAGCAGGAAAAACGACCCTAACAGCAAAATTGTCAAAAGATTTTGGGTGGAAAGCTCAATTTGAATCCACGGACACGAATCCTTACCTGAGTGATTTTTATAATGATATGCAGAGATGGTCATTTAATCTGCAAATTTACTTCCTCAATCATCGATTCCAACAAGTCCAAAAGATCTTAAATGGAGACGATGTTGTGATTCAAGATCGGACGATCTATGAAGATGCATTCATTTTTGCACCGAATCTACATGATATGGCATTAATGTCTACAAGAGATTTTGATACTTATTTTACTTTATTTCAAAACATGTCTGCCCAGGTCAAACCACCTGATTTATTAATCTACCTAAAGGCTGAGATTCCTACTTTAGTCTCCCATATCCATGCTAGAGGTAGAGATTATGAAGGAAATATGAGCCTTGATTATTTAAAGAAGCTAAATGAGCGATACAACGAATGGATAGATGGTTATAATGATGGGCCACTGTTAGTTGTGACCGTAGACAATCTAGACTTTAAAAATAATGTTGAAGACTATGGCAAAATCGTTGAGATGATCAATGCACAGCTACACGGTTTATTTTAGTCTATGTGTGTGATTGATATCAAGTTTTCATAGCTTCTTTCATGATTCAATATTACTTCCAATTACAAATCAAAATACTTAGTCGACAGCTGAAAGCATTTGGGCTTAATCCTATTTTGGGATTGATCTTCGGGCCTATTTTTTTTGTTTTACTGAGTTGGTTTATCTTTCAAAAATTGGCATTTAGTGAATTTATATATCCCCTTATCCCAATTTACATCATCCACATGTCTGGTAATCATTTAAAGACAAGATTTCTGAAGTCATATTTCTCGAGTCGGCAATGTACTATGATCAGTCTTGTGCAAAATATAAGCATCACTGTTCCTTTCATTATTTTCATCTTATACAAACAAGAATTCACTATTGCAGCGATCCTATTTTTGATGCCAATTGTACTCGCCATTTTAAATCCTGTCCTCAGGTGCCAAACTAAAATACCAAGCCCATTTTCGAAGCTTCCGTTTGAGTTTCCGATCGGATTTAGAAAATCACTACTCATATATAGTGTTGCTTTCATCATCCTTATTATATCAATTCAAGTCGAAAATTTTAATTTGGGAATTGTAGTTCTAGGCATGACACTTTTGATCCCATTAGGGTTTTACTCGTATATAGAACCAAAATATTATGTGATGATCTTTAATGATAATCCATCACAATTTTTATGGCGAAAAATCAAAACAGGATTACTCTTTTCAATGTTTTTCTCTTTGCCCGTTTCTATTTTTCTATCTATCTGGTATCCTTCAGTCTGTTTAATTATTATTGCTGTGAATGTGATCGGTCTGATATTGCTATTGATTTCAATTATTGCTAAATATTCTTCATATCCTAAATCAATGTCAATTGTAGACTCTATCATGCTTGCAATAAGTATTCTTATTCCTCCTCTCCTATTAATTACGATTCCACGATTATATAAAAAATCTGTCATTCAATTAAAACCAATATTAGGATGATCCATATTCAACATCTGACAAAATCATTTGGTAAAAAAGAGGTACTCAAAGATATAGAGCTCAGCTTGGACAAAGGCATGGTCTATGGCATTGTAGGGATTAACGGCGCTGGGAAAACGACACTTTTCAATTGCATTGCTGGTCTAGAAGAATACGCAGGCAAGATAGATTCTGATATAACTGACTTAAAAAACTGTACGGGCATCCTTCATACTGACCCCTATTTTTTTGATATGCTGACGGCAAGAGAATACTTGACTTTAATCTGTCATGCTCGCCATTTGCAGTTACCTGACTTTAATCAGAAAAACATATTTAATCTTCCTTTGGATGAATACGCCAGTTTGTATTCTACAGGCATGAAAAAGAAACTTGCATTGACTGGAATTCTAATTCAGCAAAATGAATTTTATATTCTTGACGAACCATTCAATGGTGTCGATATTCAAAGTAATATTGTCATCACAAAGATTATACATAAGCTAAAATCATTGGATCGCACAGTCCTTATTTCTTCCCATATTTTTTCGACACTAAGTAAAGTCTGTGATATTATTTTTGTTTTGGAAAACAATCGGATAATGAAAGAGGTTAATAGAGGTAATTTTGATCAATTGGAGGCTGATATTATTGAGAGTACGGTTGGGAAGGATATTGATTTATTGATGCAATAACAATTAGCAACAGTCATTCTGCTGCTGTGCCGGCAGGCAGGCTTGATTCAGAATTTGTGGTTCTTTTGACATTCATTTTATAGGATGTGATCCTGAAATAAATTCAGGATGACAATCCCAATTATTAAGGCGAAGCCTTTTGTTTCAGAATCTAACAATTAAAAATGATACTTAATAAAATAAAAAGTGAGCTCAGGGAAAAAGAGGTAACTCTTGTAGCAGTGACTAAAACGCGGACCATAGATGCGATTATGGAATTGTACAATTCAGACCATAAGATTTTTGGCGAAAATAGAGTCCAAGAATTGGTCACTAAATATGAAAAGATGCCAAAGGATATTGAATGGCACTTAATCGGACATTTACAAAAAAATAAGGTTAAATATATCGCACCATTTGTGAAGATGATACATTCTGTTGAGTCGATCGAACTGGCTAAAACGATTGATAAATTTGCTGCTAAAAATGATCGGACAATTGATGTATTAATTCAATTAAAAATTGCAACTGAAGAGACGAAATTTGGTTTGCAAAATGAAGAGCTTGATTCTTTAATATTAGATTTAAAGACGCTAGACAATATTAATATACGTGGAGTCATGGGTATGGCGTCTTTCACTGATGACACTGATCAGGTTAGACATGAATTTAAACATTTAAAGTCCATCTTTGACAAGTTGAAAAAAGAGCACTTTAGTCAAGATGATCAATTCGCTGAGATATCGATGGGGATGTCTGGGGATTATCAGATTGCTGTGGAAGAAGGATCGTCGATGGTGCGGATTGGGAGTTTGCTATTTAATGGCTAAACTGTCTGAACCATGACCTGACTGCCGGGAGGCAGGTTTATTGGATTTAAGGATTTCTGGATTTTGTTTATTGCAATACGTTTAGTGTTCGATTTAAATGTAATAGAAGGGTAATTTTTCAATGATAAACCTGAGGTAAGACGCCACCAGATACACTTGTAAAAATATAAAACTGTGTTGCTGAGGGCGTCTCGCCTCTGCTGAATCCCTTCATCATAATCAATGGTTTATACTTTGCTAAACTGTCTGAATCATGATTTACGGTTTTAAGGATTTCTTGATTTGCTTATTGCAATAGTTTAATGTTCAATTTATATAAAATGGTAAGCTAATTTTCAACTATAATCATGAGGCAGATCACAAAGAAGAAGCCAATTGGTGCTTAGTTTTATTTTATTTGAAGGATAATCGAACTGATGAAGGCAAAAAATTAGTAGAGAATATTATTCAATCTAAAAGCTGGAGTTATAATAGAGCGATTGAATTACTAAAATCACTAGAATAAATAAGGAGAATATTAATAAGGAGAATATTAATAAGGAGAATATTAATAAGGACAGTAGTCAAAATTTATACAGAATAATTATCCATCGAATAATCTGAGCAACTCAAATTAAGGCTATATAATTATTACATTAAGATTAGAAAATTATTGATGGGTAATCACAACTTTATGCACTTCAATTTTTGAGTCAACATATATTTTTAAGAAATAAGTGCCAGATTGAAGTTGCCTCGTATTGATCTTATCAATTGTCCTAGTGCTAAAAACAATTTGACCACTGTTATTTATCAATTCAATTTTGTCTGCTTTAATCTCACCTGCCTGAAGATCCAAAAATTCTGATGTTGGATTTGGAAAGACATTAAACTGTTTATAATCAACAATCTCGTCAATTGAAGATCTAATATCTGATACTATACGAGTCGAATATAAACCAAGCCCTCCTCTCCTATTACCAACTAAAATTTCATAAAATCCATCATTATCTAAATCAAACAATGCAGGATATGAATGGTTTCCTTCTTTGATATCTCCATACTGAGTACTTATCTCACTAAAGCTGCCATCAAGATTTTCGTCTATATCGTCATACATTCTCATCCGACCACTTTCTGTCCCAACAAGCAACAGTGTTCGTCCTTCGGATTCTATAGCTACTGGTGCTGATAAATTTCTAATGAAGCCTTGGTCCTTTGTGAATACATTTCCAAAAGTAGGATTATAGGAAGCGCTTTCTTGACTAAAAATCGGGTCCCCAATCGAGCCAGTATTTCTAAAATAATTTAAAGAACCTTGTACATCTCCGTCTTTATTAAAATTACGTTCACCTACGACAATATCCATTAGTCCATCTTTGTCAAAATCATAAATCGTTGGTTTCAAAAATTGACCAGGATTCAAATCTTGATATTGGTAAATAGGTACACTAAAAGAGGCGACAGCTTTATCCCCAGCAACATTTTCAACAAAGTATAAGAAGCCTCTATCGTCACCAATAAGTAAGTCGATATCCCCATCACTATCTAAATCTCCAGTTGTTGGATAGAAACTATTTGAAGTCGTATTAAACGATGAAAAATTTAAATAATCTTCATCGAATACTTCAAATGCTGGCTCTGTAATTGTGCCAACATTTTTAATCAACACCAAGGCAGGATTGCGCTTTGAATCAAAATCAGTCTTACCTCCTGTCCCTACTACAATATCCATTAATCCATCTAAATTAAAGTCAATAAATGCTGGTGCGGATTCCTTACCAAAATACAACATATCATCTACCAAGAAATTTTTATTCTCTAGTTCAAAAGTCGGTCCGGCTGTACTCGGCTGAGCCATGTAATGCCAGATGTGATTCGTTGTTTGCAGTCCAGATAATTCATTCGGTGCGACGATCAAATCTTTCTCGTTGTCATGATTGATATCTATGAAAAAAGCAGCATTAAAAACATTAATTTGGACCGCTGTAGAATTAGATGGAAATTCTAAATCTTGCTCAGAAAACCAAGCATCTTCAGCTGTCCCTGTATTATTTAATAAGACAAGACCATCATTTGAAATATCCCCGATAACTGCATCCATGATTCCATCTGCATCCATATCATGTAAAGCAACCGTAGATCCTGAATGGCGCAATTCTGCCCTAGAAGTTTGGAAGAAATCACCGCAAGAATTACCATCTGTAGATAAAGTAATCTCCTCAGAGAAACCACTTTCTACAATCCGGCCAAAGCAATCATCAGCTAACTCATAATCTAATCCGGGTTCGCCCGTTCGCTCTATTGACAGATTATTATACAAAGTCACGGTTGATCCTGCTACTTCAAATGACACAATATCCAGATCTCCATCTCCATCCACATCTTCTACAGCAGGAATATCTGCTAATGAATTATATACTTGAGTCTCAATATTCCCCAATGGAATATAAATCACATTAAAACCATCGTCGGTGATCGAGGCAAGTTCAAATTCTAATTGTCCGTTTATATTTTTTCCTGTATGTACTTCTACTCCAGCGATTCCATTGACAGTTGGCGCCATAAAAATGTCCATAATACCATCTGCATTGTAGTCTCTCATCAACATCCACTGTCGAGGATTTGGAAAAGTTTTTGCAAATGACGGCGCAAAACGATATTCATCATTCTCAAACACAAATGGATTGACAACATCTCCTGTCCTATCAAATACGATTAAATCCATATCTCCATCAAAATCTAAATCTACCTCACTAAATTGTGGAGATGTCAATCCTCCGGCAAATGGATTAAGCAAGAGTTCACCATTCTGAGAAACTGTAGGATTAAAACGAGTCGCTTCCTGGCCAAAAATCTGCAGATGCGGACTAAAAAAAATAATGAAAATTGATAGAATGTAGTGCTTCACTTGATTTTTTTATCTTTATCAACAACGTTATATTTCATTAAAAGAGTACGCTAAATTGAGGATTAACGTAAAAATGACACCAAATGATTCAAAGATATCTTTTGTCGCTTATGTTTTCGATGATCATGAGCATTTCTTTCGGACAATCTTCTCTTATTCCAATGGATAGTTCTCGCTTAGAACCAGTCGTTCAGCTGGGCCAAATTCAAGCTAAAGGTTTAACAATTCAATCTTCAAATGGATCACTGAATTTTAAAATCGCTGATCAAGAATCTGGATATGTAGCTATTGATATTGATGGAGATTCTACTAGAGTTTTATTTACAAATGGGCAAGCTGTATTCGATAAGTCTTTTGATTCTGGAGGTGAATTGGTCTTTATCGATTACGAAAGTGCCACAGGAAGAGAATTGGATCTTTTTCATATTTCTTTAAAAGATGACGGTCATCGCATTAAGAATATTCCACTCTGGCTATCGATTGTCCCTCCTCTTATCGCGATAATCTTAGCACTTTTATTTAAAGAAGTCGTTACCTCTCTTTTTATTGGAATTTTCTCCGGTGCCTTTATTGCATTTGGGATGCGCCTTGATAGCTTCTATTATTTCTTCAGGAGTTTATTTAGTACGATTGACAAATATATAGTGACAGCATTGACCGACAGTGGTCATATATCGATTATCGTTTTCTCTTTATTGATCGGTGGTATGGTCGCCATTATTTCTAAAAATGGTGGTATGGCGGGTATTGTCGATTCACTCCGTGGATATGCTAGAAATGCCAGAAGCAGCCAGTTTATTACTTGGATTTTAGGATTAACAATCTTTTTCGATGATTATGCCAATACTTTGATCGTGGGTAACACGATGCGTCCAGTGACAGACAAGTTTAATATTTCTAGAGAGAAGCTTGCTTATTTGGTGGATAGTACTGCAGCGCCTATCGCGGCGATTGCATTTATCACGACATGGATTGGTGCTGAGCTCAGTTATATTGATAGTGGCATGAAGCAATTGGGTGGTGCTTTTCAACTCACGCCATATTCTATTTTTATCAGTTCCCTGAAATATTCCTTCTATCCATTTTTGACTTTGATTTTTGGATTTATGATTATCTATTTTCAGAAGGATTATGGACCTATGGCAACTGCAGAAAAACGTGCTCGGACTACTGGTCAAGTCTCTTCAGCTGTCACGAAAGAAGATGATGAACCAGACATGGAAGATTTAAGTCCTGTGAGAAATGCGCCACTTAGATGGTACAATGCTGCGATTCCTGTAATGACCGTTATTTTCATGACAATCTTTGGACTCCTCGATACAGGAATGGCCTCTGTGTATGGAGAATTAGCTGGTCAGAATATCAATGGATTAACGAATAGCTGGGGAAACATTTGGTCCAATATGTCTAATCTATTAGATGGTGATCAAGGTGGATTTTTTGCAAAATTAGGATTACTGATTGGCGCATCTGACTCATATACAGCCTTACTATGGGCTTCGATGTCTGGTGTCATCATGGCGATTTCCTTAACAGTTCTTCAGAGAATCATGAAATTATTTGATACGATGCACTGGATGGCTGAAGGATTTAAATCCATGATGCCTGCCCTTATCATTTTGACATTAGCTTGGGCACTTGCAAGTACAACTGAACAATTACATACTGCAGAATATCTGAGTACCACATTAGAAAATTCCTTACATCCTAGACTGCTACCATTGGTCATTTTTGTTTTGTCAGCATTTATCGCCTTTTCCACGGGATCGAGCTGGAGTACGATGGCTATTTTATATCCTATTGCGATACCGACTACATATGCGATTTGTCAGGCAAATGGTATGCCTGTTGATGATACTTTGCCTATTTTATTAAATGTCATCGCGACTATTTTAGCCGCATCAGTTTTAGGAGATCATTGTTCGCCGATCTCAGATACGACGATTTTGTCTTCTCTTGCTTCCGATTGTAATCATATAGATCATGTCAGGACGCAGATGCCTTATGCATTGACAGTTGGTTTTTTCAGTCTTGTTTGTGTTGGATTGAGTGCATTATTTGGTGGGAGTTGGATGATGACTTTGATGATGTTGATATTGAGCGCTATCGGGTTTTATTTGATTATAAAGGTGTTTGGGAAGAGTGCGGAGTAGTTGTTGTTGGTGAGTCGATAGTACAATGTCAGAAAAGATCAATTGGAAAATCTTTTGATGTGTTTTGATTTGTTATTTACTTCTTATCATTTCCAATGCTTTTTGCAGGATTTCATCATTGTGTAATTGCTCTTGTTTTACTAAGAACTCGGGAACAAATTCTTCTCTTGGTGTGCCATCAATGTGAAAAATTTTTTCAAAGGAAAATTTATAATAATAGTCTTTTGTCAAAAACTTGAAACTGTTCATTCCTCCTCTCAGTCGTGCCATTTCTGTACCTATTATCGTTGCTCGTTTCAAACCATCCAACCCCACTGTTACTCCTTCTCCCATACTACCTGTCCAATGATTACACAAAACATACAAAGGTTTAGTGTATGTTTTTCCTTTCGGTATTATGTATCCAAAATACTTTTTCTTTTTATTTTGATAGAGTTGATACGGCATTTCCTCAGAAATGAATCGACCTAATATTGGTTCCGCTACTCCAGTGTTGCCCCCACTTTCTGTATGTCTCAGATCAAGTATTAAGGCCTTCGTATTATGCATTTGATCTAAAGTCTGATTAAATTCATTGACTAGACCATCTTCACCTAGTGAGTTATTTATCTTGATATACCCTATATTATCAATCAACTTATAATCAAGAAAGCTGTCATCATATTTCACCTTTAAAGAGTCAATATCCACAGATATTGTTGATCCATCCTTAAGTAACAAATCAATTATTCTAGGCTCCGAGTATTTTCCTGCTAAAATTTTGTTCCCTATCCAGCTTCGAATTTCCGGATTTTGTTTATCCAAACATCTTGTTGGAAAATCATCAATCATTTCCTGAAATGGGACTCCATTGAAACGTATAATTTCAGACCCGATGATATTTTGCTTAGGCAATTGGTCCATTTGGCTTTGCCAAATATTTTCAACTTTAGTCGAATGTCCATCAAAGGAGGTGTACATCATAATATCTACACGATAGGATTCCTTTACATTAGTATTTAACTGGACATGGTTATCCCAAAATTCCATCATTATTGTCTCGTAAAATAAGACATGCTCGCGGACACTAGTCAGTTGAATGACTTCATTCCTATAAGCGTCTTTTATACACTCAAATTCTTCATGCCTTGAATTTAGGTAAATATATTCCTCCGTTATGTTGTCTATAAATTCATCAAACTCGGCTAGTTTAATTTCTTCTATTGTTTGATTCTTTCTCGGTGAAGAACAACTTAAAATCACACACAATAGGGACAATAGCAGTAAAGACTGATTCATCATTATTCAAAAATGTAGATTAAATTGGCAAATAAGGACAATTTGGACCGTCATTTGAAATAATTTAAATCAGAAAAAAACGTTTTATCTTTTTATTAACAGCTCGAAATAGGAAACTTTCGTCATTATTGTAATTCAATACAGGTTTTATGGCAGTACAAGCATTAGCCCTCGAGGATTTAAACAAGCGCAAAAGTTGGAGAATTTCACTCATTTTTCATGGGATTCTTATTTTATTATCATTAATTCCATTCTTTACACCTGATCCTGACAAAAATATTGATACTCAATATGCTGTTCAGATCGCCTTCGATCAAAAAGATATCGTCCTTAAAGAATCAAAAAGTTCTGCGAGTACAAAATCATCTTCCTCAGAAGGAGCAAAAAGACCAAAGACAGAACCAGCTGCTAACCCAGCACCAAAACCGACGCCTAGACCAACAGAAAAACCAGCTGAAGTCGTAAAAGTGACGACACCAAAACCTACAGTACAGGAAACTACGCCAAAGCCAAAACCTGCACCTGAAATCGTAAAACCTACGCCTACCCCAACACCGCAGCCTTCAGAACCAGTCGAAGCGGAAATCATTACAGATGAAAGTGAGGTCGTCGCAGTAGAAGAAGAAATGCCAATTGATGTACCTGAACCTGAAGTCTATGAGGCTCCAGCTCCAGTAGATATCCCAACTCCATCGCCTGAAGCATCAACAAGTTCGTTTCCATCGCTAGAAGATATTTTGGCGACTATTGAAGAAGAAGTTGGAGATATATTAGACGGCATTCCTACAGAAAATGCAGAACCTGGAGAAACCGATGGCGGTGGTGGATCTCCATCCGATAGTAAAAACGATAGTGACAGCGGATCTGGAACAGGAGATAAAGGCACCGGAAAAGGAGATGGTGACAGCGGCGACGATAATGACGACGGTATAGGAAATGGCGGAGTAGGTGATGGCGAATATGATGATAGTGGAGATGGTGTGTTTGGCAGAAAGGTCGTACACAGAGATTACTCGATGGTAAAAAAGGCCACATCAAAGTCCGGAGTCATTTCGATTAAGGTATGTATCGGTAGAGATGGAAATGTGACTTATGTCGAAATTGACGAATTTGAAACGACAATTGATGATCGCGGTATTCGAAAAGATGCACTCCGATCTCTTAAAAAATATCGCTACGAACCAGATCCAAGCGCACCTAGAGAACAGTGTGGAAAATATAAACTCAAAGTGGAAACTGTTCATGGGATTAATTAGGAACTGTTAGCTCACCCTTTTGATTTTTAGTATTTGATTTTTACTATTTGATTTATGTCTTGTGGATCATCCAAGCCAGTCAATACAAATCAAACTAAGCATTCAGCTGTCTCATTCACTAGTGATAAAAGTCATAGCATATATTATGGTTTTATTGAACATGGTAGCTCCGGAAAAGTGTCATTATTGATGACCTTTTTATCGCATCAGCCAGAAAGTTTGTTTACAGAGATTATTCAATGATAAAGCAAGCGAACTCAGAATCTGGACTAATTGCTATTAAATATTTTATAAATCCACAAGGCGATGTGACATACGAAGAAATTCTTAAATCTGAAACAACTAACGACGATAAAAGCATCAAAACAAAAACACTTGAATCTATCATTAAATATGAAGCTGTCCAGATGCACCTCCAAAACAATGTGGCAGCTACAACCTGAAGACACCAACAGTTCGCTGATCTTAAGTAAAATCTTTCGGCTAGCTCTTATGATTTGAATATTTACTGTATTAAATTAGAGACTATTCATCCAATGGGTCATGACCCATTGAAAAATAAAACTCACCATTTAAAGTCATTTAACCTGAATAGCTATTCCAGTGAATCTCCATAATACCGCCCTATCATCTCATGCCCGACGATCACCTGTTTTAGCTCATTGAAATCAACATCACCTTGAAGCTTCCATACACCATTTCCACCAGGATCGATTAACATTCTAAAAGCTAAGGACAACGATGGGATTGGAAATTAAAGCCGCTGTTGACTCGTCTCAGTTGTTTGCTGACATGAACTGACTAAGACAAAGATTAGAATATTAGAATATAGCATATGAATCTCATGCTAAAGGCTTTCTATCAAGTTTGAGATTTTGATTGAGAAGTTGGAGGTATGAAGCTGGAAGAATGAAGATTGAGTTGGGACAAAGGGCAGCATATATACCGAACCGAAAGTGAGCGTAGGAAGATATGTCTGAACGCAACGGAGATCACCTGCGAGCAAAATAAGCATCGGGGAGATAACTCTTGATCTTGACACTTGATCTTGACTACTTGATCTTGACTCTTGATCTTGACACTTGATCTTGACACTTGGATCTTGACACTTGATCTTGACTCTTGATCTTGGCACTTGAACTTGACACTTGATCTTGACTCTTGACACTTGACTCTTGATCTTGACTCTTGATCTTGGCACTTGAACTTGACACTTGAACTTGACACTTGATCTTGACTCTTGACACTTGACTCTTGATCTTGCCTCTTGAACTTTGCCCTAATTCTTTCCTTTGCCAAAAATATCACGCTGCTCTTTCCGATTACCTGTTTTAGGCTTCTCATCGACGATCTCCTCATATAAATGATTGACATAAGTCCAGTTCTCTCCGTCGTTTTTATACGCTTTGTAAGTACCATCAGGAAGAAGCGTTTGACCTTGTCCTGGAATACGACCCATTCTTTCGATCAGATTATCAAAGACTAACATATTTAGTCCTGGATTATATGTCAGATTAGCGAGCACATCTGCAGAATATTGAATAACAACACGACTCATATTTTCTTTGTAGGCAGATTCTCCAGTTTTAAAAATGGGAGCACCAAAAGTCAGTTTTCCATCTTCTTTCCTCATCACATCAGCGACCTTGGTCTTAGTAAATTGATCAATTTGGCGAAAGCCGAAAATCATATAGTAGTCATCAACTGGCACAATATCATAGATCAGCTGGCCATACCAATTGTCAGGAGTAATGTCTTCGTACACTAAATTTCGATCAAAATCCACAGTGCTATTTAATTCTATAAGACTGGTTTTGTCCTGATAAAATCCATAATAGGCATATGAATTATTCTGTCCCATTAACTGCCAAGTGATAAATCTAAATGTGTTATCAGGTGAATCCTGTATTGATATCCAATGCAGAGAATCAAATGGAAAGTCGAATGAGCCTTCCTCATCGAGTAAGGTCTTAAAATTTGTATAAAATGTTTCGTGTGCTCTTTCTCTGTGCTGAGCAGCTCTAGCATTGACCAATACATCGGCATAAAAGGCTAAATCTTGCTGTCGTTCTTCAAAATCAATTTGCGCAGTCCCTAAAAATGGAGTGACAATAAATAAATAAAAGACTACACATCTGAGAAGTGTCATATAGCATGATTTGCTAGAAAAACGAGCTTCTTGCTTTAATCATTGTAATGATGTTGTTAGAAAAATGTTAGCGTTAGGCTGCGCAGCAAGAGATTAAGTTCTCATAATCAGGTTTATCTGATACTCTGTTATGAATAAAAGACTCTTCAATAGTACCTTCATTAATTAAAAAAATTCCAGGCATTTGGAAGCCATCTCCTATTTGCTTGAGTGAAAATGCATTTCCATTCATATTCGCTTGGATACCTCTAATCATAACAGTCAAGCCAAAAAGTTGACCAAAACTTCCTTTGACAAGACCAAAATCACTATAAACCTTACATCCTGGATCTGATATGGAATAAAAAGTATTCAAATCATAATCAGAAAAGTATTCATCTGCTACATCTTCATCTGCCATATGAACAAACACAAGTTTGATGCCTTTCATTTCGAGTTGCGCCTTTTTAGCAGACAGTTCCTTAAGCGCTTCTTTGCAAAAGATACACCCAAAGTGCCTGAGGAATACAACCATCAAAGGATGTTCCATTGACAAATCGTACAATGAGACACCCTCTTTTGTGATGGTTTGTTTAAGTTTCTGTGCGTTTATTGATTCTGAATTCATTAGCTAACATTCATATCATCATAAGTCTTCATCACTGCTTTCACGTGATCCGACGAGGTATGTAACATTGCTAATTCATCTTGGTTTAGCTTTAACTCATAAATTTCTTTGATGCCGCCATGTCCAAGCTTGACAGGTACACCAAGATAGACGTCATTTAAACCATACTGACCATCTAATTTTACACAACAAGGAAATATTCTATCCTCATCTTTTACGATGGCTTCTACCATTTGAGCACCTGCTGCACCTGGAGCGTACCAAGCCGAAGTTCCCATTAATTTGACGAGTTCTCCACCTCCTTTTTTAGTTCTATTGACAATAGCAGTTAGATCCTCATCAGAAATTAACTCTGTCACAGGAATTCCTGCAACTGTCGTATACCGAGGTAATGGCACCATTGTATCACCATGTCCACCCATCAATACAGCTTGAATATCTTTAGGAGATACACCTAGCTTAGTCGCTAAAAATGCTCTATATCTTGCAGTATCTAAGATTCCTGCCATTCCAAATACTTTAGTAGATGGAAGACCAGTGACCGTATGAGCCGCATATGTCATCACATCCAAAGGATTAGAAATGATTATAAATGTAGGATCATCAGAATGTTCCATGATAGAACTGGCTACAGATGATACGATTTTAGCATTCGTAGAAATCAAGTCATCTCTACTCATACCAGGTTTTCTTGGAATACCTGCGGTGATGACGACGATATCACTACCAGCTGTGTCTTTATAATCATCCGTACCGATTAATCTAGTACTATAATGATCAATAGACGCCTGTTGCCAGCTATCTAAAGCTTTGCCTTTCGCGAAATCACCTCTAATATCTAACAAAACGACCTCTCTAAGGAAATCTTTGTGCGCAAGTACATTGGCAACAGTTGCTCCGACATTTCCTGCTCCAACGACTGTAACTTTACTCATATGTTTAAAATTTTAATAATGCTTTCAAATATTAATTTTGCAAATGTATCACTTTTTATAAAGGACAAGACATACAGTGCTAATTTGCTAAACGTTCAATCATTATAATTCTTACTTTTACATCGATATATTTAGGCTTTATGAGGCAAATAATTTTAGTTTCTACCTACTTTTTTACTCTTATTCACTGTTTTTCACAGTCTGTTAGATTTGCAGATCACCAATGTGTAGACAATCAAGAAATGTTAACACAACGAATTATTGAGAATAAGCAGCTGATTCGGGATGGAATGGCATTCAGTCGGGAAACCATTTATGTACCCGTTACATTTCATTTAGTCGCTGATGATGAAGGTCTCGGTAGAGCTGATGTGGAGGATGTTTTAAAACAACTCTGTGATTTAAATAGTGAATTTGAAAACACAGGGTTTACATTTTATATTGACGATGGCTTTAACTATATAGATAACTCGCTTGTTTTTAATTCTCCGAGTCTAGGCGCTGGCGTCGCTGAGATGATTCGGCAGAAAAGAGGTGTCGGCGCTTCATCTTTAAATATATTTGTTACTGGTGGTACAAGAGATATTGGAAATGGAAGAATTTTAGGTTTCTATGCAATTGAGAATGATTGGGTCGTCATTAATAAAGATGAAATGGGCAATGGTCAAAATACATTGGCTCATGAGATTGGTCATTTTTTTTCATTAGCACATCCACATACGGGATGGGAATTTAATCCCTGGACCGAAGCAAGACATGGTAATCCAGTTCTTCTTGATCGAATTAATGGAATACAAATCGAACTTGTAGATGGTTCTAACTGTGAGACCGCTGGTGATCAATTATGTGATACACCACCTGATTACAACTTTGGATTACCATGGGATAGCCGATGCCCTACATTTAATTTAAATGTAATGGATAGAAATGGAGATACAATTGTGCCACAGCAGAATAACCACATGTCTTATTTTAGTGGTTGCGTTCCATATACTTTCACCAATCAACAGACCAATGTGATGATGGCAGAATATGGTGGAATACGAAGAGAAAATATCAGAAGAGACTATATTCCAAATCAAACCATTGTAGCTAATACACTTGAATTAATTAGTCCAGAAAATAATGCAACAGCTCAATTTCATAATGGAGTTGAATTATCATGGACTCCTGTAGAGAATGCGACTCAATACTTTGTAGAACTCAAAAGTGGATTGGATAAGATCATCAGATTTACAGAAAATACAGAGATCTATATTACTGAATTACTTCCGGATAAGGTGTATACTTGGACAGTGATCCCCTTTAATGAAACCAGTACCTGTGCCGAACAAAAGAATCGGATC
>Ga0209828_1000433_pt1 | contig 40285 bp, 37 predicted proteins | sample MaitaG_FD_187429 | JGI IMG/M metagenome (GOLD analysis project Ga0209828, IMG submission 187429) | Marine algal microbial communities from Maine, USA - Maine_Asex2 metaG (SPAdes) (version 2) | ecosystem: Host-associated > Algae > Red algae > Unclassified | place: Maine, USA | collected 2015-01-05
GGAAGTTCTGAGCCACGTCCTGCGCCTCGTCCAGGCGTTCTATCGCCCAAATGCTGGTTGGGCCGGTCCACCGGATTGCCGGGACTGCATCGTTGCCGCCACTCTGAAACTCCGCGACGGTGGTTCCAACTTCCTGGCGCAGGCTCCAGGCAATCATCAGAACATCAACAGCGCGAGCATGGTTGTGTTGGGCCGCCTCGAACCGGGCAAAGACCTCGGCGTGCTCCGCAACTGCTGCCTGAGCAGTGGCATGCAACTCGGGAATGCGGTTGCGAGTCTCGACGGTCTCAAGGGACAGCTCACCGTCGGACACCGCGAGCTGCGCCTTCGCGAGGCGCTGGCGAGCAGCCGCCATGACGATCTCGCTTGACTGCAACTGCTCCGCCCTGCCAGCTGCAACTGCTGCGCGATCATCGAGCTTGGATTCGACGTCAAAGATCCAGGACTCAATCTGTCGCGCCGCGTCCAGGAGTTCGCCAAGTGTCTCCGAGCTCAGTTCAGCCGCATTCAGCAGGTCATAGGCCCGTTGCTCAATGGCGACGACGGCAACCACCTCTTCCGGAGCAACTTCGGCTGGTTGTGGCTCGGCCAGCGCCATAGTGGGCACCAGGGTTGCAACGATCGAGAGGGTGACCGCCGCCAGAAGCGTCACTGCGTGGCGTCGAAGGGGTCGCGCCTGCGCGCGCGATTTGACCGGAGAGATGAGGGCCACCCGCCAGGGGAAGCTCGGCACCTTGCTGCAGTCTCGGGAATGTCCGAGCACGTCAGAAGAACCTTTGTTTCGAGGGGGACGCTACGGGCACACCCGTAACAAGTTCGTCACATTAGCCACAGCGAATCCTTTACCGGTCGCCATTGGACTATTTGGACCGTGTGACATTTTTCGCACCTGTCGACTCGAAACCGTCATATCGGCTCTGTGGCGCCACTTTTGACACGTTCAACACCAGCAACACGAAACCCGTGCCCAATCCGGCAAGGTATACCTCGGTTGAGCTCAGCGCGGAACTACTGTTTGGTGCGGTCGAAGAGGAGTCCACTATGTCCAAACGGAACTATTTTGCCGGTGCCTGTTCAAGCGCCGTCGCATTTGCTCTCATTATTGCTGCCTGCGGTGGCGGGTCCCTTGAAGATGACGCCGCATCGCTCACCGCGCCAGCTCTGAACACCGCTGTTCCCACATCAACCGCAGTGGTGGTCGTGTCATCCAACGATGTGACCGGTGATGCCTCCACAACCGACAGCACCGCATCAACCGACAGCGCCTCCACAACCGATAGCACCGCATCAACCGACAGCACCGCATCAACCGACAGCACCGCATCAACTGACGCCACCGCTGCGACCGGTCCCACACCCATTCCGACCCTGGCTCCGGTGGTACCGACTGCGACGCCGGTTCCCGACAACCGCACCACGTCCATCGAACACACCATTGTTTCCGGCGATGTCATTGGCATCCTCGCCGAAACCTACGACGTCACCATCTCTGCAATTCTCAACGAGAACCCGGACGTGAACCCGAACTCGATTTCCATCGGCCAGAAACTGATCATTCCCCCGGTCGGCGCCCAGGTAGAGCCGGTCAAGACGCCAGTTGCGACACCGAAGCCGGTGGCCACCACCGAGCCCATCGTGGTTGGGGATCGCGCTGCAGGACAGACCGATACCCACACCGTCAAGAATGGCCAGTACCTGAGCACCATTGCCAGCGCCTATGGCGTGAGCGTTGACGCGATCGTCGACTTCAACAATCTGGCGTCGGCCGACTCCCTGGTCGTCGGTCAGCAGTTGCAAATCCCCGCGGTTGGAACCACAGGTAGCGCCTCCGCAACGGCAACTCCTGAAGGCACAGCGGCGGCGACTGCAGTCCCGACGGTGGACCCCAACGCCACGGTGGTTCCGACCTCAACGCCGGATCCGAACGCAACCGCGACGCCGACGCCAACTGCTGATCCAAACGCAAGCCCCACTACTGTCGTCTCGGTGACCGCGGTCCCCACGATGACGGCCACGCCAACAGTCGATCCTGCAGCAACCGCGGCGCCGACAGCCACCACCGACGCCGGAGCAACGTTGCCCACCCTCACCCCAACGGCAACCGTCGTGGGGGCTCAAGCCTCCGCAACGGCGACGGCCACAACAGTGCAGGCAGCTCCAACCCCCACGGTGGCAGCGTGCGACCCGGTGCAGGATCCGTTCGGCTTCTTCTGCCCTGAGCAGAACACCTGATCAGCGCCAGGCACGCCATTTGCCCCTGGGCCACACGCCTCAACCAATCTGACGGAGCCGAGTTAATCGAAGGTACCGTTCACGTCTTGTGACTTCCCCGTCTTCGGTCACCCCGGGCCGCTCGCTTGTCATTCCCATGTGGAATGAGGCTGCGCGGATTGGAACCACCGTGGCGGCCATCGCCGACTCCCCGCTGGCCAATCAGCCGCTCCATCTCATCCTCGCTGATGACGGAAGCACCGACAGCTCGTGCGTCGTGGCCGATGCGGCCCTTTCCAAAGCCGTGGCCGGCTCAACGATCACCGGTGAAGTCCTGTCGCTGCCACACTCGGGGAAAGGCGGCACGGTTCGGGCCGGCATCCTGCGTGCCCGCACCGAGTATGTGGCGTTCACCGACGCCGACCTCGCAGCACCGCCTGAAGACATCAACCGAGTGTTCGCCGCGCTTGAAGCAGGCAGGGGTGACGTGGTGGCCGGCATCCGCACCAGTGACGGCGGCGACCCAGCTCCCCCAATGCGTCAGGCCGCCCGTCTCGTCATGCGCTCTGTTGTTCGTGGACTCGGACTGACCAAGGTGCCGGACACGCAGTGCGGACTCAAGGCCTTCACCCACGTTGCGGCCCAGGCAGTTCTGACACCGCTGCAAACTGATGGCTTCGCGTTCGACGTTGAACTCCTGGCTCGTGCCGAACGGCTCGGCCTTCGCATCCACAGCGAACCGGTTGCGTGGCGTCATGGCGAAGGTTCCACCGTGCACCTCGCCAGTGCAGCCCCCGCTATGGTCTTCCAAATGCTGGTCATGATGCGAGACCGTCGCTCCTGGCCCACCAGGCTTTAGCGCTCATGCACGTCCGAGCGTCGGTCTTCCAGACGCCCCGCCAGGACGAGTTTCAGTTCCTCGATGACGTTGTCATCTCTGCCGAAGCAGGTCGCATCAGCGCCATCACGTCTGCTGCTTCCTTCAACCATGGTGTCGATGTGACCATCCCGGCCAACACCGTGCTGATCCCCGGCCTGATCGATCTTCATATCCACGCCCCGCAGTGGCCCCAACTCGGCACCGGCTTGGATCTGCCGCTTGACCAATGGCTGTTCGACTACACGTTCCCGCTGGAGTCCAGGTGTGCGGACCCGGATTATGCCAGGGAAGTGTGGGAAAGCATGGTTCCGACCCTTCTGGCCAATGGAACAACAACGGCGGTGTACTACAGCAGCATCCATGTCGAAGCGACGACTGCTCTGGCCCAGTCCTGCATCCGTCACGGTCAGCGTGCCTGGGTGGGGCGAACAGCCATGGACCACCCGCAAGGAACCCCGGAGTACTACCGGGACGAGTCGGCTGCGGCCGGCGTTGCCGCGAGCCGTGCATCAATCGATGCAATCACGGCGCTCGAAGATCCCCGGCAACTGGTTCAGCCCATCATCACACCGCGCTTCATTCCAGCGTGCACCGACGAACTGATGGAAGGTCTGGGGCAGCTCGCCGCGGAAACGGGGCACCTCACCCAGACGCACTGCTCTGAGAACGACTGGGAACACAACCACGTGCTTGAACGGTGCGGAGTGCACGACGCCCATGCACTCGACGGCTTCGGTCTGCTCCGCCGCTCGACGGTGCTGGCCCACGGCTGCCTGCTGAGCGACGACGACTTCGCCATCATCGCCGAAAGGGGTGCCGGTGTGGCGCACTGCCCGCTGAGCAACACCTACTTCGGCGATGCTGTGTTTCCGGCTCGGCGAGCGCTTGGCGCCGGCGTGCACGTTGGGCTGGGCACCGACATTGCGGGCGGTCCAACCGCATCGCTGCTTGCCGAAGCTGCAGGCGCGGTGAATGTCTCCCGCCACCTGGAGAACGGTGTGGACCAGACAATGCCCGGCGATGAGCGAGGAGTCGACGACAGTCGCATCGACGCCACCACCGCGTTCTATCTGGCGACGATGGGTGGAGCCGAACTGCTGGGTGCGCCAGTTGGACTTCTGGAACCCGGACGTCGCTTCGACGCAGTTGCCGTGTCCATGGACGACATCGACACGGTTGCCGGCGGGGACGCACCTGCACGGCGATTCGAGAAGCTGGTCCGATTGGCCAACCGCCGCAACATCGAGGCCGTCTGGGTCGACGGTGTTCAGGTGAGTCAGCGCTGACCAAGCGGGACGTTCAGTCGCCGAGGATGCGACCTTCTCATGCGGATTCCGTTGTCATGCTCTGCCTGCCTCTGTTTCGGTGAGCCGATCACGGCCACACATGTGGATGAGTTCTTCGTGAAGTTCGAACCATGCGGTGTGATACGAATCGATCAGCGGGTGCGCAACGAAACGCGTGTCGCCGCTTACCGCCTGATCAAGCGCGAACTGCAACCGAGGTAGATACACGCCGAGGCGGGGAACCAGCTCCGTCAACTGCTGCACCAGATACACCGCCGGTTCATGCACAATTGTCGCAAGTCGGTCGAGCACCGCTCTATCCCATGCCACATCGCTGTGATCGTTGGGTACCTCCTCGCCGTCGATGGTGCGGATCTGCCAGTCGATCATCAGTTCCTTCAGCGCCATATTCGGCTGATGGAAGGTGTCAAGGATGCCGTTGAGAGCATCGCAGATGTCGGCGCCCTCCTCGACCCACGCACCGTGGACAAGATCCCGGGCAAATTCACCCGGCCGGAAGCGTTCGCCGGCCGCAATAACCATCTCGTTGCGCTGCAGGGTTTCGAGATGACCGGTCACCGTCTGCAGATCAGAGGCCGTCATGGTCGCCACCATCTCGGCGGTGGTCATGCCCTTGAGCACGATGCAGCGCATCACGTCAGACACCAGCACTGGAGTGGTCATCGGCGGCGGCGGAGGCAGGTCGGGCGCGTCTGCGGCTTCGGCGTTGATTTGGCGTGACCATGCGTCGATGGTTGCGAACTCAGGGATTGGTGTCTCGGCCGTGATGTGGGCTCCGAGCAGGATCTCACCGGTGGCGCCGTCGATGGAGATGACGTCGCCTATCTCCACGCGATGTCCGCCGACAAGAATCGCATTGTCATTCTCGAACGCAACCCCTGCTGCGCCGACAACAGCGGGAATGCCCCAGTCACGGGCCACCACGGCCGCGTGGCTGACACGTCCTCCAAGCGTGGTCAGGATGCCGGAGGACGCGGCCATGCCATGGATGTCGGCTGGAGAGGTCTCCTGGCGAACGAGGATGACAGAGACACCCCGAGCGGCCCGTTCGACCGCGCTGTCGGGGTCCAGGCACAGCTCCCCTGTTGCAATACCGGGCGATGCCGCCAAACCGGTCCCGATGACAACCGCAGCACTTCCATCGGTTGATGTGGTGATCGTTGGCGGAGTCCCCATCAGGTGCTCGCAGCGACGCACAGCCTCAGCACGATCGACGGTCATGTCCGGGTCCACCGCCATGTCGACGGCGCTGCGAAAGACCGCAGCCGGAGCTCGTTTGGCTCGACGGGCCTGCAACATCCAAAGCACACCGTCCTCGACCGTGAACTCCAGATCCATCATGTCCTGGTACTGATGCTCAAGCGTGCGGGACATCTGCGTCAACTGTTCCCATTGTTCAGGCCACAGCGACGCCATGTCAGCCAGTGGTCTCGACGCATGCGTGCCCGCAACCACGTCTTCGCCCTGGGCGCTGACAAGGAAGTCACCCATAAGACCAGGAGCGCCCGTTGCCGGGTCACGGGTGAAGGCAACGCCGGTTCCGGATCGTTCACCGCGGTTCCCGAACACCATGGTCTGGACGCTGACCGCCGTGCCGAGTGCGTTGTCGATGCCTTCGATTTCCCGATACGTGATGGCCCGATCACTCCCCCATGATTCGAAGACCGCTCGGACGGCCTCGATGATCTGGAGCCGCGGTTCGCGAGGCGCCGAGTTGCCAATGTTGATCAGGAACTCGGTGAGCTCGGTGCAGTGCGGGCCAAGATCTTCGATCGTCGGCACCGTTGGTCCGGCGGGGGCGTTTTGCAGCAGCCGCGGGTCTGCGCCGCCAACGATCTCAGCAAAGCCCAGCAGCGAGCGCCGCAATGTGTCCAGAGCGAACACTGGGTCGCCGCTGGAACGAGCAAGCCCTTCGGCCACCTCGGCTGTCATGCCTGCGTTGAGGATGGTGTCCATCATCCCCGGCATGGACACTGCCGCTCCGGATCGCACGCTCACCAGCAGAGGTGCGTCCGCGTTGCCGAGCACTTTGCCGGTCGCCGCTTCGAGTTGGTCGAGTCCATCGTGGATGGCGGTGCGGATCTCTTCGCTCCACCCGTCCCGCATATACGAGCGGCAGGCAGACACAGAAATCACGAAGCCGGGCGGAACCGGCAGCCCCATGCCTGCCATGGCAACCAAGGAGGCGCCCTTGCCGCCCAACTCATCAGGGTCAGCTTCAGGGCTCGACCAGGGGGTACCAAACACGTATGCGGGATGTACTGTCACGCCTCGAATACTAGGGCTACCGGATATACCCGAGCCACAGGCACCCCAGGAGCTACTGGTTCGTCGAGAACTCTGCCTGGAAGATCTCCGCAACCTTGACGGCCAGATCTTCGTCAATTGCACCAAACCCGCCGGTGGAAGTCAGCTTGCCATCAGGGGCAACCACCATCCATGCGGGTTGGCCGACAAGACCGAGCTGAGCCCAGGATTGTCCCGACTGGTCCCAGATCATCGGGAAGGACGTGGTGTCGTTGTCGTCAACGAAGTCGACGGCCTGTTCAAAGGAGTTCTGTGATCCAACGCCTATGACTTGGATGAGATCTTCGTGTTTGCGAGCAAACTGCTCGACATCGGGCGCTTCGACCCGACACACCGGTCAATGGGGTGCCCAGAACCACAGGACGAGGGTCTTGTCGCTCGGGGCGGCGGTTGAGAAGTTGACAACTTCGCCGTTACTGAGGTCCAACACGTCGACTGCGGGCAAGCCGTTGTTCACCGACGTGCCGGTGCTCGCCACGAAGGGCGTGCCACCTGCAACAGTGACGCCATCAGCGTTCTCGACCGAGGTGGATTCGCCACCACAGGCCGTGGCCACCAGGGCCAGCACGGCGAGGACAGCTACCAGACGACTGGCGCGTTGAGGGGTTTTCACGGCTCGCATCTCATATTTCGCATCTCACTACTTGCATCTCACTACTTGCATCGTGGTCTGAACCCGCCACGTACTGATGTCATTCCGCAAATCCAGCAATATTTCGAATCGTCACCAATCGGTGGCGCTCACTTCATCCATACGTTCGATGATTCGCTTCACCTGGTCGTGATGACCGAGGGCGGTGTTGTACCCGATGTGTTCGAGGCCCATGTGCAGGAGGCAGGCGCGGAAACGATCGGCAAAATGCTCGATTGGATCAACCCACCAGGTGCGTCGGAGTTCATCGAGCAGGAGTTGCTCGTCAATGTTGGGGAACCACGGGCTCCAGAAGCAGAGCATGGCAACGTCATAGAGGAAGTCGCCGACCAGGGATATGCCCCAGTCGAAGACACCGGAGATGGAGTCCTCGGCGGTATGCACGTTGCGGTGATACAGGTCGTTGTGAACCAACGATCGGGGCACCTCGTCAACGATGGTTGATTCGAGTTGCCGATAGCCAGCCTCGAACGCTTCCCAGGCACCCGGCTCGCTCCGGAGCTTCTCCTTCCAGCGGGGCATGCGTCCGCCGGGCGGGTCGTGAGCGACGCTCAAGAGGTACTCACGCCAGCTCCCTTTGTGGGGCCGACCATCGCTTTGCCATCTGCCCCAACCGTTGAGACCGGAGACATCGGCGGCCCGTAGACCCTCCAACATTGCCGCCGTCGGCACCACCAATGCGGGCCAGTCCTGCGTCTGTTCGAGCGGCTCGCCAAAGACACGTTCGCTTACCGCAAAGAAGTTCGCACCGCACGCGCCCACGTCCAGCACCTGGGGCACCGGGAGACTCGGGCTGGCGAAACCACCAGCAAACCTGTCTTTCTCAAAGTCCGCGCGATGATTTCCAATCCGGATAACCAGAGAGCGGACTCCATCCGGTGGCGACCCGACGTCCTCGAAGCCAAAGCAATCCGACCAGTGGCCGCTCGCAACGAACTCCGCAGGCGAACCAACGACGAAGCCCCGGGAGGCGACAAGACCCGTCACCGCCTCCTCGGTCCAATCGGTCACCCGAACCATCGCCATCGGCCGGTTCAGTCGAAGATGCGGACGCTTCGCTGGCGAAGGAAATGATCCACAACAACAAGCGCCGCCATAGCTTCGACCATGGGAACTGCGCGCGGCAGGACACACGGATCGTGACGACCCTTGGCTTCGAGCGTCACCGCATTGTTGTCCCGGTCAACCGTCTCCTGCGGCGATGAGATGGTGGCGGTCGGTTTGAAGGCAACTTCGAATTCAATCGACTCGCCGTTCGAGATACCACCCTGCACGCCACCAGAGAGGTTCTGTGCGGTTCTTGGCGTCCCGTCAGGGCCGGGGATGAAGGCGTCGTTGTGCTCACGGCCCGTCATCAGGGTGCCTGCAAAGCCGGAACCGATGGTGAAGCCCTTGCTGGCCGGAAGTGAAATCATTGCCTTGGCGAGGTCTGCGTCGATCTTGTCGAACACCGGCTCGCCGAGACCAGCCGGCACGTTGCGGATGACGCAGGCGACCGTGCCACCGAGTGAGTTGCCATCCTTGCGAGCGGCGTTGATCGCGTCGGTCATGGCAGCCGCTGCGTCCACGTCTGGGCAGCGAGTGGGGTCCTGCTCAACATCAGCCTGGGTGACCGTGGACCGGTCCACCGACGCATTGACCGTATGAACCTGGTCAACCCAGCCAACGATCTCCACACCGAGCGCCTCGGTGAGGATCTTGCGAGCGATGGCTCCAGCAGCAACGCGGCCGATGGTCTCGCGGGCGCTGGCTCGACCGCCACCCTGCCAGTTACGCAGGCCGTACTTGGCTTCGGTGGTGTAGTCCGCGTGCGATGGTCGGAAGAGGTCTTTCATGTCGTCGTAAGCCCCGGGACGAGCGTCCTTGTTGCGAACCACCATGCCGATGGACGTACCGAGGGTCACTCCCTCGAACGTGCCGGACAGGATCTCCACCTGGTCGGCTTCCTGGCGCTGTGTGACCAGTCGACTCTGGCCGGGGCGGCGCCGGTCAAGATCAGGTTGGATGTCCGCTTCGGTCAACGCCAGATTCGGCGGGCAGCCGTCGACGATGACGCCAACGCCTCCCCCGTGGGATTCCCCAAAGGTGCTGATGCGAAAGATCTGTCCGTAAGAACTCGACACGCCCGTAAGGATAGACGCCCCCTCCCCCGAACCCCGGTGCTTTCCACGAACGCCTACGGGACATATGGCTGGGACATGTCCTTCAGCTGAGAGCGATGCGGACGCGTTTGTTGCCTTTGCCTTTGGATTCGGTCCTGGTGATGGCGAACGTGCCAGTCTCGATGGTGGAACGCACGTGTGTGCCGCCGTCGGCCTGCTTGTCGAGCCCAACAATGTCGATGACCCGAATCTCCTGCACCGACTCCGGGATCATGTTGACCTTGGTGCGAATCAGGTCTTCGTCCTGGACCGCCTGACCCCGGGGCAGGAACGACACCTCAATCGGCCGGTCAGCCGCAATCTCGGCGTTGACCAGTTCCGACACCCGGTCAGCGAAACCCTCGGGCAGCGGATCGAACTCGAAGTCCATACGGGCGCTGAGCCGGTCCATGTTTCCCCCGGTGACGGACTTGCCCCACTCGTTCCAGATCACGCCACACAGAATGTGCAGTGCCGTGTGGGTACGCATCAGGTCGTGGCGGCGATTCCAGTCCAGTTCACATGCCACGACATCGCCCACAGCAGGCGGGGTGCTGTCGCCCACGTCCAGGGTGTGCCAGACCGCTCCGTCGCGACGCCGGACTTCGGTTACCGGAAACGACACGCCACCGACCGATATCTCCCCGGTGTCATGGGGCTGACCTCCGCCGGTGTAGTAGAAGATCGTCTGATCGAGCACCACTGATGCTCTCGTACCTTCAGAGCTGCCACCTTCGGCTGCCTCAACCGCCTTCACGGTTGCCTCGCAGGTTCGCTGATACGCATCGTTCAGAAAGAGAAGCTCGGTCATGACCGGAGCCTAATCTCCTAGAGATCCAGCAGACAGTTCTCAACAACCTCGGTGAGCGCCGGGTGCACCCACAGTTGACCTTTGGCAACCTGGTCAACAGTGAGACCGAACTGGTAGGCCATCACCAGCTGTTGCAGCAGGGTTGACGCCTGCGGGCCAAGGATGTGGGCCCCGAGGATGAGGCGGGTCGTGGGGTCGGCGATCACTTTGCAGAAGCTGGTTTCGTCCATCATCGCCCAGCCGTAGGCCGTGGCACCGTACTCCTTGGTGGCGGTGATGTACTCCGCTCCGGCCTCTCGCAATTCCTGCTCGGTCTGGCCAACACTGGCAACCTGTGGATGGGCGAACACAGCACTCGGCACACCGCTGTAGTCGACGGTGTGCAGATCGTTGCCACCGTTGGCGCTCTCGACAATGTTGTGCGCGACAACCTTTGTCTCCGCGTTGGCGGTGTGCTTGAGTTGATACTTCGTGGTGATATCGCCAAGCGCCCAAATGCCGTCCACATTGGTGCGAAGGTGCTCATCGGTGATCACATAACCGTCCTCGTCCATCTTCACGCCGCTCTTGTCAACGCCGAGCTGCGAGCCGTTCGGGGTCCGCCCCGTGGCCACAAGCACACGGTCGCCGAGGACCGAATCGCCACCAGCCAGATGCACAGCAAACTCGCCATCTGCTTCGGTGACCTTCTCAATGTCTTTGCCGCCGAGAAGCGTGAAGCGTTCCCTATAGGCCTCAGTGAACGCGGCGCTGATCGCTTCATCTTCGGCCCGGAGCAGCTTGCCGCTGCGGTTGATCATGGTGACCTCTGCCCCAAGACCACCAAAGATGTGCGCCATTTCGCTCGCAATGAAACCCCCGCCAAGAATGATCAGATGCTCCGGCACCTCGTCGATGCGCATGATGTCGGCAGACGTGTTGAACGCGACCCGGTCCGGCCCGTCAACGAGGCCGGGAATTTCCGGCACAAACGGCCGGGCACCAGCAGCAAGCACGATGATTGGCGCGGTGATGGTCTCGTCGCCCACCTGCAACTGTTTCGGCCCGACGAAGCGAGCGTCCTCCAAATACACCGTGACGTTTGGGTTCTCATCGCCAATGCGCCAATCGCGGCCGTCTTCAGCTATCGAGTCAATGCGACCAAAAATACGATCCACGATGTCGGGCCAGCGGACGCCATCAACATGCGCATCGAGTCCGAACTTGGCGCTGTGGCGCGTGTTCTCTGCGAGGTCAGACGTATAGACAAACATCTTGGACGGAATGCACCCTCGGTTCAGGCACGTTCCTCCAAAGGCGCCTCGTTCAACAATCGCCACCTTCCAGTCCGCATAGTCGGGCGTCAGGATGGAGTTGCCTGAGCCGGTTCCAACGATGATCATGTCGAAGTTCTTCACACGCCGAGGCTAGGCCGGTACCGGGCGCCAACTGCGCCCCGGCGATGCTGGCACCTGTAGTTTGTGCTCACCTGTAACGCCACAGACCATCCCACAGCCAACCTCACCGAGTTCGGAGAAGACATGAAGACCAGGGCAGCCGTCGCTTGGAAGATCAACGAACCATGGTCTGTTGAAGAGTTCGAGCTCACGGATCCCGGACCAGGCGAAGTCCTGGTCAGAGTTGCCTTTGCCGGTCTGTGTCACTCTGATGAACACATTCGCCTTGGCGACCTCACCGAGGCTGCCGTTCCAATGATTGGTGGCCACGAAGGTTCCGGGGTGGTTGAGGCAGTTGGAGAAGGCGTCACGCGAGTCGCGCTCGGCGATCACGTTTCCGCGTCATTCATTCCGGCGTGCGGTGTCTGCCCAATGTGCTCCACCGGTCAACAGAATCTGTGCGACCGCGGAGCAGAGACCATGATGGCCCCTGCCCGCCACGTCCATGCTGAAAAGGGTGAGGCGCGCGCCATGGCTGGTCTTGGCACGTTCAGCCAGTACATGGTGGCTGACCAGGACTCGGTCATCAAAGTGGAGAACTGGTACCCGCTCGAAGCGGTGGCACTGGTCAGCTGCGGCGTGTGCACCGGCTGGGGTTCCGCGGTGAACGTGGCCAGGGTGGAAGCAGGTGATGCGGTGGTTGTCGTCGGTATCGGCGGCATCGGCATGAACGCAGTGCAGGGTGCGGCAATGGCTGGGGCTGCGAACGTCATTGCCATCGACCCTGTCGAATCAAAGCGCGAGCACGCCACCACGTTCGGCGCAACTCATACCGCGTCATCGATGACCGAAGCCAAGCAACTGGTCAACGACCTCACGTGGGGCCGCATGGCCAACAGCGTGATCCTCACCATGGGAGAAGCCACAAGCGAAGTGTTCGCCGAAGGCATGGCCCTTGTTGGCAAGGGCGGCGACCTCACGCTCACGTCGCTTTCGAAGATCGAACAGAACGAAATCACCATCAATACCTTCGACATGACCATGAACCAGAAGCAACTGCGGGGCAACGTCTTCGGCGGCTGCAATCCTCGTGCCGACATCCCTCGCCTTCTGCGGCTCTATGACCAGGGTCAGCTCAAGCTCGACGAACTCATCACGAAGCACTACAGCCTCGAAGAGATCAACGAGGGGTATGACGCCATGCACTCCGGCGAAAACCTGCGCGGTGTTATCGACATGTCACTGTGACCTCACAGGATGTCGGTGATGTGATGGGCGTTCACGACCCGTACCCTGCGTTTTGTGGTCCTGCTCTCCCCACCGCCTGAAATTCTGGCGTCCTTCGGCATCGAACCCCATCAGCCGTTTCGACGCACTACCGGCGGCCATATCAACGACACGTTTATCTTCGGCGATCCTCCAGCATTTGTGGTGCAGCGCATCAGTCGTACGTACTTCGACGATCCCGAAGCGGTTATGGAGAACCTCGTTCGCATCGTGGGGCACCTCGGCTGGAAGGTGCGCTTCTCTGACGACGAACAGAACGAGCGCTGGTTCCCCGAGTTGCACCACACCACGTCGGGAAAGCACTATCTGTATGCCGAGGACGGATCGCTGTGGCGAGCACTCCGGTACATCCCGGGTCGGGCACCGACGTTCGAACCCGCGCCGGAGCTCATGACCAAAGTGGCAGCGATGTACGGCCGCTTCCTTGCCGGGGTGAACGACCTGGACGGCCCCGAGCTTCGGCCCACGGTTGGCTGGTACCGAGACCTCGACGCCATCCGTCTGCATTTCGAAGGGTGGCTGCATTCTGCCTCGGCCGAGCAGCTTGCCGCCATTGATGCCGACCGCTCCGATCTTGCCTTTCTCGAGCAGTGGGTTGCCGAACGCGAAGCCAGCCTTGACCCCGGAGCGTTTCGGCGCCGGGCCGTGCACAACGACACCAAGCTCGACAACGTGTTGATGCGACCGGAAAGCGGCGAGATCGTTGCCGTCATCGACCTCGATGTGGCGATGCAAGGTCAGGCCAGCCACGATTTTGGCGACCTCCTGCGTTCCGCGAATCAGTCAGGCAGAGAACCGGACCGCACCTTTGACCCCGAGCTGTTCCGTGCCCTTGCAAGCGGCTTCATTACCGGCGCCGGATCGTCCCTTTCAGACGCCGAGATTTCTGCGCTTCCGAGCGCTGGAGCGCGCATCTGCCTGGAGCTGGGTATGCGCTATCTGATGGACTTCCTGTCCGACAAGCCTGCGTTGCAGCCCGACCCACACGTTGCGCTTGCGAAAGGTCGGCGGAACCTGCGCCTGGCCAGGGGAATCATCGAACAGGTTGATGCGTTGGACGCCATGGTGTTGCAGCTCGCCGAACACCGATAACGCAGGACTCAATTCCGCACAGAGTCGCCGAAAGCCAGCGCTCAGGTTGCTCCATGGGGCATGCTGGGTGTGCCGTGCAACACCGCAGAAGGAAACGCCCATGAAGTGGGACAAGACAGCCGCCCGGAACAAGAACCTCAAAGATCGGCGCACCGGAGGCCGAGGCGGCGGCGCAGTTGCCGGTGGCGTTGGAGGTTTCAGCATCCTCGGCATTCTCCTGTACCTGGTCTTCGGCATCGGTGACGGCTCGAACCCCATCCCTGACGCTGGCGCCATCAGCGGCGGTCAGGTCGTCGAACGCAGCATCGACGATCCAACGACCCTCGACGAACCAGTCGAGGTCTACGTCAACGCCATCGTGTCGGATGTGGCTGACTTCTGGGTTGATACATTCGCTGACTATGGCGTGGCCTACAACGAGCCGTCGTTTGTCCTCTACGACACGCCAATCAACACTGCCTGCGGCGGCGCAACAGCGGCAATCGGCCCCCACTACTGCGCGTTGAACAGCACGGTCTACCTGGAGCTCGGCTTCTTCGATGTCATGGAAAGACAGCTCGGAGCGACGGGTGACTTCGCTCCGGCGTACGTCATCGCCCACGAGTATGCGCACCATGTGCAGAGCGAGCTTGGCATCTCCGGATGGGTGCGAGAGGAATCAGCCCGCAACCCTCGCATCCGCAACGAACTGTCCATCCGCCTCGAACTCCAGGCTGATTGTCTGGCCGGCGTGTGGGCCAGTGGACTGTCGAGCAGTGCGTCTCAGGGAACCCGCACAATCTGGAACGTCACCGAAGAGGACATTCGCGAGGCCATCAACGCCGCAGCCAGTGTGGGCGACGACCGCATTCAGGCGCAGTCCGGAGGCCGCATCAACAAGGAAAGCTGGACTCACGGCTCATCTGAACAGCGCATGCAATGGTTCCTGCAGGGCTATCGGACTGCTGACACCGAACAGTGCGAGACCTTCGACGGACTCTAGGAGCCGGTTGCACTGTCGTCCGAGGTGACGACTGCTTCCCCAATTTCCTCAACCTCTTCTTCGACCTCGACCGCGGGGAACAGCTCGATGATTGCGGCATCCACCTTGTCTTTCACGCCGCCGAGCGGCAGCACGTTCAACACGCCCTGGCCGCCGCGGAGCAGGTCGATGAGTTCTTCGCCGGATCGGACGAGCACCGAGCCCGTTCCGCTGATGACGAGGTTCACCGAGGAAATGTCCTGGTCCAGTTCATCTCGCAGGTAGCCAACCACGTCGCGAACTGACTCAAGCTTGATGCCTGCGTCGAGCAGGCTCTTGATGGCTCGCAGTTCCAGCAGGTCGGCGTAGGAGTACTGCCGACGGCTTCCACTGCCCTGAGCCTTCGTGAACGATGGCTCTACAAGGTCTGTACGAGCCCAATAGTCGAGCTGGCGATAGGTGATGCCAACGACCTCGGCCGCCTTCTTGGCGCTGAAGCCGATATCCGTCTGCGGGGACGTGGTCTCAATGGGAGTTGTCATGGCTGCTCTCGTGGTGGGTCTGCATCAACGTCGTAATTACGTTGATGTCGTTTGAGAGTAGGAGGGCCGCACACGCGGGTCAAGAGAACAGACGTTCGCTCGAATGGGCTCCGTATCAACGATTATGAGGCGACTTTGGCCGAGTTTGTACGAAACGGACCACGTCCGACTCGAACGTCAGCTCTCGAAATCGTCGGGAGAAATATTGTCGATGAACTCTCTGAACTGCTCAAGGACTTCCTCAGCCTCAGCCTCGTCCTCACCCTTTGGCTCAGGTGCATATGCTGCAGCTTCCAGCACGGACTCTGATGCGAACAGCGGTGTGCCCATGCGGGCAGCCAGCGCCACGGCATCGCTGGGTCGGCTTGAGATGATCACATTCTTGCCGTCCTGGTCAATGTGCAGCTCGGCGTAGAACGTCTTGTCCCGCAAATCGGTGATAACCACCTGCTTTACGTTGACGGTGAGCGCATTCAGCACGTCGCGCATGAGGTCATGGGTCATCGGCCGCGGTGTATCGACGTCCTCAAGCGCCAACGCAATCGAAGTTGCCTCAGCTGTGCCAATGAAAATTGGCAGCATGCGTTGGTTGCCGTTCTGCTCCTGGAGAAGCACGATCGGCGAGTTGCTCGGGAGCTCCAGTCGGACTCCCACCAGTTCCATTTCGATCACGATTGAACCCTACCGCGTCCCATGGCATTGATGGCTGTCGCACCATCACATTACGTGGATCCCGGCAACGACATTGGGCTGTGCCACTGGGCTGTGCAACTGGTCTGTGCAACTGGGCTGCTCGGTGCGTTCAATCCAATCCCAGGCTCAAGCGCAACGTGCGACGAATCATTGCCTCACGCAGCTCGCCACCAAGGGTGGCCAGCTCGTTGGCCAGTTCCACAGCTTCGCCCTTCGTTCCGGCACTGCGGGAGAGGGGCAGGGCCAGCTGTTCCATCGTCCCGGCCTCGCGCTCTGCGGCAACTCGAAAGGACTTCAGATGTCGAGCCTCCAGGCCACGATTCATGAATCCCGCCGCACACTTCGCAATGATCAGGGAATCGCCATCAAAGATTGGCGGGTCGGTGCGCACCGGGTCGAGGACACCGAACTTGTGGAGATCCCGGATGGCCGAGATGTCGATCTTGGCCGCATCAGCCAACTCGTGCAGCGTGAATTCGCGTTCAGAGGGACCACGGTCCAGGGGCCGCCTGTTCGGCCCTCGCTCAGCAATGGCCGGGGCCGGTGCAGCGACCGGGGCCGGTTCAGCCTGTGGGGCAGGGGCCCCCTGCGGGGCCGGTGCTGAGCCAGACGGTGTTGACGACGCTGGCGCAACAGCAGCTGACGCCTGGTTGATCGCTTGCGGCGCGACCTCGGCGGGGTCTTGACCATTGACCGGGCGCCAGTCCCCCGCATCAAGACGCTGCTTGATGACGCGCAGCGGCAGGAAGTTGTCACGCTGTTGCACCAGGACCCATCGGAGTCGCTCGACATCATCGGGGTAGAACTTGCGATAGCCGGACGGTGTGCGCTCCGGATTCAGAAGACCCTGACTTTCAAGGAACCGAATCTTCGAGATCGTCACGTCGGGAAAATCCGATTCCAGGACGTGCAGTACTTCACCAATGGAACGATGGGCCTGAGGGCTCACTGACCGTCTCCTGTCAGAAATACAAGTTTGAACTTGCCCACCTGAACCTCGTCACCAGAGGTGAGACGCACGCTGCTCTCCTCGATCCGTTCGCGATTGAGGTAGGTGCCGTTGAGAGAACTGACATCAGAAACAACGAATGCGCCTTCGTCACGTCGGACTTCGGCGTGACGCCGCGAGACCGTAATGTCGTCGAGAAAGATATCGCTTTCGGGATGTCGGCCAAGGGAAACAACAGCTTGATCCAGCAGGAAACGGCTACCTGCCTTAGGTCCGCGCTTTACAACGAAGACCGCTTCGGCGTCCTGGAGTTCAATCGCCGTCGTCTCCGCGGTGTTCATCGACTCGGTGTGAACCATGGTCTCCATGCCCTGCTCCGAAGCGTCAGTAATTGCCGGATGCTGTCCAGTCACCTCATCAACCATGCGGTCCAGATCGAACCCGCAGGACGAGCAGAAGTTCGACGCTGACGAGTTCGGGTGCGCACAGCGCTGACAGACAATCTCGGCCACGAGATTCAGCTCTCCGTGAGCGTCGTGTAGGCCTCAGCATCAAGGAGTGCTTCAACATCTCCGGGATTCGCCGGGGTCAGTGCCAGCACCCAACCATCACCGTACGGGTCTTCGTTGATGAGCTCGGGGTTGGCGTTCAGCGCTTCGTTGACTTCGACCACGATGCCATCAACAGGCGCAAACAGATCAGAGACCGATTTGGTGGATTCGACCTCTCCAAAGGTCGCTCCGGAGGCGAGCTCTGCTCCCACAGCGGGCATCTCCACAAAGACGACATCACCAAGTGCGTCCTGGGCGTAGTCGGTGATTCCGACGACGACACGGTCACCGTCGACTCGGACCCACTCATGGTCGGTGGAATAGCGAAGCTCAGAAGGCACGTTCATGAGGGGGAACGCTAGCCCAAAACGCGGCCGTGCCCACTCTGAACCTCAGCCTGAGGGCTCGACCAGTGCCACAACCGGCACCTCGGCCGCTCAACCGACGGTGCGGTCGTCGTCCTCACGAAGAACCGTCAAGGCTGGCCCCACGTAGCTTGCGGCCGACATCCAACTCGCCACGAGCGATGGAAGACCCACAACCCAACCGATGAGGCCGTAGATCCGTGCGCCCGGCACATCCGCGTAGGAGCCGAGAAAGAGCGGAAACGCGACCATCAGGCCGAATGTCGCTGTCTTGCCCCACCATGTCACGTCCAGCGTCCGAATGCCCCTCGACATCATGAAAAGCCCTGTGCCGGCGACCAGTACCTCGCGCACGAGAACAAGGAATGCAAACCAGAGAGCGACGGACTGATCGATGATCATCGCGAAGATTCCAACGATGAACATGAGCCGATCGACCGTTGGATCGAGGAGGCGACCCAGTTCCGAGGCCTGGTCAAGGCGTCGCGCAAGATAGCCGTCCACCCAGTCGGTCATTCCAAGGAAGGCCAGCAGCCACGCTGCCGCATAGCGCTGCTCGGCGCCGAAGAGCAGCCAGACGAAAACAGGGATGCACAGAAACCGGACGAACGTCACCAGATTGGGGATCGACCAGATGAGATCCTCATGCACAATCTCGTCGCCGGTCGGCTTGTGGAAGATGTCCACCCGCTTCTTCTGATCAGTCACGTCCGCAGCCTACGTAGGTGTGTCGCCATAGAGCAATGCCCGCCCACCCTTGCATCAGAGGCTGGTCATCCACCTACGATGGCGCCGTGACTACCATTTTCACCAGGATCATCAGTGGCGACATTCAGGGCACGTTCGTGCATCGTGACGATGTGTGCGTCGCCTTCGTCGACATCAATCCCATCAACCGGGGTCACGTCCTTGTGGTTCCCATTGTGGAAGTCGATCACTGGTTGGACCTGCCCGATTGGACGGTTGCCCATCTGACCAACGTGGCGCAACGCATTGGCAGGGCTCAACAGGCTGCATTCGGATGCGAACGCGTTGGTCTGATGATTGCCGGGTTTGACGTCCCCCACACGCATCTGCATGTCGTCCCAATGGACAACATGGGCCATTTGTCGTTCGCCAATGCAGCGCCGAACACCCCCGAAGACCGTGAAGCGGTTGCGGCAGAGATCATGGCGCACCTCAAACCTTCGGGTTGAGGCAAAGATCCCCACCTGCGCAGTCAGCACTTGAAACCAGACAGGCACACCGTGACAAGTGCACCCCGAATTCACCCAGAGGGTTCGATTGGCTCGGTCTCGGTGACATAGGCGAACAACATGATGCCTCCGTCGTCGGCGACAGCTTCGCCATCAATGTCGACGGTGACACCCAGATCAATGCGGGTGAAACCTTCACGTCCGAGGCGCCCCTGAAAGATCTGGGGAGCGAGAGGGTCAGCGTCCCACTGCGGCGCCGACTGCGGGTCAAACACGATCCAGTCCACGTCCTGCACCAGGGCCTTGTAATCCGGTCCAGGTGCGTCCGGAGTTGGCGCGGTGATAACGAGCTCGTAGATCCCCAGACGTTCAGCAAGCAACGGAAGGGCTCGGGCTGAAGCCCGTACCAGCGCATCCTCCGGGATCAGCGAAGCAGCCTGGATGAGCGCCACGTCGTCCGATTGACGTTCGCTCCAGTTCCACGGCTTCTCGTATGGCGAAGCAACCGCGTCTCGGACGAAAAACACGCTGGCGGTGAGGAGAAGGGCAACCACGACGCGTCGATCCACATTCACGCGTTCAACCAGGACCTGGCCGCTTCGCTTCAAAGCGAAGACCGTAGCTACGAAGATAAAGGCAGTCATCGGCATGGTCTGGGGTGACTCGGTGAGGCGACCCACCGTGACGTCGGCGGCGAGATACAGCGAGTACAGCGGCACCACTGGCATGAGGTAGCGAGGGGCAACCAGCGGCAAAAACAGCACGGGAGCAAAAAGGGTCACCACCGTTCGGAAGTTTGCTTCGGAGAACACTTCACGCAGGAAGTCGACCGGGTTTGAGATGATGCCGCCAATCACCTGAAACGGCGTGTCACCGAAGTTCTGAAATGCGCCGACGTGAGGCCACAGATCGCCTGCCAGGCGCGGCTGCACAACGAAGACTGCCAGAACGATCCAGCCCAAACCGGAGAGCATCGTCCACACTCCCCACCGGCGCTTTCCTTCAAGTACCAGCAGAATGCCAAGCGCAGCAACAGCGAGACCCAGGTCTGCTCGACACGACAGCACCAGTGCGACACAGGCGATGTAGCGATACCGGTGCCCTTCCAGACCGAAGAGCACGGCGCCCACCAGCGCAGGCAGCGCGAGGGCTGATGGATGAAAGCCCGCAAGGTTGATGTTGTGGACTGCGGCGTAAACGGAAAACGCAAAGGCAACAGCAGACGTCACACCCACCCGCAGCCTGCCCGGACCCCGGGCCAGCCGCCACAACGGAACGATCGTAAGCGCCAGCGCTGCTGCCTGAATCAACAGGAGGATCTCGGTGCGAAATGTCGGCAAAAAGCGGGTGACCAGCGCAAGCGGGTACAAGATGATGGCCACCTGCTCGGCAAGAATGTTGCCGTCGGTGAGCGTGGCCTCGGGCTTGAAGCCTTCGCCGAGAAGCCATGTCGACTGCAGCCAGGCCGCAAGATCAGCGCCCATGTCAACGGACCGGGAGCGAGCCAGGGCGAGACTGAAGAGCACACCGAACAATGCAAGAGAAACGACCCATGGTGTGAAGCGGTCGACGTTCGGATGATCGAGCCTGCCCTGTGCTTTGAGCACGATCTTGTCGACTCGCGAGCGAACCCGATCGATCTGCTCCCTTGTCTGAGGCAGCACCTCTTTGAACGCAGTCGTCATTTGGAATCCAGAGTCATACCGAGTCCAGCGTGACGGGTTCACGGAGGTGGGCGCCAGCACTGCGGGCGTTGTTCACCTCGGTGCTCACGGGGTTGATGGCAAACAGTTCAGACGGTGCCGGGGCAAGCATTTCCTGCAGATGATCGCCGGCGCTGTAGTCCGGGTTCAGCCACAGGTCCCAGTCGCGTGGCTGCAAAAGTACCGGCATGCGGTCGTGGATCGGCGCAATCCTGTCGTTCGCGGTGGTGGTGATGATCGTGCAGCTGAGCAGCGGATTATCCTGAAGTGGGTTGCCCTCTCCCCCGCGCCAGACTTCATACAGTCCGGCGAAGGCCATCATCGAACCATCGGCCACCGAGATGTGCCATGGCTGCTTTGTTGGCTTCGCCTTCTTTGGTCTCTTCCCGGTTTCCGGGTCTGGCTGCGGTTCGGGGGCGGCGATGGTTGTCCATTCGTAGAAACCGTCAGCCGGGATGATGCAGCGGCGCTTGGCGAACGCGTGTTTGAAGGAGCCTTTCTCCTGAATGGTCTCGCTGCGGGCGTTGATCATGCGAACCCCGACCTTGGACTCTTTCGCCCAGAAAGGTACAAGACCCCATCGGAGCAGGTCGAGGGTGCGGGCCTGCTCCCGCTCGCGAATGACCGGCACCCGATCAGTCGGAGCGATGTTGTATTCTGGCTCCGCCAACGACTCAGCGACCATATCGACGTCGAAGAACGCCGCAATGTCTTCCGGCGACGTCGCCGACACGTATCTGCCACACATACCTTTGTCACGCTAGTTCCACCAGGCGCCGCTGCGACAGCAAGAGCTGCACGCGTCGATTCGTGTTGCCATGTCCCAGCGCCGTTTAAACTGCATCACGCACCAGGGCGGCTGACGCATTGTGCGCCAGCCGCCCTCAGGAATTTGCTTCCCCAAACGATTTCTTCTGTTCAGTTCGGTGGAGTGCTGGTGGTCAGATCTGGATGTTGCTGTTTCGCCGACGTCCAGCGAATACCGCTCCTGTACCGATCGCAAGCAGAGCCAAAGCAATCGCAACAAGGCTGATAGAGCTGGCGCCGGTGAAGGCCAGTCGGCTTGGAGCCTGGCCGAAATCGGTCGCAGCGCTCACCGGAGATGAAACCACCACAGCAGCCGGGTTGGCTGTCGCCGTTGCGGCCGAAGCCATCGCAGCGGGAGCCGTTGTGACCGGCGCAGCCGCTGTGACCGGAGCAGTTGCAGCCGGAGCAGGCGCAGCGGGAGCCGTTGTGACCGGCGCAGCTGTGACCGGAGCAGTTGCAGCCGAAGCCATCGTGACCGGCGCAGCTGTGACCGGAGCAGTTGCAGCCGAAGCCATCGCAGCGGGAGCCGTTGTGACCGGAGCCGTTGTGACCGGCGCAGCTGTGACCGGAGCAGTTACAGCCGAAGCCATCGCCACGGGAGCCGTTGTGACCGGCGCAGTTGTGACCGGCGCAGGCGCAGCCGAAGCCATCGCAGCGGGAGCCGTTGTGACCGGCGCAGTTGTGACCGGCGCAGTTGCAGCCGGAGCAGTTGCGACCGGCGCGGTGACGGAGAAGTTCAGTACTCGAATTTCGGCGTTGCCGGTGTCGGTGTCGGTCACCAGGATTTCAACCTGTGCGTTTTCAGCTACCGACGTCGAACCGGAGAACGTGCCGTCACTGTTGAGCGTGATGCCAGTCGGCAGCGACCCGCTGAGGATCTGTGCCGTGACCGAGCCGCTTGCACCTGCGGGGCCCAGGCCGAAGGGGCTGCCACCGGTCTGAATCTCGACGGGAGCTGCCACCCGGTTGAGCGCCTCGACACTTACATCCAGCGATCGAAGGTCTGCAGCGCCTGTTGTGGTATCGGTCGCCAGAACCAGCGCTGTGTACTCGCCAGGCACTGTTGCCGAACCCGTCACTGCGCCGTCTGCCTCAAGAACAAGACCGGTTGGCAATGCACCTTCGACGAGTTCGAACGTTGTCGGATTTCCGGACGCGACCGGATCGAGTTGCTCGATGGTCGACAGCTCCGCAATCATGAGGGTTGTTGAGCTTTCGGTTGCGACCATCGGACGCTCTGACACGGTGAACTCAATGGTGCGGTTCTCGCGCTCACCGGTTGAAACATCAATCAAAGCGATCGTCGCTGTGGTCGCACCATCGGCAGTCGGAGCGCCGATGAGGCTTCCGTCTTCGCCGAGACTCACACCCTCAGGCAGTGAACCATCAACCAGCTCAAACATCGACACAGAGTCGGCGTTGAGAGGAACAACAGCGTCAAGACCCTCGCCGACCTGGCCCTCAATCGTCACCGAAGTCTCAACCGGAGCCACCGGAGTAATTTCACGAACCGGCACTTCAGCCACCGGAGCCGCCGTAGCAATCTCACGCACCGGAACCTCAGCCACCGGAGCCGCCGGAGTAATCTCGCGCACCGGAACCTCGACCACCTCGCGGACCGGAACCTCAGCCACCGGAGCCGCCGGAGTAATCTCGCGCACCGGAACCTCAGCCACCTCAGCCACCGGAGTAATCTCGCGAACCGGAACTTCGGTAACCGCACGAACGGGCACTTCAGCCACCTCGCGCACGGGAACCTCGGCCACCGCACGAACGGGCACTTCAGCCACCGGAGTAATTTCACGAACCGGAACCTCGGCCACCTCACGAACCGGAACCTCAGCCACCGGAGCCGCCGGAGTAATTTCGCGAACCGGAACCTCGACCACCTCACGAGCCAGCACAACCTCAGCCATCTGCGCTTAGGCTGGCGTTGCGAATCCCATCAGCGTCGCAAGCAGTGCGAGCACCACCGTCGCCGCTAGCAACCGCACCAGGCATCGCGAAATAGTCACACGACAATCCATTTATCTCCGCTCCTCTGAGTCGTCCCCATGGATGACCTGCCGATTGACTCGGGAGTACGACCAACCAACCCGATAGTCCACTCGCCCCAAATGTCGCGCCTCTGCTGGGGTCGAAGGCTCAAAGGGCGGTGAGTCGAACGTAACTCATCCATGTTTTGAATAGTGCTTTGGGAGTTGCGGCGTGCCAAAAGGGTCGCGTCCGGGGTACCCGCTCCCGGCTCCGACTGCGGGAGGGGGGGCAATACTCACCGGCGGCCCTTCCCCCCATGCACCACACTGGCCGACATGGCAGCACAGAAAAGTCCCGCTCCTCTCCCTGACGGAGCACCCACAACACTCCCCCTCATCGAGTTGGAGAACATCCGACTCCGGGGAATTGAAGCATCCGACATTGACTTCGTGCGAGCCAGTTCGGAGGATCCCTTCATCCCCGAAATCAGTACCGTGCCTGCTTTGTGGAGTGTGGCAGCCGGGCGCGAGTTCATCGAGCGCCAGTATCAACGCCTGCCAGAAGGTTCGGGCTATCCGCTCGTGCTGGAAACCCTGACCACCCCTGGGGCCGTTGGATTCATTGGCGTGTGGTTCCGCGAACTTGCCCAGGGACACCTGACATTCGGCTACTGGACCATCCCGGCTGCTCGCCGCAGCGGTTACATGACCGAAGCGCTACGCGGCCTGAGTGACTGGGCGTTTGCCCACATCGACTGTGACCGCCACCGGCTCTACATCGAGGAGTGGAACGTCGCCTCGCGCAAAACCGGCGAACGCGCCGGGTTCGTCCATCAGCGGGGTCTGAGCGGCGAAGAAGACGTTGGAGGAGAGCTCCGCCAACTCCTCGTCTGGGAACGGGCGAGAGCAGATTAGGTTGGGGTGACAGACAATCGCACTCAAGGGAGACGCTGGTATGGCATGGGATTTCGAGACCGAACCCGAGTTTGAGGCGAAACTTGCGTGGATGCGCGAGTTCGTCAAAGAAGAGATCTTCCCGCTTGAAACACTGGCCCCGGAGTTCCGCAGCCCAGAAGGGCGTGCAGTTTACGCGAAGATCACCGCTCCCCTGAAAGAAGAAGTGCAAAAGCAGGGACTCTGGGCGGCACACCTTCCGCCTGAGCTGGGCGGAGGCGGATTCGGTCAGGTGAAGCTCGGCCTGATGCATGAGATTCTTGGCCAATCACCGTTGGCACCTCGCATCTTTGGCAACAATGCCCCAGATTCTGGCAACGCCGAACTGCTGTCCGTCGGCGGCACGGACTACCAGAAGAAGACGTGGATGGAGCCGCTCCTGGCGGGTGAGATTCGTTCGTGCTTCTCCATGACCGAACCCGGAGCGGGCGCTGACCCAACCATGTTGACAACGCAGGCCGTAAGGGACGGCGACGAGTGGGTCATCAACGGTCACAAGTGGTTCTCGTCCAACGCTTCCGTGGCAGATGTTCTCATCGTGATGGTGAAGACGAATCTGGACCCGGACGCGTCGCCATACAAATCGTTCTCGATGTTCATCGTCCCAACCAACACACCGGGCGTGAATATGCTGCGCGATGTGCCAACCATGGCAGAGCCCGACCACAGGACCGGCGAGCCCGGCGGACACACGGAGATCCTGTACGAGAATGTGCGCATTCCTGCAGCGAATCTGGTGGGAGGCGAAGAGGGGCTGGGGCAGGGATTTGCGCTTGCGCAAAAGCGGCTGGGCCCAGGTCGCATCCATCATGCGATGCGGTGGCTCGGCGTCTCGAGTCGAGCATTCGACATGCTGTGCGAACGTGCGCTCACCCGAGAGACGAAGGGTTCGATCCTCGCCGAGAAACAGATGATTCAGGATTGGATAGCACAGTCCTACGCCGATCGACAGGCCGCCCGGCTCCTCACCCTGAACGCCGCGTGGAAGATGGATCAACTCCACGCAGAAGGTCGCCACTACAGCGATGCCCGTCTGGAGATCGGTGTCATCAAATTCTGGGGAGCGAAAGTGCTGCTTGACGTGGTTGACCGGGCAATCCAGATCCACGGTTCGCTCGGCTACACCACCGATATGCCGCTGGAACAGATGTATCGAACGGCTCGGGCTGCGCGTATCTACGACGGTCCCGACGAGGTGCACAAGGTCACGGTGGCGCGTCACGTGCTGAAGCGCTACCGCCCGTCTGATCCGTCGATACATCACATTCCAACTCGCCGAGCCGATGCGCTCGAACGCTATGCGGCGCACCTCGACGAGCTTGCGGTCAACGCGTGAGTCCAAGCACTGCAATGACGATCGAAGCGCACGATGACTGACCGGGTCCAGGCCATTCCCACTGTCCAATCCGAAACTGAGTGGGCGAGAGTGACACGTTGGGACTTCCCTCCACATTCCGAAACCGGCTTCCACCGCCACGAGTACGACTACGTGGTGGTGCCGGTCACGAACGGACGGCTCCGGCTTGAAGATCCGGTTGTCGATGGCGGCGAGCCGGACGTGACATTCGGCGACTTGCAGATCGGTGTGTCCTATGACCGCTCACATGGCGTCGAACACAATGTGATCAATGACAACGACTTCCCTGTCGCGTTTGTGGAGATCGAAAGGCTCTGACCATGACCAGCAAAATCACCTTCGTTGACGAAAGTGTCGCCGTCTACGTTGCCAGTCACACCACCGCCCCGAGCGGCATTGAACAGCGCCTCATCGATGAGACCCAGTCCCTGCCCTATGCCGGGATGCAGATCGGCTTCCCGCAGGCTCGGTTCATGGCGCAGCTTGCCCGACTGCTCGACCCGACAACGGTCATCGAGGTGGGCGTATTCACGGGTTACTCGGCACTTGTCGTCGCGCAGGAGTTGCGAGAAGACGCAAAACTCATTGCGTGTGACGTGAGTGAGGAGTGGACCTCTGTTGGACGCCCGTTCTGGGAAGAGGCTGGCGTAGCCAACCGGATTGATCTGCGGATCGCGCCGGCGTCCCAGACGCTGGCGGCTCTCCCAGAGGGCATGATGTTCGACCTGGCGTTCATCGACGCGGACAAAACCGGCTATCTCGGCTACCTCGAACAGCTGATTCCTCGCATGCACGAAAGAAGCGTTGTACTGGTCGACAACGTCCTGTGGAACGGCAGCGTTGTCGACGATTCAGATCAGAGTGACGACACCGTCGCGTTGCGCGAGTTCAGCGCAGCAATGATGCAAGATGCTCGTGTGGACGTCGCACTGCTCCCCATCGGCGACGGCCTGTCCATGATCACCCTCGCCCGCTGAGGAACGCGAGCAGGACAGCCAGGGTTCGGACTCCGACGAGTAGCTGCTGTCTCCCCTGTCCGATACAACGATGACCGTCAGAACAAGCGGCACAATCACGAACGGCGAGAGCATGAGGATGGCGTGGGGAGCCGGTGACGGGCTCTTCAACTCGGCGCTGTTGGAAGCGCTGCTGTTCGCCGCTATTGGAGCCCGCGGCTGGAGCGTGTTCTCGGTCCGACCCAGGAGCGCTGGCGACTCTGGTCAGGACCCTGAGACCAGCGAGACGGCGAAACTCGGACAGTCCAGACCGGTTGGCCGGCCAAGCAGGTAGCCCTGGCCGAGATCACAACCTGCATCCTTCAGCTCGTCGATCATCTCGGACGTCTCCACGCCTTCGGCGACCACGCACAGGCCGAGCGAGTGTCCAAGATCAACGGCCGCACGCACGACCTTGCCCTTGGCGGCACTCGGATCGGAACAGAATTGCCGATCAATTTTGACTTCGTCGAGCGGGAGAGCACACAGCATGGACATTGATGCATAGCCAGTGCCAAAATCGTCCAGCGCCAACCGAGCGCCAAGTTCGTGTATCCGTTCAAGAGTGTTGTCCGTCTCATCACTGCGGGCAAGGACAGTTGTCTCCGTGAGCTCAAGAGTGAGGAGTTCCGGACGCAGACCACTTGCCTGAAGGGCGCTTGCCACGAGGACGGGCAACGCCCGGGTGATCTGCACCGCGCTCATGTTCACCGACACACCAACGCCGGGGTCGCTGTGCTGCCAGGCGGCAGCAGCCCGACACGCCTCATTCATTACCAGCACACCGATCTCCTTGATACTTCCGCTCTTCTCCGCAGCTGCGACGAAGCCTTCCACGTCAAGCCCGTCCGGACCAGGGCCGGTCCAGCGCAAAAGGGCTTCTCGCCGCGCCAGACGTCCAGCGTGTAGATCCACAATCGGCTGATAATGCACAATGAGTCGATTGTCGTCGAGACAGCTTTGGACGAATCGGTGGGTGTGACGATCCACCTCTCGGGTCCGACCCGAAGAGCAAGGCGCCCACTCAGAAACCCGGCGGCCACCAAGTTGCTTACTCAAATACACTGCCTCGTCGGCGCGATCAATGAGCTCAACCAGGGTCTTTGTGTCGCCGCTGACCTGATGAGCCAACCCGACACTTGCTTCAATCTCGACGGCGCCGGACGCAAGCCGTATGGGTTGCTCCACAGCACGAAGTAGTGCCTCTGCCATTTGCAAAGCAACCAGTTGCGACTGCCCAAAGACAAGGACGACGAACTCGTCCCCGCCGAAACGGCCGACAACCGGAGCCGGGCCGACGCTCTTCTGGATGCGTTCCGCCACATCAACGAGAACCTGATCGCCGACCTCGTGACCAAGAGTGTCGTTCAGCGACTTGAAGTTGTCGAGATCGAGGAACAGCACACTGGCTTTCTGGCCTGTGAGACGAGATGTTCCCGTGTGGGGCTCACCTATTTGCTCTTCGATCGCTGCGATCACGCCGCGACGGTTGCGCATGCCAGTGAGCTCATCATGCATTGCCATGTAGCGAAGCTCAGCGCGAGCCGCCTCAAGCTCAAAAATGTCCTCTGCCTGCGAACGGATCAGCTTCTCCAACTGGAGTTGGCTGAGCACCTGCTTCGCGAGAAGCTCCAGCACAGCGGTGTCACGTTCGGTGAACGTTCGCGGTTGCGTGTCGAGCACACAGATCGCGCCAAGGCGTTCTCCTCCGGCCGTGATCAATGGCATCCCGGCATAGGCCCGGATGTTCGGCGACGCGGTGACCAACGGGTTTTCCACGAACCTTTCATCTGCGTGGGCATCCGCGACGACCATGACGGAGTCACCTTGCACGGTGAAACGGCAGAACGCGACGTCCCTCCTCGTTCGGGAGGGTTCGAGCCCAACTTTCGCTTTGAACCACTGGTACTGATCGTCGAGAATGGTGATGGCGGCCATTGGTGAGCCAGTCATTTGCGCCGCAAGTGTGACCGAATCATCAAAGGATGGGCGCTCGTCGGCGCTCACACCGACCATGGACGCTTCCAAGCCCGCTCCGCTCAAGGCTGGTGCCGGGCCAACCGCTCGCTGAGTATTACTGCCTAATGCATCCACATCGGGTACATCGGCCCATGCCCGGCGTTCTTGAGCGGATTGGCAAACTCGCCCAACCTCGGCGTGACACCTGGTGTGGCCGGTGCCACGTTCTCGTTGGTGGGCCGTCCCAAATCACCTTTGCCGCTGAACCCATTCTCGTGTTCGGACGGGGTTCGAAGACGGAGGATGTTCGAAGGCTTCCACGTCCGCACCCGGCAACCTGCAGTTGACGGCGCTCCATCAGGATTGACGCAATACGTCGGGCTGAAAGGATTTGAACCTTCGACCTTCCGACCCCCAGCCGGACGCTCTACCAAACTGAGCCACAGCCCGTGAGCAGGTCAGGGTAGCGCAACCGACGTCAAAAGCTGTTCTCAATGATCCAGATCAGGAACTGAACAACCCGCCACCCGAGGTAGCCGACAACCCCGGCCAGAACCAGCCAAAAATGCCAGGGAATCCTGACTTGCTCCCGGGTGGGTGTCGCGGCTGTGACCTGGTCTCCGCACTTCGGGCATGTGCCATCGAGAAGCACGGCGTTGGGCGCGAAGTAACGGTCGCAGCTGGTGCATTCCGGCATCGGAGCGGGGAGAAGTTCGCCGCAGCCTAGGCGCGGCGAATGGCCAGGATGGCCACGTCGTCGCCGATGGGACCGTCCGAGAAATCTCGGGCGGCTTCCAACATGGTCTTGCAGAGAACGTCAGGAGCGATGGTCGGATCACGCTTCAGGAGCATGGCGATGCGATCTTCGCCGAACAGCTCGTCGCCCTTGCGCACTTCTGCGAGGCCGTCGGTGTACATGAGGACCATATCGTCCATGTCCAACTTCATTTCGAGGCTGTAGTACGACGAGTGTTTCGACAGCATGAGCAGCGGCCCTGTGAAGCTGAGCGGCTGCACCTCCCGTTGATGCCAGAGCCACGCAGCGGGATGTCCGGCGCTGGCGTAGCGCAGCGTGCCAGCGTCGGTGTCGAACACGACAACCACCAGGGAGATGAATTCTTCGCCTGCTTCGCTGGACATCTGGGCGTTAAGTTCTTCGAGCGCCTGCGCCGGGTCACGGAACTGACGCAGGAATACACGCAACAGGTACTTGGCCTGGAAAGCGGTAATGGACGCGGAGATGCCCTTGCCGGCCACGTCGCCGACGACGGCAGCAACCCGGTTCGGGGCAACGCGGTACACATCGAAGAAGTCGCCGGCCATGAGACCCGAACCGGCCTGGTACACGCGGCCAACCTCGAAACCGTTGAAGTCCGGAAGCTGGTCCGGAGCCAGGCGGCTTGCCCACTCACGGGGAGCGAGCTGTTCCTGGGCGAGCGTCTCTTCTGCCCGCTTTTCAATTTCGTAGCGTTCCTCAGCGAGGCGCACTTCCTTCTTGTTCGCACCGTTCCACGAAATGGCGATGAACGCCGGAACCAACACGATGAGCGACAGCGTGGTCCAGCGAATGGAATTGGTCGCTGCCAGCACTGCGAAGACAACCGCGAGTGATGCATAGATAAGAACGTTGTGGGAGTCCTTCTTGAACCCGGCGCGCGTCAGCTCGAGCGCAACGAACGCGTCGCGCGAATCTGCGTGGGGGTCAAGGCTCTGCGTCTCAACATGGCGAACCATCTTGAGTCGCAATCGCGCTGAGCGCCCCCAAACGAAGGCCGCGGCGGCGCAGACAATGGCAACAAGCGCCAACACAACGGTCTGCATAACCCGGCCATAGTACCCCTCCCCTCCGGCTCCGTGTCGGTTGATGTCGGCATCCAGACACCGAATATGCGCGAAACTGGCTGTCCCATGTCCGATTCGTCCAGTTCAAGTGACCAGGTTCACCACGTTCAGTGGCTTTTTCGTGCCACGGCGATGGACCACGGCGGTGAAGACGCTCGTCAATCACCTCGGCCTCACGAAAGGCGCCAACGGCGAGCGGGCACGACGCACCTCGGCTGAGGGACCGCCGCAGCACGTCTACTGATTGGGTGGGTGCAGTCCGAAAACCCGTTGAGCAGCCCAGCGAACAGTGCGCACGATTGGGCCCGGATTGTCGATGGGCGGGAACGCGTCGGTATCCATAGCTGGAACGAACCACCGACCGCGACCCGACAGGTGGAAGTAGATCGGTGCGGCCGCAGCGGACACGAACCGGAACCACAGACTGCCCTGTGGGGCGCGGAATCCTTCCAATGGGCCCGGCTCACCAACCACCTGGCCCGGCTTCGATGAGGCACCAAACCACTGGTCGGCAAGACGAACAAACGCGGCCGCCTTTGGTTCGGTAAATCCCATGTCGGCGAACACAGCTGCGTCGACGCTGAATGGGTCGGCGCCGGCATAGAAGCGTCGGACGCTGTTCGGCTTGTTGCAACCCATCACGCCGAGCGGACCATCGCCGACCGGAGCCCACGCGTCCACCACGGCGAAGTCGGGTGGGGCCACGTCGAGAGCCATGAGCGCGGCCGTCCAATGGTCAACCAGCCGATCGGTGTGCAGATGTTCATCGGTGCGTGAACCGATGCCGCTGAAACTGGCCAGCGAAAGATGCGCCAGTTCAGTTGGGTCGCCTCGCAGTTTGGACAACACGATCCGCACGGACGCGTCAGCCCACGTGCCGGAGATGCGGGTGGAGACCAGTCCGCGCTCGAAGTCAATCTTGCGGCTGTCGTCTTCCGCATCGACAATTCGATACAGCGGTGAGTTGAACCCGAAGTAGTCGGCAACCTCGGCCACAGAACGGTTGGCGAAAAAACGGTCATAGAGCATTGGCGTATCGATGAGTGCCACATCGGTTGCACCCCACTCGTGCAATTTCCGTGCGAGTATGCGCTCATAGGACAGCACGGCCGTCTCTTCGAGCACCACGTTCAGCAGACAAAAGCGACGGAAGCCCTGATAGTTCAGCTCCGAGGCCAGACCGTCGGGAATACGACCGGCAATCTGCCCCAGCCTGATTGCCGAGACCGAGACCATTCGCCGCAACCCCCACGCCTCGGCGTTGTGGTGATGACTGACGGCGGACACCCAGCCGGAGACGGTGCCGACAACCTGGCGGGCAACAATTGATGCAGCTGGGAGCGCTTTCTGGGCGGCGCTGACATCCGGCAGGCTCTGCAGCAACAGGCCACGCAGATACTGCGCGTGAAGCGCTTCGTCACGATGCGTCCACTTGACAATCCGGCGGACAACCTCACGACAGTCTTCGCCAACCGGCAGCGTCGCAATCCGCTCGGCCACAAGATCCTTGGAGTAGGCAACAGCGGCAATCTGTTCCCTCTCAAGAGCCAGCAGTAACAGCTTTGGCCAGCGTTCCACCTCCGGCAAAGCCGCAATCTCTGTCAACTCGCGTTCTGTATCGGCGAGAAGCGTTTGCAGCAACTGCTGGTGGTCCGTCATGTGCTCTCGCCAACCGGTCAGTTGAGCAGCAGGCCGAGGAGTTCGCGAACGATTTTGGCGCCGACCATGGCTGTCATGTCGTTGATGTCGCGGTGCGGATTGACCTCCACCAGGTCCGCAGCGATGACGGTGCACTCGGCGGCGTCAATCTGGTGGATGCAGTTGATCAGCTGTCGACTGGTCATCCCGCCAGGTTCATAGTGGGAGATTCCGGGGGCGAACGCCGGGTCGAGCGCATCGATATCGATGGACACGTACACGGGCCCGACGATTGGTGGCACAACCGACAAGTGGCCATCCCAGGCACGCATCTCCACGACTTCAACGCCAAATCGCTCCGCCTGCTCCCGCTGATGAGCCGTGATGGTACGAATGCCGAACTGCACGAGTCTGGTGGCCAGACCCTCTTCCATGATCCGAGCGAACGGGCACGCGTGCGAATACCGGTCACCGTCGAGTTCGTCGTACAGATCAGGATGGGCATCGAAATGGACGATGGTGAGTCCCTGCTCAGACGTTTGAGCCCTCTGATTATCTTCGTCGCTGCCCAGGGAACCAGCCGCGGCTCGAACCAGCGGCCAGGTGACCATATGGTCGCCGCCGATGGACAGGAGACGAGAACCGTCAGCCAGGGCGTCTGAGGCCGCCGAGGTGATCTGCGCCAGCACCTCGTCAACTGCCTCCGGCTCCTGGGGCAGGGACAGATCGCCCAGGTCAGTAAACGCATGCTCGACGTCGCAGCCGAGTTCTGTGGTGTAGTTCGCGGAACCGCAGTGGAGTGCATCGCGTACCGCCACCGGAGCAGCTGCGGGACCGCGCAGAAACGACGAGTGCCCGTCGTAGGGCACGCCGAGCAGCTTGACTGCTTGCACGCTCTCGTTCACAACAGGGGCCGAGTTACTCGCCGCGACGGCGGACGCGTAGCTTCACCGGCACGGAGCCGAGGTCAAAGGCCTCGCGCAGACTGCGTTCCAGGTACCGAAGGTATGTGGCCGGGAGTTTGCGATTGGCGAACAGCGTGAACGTGGGCGGATCGGTCGCACCCTGTGTTGCATAGAGCACCCGAGCGCCACCCGGCGCCGGCTGTGACTGCTGAGCCGCACGAATGACCTTGTTCACCTGACGGGTGGGAACCCGGCGCTGGTACTCGTCGATCGTTTGGGAAAGCATCGGCAACAGACGGGCGACGTTCTTTCCCGACAGCGCTGAGATCTTCAGGCGGGGTGACTCGCCAAGGAAGTGCAGCTTCTGATCAACCTGGTAGTTCATGTCCGCACGGTCCTCAGCGTTGAGGAGTTCCCACTTGTTGAGGATCACCACGATTGGACAGCCAGCCGCGTCGATGCGTTCGGCCAGGCGTTGGTCCTGGTGCGTCACGCCCTGCGTCGCATCGATAACCAGCAGCGCGATGTCGGACCCATCCACTGCGTTGAGTGCGCGGACGAACGAGTAGTACTCCGTGTCCTCATCGATGCGAGCCTTGCGGCGCATGCCTGCGGTATCCACAAAGCGGACCATGCCGAGTTCGGTTTCGACAATGGTGTCGATTGCGTCGCGCGTGGTACCCGGTGCGTCGTGCACGATGGATCGTTCGTCGCCGACCAGCCGGTTGAAGAGCGTGGACTTGCCGACGTTGGGACGCCCGACAAGCGATATCGAGATGTACGAATCCTCGTTCGCGTTCACGGACGCTGGGCTCTCCTCATCCTCGTCGGGCAACGTCTCGTAGATGACGTCGAGCAGGTCGGCCACACCTCGTCCGTGCACGGCGCTCGTCGGATGCGGATCACCCATCCCCAGCGACAGCAATTCCCAGATGCCCGCTTCGTGCACATCGGCATCGATCTTGTTCGCCACGAGGAGCGTTGGTCCTTTGCGCTTGCGCAACAGCTCAGATACGGCAGCGTCTTCGGCCGTGATGCCGGAGATGCCATCCACCACGAACAGCGCAATGTCCGCATCCTGAATGGCCTGCTCACTCTGACGGGAGACCTTGTCGTCAAGCTCCTCGCCCTGCATCATCCAGCCGCCGGTATCGATGAGGATGAACTCTCGACCGCGCCAGTCGGCCAGCACTTCCTTGCGGTCCCGAGTCACGCCGGGGCGTTCTTCCACAATCGCCACGCGACGACCGACGATGCGGTTCATCAGGGTCGACTTACCCACATTCGGGCGCCCGACGATGGCCACTGTTGGCAGACCTGGTTTGAGACCGTCCACGTCGCCCTGTGCGGTCGTCAGTTCTTCGCTCATGTCGCTTCTCCTGTTGACGCGTGCAGCGGTGTTCCGAGCGCCTGAGACTCAATTGCCTGAAACTCAAGTGCGTTGCGAAGTGCGATCCCGTCGGTGGAGATCACTTCGACCGATCTAGGCAGATCATCGGGACTGGTTCCATCAAGAAAGGTACCGTTCGAGAGGCACACATCGGGGAGCAAATAGCGATGCCCGACCGGTTCAGCGCTCAACACTCGGGCGATGTCCTCGCCAACCATCAGACCCGTCACGCCCACGTTTCCCCCGAAGAAGTCGTTGGGAACCGGTATCACCCGAACGTCGGACCGGTCGAGCCCCTCAATGATTGGGCCGAGCACCCTGGCTCCAAGCGGGCCGGTGAGAATACCAATTGGCGCATCAGCGGCCGGCTTGCGTGCACTCAGGGAAACCCTGACAGCTGCGCCAGCTTCGCTGCTGGATGTCGCAGCAGTGCCTACGATCACGTCACGGCTGAAGTTCGTGTCTGGTGCTGGATTTGCCGGCGCCATTGCGTCTGCACCCATGGACTGATCACCGAGCGTGTTTTCTGCACCGTGCCCTCCTCCGGTGGCCCCTGGCGAAGGGTTGGTTCGCTGCGCCCGATAGCCCTGCGCCGGAGCGCCCTCCACCCAGGCGAAGAAGCCGGACTGCACACCGGTGGCAGATTCAGTCTCGCCATTGAACTCGGCTTCGAACGTGCGCGCCATGCCAATACCGTCCTCGTGCATGGGGAATCCCTCGTAGCTCTCTGGCTGGGGGAAGGGGCGCTCGGCAAGAAGGTAGTACTCGTCAGCAGCGAAGATTCGCCGCCGACCGGTGAGGTCCAGAAAGATCTGTTGCCACTCTTCGACAATGTCCACCACCCGCTGCGCTTCAGCGAGCGTATGAGGACGGAGGCGCCCTTCGGGGGCGAACTGACTGACACCAAGCGGCACGATGCCGACCGTGTCGAGTTCCGGGTACTCGTCGAGGACGCCTGCGAGGGTGTTCTCCAGCACGTCGCCGTCGTTCCAACCCGGGCAGACCACAACCTGGCCATGTACTTCAATGCCTTCGTCCAGAATGGCGCGTAACCAGCGCAGGCTCATCGCCCCACGCCGGTTCTTCAACATGTCGGTGCGAATGTCCGGGTCAGTGGCGTGGATGCTGACGTACAGCGGCGAAAGACGCTCGGTGATGACCCGTTCGAGGTCCGCTTCGGTGAACCGGGTAAGAGTGGTGAAGTTGCCGTAGAGGAACGAGAGGCGATAGTCGTCGTCCTTCAAATAGAGCGTCTTACGCAGCCCCTTGGGCAGTTGATAGATAAAGCAGAAATCACAGTGGTTATCGCACGTGCGGACCTGATCGAACAATGCCGAATCCACCTCGACACCCAGCGGCTGGCCGGGCGCCTTCGTGACCTGCACGGTCATCTCAATGCCGCCCCGTTCGATCTCGAGCTCCACCTCACCCTCGTCCACCAACTGTTGCCACTCGATCACGTCTCGCGGCATCACGCCGTTGAGCGCGACGACATTATCTCCAATGGCCACTCCGGCCGCGAAGGCAGGGGAATCAGGTGTGACGTCGATTACGCGTGGCGCTGGCACCCACCAAGTGTATGGCTCCGGCACCCCAGACAGCGGTGCCAGCTCCTACCCTGTCAGTGTGGATGAACCGACTGTGGACCAAGTGACAAACAGCACAACGCCGCAAACCTACAGAGCGACGCAGGTTACCGAAGTTCTGCTCGCGGCCCCGCGTGGATTCTGCGCCGGCGTCGAGATGGCCATCAAGGCCCTTGCCTGCCTCGTCCGAGCATTTCCGGCGCCGGTCTACTGCTACCACGAGATCGTGCACAACCAGGAAGTGGTGCGTCGCTTCCAGGACATGGGCGTGGTGTTTGTGGACGACGTCTCAGAAGTACCACCCGGCTTCCCGCTGATGTTGAGCGCCCACGGTTCAGCGCCCGAAGTTGTCGCAGCGGCTGAGGAACGCGTTGGATACGTCGTCGATTCGGTCTGTCCTCTGGTGACGAAAGTGCATCATGAGGTGCGCACTCGGTCCGGCAAGGGATACCGGATCATCTATGTCGGCCACGAAGGCCATGAAGAGGCCGTCGGCACCATGGCGGTCGCGCCCGACGATATCTACCGAGTCGATTCGGTCGAAGACGTCGCCGCCCTGCCGGACATCACCGAACCCCTTGCGCTGCTGGCTCAGACCACACTTTCGCATCGCGATTGGTCTGATGTAGCTGACGCAGCCAAGAATCGCTTTCCAGAAATGTGGCTACCTGGTCGCTCGGACCTTTGCTTTGCGACCACCAACCGCCAATCGGCCATCACTGAACTCGCTCCCCGCTGCGACGCCATCGTCGTCATTGGCTCGACCAACTCTTCAAACACTCAGGCCCTTGCGAAACTCGCCCGTGAACTCGGTTGCCCGAATGTCTACCGCGTCAACCATGCAGAAGAACTACCCGGAGACATCTCCGGCGTCGTCGGTGTCACCGCTGGCGCTTCCGCTCCCGAAGAGCTGGTCGCCGAAGTGCTCGCCCGCCTCGCCCCCGGCTCGGGCGTAACCGAGGTCCGCGTGACCGACGAGGAGGAGTACTTCCCGCCACCGCGCCAACTCCGCAGCATGCTGAGCGCCCTTACCGGGTTCGCGTCACTGACCGTTGGCGGCCCGCTCGCTGGCGGCGTCAGTGCCGATCGCCAGATCGACGCATCAGATGTTCTCTACGCACTCTCAAGCCCATCTGGCTGATCCGGCTCCCCCGCTTGGGAGTTACCTGGATTTACCCACCGTCAACCGAGCCGGCCATGACGTCAGCGATGTAGTTGATGTCGGCCCGTTCACCCAGCCCGGCAAGCGGCGCCGCGGCGCCGCTTCGGATGTCAGCACTGGACCAATGGCCGGAGGTCAGCTTCCTAAGTGCCGGATTCAACGGAAGCGGATCGCTGGTGGGCAGCCGCAGCGTGGGTACGTGGTAAGCAACACCGGCGCGATCTGTGAACACCCAGCCGGCCGGCACAGATTCTGTGTTTCCAGACTGCATTGCAGCGGAGTGAATGTTCCAGCCCCCCTCATGAACGGCGTGATGGTGGAAATGACACAGAAGGACAAGGTTGGTCAAATCCGTGAGTCCGCCGTTTGCCCAATGCCTGACATGGTGGGCATGGAGCCGACGCTCAGCCTCGCACCCGGGAAACTGACACATTCCGTGGTCACGTCGTTCCAGCAACCGCCGAATGCGGCGAGGCACAATGCGCTGGGTCGAGCCAACAGCGACTTCGGCACCATTTCCTTCAGTGAGCGCTGTCTGGATAGAGCCGTCACAACAAAGGCGACGAACGGTCTCAGGGTCAACCCGCTGATTGTCAACTGTTGACTCAGCCGACGTGTCCTGACCGGTCAACGCATCGATGTCAGCAACAACCAACACGGTCGCTTCCGTACCAGTCTTCGCGTCAACGTTCCCCACCATCATGGAAAGCGCAGTGTCGGCGTGAATCCGACCCACTCCGCCCAGACGCCCAATGACCTCCGCATTCGATTCGCCCTCATGCTGCCTGCGGGCGATGATGTCATCCGTTCTGCTCCCAACGGCCTTTGTTGCGAAAGCAATCTCATCGGTGGCTGCCGTGATCATCATCGTGGACGTGCCGTCCCCGTTGTTCCGACACTCAACGCGATGTGCAGCCAATATGTCGGCCGGATCCGTCGGGGCACCCTGCGCACAACGCATCTCCCCAACGATCCGGTCAAGCTGAGAAGCCGTGGTCTGCTTCGCCAAACGCACGAGTTCGAACTCGTTCCCAAGCTCCACTACTCGGCACAATGCTCGGACCTTGGAGTACGACAACTCGCCTGCGATGAACACGGCCCGGAGTTCATCGAAGCCAGCGATCGTGTGAGCGACCTGCACGTGCTCCCGGGCTGCTCGCGGGGACAAGCCGCACTGCCAGTTCAGCCAGTGCGCACACGACTTCACGCCCCAGGAGGCCCAACCCCCACGGCGGTCATAAGCAGCGATCCACACCAACCATTGCGCCGTGGCCGAGGCCAACCTGGAAGCGAACCCGGCAATCTCGGCTTCCAGCCGTTCGAGTGGGACCTGATCAAGTGTCTCCGCATCAACGCTCAGCGTCTCCGCATCAACGCTCAGCCAGATCGCTTGGCTCGACGCCACAAGCTCTGCGCCATCTGCCCTCTTGTCAATCGCTTGCACGCCTGCCTCCAAAGTTGTTGAGTCAGGTCCAAACCTACGCACGACATATGACACTCTGGGCGGGCCGAAGAAGAACGAATGAGCGGCGCCGCGGCGCCGCACTCACATGACTTCTCTCGCAGGACATATGACCAATCCGTTTGCACTCTCGTGACAACCGACAGTCGACAGTCGAGGCCGCAGGAATCGCGCCGCTCTAATCTTCCCAGGGTTCGCGGCGTTGGTCGTCTTCGTCGGTCCAGGCGGCGTTCGGCGTTCCCGCACTGGCCTGGGCTTCATCGAAGGCGGCCTGCAACGCTTCGCGCAGTTCAGCGGAGAAACCATCGAGCTGTTGTCGCGAGACGCGCTTCTTGCCGGGCAGCGGTTGCGGCGGCGCCAGCGGTTCGCCCACCACGAAGTGGACAGCCTGGGGGCGGGGAATCTTGACACCAATCGGCTGGGCAGCCTCTGACCCACCGATACCCAGCGGGATGACCGGCAGGCCACTGCGGGCGGCTACCCATGCAACCCCCTCGAAGATCGGCTTGATACGCGGTCCGCTCTGGCGGGCGCCTTCCGGGAAGATCACCAGCACCTCGCCCCGCTCCAGAACTTCGAAGGAGTTGTTCAATGTCCGTCGGTCGAGCTTGCCTCGGCGGACTGGGAAACCGCCAAGTGCCACGAGGAAGTTGGACCAGAACACTGACTTGAACATCGAGTCTTTGGCCATGAAACGCATCCAGCGATCCAGTGCCATGCCCACAAGGGGCGTGTCCAGGTTGGAGCGATGAGACGGCGCAATAATCGCCGCTCCGGTCTCTGGGATTCGTTCCTTGTTGTGGACGATGAGCTTGAAGTAGGGGCGTCCGAAAACGCGACCACCTGCACGACCGACCTGTCGAACAAAGTGACTCTTGCGGCTCAGCGGGGCACCGAAAACGATGTTGCCGTAGCGGCCACCGTCCACTCGAGTGTCACGACTCTCCTTCTTCTTAGCTGGCTCAGCTGATGTCATTGCCTCGAGCGGCCTTACTGCCAAGAACACGGTCGACGAGCGACTCGATCGCATCAACAACACCCTCGACGCTGAGCTCAGTGGTATCGACGAGGATTGCGTCGTCGGCCTGGCTCAGCGGAGCGTGTTCCCGTGAGCTGTCAGCAGTGTCTCGACGGCGAATGTCGGCTTCGACCTCAACCACATCCTGTGCGCTCTGCATGGCACGACGCCTGGCCCGTTCTTCAACCGATGCCGTGAGAAAAATCTTCA
>Ga0209828_1000434_pt1 | contig 40034 bp, 37 predicted proteins | sample MaitaG_FD_187429 | JGI IMG/M metagenome (GOLD analysis project Ga0209828, IMG submission 187429) | Marine algal microbial communities from Maine, USA - Maine_Asex2 metaG (SPAdes) (version 2) | ecosystem: Host-associated > Algae > Red algae > Unclassified | place: Maine, USA | collected 2015-01-05
AGGGACATTGCGAATACTTCATTTAAGGTCGACTCGAAACGGGATCTTCTTTGGGCGATTCGTTGGGCAGATGTTGATACTGCTGATGTTGATTCTGCTTGCCCTGTTAACAACTATTGTCTTGGTTGTAGTTAGGGATAGCGCATTGCTAATGCCAGCCTTGAGATTGTCATTTATTCTCTTAATCAATCTTGTGTTGGTATTGCTACCTTATGCCGCTCTAATGGCATGGGTATCCTCAATGGCACGCTCAGCTCGACAAGCAACGCTTTATGCGGTGATTATCTGGATTGTCTTTTCGATTGTAACCAGCTGGTTGTCTAGTCGCTTTCCGGGACTATGGGGCTTAGATAAGGTATTACCTGGCGCGCAGATTGCGAGTTTGTTGCAGCTGTCAGGCTGGAATACATTATCCCTAGCTTATCTGCCCATCATTCAAACTATCGTCTTATTGCTTTTAGGGCGATGGATGATGCAAAGGAGTGACTGGTGAAATTACTAAGTTGCCAAAATCTGGTTAAAAAATATGGGAGCACTAATGCTCTGGATGGCGTCGATTTAGTGCTGGAAGCGGGTGCACCGATTGCTTTGATTGGACCAAACGGGGCGGGAAAGACGACTCTATTTAGCATCATGTGTGGTTTTCTTAGGTCATCGGCAGGCAATATTGAAGTCTTAGGGAGCAAGCCGGGAAGCGCGGCACTGCATGGGCGTTTAGCGGCCTTACCTCAAGACGCGCAGCTTGATCCTCGCTTTAATATTGGTCATCAGTTGGTATTGTTTGCTCGATTGCAAGGGTTTTCATCCAAGGATGCAAAAGCCGAAGCAATGCGTGTATTGGAGCAGGTGGATCTTCCTGAGACCTTTGTCGCGAAGCCAGAGGCGCTAAGTCATGGCATGGGTAAGCGTGTTTTATTCGCTCAAGCATTAATGGGAAAGCCTGAGTTAATTCTATTAGATGAGCCAACTGCGGGTTTGGATCCGCCTAACGTTAAGGTGATGCGTAATTTAATCAGTGAGTCTGCTTCGGGGGCAAGCTTCATTATTAGCTCTCACAATCTGGATGAGCTGGAAAAAGTCTGTAGCAGTGTGGTGCATCTTGAGAAAGGCAAATTAAAAAGCGTTGTCAGTATTGATCAGGCTAAGAACAGTGGTTATTTAACTTTGGTCATGGCAGAGCTGACTGCTCCAGTAGAACAGATAACGGCTGTCTTATCAGCAATTGCTGGCGTCAGGGGTGTTAGCTTTAACGCACCGAACCGTTTTTTACTAGATTATGATGCCGCGAACTATCCGCTACTTGATCAACAAGTGATGCAAAAGGTCTCAGCAAACGGTTGGAAGTATCGACAACTGGTCAACGGCCGCACATTGGAAGATCAATTATATTTCGATTAATAATAAGGCTTACAGAAAAGTTAATTTGCATTCCTGTTGGCTTTGGTTAAATCTAATTACAAAAGATCAACGTATATGTATTTAGAACCAACACTACAATCACTATCAGGAGTAAAACTGATGAATAAGCAAAATAATTTATCTCGACGTGCATTTCTTCGTAGCAGCTTAGGCATAGTAGCAGCAGGTGCTGGTGCTGGATTATTAGGAACCAGCGTCGCGCAGGCAGAGGGTGATAAAGTGTTTGAAATAGTAAAAACAGATGCTGAGTGGTTGGAGCAGTTAGGTGAGAAGCGGTTTAAGGTATTAAGAAAAGAAGATACCGAGAGCCCAGGCAGCAGCCCGCTTAACGACGAGAAACGCGAAGGTGATTTCCATTGTGCTGGTTGTGACTTGCCGGTTTATCCGTCAAAAACAAAGTATGAGAGTGGAACTGGGTGGCCCAGTTTTTATGAGTCATTACCCGATGCGGTCAGAACGCGTGAAGATCGCCGATTGATATTCTCTGTCAGAACAGAAGTACATTGCCGACGTTGTGGAGGCCACTTTGGTCACGTTTTTGACGATGGCCCAAAAGATAAAACCGGAAAACGTCACTGTTTAAACGGACTGGCTCTAACTTTCAAGCCTAAAGAAGCTTAAAGTTGTAGAGAAGAGAAGTAGGACTGAACTTAGTCACAGACAAGTTCTTTAGTGAAGCCCTGAGTTATGGAATAATGCGCACCACATTATTGCGATTGACTCAGGGCTTTTATCGTTATGGAAAAAACATTTATCACCGCAGCAGATTTGCTGAAAGATTCTTTTCGTTTAGCTTCAATGGTTTACGAAGATGGGTTTCGCCCTCAGTTTATTGTCGGTATTTGGCGTGGTGGCGCACCCATTGGTATTGCGGTACAAGAGTATTTTGACTACAAGCAGTTTCCAACTGACCACATTGCTGTGCGTACTTCTTCCTATTATGGGATCAACCAGCAAAGTAAAGAAATTCGCGTTCATGGTCTGCATTATCTTATCGAAAACGCTAATGCTGATGATGGTTTGTTGATTGTTGATGATGTATTTGATTCGGGTCGTAGTATCGATGCCTTAATCAAAGAGATTTCTAAGCTGTCGCGTCTGAATATGCCTAGAGATATTAGAATCGCCTGCCCTTGGTATAAGCCATCTAATAAATCAGTTAGCATGACACCTGATTATTTTGTCAATGAGACAGATGAATGGCTAGTGTTTCCCCATGAACTATCTGGGCTTACACCCGACGAAATCCGGGAAGGTAAAGCAGACTTGGCAGAAGTAATTGATTTGTTTTAAGAGTCGTTTATCTGTAACTCCTGCACCAAACGTACCGCAAGATTTCTTTGCAAGGCACTGACTAAAGCGCGTTACGAATACCTTCAGCGATTTGCTCAGCCGTCGCACCGTGAGATTTTGAAGTCGCAAACTTTCCATCTTTACCGATGATAAAAGTAACTGAAGTGTGGTCAATGAGGTAGTTCGTATCCGAACTACCCGCAACCTTCGTAAAGTAAGTGCCGTATTGTTTTGCTACTTTCTGAACCTGCTCTAGGGTGCCGGTGATACCAGTCATGTTTTCATGGAAATAGCCTGCATACTGCTTGAGTTTCTCGCCATTGTCGCGCTCAGGATCAAGGCTAACAAATAGCCCTTGCACATCGGTAACTTCCTCTTTAGACAAACTTTTCATCGCTGCGCTAATGATCGCAAGTGATGTTGGGCAAACGTCTGGGCAGGATGCAAAGCCAAAATACATCACCACAACCTTACCCTTAAAGTCGCTTAGTGAAACGGCTTTGCCACCTTCTGGTTGGAGAGTGAACTCACCACCAAACTGTTTGCCAGCAATTGGTATTTGTTTGCTGGTAGGTAATGATTTTTTGCTGAAATGTTGCTGTGCAACAACCAAACCACCAATAAAGGCGATAATAGAAACGAAGAAGATTATTTTTTTCATGTCGGATTCCTTGGGCGCAGATATTCAGGCGTTTGTTACGATAGCTTTTTTACGCACGGCGGATTATAGGGGATGCATCGACGCATACAAGTACTCTGCTTGCCTAAGTGGTCATTCTAAGTATGACCAAGGCTTAAAGCAGAGTTAAATCTCAATCTGTTGAGTAAAAGCACCCACTGAGGGCGCTATTCAATTGGCAACTGTACGATGACTGTCAGGCCCCCATCAGGCGAATTAATTGCCCAAACTTTACCTTGGTGTAATTCAATAATTCTGCTGGTGATCGCCAAACCGACCCCATTGCTACCAGTTTTTTCATTGCGTGAACTATCACTGCGGAAGAAGGGTTCAAATAAGCGCTTCAGATCCTCCTCAGGAACACCCGGGCCTTCATCTTTAATGCGTATCTCTAATACTTCGCCTCGAGTCTGGGCGGTCAATGTCACTGCACTAGGGTCGTTAGTGTAGTACATCGCATTACGTAAAATGTTTTCCAAGGCGCTGCTCAGGTGTTCAAAGTCTGCTCGTATAATAGGTGGTTTGCCAAGATCTACTTCGATTTTCTTTTGAGTTTTTTGGTACTCATAATGTGCATCTTGAACAATCTCTTCGATTAGCGGCGCTATGTCTAGTGACTCTAGCTTTAGGTTAGGCATATCGTTAAGGCGAGTTAGACGCAAAATAGTTTCGATCAAGCCATCAAGTCGTAACGTTTCCTGATCGATACGTTTCAGTTCACTGCTTTCCCCTGTCTTTTGCTCGGCTAACAAGCTGGCCACTTGAATGCGTGCCAATGGGGAGCGTAATTCATGAGAGACATCGCGTAATAGCTGGTGTTGGCTTTTGTAACTGTCATCAAGGCGCTCGGCCATACGATTAAAATCACGACCTAACTCGCCAATCGCATCTTTTCTATCAGCAACAGAGGGTTCGACCCTAGCAGATAAATCATGCTGGCCTAATGATTGAGTGGTTTTGCGTAAGCTGCGCACGGGTTTTACAATGAAGTAGCTGATTGCCATACTGGCTAACAACATACCTAGTATGATCGCGGCCATAAGTGCTGGCTCTCGCCAAGCGGGTTTAGGGACAAGGTTATTTAGATTGTGACGACTACGAATAACGACGTTCAGAAGTTCGCCTTTGCTAGAGTTGACGGACAGGGTGTGTTGTGAGTTGCCGCGCCTTGGGCCTCTGCGAGCTCTTCGGTCAGGATTATTAGGCGAGCGCGGTGGTCTTGCTGAATTACGCGGGGTACGCGGGAAAAATCGACGTTGGCTGCGATTTTCTAGCATACGCCTGAGTTGTGGCATGGCAAAAAGTACATTGCTGTTTTCATCTACAATAGCGACGAAAGTGCCGTGTCGGCCAAGCTTACCAACTAATTTATCCAACGAATCGTTTTCCCATGATTCCACCACTCGCTCAGCTAAAATTTGATGCGCGTGTTGGGGAGAAATCAGCACGCGCTCTTTCTCCAACCACTTGATAACTAAATAGCCAGTTAGCATGACTAAAAGATTAGTTAGCAGCAGCAACCCCGCTATCTTGAAGAATAAACGTGTCATTAGCTGCGCGTCACATTTAAGAGGTAGCCACTACCTCTGACAGTTTGAATGCTTAAGGTGTCAGCTGGGCTGATCTTGCGACGTAAATTGCTGATATGGACATCAATACTGCGATCGTAAGCGCCGAGTTTACGACCCAAAATCTCCTCAGAAATATGCTGCTTACTAATCAGTTCGTCCGGTGACTCCAGTAACATTTGTAAGATATCAAATTCTGTCTGAGTCAAAACGAGTGGGCTTTCTAATAACTGGGCCTGCCGATTGTGCGTGTTCATGGATAAGCCACCCGCTTCGATGAGATCAGTTTGCGGTGAAGCTTTTTGCTCACTGATGCTGGCGCGGCGTAGAATCGCCTTGACTCGCGCCAATAGCTCACGTGGGTTGCAAGGCTTTGGCATGTAATCATCCGCGCCGAGCTCAAGCCCTAAAATTCTGTCAATGTCATCCCCTCTGGCGGTTAGCATGATGACGGGAGTCTCATTGTCTGTTTGGCGTATAGATTTTAGTACTTCCAATCCGTCCATTTTGGGCATCATGATATCTAAAATGATCATATCTTTGTGGGATTTGCTTGCCGCAAGCGCGTCTTCGCCATTATGGACTAAGGTGATTTCAAAGCCTTGGCTCTGCAGGTACTCGGTGAGCAACTCAGCTAAGACTGTATCGTCATCTGCCAATAATATTTGTGGTTGTGTCATCATGGACTCCTTATAAGAAAATAATACCGCAGCCAAAGGCCTAGCGGTGCTTTTTTACGAAGTCTTTACAGGGGACGTGTCGCTAAGGTCATGATAAGGTTCGTGCTCAAATAATGATGAGAAACAGTGTGGCACTTCCTTCAACTTTAAAAAGAAAGATTATTAACGTCGTGTTGCTGCTTGCAGTTGTTGGGTTGGCGTGGATGGTTTACTTACAACTGCTAGAAGATCAGGTAGGCCCAGAGACTCTATATCAAGATAGTATTGGTGAATCGATGCGGCAAATATCCATTATGTTGCCAGGCCTGCCTGAGATTCTTATCGAAGCCGAAACGACTGCCAATAAAGAATTGTGGAGCATTGTTAAACCCATTCAAGCCAAGGCTAGTAAGCAATCGTTACAGCATCTGTTTACTTTGCTCAGTGAGCCGATATTGACTGAATACCCGGCGGCAGGTAAAGATCTCAATACCTTTGGTTTAGCAGAGACAGCTATTCGGCTGCGCTTTAATGAGGTCGAGTATCGTTTAGGAAAACTTAACCCGGTTAATCACCGACGCTATGTTTTACTGGAAGGTCGCATACTCCTCGTGAATGAAGCCGTGTATGAATTATTGATGCGTGGCGTTGATGGGTTTAAGGAGAAATGATGACACGGAATGTTGCAATTTTAAGGAGAGCGGTTGATGCCTGAGTTACCAGAGGTTGAAACGACGTGTCGCGGTATTGCCCCGCATACGGAAGGCAAGGAAGTCAAAGCGATTGTCGTGCGACAGCCCAAGTTGCGCTGGGTTGTGCCCAATAGTATTCAGGAAATGGTCGGTCAGCGAATCAACAAAGTGGCTCGGCGAGCTAAGTATGTTTTGCTGGAAACTGACATCGGTACGACGATGGTACATCTCGGCATGTCAGGCAGCTTGCGAGTAGTGGATGATAGCTTGGCACCTGACAAGCATGATCATGTGGATATTATCTTAGACACAGGAAAGGCCCTACGCCTGCATGACCCGAGACGTTTTGGTGCGGTACTGTGGACGCAAGAAAGCATCGATACTCATAAGCTGATCGGTCATCTTGGCCCTGAGCCTTTGACGGATGCTTTTGATGTTGATTATCTGGTAGGTTGTGCAGCGAGACGCTCAGTAAGCGTGAAGCAGTTTATTATGGATGCGCAGGTCGTGGTTGGTGTTGGGAATATCTATGCCAGTGAGTCACTGTTTATGGCAGGTATCTCGCCGAAGCGTGCGGCTAATAAGGTGTCTAAAAAACGTTATGCGTTATTAACGCAATGTATCAAGCAGGTTTTAGCGAGAGCAATAGAGCAGGGTGGTACAACGCTACGGGACTTTGTTCAGGCTGAAGGTAAGCCTGGTTATTTTAAGCAGGAACTAAATGTTTATGGGCGGGCAGGAGAACCTTGCAATACTTGTGGGGAGTTAGTTGTGCAGTTAAAGCAAGGGCAGCGGTCGACATTTTATTGCGGAAGTTGTCAGCGCTAAAACAGTTTCCTTAATGTATTTCTGGTGCAAGATCTATTTTTGCCCATGTTGAGTGGCTTTTATTCAGATCAAGAACTAATGGGAGAAAACTCAATCTACAGAGCTATGGTCTATATCATTCAGTTGCCGTTAAGTGTATTAAATAAACATATTTTATATCTATTCGCTAGACATTTGATGGGCGGTTGTATTTAATAGACAAATGCTTGAGGCCGAGTGCCACCCCGATCAAGTATATGAGCGTCCTGTTTCGTGCAGGTTTGTTTGAGTGTCAATCAAAATAAGTCTAATTACGAAAGCTCAGGATTTGAACACTACTAATAAGGTAACTATCCAGAGGATCAGTTTACCATTGAACAATGCTGAAATTATGCGTCGTTCCATACCATCGACTTCAGGAGATGATACGATGAAATATAACTATACCCCCGTGAAAGCTTCATTTTTAGTGGCAGCTATTTCTGCTACGTTATTATTTTTTACTTCGCTAACACTATATGCCGCACCCGGAAACTCTGGACGAATTGTACTGGCCGCTTTGAACACTAATAAAGCGCGACCTGCAAAAAAACCAGCTCCCGCCAAGCCGAACCCGTTGGCTCTACACGCAGCAAGTCTGCGTGGCGACCTTAGAACGGTTCAGCGTTTAGTTAAAGAGCGCGTGAATATTCATCATGCTAATGCTGATAAAGAAACGGCCTTGCACATGGCTGCATCACGCGGTCATTTGGCAATCGTGATTTTTTTGATAAATAATAAAGCGAATATCAATGCCCGTACCAGAACCAATTGGATTCCATTGCATCATGCCGTTAGATTTAACCGGCAGCAGGTAGCTAATTATCTGATGGCTAAAGGTGCGCCCCCACACTACAAAACAGGTGATGGTTTGGACTCTTTTGATATTGCTGTTGGCATGGGTAACACGCGAATGATGAATATGGTTCAGGGTTATATGAACCGTCGATAACCTTTGTTGGTATAACTTCAGGTGTGATTCTTCTGAAATTAAACAGGAGAAGCCTCACCTGAAGTTATTCGCTAGCTTTGACTGCATAACCATAGAAAATGGTTTAGATGTCCAGTCAGTACAGCTGAATAGGCGTAATGGTTCCTTTGCGATTTATTCTCAAGCTCCCATCGGGCCCTGGATTGCTGCCTGCAACTGGTTTTAGCAAATTCATTATCATTGGATTCAGCCCGGGGTTTGCTTTGGCTAGTACATCAGACTGATATTGCCAATTACTGTTGATAGAGGCTTTGCCGTCTAGGCTAAGGGCCGCATCCACAGAGCTAATTTCAGCGATTAATGAATTATCTTCTGATTGAATATCAGCACGATAATTGCCAGGTTCTACCCTAGGGAAAATCACGCTACCTTTCACCAAGTTAATGACGCCATTAATGACAGGAAAGCCACCCGGCTGAATTTCTGCGTTATCAACAATTCCTTCAAACTTTCCGGCGAGTTGGAGCTGAGGTTGAAAGCGTCTAACAATTCCAGCATCAGCATCAAACTTTACTTCGTTCAAACGAATGCTTTTATCATAGCCATAGGCCGCGTTACCTGATGCATTAAGCTCGCTGCCTTTAATATCCAAATCGGCAACTAGAGACAGAGAAAATAAGCTTTTAAGAGGGCTTACTTCCCAGTTGACACTACCTAGATCAAAATTGTTGGCGTTAACAGAGCTTGCCTGGCCATTCCAGATGGTGCCGGAAGCATTGGTAATGCGAACATTGGGGGCTGCTTGCTCGATATAGGGTGCGACAAAAGCAGCTGGGGCCAACCAAATCGCAGTTAAAGTAAATGTCAATAGTCCTAGAAAGATTAGTTTAAAGGTTTTCATTGTGCCTCCAGCGTCAAGGAGGCATTGGCGCGACCAATGTCTTTTACAGGCTTTAAAGACGCCTCTTTGACGGCAAAACCATATTTTGTTTCTACATCAAATAGGAAGCGCATAATATTGTCAGCTTCAGCCTCACGCAGATTAAGTTTAACTGTGCGGCTATTTGGCGCGCTCATTACGCCGAGATTAGGTCTCAAGCGCCAAGTTCTCAGTGCGCTCTCAACTTTTTGCTGAGGATTCCCTTGGCTTACTTGTTGCTTGCGTTTGCCGTTGGTTTGCAGCATCTTTATCTGGGCGCTTTGTAGGCGTACTTTCTCCAAAATCTCCGTACGATCTTTAATTTGGTCCGATAGTGCGGCATTTTTATTAAGCATGGGTTGCAATAGTAAAAGCCAAATCAGTAATATAGGAACGAGTACCGCAGCAATGCTAACAATTGTTTTCTCGCGTGAACTTAGCATCATGAACCACTGTTTTATATTCATATTGCCTCCTGAATCACTAGCGTTGAAGCCACATTGTTCGCTGTTGTTTTAGACGAGCCAATGATAACTTCGAGTTGGTTTGTAGCGGCGGCTTGCTTGAACTGATCCAGCATACTGAGGTTAGGTGTTTCTACCTTGACTTGAAGCTTATTACGCTTAAAGCCCAGTTCTTTAACAGTCATCTTGTTAAACTGCTTCAATAATGGAGCAAGCCGAGCAATGGTTGGCAATGGCGACACGCTGGCAGCATTCAGGTTGCCTTGCAGCTGAGACAGAGTGCTGGTCATAGATGATACTTGTTGATCGGCGTCGGTTAGCTTACCCCCAGGGATGGTTGATCGATAGACGCTGGTAATCTGTGACTCAATACTTTCCAGCTGTTTGCCAGTCTGGTTATTTTGCCACATGAACATGCCAATCCAAGTTGCTAGGAGTAGTCCGCCTATGGCCGCAACAGGTTTCCATGGTGACCAGTTAACGTTCTTAAGCGCACTTTCGCCTCTGCTGAAGTTATTCAACAGGTTTAGTTCTAGCGCAGGCTTTATACTATCCATATGTACTAAAAACGATGAAGTGCCGGCACGAATCTCAATATCCTGATTTTGTAATAAACGCGTCACTTTAAGGCTATCACCGCTAACATAAAGTGCTTCTGGTTTATGCTCTTCCAAAACCGCTGGCAATAAATAGTCTAAAACATCAAGGCTGCTAGCGAATCCGTTCAGTGCTCCCTGTCTGACCTGGACTTCATCTTCACCAATGTCAATTGACCAGCCCTCTTCAGCGATGCTCAGGCCAAATACTGCGGGCAAGATGTAGCTAGCAGTAACTTCCTGCGTTTTAAGATGGTCAATCCAGAAGCTTAAGCGGTCGCGGTTTATAATCGCTGCTTTAACTTTGGCCTCATCATTTTCACGATACACACTGAAGTGTAAATCATCGATGTCTTCGGCTAATGTTTCTTCCAGTGCGTAAGGAACCGCTTGCAGCATTTGCTTTTTATTTTTGCTGGGAATCTGAGTTTCGGCCAGTGAAACGTCGCTGTCTGGTATGAGTAAGACGACCTTGCTACCACGCTGATGCTTACGAATATCGTCCCACTCGCAAGCGACAAACGGAGACTCAACTTTTTTGTTGGTTAAGCCTGCAAATAGAGGTGTGGCCTCTGGTGAGGTAAGTTTAATGATGAGCAGTTGCATTATTCTTCTGGCTCTTTATCTTCTTCAATTTGTTGATTGCTAAAATCCCTTGAAACAATCATGACTTTACCATCCTTTCGATGCAAAATACTATTGATATACAGGCGGGCGGTGCCGATGTTGACCTCGCCTCGCAGTAAGAAGTAGTTTGAGGTCACTGAGAGGTCTTGTGCATAGACGGCAGGCTCTTCACCTTCTGTAGCACCGCTGACCAGAGGGTTTTGTAAAAAATCTTCTATGCTTTCGAATGGTTCATCCCCGCGAACATTAACAATATTTTCTGTTGCTTCAGGCGTGAAGCCCAAGGCTTGAAATACTTCAGCCGACGCAGTGTTTATATTAACGGCGGTGTATTCGGGTAATGTGGTCACGTGAGGAGCTAGCAGTTTATAGGCATCGGTATCGATATCTTTTAATAAGCGCAACTCAGTCTCACTTACTAGAAAGCTATTAGCTGTATTGTAAGCTGGGTCCTGAGATTGATAATAGTCTGACTCTGCACCACCTGCGCTAGTTTCAGAGTCTTCATCGATCCAATCTTGAACAGTGTCTGCAAAATTTAATGCCGGGCCAATACTTTCTTCCGGGTCAATCGCTTCCACCAGACGGGCTGTTCTTCGTTTGGCAATGATGTAACGATTCTGATCTTTAATGAGACGAAGCTCTTCAGGGGTAGGCGGTTCTGCGCCTTCAGCGGGTGGCTCTGGGTTTTCCTCAATCGGTTTTTCTGGAGGAAATAAATTGTTTAGGTTCAGTTTAGCCTGAAGGTCAGAGAGACGCGCTGTCATATTACCGCCTGGAATGGGTATAGGTGGTAGCTCTGTTGCCCATTTTTCAGTTAGATCATCGCTATTAGGAGAGTCTTCAAAGTCACGGGATAAAACCGTGCGTGAAAAATCTTCCAGCGCAGTTGCGTATGGGTAAGCCTGCTCAAGATTGCTTATATTACTGGCAAGCCTAGTATGCAACTGCTGGCGGAACATAATGTTGGCGGCAATACCAACGGCAATGGTCATTATTACCAAGGCTATCAGTAGCGCAGCGCCCTGTTGTTTCTTGGGAGCCTTTTTCTGTCTAGTAAAAGTTCGTTTAGTGATCATAGCTAGGTTTTACGGGGCTTAGCCGGCGGCTCATGCGGGTTACCTTAGACTCATTTCCACCATTGAGCTTATATTCATAAATAGTCATATAAGCAAGCACTGCTTGAACATAGTTACGAGTTTCATTGTATGGAATGCTCTCGACCCAACGTGCCGCTTCCAATGGATAGTCAGGTGCCCACCTTGGCATGCGGTGTGGGCCTGCATTATAAGACGCTGTTGCTAATGCGTAGTTTCCGTTAAAGCGCTTGAGTAGCGTTTTAAGGTAAGCGGTGCCTAATTTTATATTCGTATCAGGCTCAAATATTTGTTTTCTGCTTAATGGCTTTAGTCCAAGTCCTCGAGTCACCTGTTTGGCAGTGGGTGGAATTAACTGCATGAGTCCCTGCGCCTTGGCGCTAGACACAATATTAGGATCAAAAGCGCTTTCGCGTCGAATGACACCATATATGAGTGCAGGTGAAACAGCCTGTTCGCTGGCTTCTAAGCGCACTAAGGACTCATAGGCCATTGGGAAGCGAAGTTGAACTTGGTTCCAAGCCTTTGCTTTTGAGAGTGTTAGGATTGAAGTGAAGTGAAAGCCTTTGCTCTGTGCTAACTTTGCGGCGGCGAGCATTTGATTTTTGTTTTTTGCATCAAGGTTGTGAAACCATTCAGCTCTACCCTTTGCTTTCATATCTAAAGATAACAACGCTAACGCGCGTTGAATGCCATTCTTTTTCGATAGTGTAGGGATGATCTGGCTAAGCTGAGGGTGGCGATGATCGAGCATTTTATAGGGCTGCTCTAAATGATCCGCCGCAAGGAAACCGTAAAATGAAGCGTTGTCAGTCATCGATTGATAAATTTTTCTGGCTTGGCTGGTTTTATTTGATGCCTCCAAAGCACGTGCTTTCCAGTACTTCCAATTACTTGAATTTTGTTTTTCAGTGGGCATTGAATTGATTGATTCCAATGCTTTGTTCCAATCACCTTGACGAACCGCTAGCCTGACAATCCACTCTTTGGTTTGGATGTCCTGAGATTCTTCTGGAACAGCAGATAAGCTCATTAGCGCATGGGGCTTATGATCTAATGCATCTCGAACGGCAATATAGCGATTAATCTTCGCCTGTTGAGAGGTATCGAAGTTGTACTTTCTTGAAGCTTTTTGAAATGCAGCTTTTGCTTGATCGGTATCTTTTCTAGCAATTCGCTTGAGGGCATAAGCAACAACATCACGAACATGGGCATTGTCTTTACGGAGTCGGCTACTTTTCAACGCTTTCTCTGGTCTTGTTCTGGCGCTTATCCAAGTTTTTATTAGTTGTTGGTCGGTGCGCCCAAGCTGTTTTGAAAGGCTTTTGGCTAGGCTACTTGCGCCTCTATCGATTGCTAAGCTGATGCGTTCCCAGTAGTCATCTTGAGTTAATTGCTTGTGTTTTTTGAGCTTTGCAAACAATGCGTTACATTGCCTAGGTCTATCCCTTCCTGACATCCAGATTTTTTTGGCAGCAGGCAGGGCATTATGTTCGTCCCCCAGTTCAAGGCGCGCTTCAAGGTGTAAGCAGCGTGCTTTCAGAGAACTAGGTTTGTCCTGAAACTGTAGATAGGTCTTGTCCCATTGCGCTTCGTCATTGTAGCGCTTAGCTAGGTGCGTGCGCAGGTTGTCACTGAGTGGCGAATCTGCATATTTATCAATGAAGCCCAGCATCGTTTCGTTTGGGGTGATAGACAAGTTTTGTACAAGACTTTCATACTCTAAATACGGATAGAGTATGTAGTCTTTGAATGCAGAGTAATTTGGCGACTTACCCGCTTTTAATTGAGAGTAAATCGTTTCAAAATCAACACCGTTGCCTGCCGATTTGGCATGAGACAGTGTGCTTAAAAACAAGGTTAAGCAAAGTAAAGCAATCCGAGAGGTTGGCATTTAGCACCGTATTTTTATATTAAGTCCGGCGTCTATCATCGCATTTAGGTGTATTGCTAAGCAATAAAATAAGATTACAAATTATTCAGGGCGTCCAGATATCGTTGGTATCTGCGTGGCGATATGCTGCCTGATTCGGCGGCGTTGCGCACACTGCACTTTGGCTCATGGTTGTGAGTACAGTTGCTGAAATGGCAACCATTTAAATAGGGTTTGAATTCTCGATAGCCGTTGGCCAATTTGATTGCATCTAAGTTGTCAGGTGCGTAGTCGCGTACACCCGGAGAGTCCATTAGGTAAACATCATCACCTAAATCGTAGAGTGTTGCAGTGGTTGTGGTGTGGCGACCTTCGCCAGAGTCAGAAATAACAGCAGTGAGAATCTCGGCGTCAGGCATGATTTTGTTGGCTATCGATGATTTACCCACGCCAGAACGCCCTAATAAGATATTCGTTTTACCGCGCATGTGTTGCTGTAATGCATCAGTACCAATATTTTCTTTGGTATTCATGTGCAATACGGGATAACCAATTGCCTCATATTCTTTTAAGGCAATCCAGTCCTCCTCTGTCGCGTACTGATCAGCTAAATCTTGTTTATTTACTACGATGATCGCTTCTGCGGATAATTCTTCTGCGGCTACTAAGTAGCGGTCGACTAAATCCCAGAAGGGTTCTGGGAGCCAAGAGCTAACGATAATGAGTTGATCAACATTTGCCGCGATGGTGTTGACTCGGCCACGATAGGTTAAGCGAGTAATAGCGTTTTTACGGGGATGAATTTTATCGATTCTGGCTGTGCCAGTGGGGTTGCTTTGCCAGTCAACCCAGTCTCCGCAGGCGGCATTGTCTAGTTTTCGTTTGGTAGTGCAGCGAAGTGTCGTTTTATCTTCGCATTGAATTAAGAGTTCAGCACCAAACCGAGTAATAACACGGCCGGTGCCTGTTGCCGCTATCTGAGTGTCAGTACTCATGTAGCGATTGTTCTATGCATAATTACTGCTCATCATTCTTATCCGGTGGTGGAAATTTGTAATACTGCTCGTTTAGATACGCAACGACATCATGGATGTCTGTATCAAACCAATTGGTATTTAGTTTTGAGTCACAGAGTCTAACTTGAGCATCCAGTGCTTTCAAATCTTTAATTTTGCGACTTTCAGCAATATAAATATCAGTTCCGTGGCAAGTTAAGCATGCTGAGGCGGCGAAGAGTTTTTCACCGTTCGTTGAATCGCCAGCAGCAAAGCTTGTACCTACAAAACCAAGTAATCCGATAGCGAGGGTTGTTCTTAACATTTATCTCTCCCAATTGTTGAATACCAACTGCCGCAATCGTTGTTAATCGGTCCGAGTTAGCCCGGACTATTGCTTTCTCAAGTGAGCAATACGTATTGATGCAGGTGGATGTGAATCGTAGAAGGCTGAATACACTGGGTCTGGTGTCAATGTGCCGGCGTTCTTTTTGTATAGACCGACAAGTGCATTGATGAGTTCCTCAGCGCTGGATTCTTTTGCTGCGAAGGCGTCAGCCTCGAACTCATGCTTGCGAGACCACCATGACATTATCGGACCAATAAAAAAAGTAAATACCGGACTAACGAGCATAAATAGCAGCAGGGCCATATAAGTCGTCTGATTGTTCACGCCTAGCTGTGTATAAAACCATTGCTGCTGCATTAGAAATGCTAATACTGCAAAGCCCACTAAAGTCATCGTCATCGATACAATCATGCCTTTCAACACATGTTTATGCTTGAAATGACCTAATTCGTGAGCCAGTACCGCCTCTATTTGGGTGGGTGATAGTTGCTTTAGCAAGGTATCGAAGAATACGATCCGCTTGGTTTTACCGAACCCTGTGAAATAAGCGTTACCGTGACTGGAGCGACGTGAACCGTCCATCATATAGACGCCTTCAGAATTGAAGCCATTTCGCTCAAGCAGGCTGGTGATTTTATCTAAGACTTCACCTTCTTCAAGTGGTGTAAATTTATTAAAGATTGGTGCAATAAACTTTGGGTATGCCCACATCATTATTATGGAGAATGCGGTGATGGCAAGCCAAGCATAAACCCACCATAGTGATCCAGCGGTATTCATTAGCCATAAGATTAACATGATTAACGGCACGCCAATGACAATAGAAAGTAGGCTGCCTTTTAACAGGTCGATGAGAAATGTTTTAATCGTCAGTTTATTGAAGCCGAATTTTTCTTCAATCACAAAGGAGCGATACAGTGAGGCAGGGATATCAATCAAGCTGGAGATCAACATGAAACTGATAATTACAGCCGTACCTTTATAGAGATCGCTCAAGCCCGCGCTGTCCCAAAGGCCATCTAGCCATTGCAAGCCACCGCCCAACGTCCATATAAGTAGCAGTGCGCTACTAATAATGAGTTCTTTACGACCAAAACCACCTTTGGCGTGTGTATAATCAGCAGCCTTATGGTGCTCTTCTAGGGTAATTGAATCTGCAAATTCGGCTGGTACGGCAGGGCGGTGTTCCGCAACGTGCTTTGATTGGCGAATGGATAGCCATAGCTGTGTGCCGATGGTTACAATTACTGCTAAAATAAATATCAATGTGAAGAAAGGCATTGGGTAAGAGGATCCTAAATTCTAATCGAAAAGAAAGTATAAACTATGACAGTAGACAACAATAATTTAATCTGGATTGATCTGGAAATGACAGGGCTTGATACGGTGAATGATCTTATTATCGAGATCGCAACCATTGTGACTGATAAAGATCTAAATATACTCGCTAAGGGACCCATGATCGCTATTCATCAGACAGATGAGATCATGGCTGGGATGGACGCTTGGAATACTAAGCAACACGGCGGCTCGGGGCTGACCGAAAGAGTGCGCACGAGCACCTATACTGAAGCACAGGCAGAAGCAGAAACCATTGCTTTTCTAAGCCAGTATGTTGATAAAGGAAAGTCACCAATGTCTGGCAATAGCATTTGTCAGGATCGCCGTTTTATGGCGCGCTGTATGCCTGAATTGGAAGATTACTTTCACTACCGTAACTTGGATGTCAGCACACTCAAGGAGCTTGCGAATCGCTGGAAGCCGGGTGTTGCGTCAGGCTTTAAGAAGCAAGGTGCACATTTAGCTATGGACGATGTTGTTGATTCGATTGAAGAGCTAAAGTTTTATCGTCAAGAGATTATGTCTATCTAATGTTGGTGTTTTCTGAAATATCGATGCGGCGTGGTGGTCGCGAACTGATCGGTGATAGTAGTTTTAGTATTCATCCCGGCCAAAAAATTGGCCTAACGGGGGCGAATGGCACCGGTAAATCCTCACTGTTTGCGTTGATTCGCGGCGAATTGTCACTGGAAACAGGGCAGTTCAGTATGCCGCCAAACTGGGTGATGGCGCACGTGGCGCAGCACACGCCGGATAGTCAAGGCAGTGCGTTATCGTATGCACTAGAAGGTGATGTTGAGTTTGCCTCATTGCAGTTGCAAATGGTTGAGGCAGAAGGAGAGCATCTAGCGCAGCTGTTGGGTCAGCTCGAAGCAATTGATGGTTACACTACGGAGAATAGGGCGGCCGCTCTATTACAGGGCTTAGGTTTTAAAAACGAACAGTTAGCGCTGCCTGTGAGTAGTTTTTCGGGTGGTTGGCGCATGCGCCTTAATCTTGCGCAGGCGTTGATGTGCCGTTCTGATCTTTTATTACTTGACGAGCCAACCAATCATCTGGATCTGGATGCTGTGATTTGGCTGCAACAATGGCTTATCCAATATCCAGGTACATTGATGTTGATCTCGCATGATCGTGAGTTTTTGGATGCAGTCACCAGTCACGTTTGCCATGTTGAACACCAGAAAGCCACGCTTTACACGGGTAACTATTCAGCGTTTGAGAAACTAAGAGCCGAACGCTTAGCGCAACAACAAAGTACCTTTGAGCGTCAGCAGCGCGAAGTGGCGCATATTAGAAAGTATGTGGATCGCTTTCGCGCGCAAGCAACCAAAGCCCGTCAGGCGCAGAGCCGTTTGAAAGCACTGGAGCGCATGGAACTAGTCGCTCAGGCACATGTTCATTCGCCGTTTAAATTCAGTTTCTTTCCTCCTCGTAAACTGCCAGATCGTTTGCTTAACATTATTGATGCGTCGATTGGCTACGGTGATACAGCGATTATCAGAAATGTAGATCTACAATTGATGCCTGGGCAGCGTATTGGTTTAATTGGCGCGAATGGCGCGGGAAAGTCGACATTGATCAAGTGCCTGGCGGGTGAACTTTCAGCAATGGAAGGCGAACTTTGGAATGCGCAAGATTTGCATATCGGTTATTTTGCTCAGCACCAGATTGAACAACTACATATCGACCAATCACCCCTGCAACACATGCGCAAGCTAGATAAAGATGCGCGTGAGCAGGACTTGCGAAATTATCTGGGAGGTTTTGGTTTTCAGGGTGAGCGAGTGGATGAGGCGGTTGCGCCGTTTTCGGGTGGTGAGAAGGCGCGTCTAGTGCTTGCACTGACAGTCTATCAGCGACCCAATTTGTTATTGCTGGATGAGCCGACCAATCACTTAGACTTAGATATGCGTCATGCTTTAAGTATGGCATTGCAAGCATTTGAAGGTGCGATGGTGATTGTCTCGCACGATCGTCATTTGCTAAAAACTGTGACGGATGAATACGTCATGGTAGACGAGGGGACTGCAAAACCATTCGACGGTGATTTAGATGATTATTCGCAGTGGGTGAAAACCCGAGAGCAATCACGCAACGCTCTCAATGAAGCAGATAAGCCTGCAAATCGTAAGGATAAACGCAAGCAAGAGGCAGAGCAGCGCAAGCAACTTCAGCCACTAAAAAAAGTGATGGATCAGCAGGAAAAAAAGCTGGAGAAATTGACCAAACAAACAGCTGATCTTGAAAAATCCCTAGCTGACCCCGATATTTATGCAGAAGACAACAAAGAAGCACTAAAAGCATTGCTGCTAAAGAAGCGCGATATGGATGCTGAGATCGAAGTTGTGGAAATGGCTTGGATGGAAGCATCAGAAGAATATGAACAAGCAATGTGTTAAAATTTTGTCATAGAGCCGCTTTATATTGCAGTTACAGTAAAGTGGTTTAGAATATTAGTCATTATAAATAGGAGATTCACTATGAGTTTTTTGGATGCCAGCACTGGCCAAATTGTTGCAAACGCGGCTGAAAGCGAGCGCGCGGCGTTTATCAAGCGCACTTACCTGCATTTAGGTGGCGCAATCGCTGCTTATGCAGTTGTCGTTTCATTATTTATTCAAACCGGAATCGCGAATGCGTTCATGGGTGTTCTTGCTGGAACCTCATGGTTATGGTTTGTAGTACTCGCGGCTTACATGGGAATCTCCATGCTTGCGGATAAATGGGCGCACTCTGGTGTGTCTCGTGAACGTCAATACATGGGCTTAGGCTTATACATCGTTGCGTTTGGTTTCTTGTCAACCATACCCATCACTCGTGCGCTTATGATGGATAACGGTGTGTTATTGCATGCTGCATTGATCACAGCGGCTTTAGTGGGTGGTTTAACATTCACTGCGTTCTCAACAAAGATTAACTTCTCATTTATGGGTCGTTTCATCACCATCGGTATGTTCGTAGCGCTAGGTATCATTCTTGCAGGTATGTTGTTCGGCTTTACACTGGGCCTTTGGTTCATGGGTGCGATGATCCTGCTTGCAGCTGCTTCTGTACTGTACAGCACATCAAACATCATTCATGAGTACCATACAGAGCAGCATGTAGCCGCTTCTTTGTCACTGTTCTCAAGCGTTGGTTTGTTGTTCTGGTATGTGCTTCAGTTCTTGATGGCATTTACTAGCGGCGACTAGCCTATTGTTTGAAATTGTTAGCTAGTTAGGGATCTAAGCTAGCCACCAAAAAGACACAAAAAACCCCGCAACAGCGGGGTTTTTTGTGTCCGTGATTACTCGCTGCAACCACAAGAGCAGGTGCCTGATACTTTATAAGGCAACTTCCCGAACGCTATGATTGCATGCAATCATGTGGGGAGGAGGCGCCGTTAAAATATCAGACACCGGAACTACCATCAAATCTCATAACCCCGCTCATTATGATCAACCAGGTCCAAGCCCTGCGACTCTTCATCATCAGAAACTCTGACACCATTGGTAATCATGCCTACCACCTTAAAGATCAGGTAGGTAGCAATAGCTGTATAGATAAAGGTAGAGATAATACCTACTAGCTGAACGCCAATTTGAGCTCCCATGCTTTCGATACCATCAGCAAAGCCCTGACCACTAAACAGTCCAAGCTGTGTTGAAGCGAAAATTCCCGCTAAGAAAGTCCCCAGCATTCCACCCACACCGTGAACTGGAAAAACATCAAGCGAATCATCGATCTTAAACTTTTGCTTAATCAGCAGTGTCGCATTAAAGCAAACAACACCCGCTAGGAAGCCGATGACTAACGCGCCAGCAGGGCCAACGAATCCAGAAGCTGGTGTAATTGTACCCAAGCCGGCAACCATTCCTGTAACACTTCCTAATGCAGTTGGCTTGCCATACTTCTTCCACTCATAACACATCCAGGTAATTGCACCAGTAGCCGCCGAAATGTGCGTTACTAGCATAGCCATTGCCGCATCACCATTGGCAGCAAGTGCCGAACCACCGTTAAAGCCAAACCAGCCGACCCACAGCATACCCGCGCCGGTAATCGTCATGGTCATATTATGTGGCGCGGTGTTTCCACGTACAAAGCTTTTACGAGGGCCAATCATAATAGCTGTCACAAGTGCCGCAACTCCGGCGGTAATGTGCACGACAGTTCCACCAGCAAAGTCTAGCAAGCCCATTTCTTGCAGCCAGCCGCCGCCCCATACCCAATGGGTGATTGGCGCGTAAACAAAGGCTAACCAAAGAATGGTGAACAATAATACAGATGAAAATTTAATACGTTCGGCAAAGCCACCGATGATTAGCGCGGGTGTAATAACAGCAAACGTCATTTGGAATAGGGCAAATAGAGACTCTGGAATATCGCCAGATACCGAGCCTTCGGTAACTCCGTTGAACATCATTTTAGAGAAGTTACCGACAAATGCACCGTCTCCACTAAATGCTAAGCTGTAGCCGACAACTAGCCAGAAAATACTAGCGATTCCAGCGATGGCAAAGCATTGCATTAGGATTGAAAGTACGTTTCTACTCTTTACTAAGCCACCATAAAATAGTGCTAGCCCAGGTAACGTCATGAATAACACAAGGGCTGTGGATGTTAGAATCCAGGCAGTATTAGCGCCATTAATTGATGGCTCATCAGCAGCAAACGAGATTAACGGGAAGAGTGATAAAAAGAATATAGACAAGAATGTCTTAAGCATTGGTTTTATCCTAAGGTAAGAGATTTTATAGGGCATCGGGTCCAGTTTCACCGGTACGAATTCGGATAGTCTGTTCTATGTTGGTGACAAATATTTTGCCATCACCGATTTTGTCAGTATTCGCAGCTTTTATAATGGCCTCGACAGCATCATCTAAACGCTCATCATCGACGGCGGTTTCTATTTTCACTTTAGGCAGAAAGTCGACGACATACTCTGCGCCACGGTACAGTTCAGTGTGGCCTTTTTGACGACCAAAGCCTTTAACTTCAGTGACTGTCAGCCCATAAATGCCAATTTCAGATAGTGATTCGCGGACATCATCAAGCTTGAAGGGCTTGATAATCGCGGTGATTAATTTCATTGGAGTTCCTCATCGTTAAAGAAAAAAGCCTCTTTGCCTGTTAGTTTAGATAGGCAAGTGCGGCATTTTACCAGAATTTTTAAAGATTAATGAGGATCTTAAGGATTAGGGATTTAGATACATAACTGGAGCAAGGTATTCCTTTGATAGTGTTGGGGTGTCTAGCCCATCGATCATGAGCGAATCGGGAACGCTTTGGGTGCTGATGAGTAAGAATAGCTGCTCAGATGCGCGAGTCATCGCCATGTGTAGGAGGTGTGTATTGTCAGTTTTTAGGCTGTGACGCTCACGATCACTGAGTTCGGGGTTTCGCTCAGCGTCAAAAATACTTTCAAGACCTGTCAAGAAAACTACCTTACTTTGCAAGCCTGTCGCACTTTCGATGTCACAAAGTTTAATGGTGTTGTCTTCGATGATCATGCTGCCGGTCAGTGTAGTTGCTTTAATGTTCAGCGTTTGACGAATTTCTTGAGCTAAGAAGCGCGTCGTCTGTTTGTCAGCATTGAGTACAAGGATGTCATCGGCTTCATACCCTTGTTGGATGAGCTGATGTATTTCACTAAACAAACGATTCTGTTGATCTCCTTTCGTCGGAAAGTGTAATAGCTGAGGATAATCTTCCGGCCTGATTGGCTCAAGATTGTTAATCGAGTGAAGTGGATATTTTAGCTCTTCCATTGAGCGGTGCAGACGAAACTCATCAACCACTCTCGAGATGGCATGACTACAACGGTAGCGGTTGCTCAGTCGAGTCGTGCAGTTTCTTAGGTCAAGCCCCGTTTCTTTCCACTCGATGCTTCGGTTAAAGAAGCCTTGATCAGGATCAGCAGCAATAAACAGTTGGCCTTGAGGAGCGATCATACGTGTAATCAGCTTGAACCAGACGGGTGCAAAGTACTGACCTTCATCTACTAAAATATGTGTGTAAGACTCTACAGTTTTACCGTTGTCCAATGCTTTAAGTAAAAAGCTCGCGGCTTCACCCCAAAGATAACTATTACGATTTTTTAGTTCCCTATCAATGTCGACCATTGCTTGCCAGATACGCTTACGAATGGGATTTGATAAAGCAAAGCTCCGGCTGGATCGAATGGTACTGAGGTAGTCTGCCTCACTTTCGATTTGTCGATCTTTTATAAAATTAATTTCTCTAACTAGACCATGACGACTTAATTCTTCGTGTTCAAAGTGACGTTTGATCATCAAATCGAGCAATTCAGTTTCCTGATCTTCATATACGAATCGCCAAGTGCCTCCGAGCAATTTTCTGCACCACTCAAGAAAAGGTACGCATTGAATGTTGTCGGATTTTTTGCTCAGTAATGAAATCGATTGTTTCAAAGCGTTACTGATTGATTTGTTGTGAGTTAAAACAAGAATTCGAGCTTTTGGCACTTGTTCTATTAGCAGCGCTGCTCGTTTGATTAGTACTTCGGTTTTACCGCTGCCTGAGATTCCAGTGACCACGTTGAGAGAATAGGGCGATGTGTGGGTTTGATGGTTAGTACTAAGGCTCTTCTTTAGACAAATTTCTTGTTCTTGATCCAATAATTTCAGGTTTTGTGACTGCGTTCCTTCTATTTGCTCTCCCACTAACAATTCAGGGCAGAACTTTGCACGTATGTACTGCCGAACCTGATGAGAGGCTGAAATACCAAAGCACCGTTCCAATACAATCGGCATCGCCCCGTTAATCAGTACACCACCGATTGCCAAAACGCCTAACTGTTTTAAGTGGATGGTTTGCTTTGCGCTTAGATTGTCTTGAAGTAGCAGAACAATGGGAAGTAGTTGATGAGCATGGTTTTGCAATAAGGTAGGTATTAGCTCATTGCGTTCTTGAATCAATTCAATTACAAGTGGGTGGCTTCCAAGGCTATCGGTTTCTAACTCAATATTAATGTCCACTGACTGGTCGGGAAGCGTGGCTAGAAGTAGCGACTGCTTATCCCGTTGAACCCAATAGCGTAGGCCATTCATTTCATGGTTAGGAGAAAACTGTTGGCGACTTATGATTGATTCGTCCAGCTCTTTCAGGCAAAAGTGCAGCTGTGGGCCTGGGTGCCTGTTAGTCAGTGAATCTTCTGGTATTATCTGAGCCATATATTAGTATCGTCCTAAGCGGTGTGAATACTCAAGTATTGTCATCGGCGGTGTCAGTTTTATAAATCGTTGTGTAAATTTTAGCATAATATTTGTTTCACAAAATACCGCATATAGTCGTTTGTATCTTAGACATATTAATTTTTGATTTTTATCATCCGGAATAAATAACGTTATGGCCACCTATGCAGTTGGAGATTTACAGGGGTGTTATAAATCGCTAAAGCGCTTGGTTGATAAAATCAACTTCTCACCTGAGAAAGACTGCATTTGGTTTGCAGGTGATCTAGTGAGTCGCGGCAAACAATCACTTGACGTCTTGCGCTATGTTAAGGGCTTGGGTGACTCTGCCGTATGCGTGCTGGGCAATCATGATATTAGCCTAATCGCGGCACATTATGATGTTATAAAGCCACACGATAGCCTGAAGGCTGTGATGAAAGCAGATGATCGGGAAGATTTAATCGATTGGCTGCGCGCTCGTCCTATGTTGCACGTTGATCATGAGCTTGGTTATTGTATGGCTCACGCCGGAATTTACCCGCATTGGAGTTGGCCGCAGGCACAGCAGCTCGCTCGGGAAGTTGAAGTGCCTCTGAGAGGTGCAACGATTCAGCGCTGGCTAGAAAACGTCTATGGCGACGAGCCAACTCAGTGGAGTGGTACGTTGCAGTCTTACGAGAGGCATCGATTTATTGTCAATGCTTTCACACGAATGAGGGGCTGCAATCCTGATGGGTCGCTAAACTTCAACGTCAAAGGCTCGGCGAAAGATCATCAGCTCAGTGGCTTGTACCCCTGGTTTCGCCTGCCATCACGCAACCCGCTACCCTATAAGGTTATTTTCGGGCATTGGTCGGCTTTGGGTTATCGGAATGATAGTCAAGTGATATCCCTAGATACGGGCTGTGTGTGGGGGCGAAAACTTACCGCGGTTCGCCTTGATGATGCTATCATTGAACCCATTCAAATTGCTTGTAAATAGGTTGTTGGCGTGAAAACGACTAGCGTACGTGATGTATTTGCTTGGTTACACAAGGGAAAGCCAGCGGTGGCTGATGCTGTGCCGGATGGCGCTGAGGAGTCGGTTAGCGATGCGATTGGGGAAGTTACACTGAACAAACCAAACGTTACTGTGATTTCTGCTAATGGCTCGCAGAAAATTTACATACGTGATATCGAGTACAATCTGCGGGTTACAAAACCTGCGCATGGCGTAGGTGTCGCTGAACTAAAACGGTCCTTGGATCGTAATCGTGAAATGCTGGCTAAGAATCACGAAAAGTTGATGGCGATCTACTTACGCTTTAAAACTAATACCGATCCATTGGTGGTTGAGAGTGAAGCGGCTTACCGTACGGCGACTAAAAATGCATTGGTAGCAAGGGCGAATATCGATGTGTTGATTCCTTTGATTAATATTAAGGGTGGTGATGCAGAGTACGAAGGCGATGAAGAAGGTTTGCCAATCGAAGAGCATATCGCACAGTTGAGAGATGATGCTGAGGATATGGTGGATTGGGAATTGAAGCAGGGCGCCCCAGTTGATGATGGCTCGGTGAATATGCAATCGGTGTTTATTGCAGGGCTGATCGTGGTGCTGGTAGTTATGGTATTAAAGTTTTTGTTATAAACGAATTGTGTAGTTTGAAAGTTAAATAGTATGGGCTGCTTTTAATGGTGTTAAATCAAGAAACTGGTGGGGTATGAGTGCTGGGGTTAAGGTTTTTTTGGTCGGATTTTGGCCCGATTATGAGGATTTTTTCTTTAGTAACTTGTTTATAAAAGGCTTTCAGTTTGAGGTTGTGAATCCTTTAGTCGTGGTAGAGAGAAATGTATTTTCAAAGAATCTCCCTCGGTACTTTAAGAATAAAATCTTCCGAAAGATAATCACTGATTTAATTAAAGAAAACCCAAGTTCTATTTTTATCTTCCAAGAACATAGGTTGATACTAGAGCTTTTGTTAGAAAGTGATAGTATTTCAAATGCAAATATTTTGCTTCGAAATTCCATTCGGTCAAATCCTAAAACAATCAAGCTCATAAACGGATTGAAAAAAAATAACTATCTAGTTTGGTCATTTGATGAGCTAGATTGTGATCAATTTAAGTTGAACCACTATAAACAAATGATTCGGGGTTATCCTGATTTTAGTCTGACTCCTATAGCTCATGATTTCTCATTCGTAGGAAGAGATAAGGGGCGTGAAGAATATCTGAAAAGCCTCAAGAGCAGTTTTGAAGATAACGATTTAACCATGAAGATCAATATAAGAAAAAATAATAAAAGAGACAGTATTTGTTATGAGGAGTATCTGACACAAATCTGCCAAGCCCGCTGCGTAGTCGATATTGCCCAAAAACAACAAGTCGGACTTTCTCTGAGGCCTCTTGAAGCAATGATGTACAAAAGAAAATTAATAACCAATAACATCAATGTTAAAAAATATAGCTTCTACCACCCCAATAATGTGTATGTTGTGGGTGATATTTATGATGTTGACGATATTTCTGATTTTATGGAAAAGCCATATGTTGATGTGCCTGAAAATATAAAGGAAGAGTACTCGGTAGAAAAAGTGATTGAGCAAATTTTATCGTTTGATTCTGCTAGGTAGCTAAAAATTATTGCTGTGTCAGTTTAGATAAAAATTTCAATCGAATTCATTAGTTGAGCCCATAAACTCCGATGCCTCTAATTTTATATACCGCTTCTGGCTATTACGCATAGTAGATAGTTGCCTCAAACCCATACGTAGTTGAGAATATATACGACGGTATTTATACCTTAAACTAGACGCCGTATTTAAATCTTGAAGATTAATCTTGTTTTGTGTGGAAATAGTTGAATGGGTTGAATGCTCACAAGGCACATGATACGCATCACACTGGTCGAGCTGAATAATGCTTGCTGGTTCAATCTGAAAGGCGGAAAGCTTATAACAGCTTGTAATAAATGCATCTGCTAATGCGGGTTTTGATTTCGCCGCCTTATCAAGTAATTTTTTTGCTCCAGATGGCCACAAAACATATCCAGCTGCGCCAGTTCTATCTTGGTAGAGTTCTATTAACATATGGTTTGGGGATAGAATATTTCCTTTTTTGGCAACGATTTTTTTTCGTCCCCGTACCTCAAGCGTCACTAAATCACAGTATGATTTCTTTTTTAACGAGGCAAGAAGCTCTTTTATATGTTTGGATAATAGCGCATCATCTTCAAGTATTAAGGCTGGCTCGTCGCTTTTAAAAACTGTTTTCCATGCTTCTTTATGACTCATAAAGCATGCTAACTCAACACTACGAAGTGGCCTCTCCCATCCAAAAGTAAGTTCTTCTAGATCTTTCGAACTCAAGTCATCGTTACTAACGGCTTTGACTACCTCATACGTCAAGCCTAGCTTGCGGAACTGGTCTCGTTGGAAATCCAGTCGTTCAGTTGAGGCTTTTAGATTGATCAAAATGATTTTCAAATGATTACCACCAAGCGGTTTTTTTTCGGGAATGTCGTTTTTTAAAACGAGAATAAACTGTTTCCTGATTTTGCAAGCGGGAAAAAATCTCTTGAAGCAATTTCCCCAATGTTGAGCTTGTTTCACAAACTTCACCCATTCGCCAACGCATATTCCTTAGCGTATCGTCAGTACCTACTGCAAAAGCTGAGGTGCCATCGAAGAGTGCTACCCTATTTTTTTGAAGCGCCTCTATATTTTTCTGATTATCAGGTACTGTTTGCGTTCCTTGAATAAAGCGCTCTGTTTCTTGTAGTTTGATAGTGTTTATAAGTAGAGAGATAGATAATGCTATGGCTTTTTCAGTCGGGTCATCTGAATGATCAGCAAATGTGTCAGATGCAGATACCAACCAACGTATATTCAGCTCTCTTAGTAGAAAAACATTCTCAGTTGACCACAAATGGGTAAACTTTTGAAACTGAATCTCTGGCTTGTAGTTGCGCCGGATCAATACAATAAGCTTAGCGTGATAATAGAGTAATTCAGACTGGCCTGAAAACTCGGCCCTCAAGTCTTCTAGGTGTTGATTGAGGTTCTTGTCCGCTCCATGTGTGTAGTTTGTTTCCTCTAAATCAATAGTTTTGGCTTTAAGGTCAGCTAAGTTACAAGCTTGAAGGTCTCGTTCTATTTGCGAAGCGCCCAGCCGCTTTTTATGTTGGTTGAGAGATAGAAATCGCTCAAATCGGCTTTTTTTACGGATAACCATCGCGAGCGCCTTGCTTATTCATGCCAGAATTTTTCAACCCACTTAGTTGGGCGAACAGGCCGATACCATTTGTGTGTAATTCCTGTTATCGCTTCATGTGGTTCGGGATGACCATGAAAGATAATAATTTTTGCTTGGTCGGGTATCGTTGGAGTTAAAAAGTAGCTTAGTGGCCATGGTTTCATGCAATGATATTTGAAGCTCGGACACCATTCAGCGGGCCAGTATGACAATTGGTTTTTCTTATGTACTTCTGCTGATAGATAGGCCTGTTCGTTACGGTATTGTTTTTTTACAGACTCAAAACTTTCCTGAAATTTTTGCAAGACATCGTTATGTTCACCAATTCTGAAGCGATATACAGAGGAATTCCCAGTGACACTTCGTTTTAGTTTGGTATCTTTGATAATTGCGAAGCTCGCGGGGTAGGCAAAAAGCTCATCGATATTGCTAACGATCACTACGTCTAAGTCTAAAAATAAGACTTCGCCACTTAAATCAGCTAAGTTTTCTTGCAAAGTACTGAGTTTATTCCATCCCCTCTCAGGCGTATCACTTGGAAGATTTAGGCTAGGAAGAGAGTTTGTGTTGATTGCCGGGTTAATGCCATGACTGTCGTCTGTTAGGCACGTTAAAGTGAATGGCAAATTGATATTTCGACTAATCATCCCATGTAGTTTGTTCACATACTCAGGGCCATACTTAGTGCCCCATTTCATGCAAATAATGTTGACTGGTGAGTCCATTAAAATCTCAGGCTAAATAAATAGGATATTGTTGTTGGTATTACCGCGTGCGAATATTTTACATCAACGAGGATGAGGAGTTAATGAGCAAGTTGAATATTTTAGTATTTATAATGCTATTCAGAGCTTTATAGTAGCGTTTACTTTATTCGTTGCAAACCAATGATGCTTAAGCCTAAGAAAAATAACGCCGGTAAAAAAGCACTCAAGAAAGGTGGGAATCCATAAACACTCCCCACTTGATTAAGCACTTTATTCAATAAGAAAAAAGCAATTCCTGCGATAATCCCTATAAAAACTCGCTGCCCCGCACCGCCGCCACGCTGGGAACCAAACAAAAATGGCATAGCTAAGAACAGCATCACCAGTGCGGCAAATGGGGCAGAGAAGCGCTTCCAGTAAGCTAGCTCAAATTTGTCAGTGTTCAGTTTATTGTCTTTTTGATGTTGCACCAGTTTGGAGAGTTCCGAAATCGATAATTGCTCAGGATCGACCGATGCAATTGAGAGCAGCTCCGCATTTAACAGATCTGGGTCGGTCTTCTGATCAATTTCCTCAATTTTAACACCACCTTCTGTAAATGTTTGCTCAACAATTGATTCCATAAGCCATCCCGTTGTTGAGCTGGTGACAGACTTGATATGTGTCATTGATTTCATGCCAACATAGTTTTTTTCAATATTATAGATGGTGACGTCGCTCAATTTATCTTCTGACCAAACCTGACCGATATGAAAAATACGGTTCTTATCTTTCACCCAGAGGCTTGCTCCACTAACCATCACGACATTCTTGTTAGTAAGCGATGATTTGAAATTCTTACCTGCTAGATCTGTTTTTGGTACGACGAACTCACCCAATAAAAACACGGCAATCACCAAAATCAATCCTAGCTTCAGGACTGAAATAATGATGTTGACGATAGAAATTCCTGCCGCTCTCATGGCGATAAATTCTGAATTGGCAGCTAGGTTGCCTAAACCAAGCAAGGTTCCTATCAACATTGCCGTTGGAAATAGCTCATAAAGCCTATTCGGTACGGAATATAGCAGGTAAACAAAGGCTTGCAAACCACTGTAGTTTTCATTCAGATCGCCAGTCTCGCTAATAAAATCAAAGAATATGACTAAAACAGTGAGCGCAAACCAAGCCATAATCAGGCCCGTAAATACAGATTTCCATAGATAACGATCGAGAATGTTCATCTAAGTCCACCATAACGTCGCCAGACCATCCATAGAGAAAGAAACAAGAAAGGTAGGTGCACCCACCAGAGCCCAATTATGGTGGGGATTTTTTCATCTTCCAGCATAGATTTGCCAGTAATTAATAAGTTGGCGTAAAGTGCGTAAAGTAAGATACCAACGGCTAGCTTCCCAAAGCGTCCTTGGCGCGGTGTCGTATAGCTTAGTGGGAAAGCCAGCAAAGCCATAATTGGGGCTGAGAGAATTACCCCAAATCGCCAATGCAGCTCTGCGGCATCTTTTACATCGTCTGAGCGAAGTAATGTAATGGTTGATTTTGCGCCCAAGCGTTGACTCACGCTGGTGCTGAGTGGCGGAACGCGAATCCCATGTTCGCCAAACTTAAAAATTGTGAAAGTTTGATCTGCTTTGCTTTGATCGTAACGACTGCCGTCACTAATTTGCAGCACTCGATCGCCACTTTTCTGATCAATGAAAAGCACTGCCTTGCTGGCTAGCATCGCCCTTTTATCTTTGGCGTCCTCCATGTGAAGAAAGAAGTTTTCCATCACAACATTCTTCTCATCAAGGGCCTCAACGAAGATGGTAAACGTTCTATCGCCGCTTCGTGCATGCATGAATTCTCCGACAGGAATACCTGATGCTTCTGGGCGTTGTTTTATTTCGGCGGTGATTTCTTGTCGTGAAGTTTCTAGTAAGGGCAGCGCATACAGCACTAAAGTTGCCAGTAGTAAAGTCAGCGGTGTCAGCAATAAAAATATAGCCTTAAAAAACTGTCCGGGCCCAATCCCTGAGGCATGCATTGATGCTATTTCATTGTCACGGTACAGCCGGCCAAACGCCAGCATCATACCAATCAATAACGCTATAGGTGCGAGCTGAATAGCCCCTTTAACGGATCCTATGAAAACCAAGATGCCTAAGGCATCCGCTGGAAGCTGGCCCTCACTTACATTACCGAGCAGGCGTGCAACGGTGTTGCCGACGATGATCAACATCAGCACTAGTAACGTCGCGACAAACGCTTGTAGGATTTCTTTAATTAAGTAGCGGTTTAGTATCATGCCCGTCCGCCGACATCATTGATTTGCGTTACTGATAAATACTTTTGCCATTAATTTGGCTGCCTTTATATCGCTTGTGAGTCCAGAGATATTGCTCTGTCTGCGTTTCAATTTGTTGTTCAATTATTTTATTAATTTGCAGTGTATCATCATTAATATCGTCACTTGGAAAGTTTTCAAGCGGCTGCATAATATGCAATGTGTAGCCCATTGCTGAACTGGATGCTTCATCACGTGTGCAAAAAATAGGGATTACCAAAGCATTAGACAGCTTTGCAAGCCGTGAGGTGGCTGGATTGGTGGGTGCATCGACGCCAAAAAAGGGAATCATCAAATGATTTTTGCCCTGAAACTGCTGGTCCGGCGCATACCAAACAGCAGTGCCCTGTTTAAGCATTCTTAACATGCCGCGTATATTGTCTTTGGCAATAGTTTTGCCAAATCGCGCCTCACGACGCTGTATGCTGAGATAATTTAGTAGTTTGTTTTGGTGAGGGCGAAATACAAAGCAGGACTGTAGGTGATCAGCAAGAATACTGCCGCTAACCTCTAGGCTAGTAAAGTGGGAGCTTAAGAATATGATTGGCCTTTCACTAGCCAGCGCTGAGTCCAGATGCACACTTCCATTGATATGACTTAGACTAAGCAGCTTCTTGGTGTCACCCCACCAACTAAATGACGCGTCAAACAAGCCTTTTGCTAACGATTCGAAGTGCGCTTTGGCAATGACCTCGATTTCATCTGTAGATTTCTCAGGAAATGCGATACGAAGGTTACTGAGGCAGACGGCACGGCGCTTTGGAATGGCGTGAAACAGAACCTTGCCAATAGCACTCCCCGTATTCATCTGCCAGCGCCATGGGAGTTGACTCATTAGCCAGAGAAAACCAACGCCAACCCAGCTTAGCCAATATTTGGGATGTAAAAATTGTGTCATGTCCAACACTGCAATAATAAGGATACGACAGCATACACTTTGTGATTCCTGAACTCTACTTGCTCAGAAAGACGGTCTACAGGTTCTGGCTTTTAAGTCGTGAGTAGTCTGCCATGATCCTTTTCACATAGTGCCGAGTCTCCTTGTACGGAGGAATGCCTCCATATTTGATCACTTTACCTGGGCCAGCGTTGTAGGCAGCCAAAGCAAATTTCTTGTTACCTTTAAAGCGCTTTAGCATCTTAGAAAGGTACTTCACGCCGCCTTTAATGTTTTGCTCGGGATTCCACGGGTCTTTGACTTTTAGGTAAGCAGCGGTTGCTGGCATTAGCTGCATTAAGCCAATCGCGCCTACTCTGGACAGGGCTTTCTCGTTAAAGCAGGATTCTTGTTTTACTACAGAATGAATTAGTGCTTCTTCGACACCGTACTGTCTAGCATAGGTTCTTATCGTGTGCTGATAGGCGCGCTGTTTACTCTGTATAAAGGCTTTATCTGAACAGCGATACGCACTGAATTTTCTAGACCCAATTTTCTTAGTTGATAAGCCTAATACAGCTTGGTAAGCATTATTGTTTGGCTTGCCTGGGCGATTTAACGAGGCGCTGTACGTACTTGGTGTAGGCTTTTTTACAACGGGCTTTCTAGATGTCTTATAAACCTTCACCAACTTGAACTGTTTGTCGTAGATTCGTTTATCAGTAAGAATGCGTTCACCATTGACACCATGGTAAGCATAAACATCAGCAACAGCTGTTGAAATGCTAAATGGGGTACAGGCAAGTGCTGCGCATAATGACGCTAAAAGTGAAGGGGTAAATTTCATGGATTCGACACGTCGGTATTCAGCGGCTTGGCAATTGAGCAGGGGTGCCAGACTGTTGAAACTAACTTCCTTTATAGTTTTTATTATTCCTTAGTATTATCCCAAGGTCGTCTACTGAGATTAGTTTATGCTCAAGAGTAATTTATAACCAGTACCACTGGACGGGTGGTTTAGTCATTGAAAAAGAACCGCTGGCATGGGTTATTCTGTAGGTAAGGCGGTTGAAGCGCTAAAATGGTAGCTGTTTGTAGTCACTCATAAGGATTTGATGGCTGCATTCTTAGGAGCTATCTTCGGATAGCTCCTTTTATATAATCTTAGGCTTTTTTGCCAATCATCTTAGTGCAGCATGCCCGGCATGGCCAATGTAAATGGCGCTATGATGGCGTCAAACTTATACTCATCGTCGGCTACCATCTGGTAACTGCCTTGCATGGAGCCAACGGGCGTTTCGATCATAGTGCCACTGGTGTAGCTGAAAGATTCCCCCTGCTTTAGGCGTGGTTGCTCGCCAATCACACCTTTTCCTTTGACTTCTTGTACGCGGCTCTCTGCGTCGGTAATTATCCAGTGCCGTGACAGTAATTTGGCAGGCTGGGAACCGTGGTTTTCAACACTAATAGTGTAGGCAAATACATAGCGTTCATTATCTATATCTGATTCTGAGGGTAAGAATTCTGTTTTAACGCTAATTCTAATGTCGTAGGGTTTTATTTCATTCATGGGTGTGAAGTATAATACATTCAATGAATAATTTTAGCTTTTCACCTATCGGTCGTATCTCGTCTTGTTATAAAGAGAAGTTCTCGATTCCGCGGCAGCCAAGTCTCGTTAGTGAGGCAACGGCAGATTTAGTGTTGCTGAAGCCTTATGCTTCCAAAGAAATCATTAGAGGGCTTGAAGGCTTCTCACATATCTGGATAATTTTTGCCTTCCATGCAGTTCCACTGGGTCAATGGAAACCAACGGTTCGACCGCCACGCTTAGGTGGCAATAAGAGACTGGGTGTATTTGCGACGCGTTCAACACACCGTCCAAATCCGATTGGATTATCAGCAGTCAGTTTGTTAGATATTTGCACCGGAGCGGGAGAAGTCAAACTTGCCCTAGGTGGCTGCGATTTATTGGATGGCACACCTGTACTGGATATAAAGCCTTACTTACCGTACGCTGATGCGATCTTAGGTGCCAAAGGCGGTTTTGCTGAAGCTGTGCCAGCTAAGAAAATACAAGTACTGTTTAGTGTGTCTGCCAGCAAAGCCTGTATAGAAGCTAGTGAGCGTCTAAGCGTTGATAGTAAATTGTTCATCGAGCAGTTACTTTCTTTAGATCCACGCCCCTCTTATCAAGCAGGTAAGCAAAGTGAGAGGATATATGCGGCCCATGTGTATGATTTTAATTTGCGCTGGCACTACCCTGAAGAGCAAAAAGTTGAAGTGATCGACTTATTACCTAGAGATGACTAATTCATGAAATTAACCTCGTATGGATGCGCGGTATTCTTCTGCTTTATCTCATTTTTCAACACGCTTGATGCGGCAGATAAAGAGATAATTAAAAAACCACCGGTTTCAGCACTGCGCTATCAAGTGACTAAAGAAGTGCCGCAGGCGGGGTTAACCGATGCATTGTTGGCGCTAATGAAAAAGAGCAAAGTGCCGACAGATAATCTCAGTGTTTATATTAGTGATGTTAATGCCGACCAGCCAATGCTGTCACACAATATAGATACAGCACGTTCACCAGCCTCAACGATTAAACTAGTAACAACTTATGCAGCCTTAAAGGCATTGGGCCCTAATTTTGCATGGTCAACTGAAGCATGGGCTCGCGGTGAGATTAGCAACGGTGTGCTAACCGGTGACTTGATCCTAAAAGGCTACGGTGATCCTTTTTTAGTCTATGAGCGTTACTGGAAATTTGTAAATGAACTTAGAGACAGAGGGTTAAAGGAAATTACGGGGGATATAATTATTGACAGTAGTCACTACAAGCTCCCAAAACATGACCGCAAAGCGTTTGATGGCCAGTCTTTTCGGGTTTATAACGCGGGTGTCACACCTTTGATGTTTAACTTTCAAGCCACGCGTCTTTGGCTTAGCCCACCTACAGAGGAAACATCTTCTGAGGTTAATCTGAAACTCTACCCGTCATCCAATAAGATCAAATTAACCAATCAATTAAAACTAGTTAAAGGTCGATGTAAACGCAGTCATGGAAGGCCAAAGCTAAGTTGGGGGCCTGAAAAACAGTTACTCGTATCTGGTCGCTTCGCACGCTCCTGTAAGCCGCGTTTTCTGATGCGTTTGATTTCAGAGCCTAAGCAATTAGCGTTTGACGCGTTTAAGCAGTTTTGGCTTGGTTCAGGTGGAGCGTTCAGTGGCAAATTAAAATCCGGTCAGGTTCAAAAAAAGGACGAACTTTTTCACATCTACACCTCACCAACCCTAGGTGAACAGATTCGCTTGATTAATAAGTGGAGCAATAATGTCATGACCCGCCAGCTGTTTCTAACGACAGGCGTCAATCGTTATGGTGCACCGGCGACGATAGAAAAAGGGCGAGATGCAATCTTGGCTGTTTTGCAACGTCAAGGGGTTGACACCAAGGGGCTGATTATCGACAACGGCTCCGGCTTATCTAGAAAATCAAGAATTTCGGCGCGACAAATGGCACAATTGCTTGACGCTGCTTATCGTGATGCATATATGCCTGAATTTATGTCCTCGCTGTCACTTCCAGGGCTAGATGGCACACTGGCGGCACGGTTTAGAAATGAGGACTTGGCAGGGCGTAGCCATCTGAAAACAGGTACACTTAATCGCGTTACAGCCATAGCAGGCTATATGCTGAATCGTCAGGGGCGGCGTTTGATCGTGGTGATTCAGCAGAATGGGGCTAGGACTTCAAAGGGTACTAAGATTCAAAATGAAATATTGCGTTGGGCATTTGAACAATAATAATCAATCAAATGTTCGACTCGAAACAGGGTGAAATACTATGTTTTTAATGAGGAAAATCCTCAAAAGTATCATTGCAGGGGTGGTCGTAACATCTCTGCTTTCCTTATTTTCAGCTTATGCAGCAGAAAAAAAACCACTGGCGAAGCTTGCTATAACTGGCGTTGAGGGTGATCTAAAAAAAGCACTAGAAAAGCATCTGCCTGTTAATCTACCAGAGTGTGAGTCGCCTAAAGCCGAGATAAGTGATTATTTTAGGGCCTTGAAAAGCAGCCTACGCAAAGGTGGGCGAGCGCTTGGTTATTACGATGCCGTGTTTACCTCTGGTGGTAAAGAAGTTGATGGCTGTTGGGAAATATCGCTTGATATTGAGCCGGGTAGACCGGTTCAGGTCGTGAGTCAATTCATTGAGGTTCTTGGGGCCGGCGCTAATGAACCACAGTTTCGAGAGGCAATGAAAAAACCACCATACCAACAAAATGATATCTTGAACCATCAGCTCTATGACGAGTTTAAAACACGTCTAACCGAAACGGCAGACACCCTAGGCTATTTGGATGCGGTTTACGAGCAAAAAGCCGTTAGCGTTGATCCCCTTGCCTATGAAGCTAAAGTTAATCTAGTGCTAAATACTGGCCCTCGTTACACTTTTGGTGACGTCACAATAGAGCAGGATGTGTTGAGTGATGAGCTGGTTAAACGGTTCATCAAGATTAATCCGGGCACTGCGTTCAGTACTGACAAAGTCATCAAGCAACAACAGGCGTTCCAGCGGAGTGGCTATTATTCGGTGGTTGATGTTGATGTTGATATCAAAAATGCTAAAGATCAGCAGATCCCGGTAAGCATTAAACTGGTACGCGCCAAGCGCAATAAATATAAGTATACGGCAGGCTACGGCACAGATTCTGGGCCACGGGTGAAGGCAGAGCTGACACGCCGCTGGACAGGGCCAAAAGGACGAAAACTTCAGGGGTCCATTCAATTGGCGCAAAACTTATCGACAGTTAGTGCAGAGCTCATAGAGCCGCGAGAAAACCCCGATGTTGATGCTTTAAAGTACCTTGTAGATTGGACTTATGACACCACTAACGACGTGGAGAGTCAGTCGTTTCGATTTGGTGCCGAGTATAAAAGAAAAGTTGATTCAGATTGGGAGCAGGCCGTTTTTATCAATACCTTGCTAGATCGCACTAAGTCGGTCGGGGGGATTTCCGATGACTCTGTGCTGACATTAGCCGGCGGACGTTTAGCGAAAACCAGCATCAAAAATGAAGACGCAGGTGCTGGTACAACAGGTTGGCGCGTCAGTATGAAAGCTCAAGGTGCGGTCGATAATTTGTTGAGTGATCAAAGCATCGCGCAGATCAGCGGCTCGGGAAAGTTTATTTTTCCAGTTGGCAAAGGGCGGGTAATTAGTCGGGTCGATGTTGGCGCGACTAACGCAGGCGAGTTAGAAGATTTACCGAAAAGTCTGCGTTTCTTTGCGGGTGGCGGTAATAGTGTTCGCGGTTACGATTTTGAAGCCATTGGTGAAATGAACAGCTCTGGTTCGGTTATCGGTGGCAAACACCTTTTGGCGGGTAGCGTTGAGTATGAATACCCTATTCAGGAAAGCTGGGGCGTTGCCGTATTTGTAGATGCAGGAGACGCTTTTAATAGTTGGGGTGACATGGATCTAAATTATGGCGTGGGTGTCGGTGCGCGCTATCGTTCACCCATCGGCCCTGTTAGAGTCGATGTAGGCTTCCCTGACGGCAAGTTTGGTGATGCCACTTTTCACCTCAGTGTCGGGCCTGATCTGTGAAAACATCTGTTAGTGATTATCTGTTTTCACCGTTAGTTTGGATTCAGATAATTATTCTGTTTTTGTTGCTAACGTTACTTGCGCTAATTATTACACCGCTGGGACCGTTGTTGGGGGCATGGGCTGGAAACAGCTTTGTTAAGGGCTTAACGATTGAAGGGGTGAGTGGCAGTTTGCTGACAAGCCTGAAAGTTGAAAGGTTGGAATGGGCGGATGGTGATGTCACAACGCTAAAAGGTCTTGAGTTGGAGCCTGGACGTCCTGATTTTAGTAAAAACCTCGCGACTATAGACAGTCTGACGATTGAGTCCATCAATATTGATCTTGATGAACAGGCACCGCCAAGAAAGCGCGGCGAGTTGGTCAATATTGGTGACCTTGGTACAGCACCCATCAATGTACTTATCGCCTCCGGAAAGCTTGAAACGTTTAGCGTCACTGAGGGGGCAGAAACTTTATTTCAACTGAATAATCTTGGCCTAGACGGCATCCGTATAGATGATAACCAGCTTCTTCTAAAAGATATTCAAGCATTGGCGTTAGTCCCCGATCAACCACCTATTGAAGTCAGCATTACCAGCATGACGATGGACATGTTGCAGCCGCACGAGTTGACGCTGGATATGGATTCTCGTTGGCAACATCCAGAAATTGGGGTGGTTTCTATCAATGCTAAAGCCTCCGGTTTGTTGCAAAAATATGAGCTATCCGCAACCGGTGATATTGTCCATCCTGAGCTCGGTAGCCAAGCGCTGGCCTTAAAGGGTAAAGGCGATTTTGATTACATTAATTTTGAAAGCATGGCTTTGAAGGGCGATGATGGGCAAATGCAAGCAAGCGGTGAAATTGCTTGGGTGCCTGCTATTGGGGCTGATCTAAACATTAAAGCCGATCAATTAAAAACCGCTCAATTTACACCGGAGTGGCCTGCTGAAATTAATGGCCAATTCAAACTTAAAGCTCAGCTTGACCAAGATCAGCCGCGCGGTGAGCTTGATATAGCATCGTTGACGGGACGCTTAAGAGGTTTTCCAATATCCGGCAGCGGCAAAGTGTCGATGCTTGATCAAGAGTTGGTTTTTGATAAGCTCCAACTTCGCTCTGCTGATAACACCGTTAATATTGATGGTCGCGGCAGTGAGCCATTCGATTTGAAGTGGGATATCAACGGACGCGATATCTCAACCCTTGCGCCGGGTTTGACCGGGCGAATTCAGGCTAAAGGTACGCTCAGCGGCAGCCTTGCAAGACCGATATTAAATGGTTCGATGAACGCAACGCGCCTGTCTTTTGAGGGTAATAAAGCAGATAGCGTGGATCTTGAAATCAAAACTAGAGAAGGCCAGTTTCAACTCTCTGGAAAAGCTAGAGGGGTGTTCGTTGGTGGTGAGCGTTTAAGCGGGATTACGGTACGTGGCAGTGGCGATCTTAAAAAACATAGCATCGCCCTGTCAGCTGATCATTCAAAAGCAAAGATTGCCGCTTCTTTAGTCGGCGAATGGGATGCAGGTACTTGGCGCAGTAAGATTGATGAGGTGTCAATTGATAACTCGAAATTTGGCCGATGGGCCTTAGAAAAACCAAGCAATATAACGGTCTCTGCCAGCAGTATTACGGCCGACGAGTTGTGTATGGTGTCGACGACAGGCTCCGCTTGCACCAAGATAAATTACTCGCCGCAGACGGGTCTTGAAACCGAGGGAAAACTAGAGAATGCACCTCTGCATCTACTCAATCCCTTTTTGCCAACCGGTTTGGCTGTGGATGGTAGGGCTGCCGGTGATTATAAAATCAGTTTAAACCCTGATCTAAAGGGAAGTGCCGATTTAAGCTTTGCGCCTGGGGACGTTAAGCTCATGCAAGGTGGAAAGATTGAGCGTTTTGCTTATCGAAAAGGCTCAGTCAAGGCAGAGTTTGATGGTAATGATATTAAGTCTGAAATCAATTTTGACTTATCGGCTGAAGGCTCAATTGCTGCAACGGCAGACGTTAAGCTATCACCTGCCGATGATAAGCATATCATCAATGCAAAAGGTCAATTTCAGAAGGTTCCCTTAGGCTTGGCGCAAACCTTTTTACCTGATGGAATGAATTTAAGTGGTCAGATAAATGGTCAGTTTAATCTTCAACAAAATGATGCGGGGCGAACTGGAAAGGTATCTCTAACCAGCAATGACATGCGTTTTGTCCGTGCAGATACCGAAGCAGGGAGTCAGCGTTATAACTTTGATAAGGTCGATGTAGATGCAACTATTAACGGTGAGAAGCTTGCCGCAGTCGCCGCGTTAAGTATTAGTGGGGGCGGTAGTTTCAGTACGCGTGCAACCGCTGATCTTGCTCAAACTGATCTCATTAAGTCGATTGAGGCTGAGGGTCAAATCAAAGATATGCCGATGGCACTGGCAAAGCCTTATCTTCCAGAAACACTAGGGCTTGATGGCCTGTTAAGTGGTGATTATAAAATTAGTCAGCAATCAGGTGTACCTGTTGGTCAGGTTGATCTGGCGGCAAGTAACGGTTTTTTTGCTTTTCAAAATGAGCAAGGAAAGCGTCAGCAATACCGCTACGAGAATGCAAAAATAAAAGGCACCATTCAAGGAGATGATGTACTGGCAGATGTCGACTTAACATTAAAAGATGGAGGGCGATTCAGAACGCGCGCTGCGGCTAATCTTGCGAGTGCTGATTTGATTAAGTCAGTTGAAGCAGAAGGTCGTGTCGAAGCGATGCCTCTAGGCTTATTGA
>Ga0209828_1000436_pt1 | contig 39904 bp, 38 predicted proteins | sample MaitaG_FD_187429 | JGI IMG/M metagenome (GOLD analysis project Ga0209828, IMG submission 187429) | Marine algal microbial communities from Maine, USA - Maine_Asex2 metaG (SPAdes) (version 2) | ecosystem: Host-associated > Algae > Red algae > Unclassified | place: Maine, USA | collected 2015-01-05
ATGCTACCCGTTGTCAACGCCTCTTACAAAATGACAACAAGTTAAACTTAACTTTAAATTTAGATGTTGTTGACGAACCAGCGTATACTGCCGAAAATGTGATTGCCGAAATTAAAGGCAGCGAAAAACCAGACGAAATAATTATTATGGGTGCACATTTAGACAGTTGGGGTTTGGGCACAGGCGCAAATGATAATGGCTGCAATGTTAGTATGACAATGGATTTGGCCCGTCAATTTAAAAAACTGAGCATCCAACCAAAAAGAACCATACGCTTTATTTTATGGAATGGAGAAGAACAAGGTATGTTCGGCTCAATGGCCTACACCAATAAACACAATATGAACGACATTAAATTAACCTTAACGGTTGACATTGGTAGCGGTAATATTGATGGCTTTTTTACTAATGGTCGCCCGAAATTGCAAACACAGATAAATGATTTTTTAACTCCTTTAGATAGTCTTGGCCCTTTTGAACATACCGATGCAGTTATTGTTGGTACAGATAATTATGACTTTTTTGCACAAGGCGTTCCTAACTTAGTTGGCAAAAACGATGTCTATAATTACTGCGCCGATTATCATTCGGAATCGGATACTTATGATAAAGTTAATCAACAAAATTTAAAACGAAACACCGCACTATTGGGTTTGCTAACTTGGTCTTTCGCTAATTTAGAGGGTAAGTGGCCTTACAAACGGCACAAGCGTAAAAAAATAGAAAAAGCAATTGAGCAATACGAATTACAGAGCGGAATGGAAGCCTTAAATTTGTGGCAAGGCTGGCAAAAAGGTAGTAGAGGAAGAAAGTGATTTTACATCTTTTAGTTTTAAATTTACAGGTTTTTTTAATGTTTAATATTTTAAATTCTGTTTTTTTCTATCCTAATGCAAAACTTAAACTGGCTTAAAAATCTCCGCAATCATACATCTGGCGCTTCCACCACCGTATTTTTCAATAGTGCTAATATTGCTATTTACAATTTTGTTGTGCATTAAAATTTGGGTCAGCTGTTCATCTGTAAAAGCATTTAGTGCAGTCTGCGACATTACCTCAATCTTTTCACCAGTAGTGCTTTGTAATTGAATAACATTGCCCGCCATTTGCTCCATTTGATCATAACTTATATCAATAACTATTTTCCCGGTATCAGCAAAATTATCTAACAGCTGCTTTTTTTCTTTTTCTTTTTGTATAGAAGCCAGGCAAATAATTACAAATTCATCGGCCAGCGACATCATTACGTTGGTATGATAAATTGCTTTTCCATTTCGGTCAACAGAATTAAAAATTACTGGTTTATAACCTAATTTGTAGGCAACTGTTTCTACTACCTCCTTATCCGTACGTGGCGAAATACAAGCGTACATTAACTTTTCATCACGATCTAATATTAAGCTGCCCGTACCTTCCAGAAACTGATTTGCAATTTCAAAATAACTAAAATCTTCAACAGTTTTGAAATGAAATTTTAATTTTAAATCTTCAACAATATCTATTCTTCTTTCGGTTCTTCTATTTTCAGCAAACATTGGGTATAAGCAAATAGTACCATTACTATGCGTAGTAAACCAGTTATTTGGAAAAACGGCATCACTTTTTTCGGGTTCATCAGTATCTTCATACACCAACACATTTACGCCAGCCGCTTTTATTTTGCCGACCAAATCATCAAATTCTTTTAAAGCTTGTTGCTTAATAGTTAACAATTCATTACTATTTGCTTTTTGCTGAAAAGCATTAGAAATTGCTGTTTCTTTATTGTAAGAAAAATGTTTTGGGCGTATCATAACAACCGTATCTGTTCTCATTTTTTTTAATGTAATATTTTATAAAATTATTTTATTTGAAAAAAAACACAATTTCACCAACCTTTTGTAAATTACTATCAGTCTATAAAAGCAAATATGGGATATTTACCCGAACAAAATTGAATTTTAGAAAAATAAAAGATTAAAGAAGATGAAAAGAATATTATTAGCGAGTGTTTTAATTACGATAGTTTGTTTTTTACAAAGTTGCCTAAAAGATGAATGTACTGGTACTCAATTTTTTATAAAACAAGAAGCGGTTTGGATTGCCGAAAGTGATTTTAGAATTGATCTTAAAGTAGAAGCCCCAAGAGCTTTAAATAATCCTGGTAAAATATATTCTTATGGCAATTATATATTTATAAATGAACGTAATGAAGGTATTCATATAATTGATAATAGTGATAATAGCAATCCTAAAAAAGTAAGTTTTTTACCAATTGATGGCAATATTGATATGGCTGTAAAAGAAAATATTTTGTACGCAGATAACATCAGCGACTTACTTTCTATAAACATTAGTAACCCAGAATCACCAGAACTAATTAGCCGTACGGAAAGTATATTTGATAAGCCAACTGACGGTAATGGTAATGTTTTGGCCTATTATGTTGTAGTGGCTGATACTTTAGAACTGAACTGTACCGATCCAAGAGTAGGCACACAAATTATTACAGATGAAGAAGGTAATATTTGGCAACCAGTTGATGATTTTATATCAGCAGAAGACGGAGGCCCAGAATACAGTCCAACAGGTCCACAAGGCGGAAATACAGCACAACCAAGCGGTGTAGCTGGTTCAATGGCAAGTTTTGCTATTTTCGATTGTTATTTATATGTAATAGATCAAAATAAGGTAGATATTTTAGATTTGAGAATTGAAGAAGAAGGCCCGCTGTTTCTAAATACTTTTTATGTTTCAGGTGGTATTGAAACGCTTTTTCCGTATAAAGATAAATTGTTTATTGGTTCGGCAAGTGGCATGTTTATTTATGATAATGCAGACCCGGTTAATCCTCAATTTTTAAGTAACTTTACCCATGCTCGTGCTTGCGACCCGGTAGTTGTAAAAGATAACTATGCCTTTGTTACCTTACGAGATGGTACTTGGTGCGAAGGTTTTGATAACCAGTTAGATGTGGTTGATATTACCGATTTGTTAAACCCAAGGTTGGTAAAAACATATCCAATGGATAATCCACATGGTTTAGCAGTACAAAATAATGAATTATATTTATGTGATGGCGCAAGTGGTTTAAAAGTGTTTAATATTACCGATGTTAATACAATTGATCAAAACCAGTTAACACACATTAAAAATATTGATACTTATGATGCCATTGCCTTACCTGGTAAAGATGTATTATTGGTTATTGGTGCCGATGGTTTTTATCAATATGATATTACCGATCCAGAAAATTTGAAAGAATTAAGCTTAATAGCGGTTGAGCAATAATAACAACTAATCATCACATAAAAAATCTTAAAAAATAATGAAAAGAGTAAAATACATATTGCAAAGCTTAATATTTTGTTTGTTTAGTTTTTATGCTTGTGCCCAAAATGCTGCATCAACCGAAACGCATACTATTACTTTAAAAGATGGTAGTGTATTTGAAGGTGTAATTAAAGAATACATTGAAGGGGAAAAGCTTATTTTACAGCTGAGTACCAATATAAGTAAAACTATAAAGGATAAGCATATACAAAAAATTGTAACATCTAATAATGTAGTACCAACAACAAACAAAAGCGAAACAAAAAACATTAGTAACAACGGATTTAATTACAATAAAAAACTATATTTTGAAGCAAATTATGCAATGTTAATGGCTAAAAGTGCATACGCAACTAATGCAGGTTTAGAAGATAAAGTAAACGAAATTGACAGAGGAATGGGCATGCAGTTGATAGGTGGATATCAATTAAACCGCTGGATTGGTGCAGGTTTAGGTATTGGAGCCGATTATTATTATTTAAATAGTGGAGAAACTATATTACCAGTTTTTGCAGACGTTAGAGGCCATTTAACAAAAAACATAGTAAGTTTAATATATAAAGCACAGGCAGGCTATGGTTTCGCTTTAAAAGATGATGAACAAAATATGGTAAGAGCTGCCGGTGGTATAATGTTGTACCCAGCATTGGGGTTACACTTTAGTACTAAAAATAATGTTAATTTTACATTAGATTTTGGCTATAAGTTTCAAAAAGCAAAATACGAGTACAACGTTACCGAGGTGCCAACCTGGTGGAACATGGCCAATGTTAGGGTAGAAAACGATTTAGAATATAACCGTTTTGCAGTAAGAGCAGGTGTAATTTTTTAAATTAATATATTATATTTTTTTTGATAAAATCGCCAACATATACAGACGAGGAACTGATAAGTGGTTGTTTGAAAAACGATCGAAAGTATCAAGAGTTGTTATACAAAAAGTACTTTAGTAAAATGATGCAGATGTGCTATAAATATACCTCCGATCGCGAAATTGCTATGGAAATAGTAAATGATGGCATGCTAAGGATTTTTAAAAAAGTAGGTAAATATTCTTTTAAAGGATCGTTTGAAGGTTGGATGCGTAAATTGGTTTTTCATAGCCTAAGCGACTATTTTAAAAAACACAACAAATATGTTCATTTTATGGTGTTTGAAGAAAAAGAAAAAGCCATTGATGCCGAACCACTAAGTAATTTATATTGGGAAGATTTGCTGGCTTTAATTGATCAATTGCCCAATAATACTAAAAAAGTATTTCAATTATATGCCATTGAAGGTTTTGCGCATAGAGAAATAGCCCAAACCCTTTCTATTAGCGAAGGTACATCTAAATGGCACTTATCAAATGCCCGAAAACTGTTGCAAGATTTGATTTATAATAACAACAAAACGATGCAATACGCACAATGAAAGAGATGAAAAAATATGATATAGATGAGCAGTTTTTGAACAAAGGTTGGGCAAAAATGAGGCAACGTTTAGATAGTGAATTACCTTTACAAGCTACTTGGTACGTAAACAAAATATGGTACATTGCTGTTTTAGCGGCTACCTTACTTATGTTTATAGGTTATCAATGCTATAAATTTAAAAAAGTAAAATCATCAGCTAAAAATATAACACCATTTAAACAAAATATTGAGCAAGCAAATAATGCTGCAGATAATGGAGAAAATAATACTATTGCTTTAGATAGAACAAACAATACACAATTAAATATTGATGCTAATGTAAACGATGACAATACAGCCTTAACTTTAAAGAGTGAAGGCGCTAACAATAAAATTTTAAAAACTAATGAAACTAATGAGCCAAACAAATCGCCATTAAAATCTTTTAAAACAGCAATAGTAAAAGAAGTAAATGAGCAACAAAAGAAACATCCTAATAAAAATGAAAATACTGATACAAATCAAAATTTAGGCGCTTACAAACAAGAAAACAGTAGCCCTCAGCAAAAAATAATTACAACAAACAATAGTTTAAATAAAAAAGCAGTAATACCTTATACTAACGAGCAGGTTCAAAATAATGAAAATTTAAGTATAACAAATAATGAGTTGAGTAATAATAAAACTGCATTATTATCTCCAGTTATTGAAAATGAAAAATTGACTTTAAGCGTAAACACTAGTATCGACTTTTTACCCTCAATTTCTTCGCAGTTAAGCAATAATGAAACTACTTATCAATTGGCTATGTTGGCTAATGATGCACCAAATAGCAAAATATGGCGATACAAAAAGCCACTTATGTTTGGCTTAATATTGGGTATAAATACTAATATAAAAGATGCCTCAGGTATGCGCGCTGGCTTATTTGCAAGCTACCAATTAACTAATAAACTTATGCTGGGTGCAAGTATTGCATACGCCTACACGGCTATAAATACAAATTATAATGTACGATATAATGTGCCTGTGTCAGATTCGGGAGATTTTACTTCAACTCCACCGCAAGAAGCAGAAATGCAACGTGCAATTGTAGATGAAGTAGATTATAATACCAACCAAAAAGGAGTAAATGCAAAACTGATGTTGAGCTATTTACCAGTTAAACGCTTTGGAATTGCTGCTGGTTTGTTTGCTACTCGCTATATATCAAATAACGCTAATTTTGATTTTTTAAAATTAAATGAGGCTTATAATCATAGAGCTTTAAGCAGTAACTATGCATATAATAGATACAAAACGGGCCCAGCTTTTGAATTGCAATATTGGGTAAAACCAAAATTAAATGTAGCCGCTACTTTTGAAATAAATTTAATTCCAGAGGTAAAACAAGAGTTTTGGGCAACTGCTAAACAAGATTATTTACGCAATAGTTTTGGTATAGCTTTGCAGTATCAGTTTAATTAAAAATTATTTTCTTTTTTTTAGAATTGCATTTCTGCTTTGCGTTCTTTGTAATGCTTGTTCTTCGCGCCAGGCTTCAATTTTAGCAAAATTACCACTTAGTAGTACTTCTGGTACTTCCCAACCATTGTACTCGGCAGGGCGGCTGTAAACAGGTGGTGCAATTGTTTCATCTTGAAAAGAATCAAACAAAGCAGAAGTTTCATTATTTAAAACACCTGGTACCAGGCGGCCAAGCGAATCAACTAAAACAGCAGCAGCTAACTCTCCGCCAGAAATTACATATTCACCAATCGAAATTTCTTTGGTTATAAAATGTGCTCTAATGCGCTCATCTACCCCTTTATAATGCCCGCATAAAATTAATAAATTACTTTTTATTGAAAGTTGATTAGCCATACTTTGATTAAGCAGTTCTCCATCGGGCGACATGTAAATTATTTCGTCGTAATTTTTTTTCGATTTTAAATCGTTAATACAATTGGCAATTGGTTCTACCATCATTACCATACCTGCGCCGCCGCCATATTGATAATCATCAACTTGTTTGTGTTTACCTTTGCCATAATCTCTTAAATTTATAAGATTAACGGCCAACAAATTTTTATCCTTAGCACGTTGCATAATGCTGTGGTTTAGTGGACTTTCTAACAACTCAGGTAAAACAGTAATAATATCTATATTTAAAACAGGCATTTTATTCTTCTTCGCTTGAATTATTATTTAAACCAAGTAAACCATCTGGTATTTTTAGGTAAACCATTTTTTTGTTACGATCTATTTTTACGATCAACTCTTCATTTAGTGGAAACAATACCTCTTCTTTATCAATTATAACGGCTGCTAAAGTATTATTAGGTATAAAATAAACATCTTCAATTTTGGCAATGAAGTTATCTTCCTCATCAAACAACTGAAAACCGCTTAAGTTTAATTCGTCTTCTACTCGTTTCATCTTTTCAAAACATTTATGAGTAGTTTCATTTTCATCTATAAAAATAGTTGCACCTTTTAAATTGTAGGCACTTTCTTTATCCTCTATATCTTCAAATTTAATAATTAACTCGTTGCTATTAACAGCATCTAATTTTTCTATAAAAAAGGGTAGGGTGTGGCCTTTGTTTTCAATAAATAAAAATGGGGGAATATTGTTATTGTTAAATGTATACTCTTTTAAAACACACTTTACTTCACCAACCAGTTTATGCGCTTTTAAAATGTAGCCTATTTTGCTAAGTTGTTTCATACCTTAAATTTAAAATAAGGAATGATAAAAAAATAAATTTACCATCTGACTTTGCCATTTTCCGATATACTTCGTTGAAAAGCCTCGTCCCGATAGCTATCGGGACGAGCACTACTAAGCCAACGTTTTTCGCCTTGTTTATCAAAAAATGGCTTTATCATATTGGGTAAATCTATTTTCTCATCATTCCTAAAAAGCCTGCACTAAATTAATAATACAGGCTTTTAAATATTTTATTTAGTCAAAAAAGATTAGCTCGGTTCTTTACCACCATCTAATACATCTTGATAAGCTTTTAAATCATCCCACTTACCATCAGCAGCCATTTGAGATTGCTTAGGCCAAGTGCCTGGGTCGTGTGCTGCAAAGTTACCTTCGGCAGCTTCTAATACTGCTTTTACTTCCTCTGGTTTTTTTGCAGCTAAATCAGCAAAAGTATTAATACCTGATGCAATTAAAACCTCAGCAATTTTTGGTCCAATACCTTCAATCTTTTTTAAATCTTCTACAACAACTTCGGCAGTTGGTGCTTCTGCAACAGGCTCAGGGGCAGCTTCAACAACTGGCTCTAGCTCTGGCTTTTCTTCTGCTACTGGCTCTGGTGCTGGTGCAGCTTCAACAACTGGTTCTGGTTCTGGGGCAGCCTCAACAGCTGGCTCAGGCGCAGCTTCGGTAGGTTTATCCAAACCTAATAAAGCTTCGTTTTCTTTTTGTGAAGTGCTTATAGCATCAGCAATTGCATCGCCAGTTGGTTCACCAGTAACGCCACCTTTTGCTTCAGCTTCTACAGCTTCTGGTTGTTGTGCAGCATATTTATCAGCCCTAATCTTGCTTTCATGAGCTATACGATCTTGGTTGGCTTTATCTTTTTCTGCAGCAATGCTGTTTTTATGATCTTCAATTTTTTGTTGTTTGGCTTCTAACCATTCAGTAAACAATTCATCAGCTTTTTCCTGGCTGTGCGCACCTTTTTTAACACCACGTTGTAAATGTTTTTTGTACATCACACCTGTATAGCCTAAAATGGCTCTGGCAGTATCTGTTGGTTGCGCACCTTTATCTAACCAATGCAAAGCACGTTCTTGATTTACTATAATGGTTGCTGGCACTGTTAAAGGGTTGTAAGTACCCAAGCGCTCAATGTATTTACCGTCTCTGGGCGAACGGCTATCCGCTACAACTACGTAGTAAAAAGGTCTTTTACTTCTACCGCCGCGCGAAAGTCTAATTTTTACTGGCATATATATATTTATCTTAATGAATTAATCATCTATTTATCACAAATAACCGGGCTAACCAGTTTGTGTGGTTTTTGTTTTGGGGCTGCAAAGGTAATTCTTTTGTATAATTTTTTTAGCATTTATTCAGTTTCTTTTCTTCTAAAAAGTTTACCGAAAACACCACCTAAACCAGCCAGGGCTATCAATATAATCTTCCAAGATTTGGCTAATAATAAACCTGCTTTTGCTAAAATACCTGTTTTTAATAAAACTTTACCAGCAATCAAACCTCCAATTCCGTAAGCTGCTACTTTATCTAAGTTTGGGTTGAAATCCGCATAACGATAGCCTTCATTAAAATTTATAGATTCTAATATGGGTGCAATGCCAGTACTTACATCAGTTAATGCACTCATATTACTAATGGCGGTAAGTTGTACAAAACCTTTTCTTCCCAATATTCTAACATCATAATTTAAAGTATTTTCTGTAGCATCATCAAATTTTAGTTCTTTGGCCCAATGTAATTTTTTGTTTGTTGCATCGTAATAAGGTGGGGCAGCCCAACCGATTAGCTCGCTGCCAGAATAGCCTAACTCACGCATTTTAATACTACTTTCTTTAGTAGATTTTTGAATTTCTTTCAACAAATCATCATAATTAATGTTTTTTGCTTCATCATCTTTTACATAGCCATCATCAACATAAGTCATTTCAATGGCATAGGTAATATCTTTATTTACGGCAAAATTTGCAGGCACTAACATACCAAGTGGTTTTTCCTCATCGCTATAAGGTACATTGCCCCAAAGATCAAATAAAATGGTTTTGGTATCGGCTACGTTTACATACTTATAACCTTCTGGCACGTTAACGGTAGCAAAATCACCAGGTAGGCTTACTTCATCGGTTTGGTATTCAATAGTAGTTTCAATACTATCTATATAATTTTGATAGATAGCTATAAGTTCTGTTTCTGTAAAATCTTCTTTTGCTAAGGTATCGGTTTCATTAGCTAATAAGTTAATGGTAAATAGGGCGCATAGTGCAAATGTTAAAAACTTAAATTTAATTGTCATAATAGTTTTGTTTGTATGGTTATGGCACAAAACTAACAACTCGTATTAATAATTTATTATTAAAAATGATGAAACAAAAAACTAAGGGTTTTCAGTTATACGAGTATTTGTTTTTAACTTAACTACTAAAAAACTATATTTGATAGCACAGATAATAGATTTATAATGCAATTATTAAATAAATACGCTTCAATAAAAGCATACTTTGGTGAAAGTGGTAAGTTGATTACTTATCCTGGAAAGCGTCAAAAGAAAAAGCAGGCTTTAATTTTACAATACTTAGCCGATCAATTTGAAAGTAATTGTACCTACAATGAAAGTGAAATCAACGAAATCTTAAATCAACATCACAGTTTTAATGATCCTGCATCTTTAAGACGATTTTTAATTGGAATGGGCTTATTGCTTAGAACTAATGATGGCCGAACTTATTGGAAAGATAGGATGGCGAATACAGATTTATAGATTGCAGAAATTTAGAATACAGACTTATAGAATTAGACTTTTAGATTACTGAGTACAGAATTATAGAATACTAAGTATAGACTTATAGAATACTAAGTATAGACTTATAGAATACAGGCTATATGGATTAAGAATGTGCTTTGTTTACTCAATTCCGTATGTGTAAAAAATATAGTCAATAGCCTTTTCTAAAACTAAATCTGTTTCATTTTCAATATCGCTTATTTCATTTTTTGCAAACACATCTGGCTTATGGCCAAGTCCATCTAAGCTTTTGCCTTCGGGTGTTAAAAATTTCATAATAGACATTTGATATTCCCAACCATTTGGCAAAAATCTATTCATACCCGTATCAGAAAAATCACCAGAAGTGTAAGTGCCAATTTGAGTGATATCGTCAATTTGTTTGGTGTACAATAAAAATACTTCGGCTGCACTAACAGTAATTTCATCGGTTAAAACTACAATCGGTTTGTCATATCTCTCTCTGTCAGATGGCTTGGTAGAATAAATTTTCTGCACGGCAAAATCATTTTCACGAGGGCCATTTTTTTCTTCAACTGTATAAGCCACTTTTTCTTCATCGGCAAATCTATTTGCAAAATCAGCTGCATAAAAATCATCGCCTCCACCATTATTTCTAATATCAATAATCAGAGCCTCAAAACCAGCAATATTTTTTATGGCTATATCTACTTCTTTCTTGCTCAATCCTATTCCACCTAAATAAATATAACCAATATTTTTGTTTATTATCTTTCCATCAAAATAAAATTCAGGTATATAATCTTTTATAGTATTTACTGCTTCAATATATTTCGATCGGACTAAATCATGGCTAAACTCATCTTCAATTTTAACACGGTTTTCAGTACCCGAAACAAAAAACTCTCTATCAAATTGATTGGCTATAAATGTATGAGAGTCATCTAAATAAGCCAACATATCTACGAAAATGTTCCACAATTCAGTATTGTTGGTGTTGCTGTTTACCAAAGGTTTTTTGGCAAGGTAAATGCTATCCCAATCTAAATTACGAACCCCAAAAAGTGCATAATGTTCTTTAAAATCTTTCGAAAATAACTCAAAGTTATTTTCTGGGCTGTTAACTTCATCATCACCCAAAATTATTTTTTCGCAAGCCATAAAACATAAGCTTAACAAAACTATGATTGTATATGCAAAAGTATTTCTCATTATTTTACAGTTTAAAAATTAAACCTACATTTAGTTGGTTGTTCAATACAATAGATTTTTTTACTTCGGGTGTAGTGTAATAACGCAAGCCATAATTTATTAAAACACTTCTTTTTGCTTTGTATTTATATTCGTAGTTTAGATCGAAATTCACTCCAAAAAATTTATTAATTGAAACAATCTTTCCTCTGGTTAAAATCTTTGGAATATTTTGATAATTGTCGGTAATAAATTTATCCCAACCAGTATAAGGTGGCCTAATCAGTTGTGCTACAATTGGTAAACTTATTTTGGTGCTAATATTTTGCTTATCGTTAAAAGTATAATTTAAAAATGCGCTTATATCAATTCCATTTGTGCCAAACATCGTAAAAGATTCTGTACCATTGTAAAAAACTAAGTGATAATAGGTGTGATATTGTCCACCAAGGTAAAGTTGAAATTTTTCATTTTTAAGAGACACATTTTTTAAGTAAGCAATTTCAATATTGGCTATGGTTTGAATGGCTTTAAAATGGTCGGCCGCTTTTGGTTTGGTAATTGCAAAAGGTAAATCTAAAGCTCCCGAAAAAATTGCATTAGATTTTAATTTTTTTTGAAACTGAAATTGTAAAACCGCTCCATTACCTTGCTGGTTAAGTTGCGAATAATTTACATCTTTAAAGTAAGATTTTTCGTAACCCAAACTTAAAGTAAAACTTTTGTTTTTGATAGGTGGTTCTACATCTTGGGCAGCACTATTTTTATTGAAAAATAGAACACACAAGGCAATTGGTAAATATAAAGATTTTATGTTATTTTTCATTTTTGGTTTTCATTTATTATTTAACCAAACTATTTAAAAGACAGTTAAAATTTACTAAAGTTGCATATTGCTTTTTTTATATGATATTTTGTTTATTCGCCTTGTGCAAAAAAGAACCCCAATAAAAAAAACCTTTTATTAAACCAACCATTTAAAAATAAAATTTTGGGTAGGTGTTTTTATTTCTTACTTGTATTAATAGCAGTAAAGTTAAACAGGTATGAGAAATTTATTTTTATTAATAGGAATTGCAATTTTGGTACTTACACAAACTGCTTGCAATAAGTTGCTTCCAGGTGGAGTAGAAGAAAACGAAGTTTTAGACGGAACAATTGACGGCCTGAGTTTGAGCGAACAAACAAAATTTAGTGTTGGTGACGAAGCTTTTGCCAAAGTATTTACTGCCGAAACTGGCTTAGGTCCGGCTTTTGTAGAAACCTCGTGCATTAGTTGCCATGTTGGAGACGGGCGGGGACATCCATTTTCTGAATTAATCAGATTTAATCATATAAGCGCAACGGGTTATGTAGATCATTTAGAAATATTAGGTGGCCCACAGTTGCAGCACAGATCTATAATAGGCTACGAAACAGAATCAATACCCGATAAAGCAAATGGAGTAACAAGTTTGTTAGGGCCACCAGTAACAGGTTTAGGTTTTTTAGAAGCAGTTGCAGACGAAGATATTATTGCACTTGCCGACCCTAATGATGTAGATGGTGATGGCATTTCTGGTGCAGTAAGTTACATTACGCCGCCATCTTACTTTAAACCTTTTGACTTTAATAAACCCAATGCAGATGGGCAATATATTGGTAGATTTGGCAGAAAATCTAGTGCCATTAATTTACAGATACAAACTGCACAAGCTTACAGACAAGATATGGGCATTACATCAGAATTAGAACCAAAAGAACCTGAAGGTTTAGAAGTGGCAGCACACGAAGCTGATGTAAGCAATGAAGAAATAGAAGCTGTAATTTTTTATATGCAAACGCTTAAAGCACCATTGCGTAGAAATGAATTAGATGAAGCAGTAGTATCTGGCGAAACATTGTTTGAACAAATACAATGCACAGCCTGCCATGTTTCAGAGTTAAAAACAAGTAATTTTCCTATTGCGGGTTTAAGTAACAAAACCTTTCAACCTTATACCGATTTATTGCTGCACGATATGGGTGATGAATTAAATGACAACTATACCGAAGGCAGCGCTACAACTGCCGAATGGAGAACTTCACCACTTTGGGGCTTAGGCCTGGCGGCAGATGCACAAGGCGGACAATTATTTTTAATGCACGATGGCAGAGCAAAAAGTTTGGACGAAGCCATTCAACTTCATGGAGGTGAAGGTAGTAAGAGCCGGGTTGCTTATAACAAACTTTCAGAAACACAAAAACAACAAGTAATTGCTTTTTTAGAAAGTTTGTAAAATTATAATAACACCAAATTTATAACAAAAAAAATATATGCAATGAGAACTATAAATATAATGGCCCTGCTTATTTGTGTTTTAACTGTAGCAGTTAAGGCGCAGGATAATGGTGATTTTGAAATAGAATTAAATAACCAAAACATTACCAGTAAAGATCAAAGATTTTACCGCCCAACAGCTTTTAAAAGTATTAAAAATGATGCTGCTTTTTCTATTGGAGGTTATGCAGATGGCAATAGCCAATATTTTGTTACAGATGGTGAAAGTGAAGGTTTACATTTTAAGTTAAATGGCATTAACTTATTTAGTGAAACAAGTTTTTATAATAATAGAATTCAATTTTTTACTAATGTTGCATTTACACCTGGCAATATAGGTTTGCAAATTAAAGAGGCTGCTTTAAATATAAATTTTCATAAAGCATTAAATTTAAGAGGCGGTGTAATTATTGCACCTCTTGGATATTATAATCAAAATAGCGATGCGGTTCTGTACAACTTTATTGATGCACCAATTGCCAGCAAAACTATTTTACCAGGTGGTTTATCTGAAATGGGTTTTGGTTTAAATGGTACATTTCAATTGCAAAATAAAGTAACATTAACTTATGAAGCTTATTTAGTTAATGGTTTGCAAAACGAAATTGTAAATAATGATTTACCCAAAACGTATATTCCATTAGGCATACCAGAAAATATTTTTGCAGCAGATAACAACAATAAGATAGCTGCTACCGGAAGAATTGGTTTAAAATTAAACGATTTTGGAGAGCTAGGTTATAGCTATTATGGCGGCCAATACAATACAACTGAAGTAGATGAAGTAGAAATTGATGAAGCTCGAAATTTATCAATTCATGTAATAGATGCGCAAGTAAAATTTAAACAACTAAAACTTTACAGCGAAGTAGTTTTTGCTGACATTGATGTTTTTGATGGCTTAGGTCAAATTTTTGGAGAACAACAATTTGGTTATCATATTGAGGCAAGTTATCCGCTTATAAATAATATTTCATTATTTGGTAAAGAAGATAATCAACTAAACCTTGCAGCCCGCTTCGAAAATGCAGATTATAATGTTGGTATTTTTGAACAAACAGAAACCAATGTGTACGATAGTGTAACTGGCATAAAAACTGGCCTTTCATTTAGGATGGGATCAAAAGCGATATTGAAAGCAAACTATAGTTATAATTGGCAAAAAGATATACTTGGAAACCAATCACAAACTGGTGGTTACCAATTTGGTTTTGCTACTTATTTTTAAACTAGCTAGTATCATCTATTATTAAGCAATGTAAATTTTTGCGTTAATGTTTACCGCTATCCCAACCATTGGCCTTTAAATATTGCTCAGCCACCTCAAAAGGTTTATCCTCTAAAACAGTAGCAAAACTATCGTTCCAACGGTTTAAAAAACCAAATAAAGAAACTACCGCGCCTAATTCAATAATTTGACTTTCGGTAAAATGCTTTTTCAATTCTGTAAAATGATTTTGGTTAACCCCATTGGGCGAACTGCCAGCTGCAAAAGCAAAACGTAAAGCAGTTTTCTCTTTTTCGTTAAAAGCACTACTTGTTTCAAATTGCCATAAGTTGTTTAGTTGTGCCTCACTTGCACCACTATGTTTGGCTTCGCTAATTGTATGTGCTTGGCAATATTTACAGCCAGCTGCATAACTGCTAATATGGCCGGCCAAAGCTTTTAAATATAGAGGCAACTTATTTTTTTGCCTTAAAAATTTTAATGAATAGTAAGCATTTCTAATTACAAGCATTGTAGAACTAAACAAACTTACTTTTTTAGGATTACCAATAATTAAACCCGAAAAGAGCGTAAAATTAGTTAGCAAGGCAGGTACTTTGTTCATAGCACGCATACTATTGGGCACAAAACCCATATTACTTTCAATTAGCTTGTAAACACCTTTTAATTGTTTTTCCAAATCAGAATTTTCTTTACTCAAATTATATTGTTTGTATTAAATGAGGGTGAAAAAAATGAAAAAACGTGGAAATAAATTAAGTTCTGAATTTGAAAATCAATAAAAAAAATATCAATTTAACAAGCTATTTAAAAACCTTTTTAATTCAGTAACATAGGCATTATATTTAGAAGTTGCTGGGCCGTTAAAACCAGTATGAATGCGTTGTACATTTCCATTCTTATCAATAAAAATAGAAGTAGGAAATGACATAACGTGGTTTAGCATTGGTAACACTTCGGCAGCGTATTTTTTACTAGCTTTACCAGCCCAAAGAATTTCATAGTCAATACCCATTTGCTTTTTGTAGCGTTTTAAATTTTGAAAAACCTTGCTTTCATCTTTACTGCTTTCAAAGGCTAAGCCAACTATTTCTAAACCTTGTTGTTTATATTGCTTGTACAAATTTGCATACAGGCGGCTTTCATCCATACAATTTGGACACCAGGTGCCTAAAATTTGAACAATTACAACCTTATTTTGATAGCGTTCATCACTTAAACTAATGCTATCTCCATTTTCATTTTTAAAAGTAAAGTTTGCTTTATCATAGCCATCTTTTAAATAAGTTAAATCGTTGGCATCTCGCAATTTGGCTTCATCATTTTTAAATGCAACAAAATCAGCTTTGTAATGATTGCCCGAATAAAAAGTACCTTTTATGGAAGTATCTGCTAATTCACCTTCAAAATGAAATGCATGCGCTCCATCAAAAGCAGATAAATAAAATTGATTGTCTTTAATTTTGCCACTCAAAAAACGATAGTCTCCAGTTTCTGTTAAAAAAGTACCACTAATAATATTCGCTTTCTGTTTAAATTCTGCAATGGCGCTATAATCACTTTCAGTATCCTTTTTAAATGTAGTTTGCCATTTACCATTCAAATTAATGTTTGGTTTTTTATAAGGATTAGTTTGAACTGGCTTTGCAATTAATGGTAAGTTATATTCCTTACTTTTTGCATAATTATACCAATAGCCAGTAAGATGATCATTTTTATAAACACCTTTAAATTCATTATCAAATAATGGCATCTTAAAAATAACAGAGTCTTCACTATGAGTTACTTCATTTATTTTAATAATTTCTTCACCATTAATTACTTTTAATTGGTTTATTTTTTTGTTAGCATCTAAAACCAAAATCATACTAAAAGGCAAAAAAGTATCTCCTAAATCTAAGTTAGCATCAAATTTCTTTTCAAAAAGTGTATTTGCCTGCTGCATTGCACTATTATCCACCTTTGCAGGCGTTACTTTACTATTGCAAGCAAATAGAAAAATTGATAAAAATAGAATAAAAACATTTGATAAATAAAAACGCATCAGTCTGTTTGTTAAAATTTACAATTAGCCTGCACCAATCATTATAGAAAGGGTTTTCACCTGACTTTCCCATAATCTATTGATATCCTCCATTTCGTGTTCTTCGGCAAAATCGGTAATTACCAAAACGGTATCGTTGGTAATATCTACTTTTTCAATTTTAAACTCAAAATATTCTTCTTTATCCCCTTCATCCCAGCGATATCGTATCATTTCATTTTCTATAGAATCAATACGGGTAGCTTTTTCTACTGAATTATCCCAAAAAAAACTGTAAGATTTATCAGTTTGATCAACATGCTCCGCAAACCATTGGGCTAAACCAGACGGAGTTGATAGAAATTTGTATAAAATTGCTGGTGAAGATCGTATTACAAACTCTATTGTAAAAGGCTTTTTCTTCGACATTAATTATTGTTGTTTTCGCAATAAAAAATAAAATATCTAATAAACAAAATAAAATCTGTTTAATTTCTAAACAATATATGCTTGCACGCTTTTGTAAGAAAGCCTATATTTGCGAAGCTTAGGCAAAATAGAGAGTAACAGACCTACTGCAATAACAAACAAATTTCAGAAATGAGGCAACTTAAAATTACAAAGTCTATAACCAACCGTGAAAGTCAATCACTAGAAAAGTATTTACAAGAAATAGGAAAGGTTGATTTATTGATACCCGAGCAGGAAGTAGATTTAGCGCAACGAATTAAACAAGGCGATCAAGAAGCCTTGGAAGAATTAACCAAAGCAAACTTACGTTTTGTGGTATCTGTGGCCAAGCAATACCAAAACCAAGGTTTAAGTTTAAGTGATTTAATAAATGAAGGAAACTTAGGTTTAATTAAAGCCGCACAGCGTTTTGATGAAACCAGAGGATTCAAGTTTATTAGTTATGCTGTTTGGTGGATTCGCCAATCTATTTTACAGGCTTTAGCAGAGCAATCTAGAATTGTACGCTTGCCTTTAAATAAAGTAGGTTCTTTAAATAAGATAAACAAAGCTTTTTCTGCTTTAGAGCAAGAGTATGAGCGAGAACCTTCTGCGGCTGAGTTAGCGGAAGTATTAGAAATTGCCAGCGAAGAAGTAGAAACTACTTTAGGCGTTGCTGCAAGGCACGTTTCGGTAGATGCACCTTTTGTTGAAGGAGAAGACAACTCGTTGTTAGATGTTTTAGAAAACGGTAATACACCATCAACCGATTTACGTTTAGAATACCATGAAAGTTTAAGAAATGAAATTGAACGTTCGTTAAGCACTTTAACCGAGCGACAAATGGATGTAATTAAACTGTATTTTGGTATTGGTGTAGAGCATAGCATGTCGTTAGAAGATATTGGAGAAAAATTTGGCTTAACTCGCGAGCGTGTTCGTCAAATAAAAGATAAAGCTATTAACAAATTGAGAGGAACCAGTAGAAGCAAATTATTGAAAGCTTACTTAGGATAGTATAGTTTTCAATAATTATAAAATTATTTTAAAGGGTGATTTTCGGTTTCGGAAATCACCTTTTTTTAATTTGAGTGGTTTAATAGCAAAACTATTTAAAAGCTAATTACCTGCTGTAAGGCAAATTAAAAATATCTTTTCTTGCAAAAGTTCTTCCAGTTGAAGTGTTATCCATTTCAATTAGTGGAATTTCATACCAACCGCAAATTGTTTCACAACAAAAGATTTCACTTGTAGTATCCATTCGAATATCTAAGAAAGTTGTTTTATCAGCAGTTACCAATACACCCTGTATAATTTGAGAGGTATAACCAACACAGTTTACTTCAATATCGTAAGTGCCTGCAGGTACTTTATTAAAATAATAATAACCATCAAAATCAGCTTGAGCTCCTACTATTTCACCTGCTACAATAATAATAACATTTACGAATGGAAGTCCTTCGTTGGTATCGATATCTGTTACCTTGCCTTTAATGCTGCCGTTGTTTGTTGCAAACGATGAAAAACCAACTACAATAAATAAAATTAGTAAAAGGGTAGTTTTTTGTACGAAGTAAGTTCGGCTCATATTTTTTTCAATGTTAATTTACTTTGTTTTTTATAAGTTAAAGCTTAAACATATTTAATTTGACAATTGTTTTACATAAGCATTTCTCAACTTACTCCTCAATTTTTTAAAAAAACTGGTAAGCTAACATGGCCGCAACATAAGCCATTACCAACATTACTGTAAATTGAATTATAGTAATTTTCCAGCTGCCGGTTTCTTTTTTTACAATTGCCATTGTACTCATACATTGTAAGGCAAAAGCATAAAAAAGCAGTAATGATAAACAAGTAGCAAAATTATAACGTGGTTCGTTAGTTCTTGTATTTATTTCATTTTTAAGTCGGGTTTTAATTAAAGCTTCATCTTCTTCATCACCAATACTGTAAATGGTAGATAAAGCGCCAACAAAAACCTCGCGTGCTGCAAACGATGCAATAATGGCAATACCAATTTTCCAATCGTAACCCAAAGGGGCAATTACAGGCTCAATAATTTTACCCAAATAACCTGCATAAGAATATTCTAATGCAACGGCATCTTTACTTAAATATTTATTGTTAGTTAATTGTGTTTGGAAGGCATTTTCAATAAAAGTATCTGACTTTGGGCTAAAGCTTGCTAAAAGCCATAATACCATAGAGACTACAAAAATTACTTTACCAGCATCAACCACAAAAGCTTTGGTTTTGTGATACATGTTATACCAAACATTTCGCCAATTGGGCATGCGGTAAATGGGTAATTCTAAAGACCAAAATGGGGTTTGAGGCAGCTTTGATCGGCGGCTTGCCAACCACGCAACCAAAAGTGTAGCCGCTACCCCTATTAAATACAAGCTCAACAACATTAAACCTTGTGCATTAAAAAAACCACCTTGATTAGATGGAAACATAATAGCAATTAAAATAGTGTAAACAGGCAGGCGGGCACTACAAGTCATTAAAGGCGATGCAAAAATAATAGCCATTCTTTCTTTCGGATTGTCAATGGTACGTGCACTCATAATGGCAGGTATAGCACACGCCCAGCTTGACATTAACGGAATAATACTTTGGCCACTTAACCCAAATGCCGACAAAAAGCGATTACTAATAAAAGAAATGCGGGACAGATAACCAGAATGTTCTAAAACGCCCAGCAGAAAAAATAAAATTGCAATTTGTGGAATAAAAATTAAAACGCCACCTAAACCTGGTAAAATACCATTGCTCACCAAATCGGCCAGCCAGGGTATTGTAATATATTGGTTGGCTAAAGCGGTCAATTTGGCAAAACCTGCATCAATCCAATCCATAGGTATTGATGCAAAATAAAATACCGCTTGAAAAACCACCAACATGGTTAATAAAAAAATAAGTATACCAAAAATTGGATGCAGTAAAATTTTATCCCACCTTTTCGATTTTTCTAACAATACATTAGGCTTGTTAATATTGGGCGAAATACTTCTAACCATAGAAGCAACAATTTTTTGCCGTTTTAGTAAATCGTTTTTATCTAATTGTGCATTGTTGGCTAAATTGGTACTTAACTTATAAGTGTAGTTATTTATAATTTCCTCGTTATCAAAGCTATCATATAAATTTCTACAAAAAGCATTCGGAACCTCAAACCCTTCTTTTTCAATAATTTTTTTTAAATCACCAAAACCTTCTGCATTTTTTGAGTTCATTAAAACCACAGGACAGCCCAACAAATCGGCTAGTTTATTGGTGTTAATGCTTATTTTATTTCTTTCTAATTCATCTTTAAAATTAATAACTACAATGCTAGGTATTTGCAAATCTGCAACTTCTGTAAAAAACAATAAGTTATCGGTAAGTTGAGTGGCAGACAATACAAAAACAATTGGTTGTTTGTTTTCGGCATATTCTAAAATGGCATTTTTACTTATCTGCTCATCTAAAGAAACACTTTTTAACGATCTTATGCCAGGCAAATCCAACACTTCATAAGTTAAATAGTTGCCGAGCTTTTTTTCAACTGTTGCGCCGTTGTAATTAGCAGTTTTTTGGTTTAAGCCAGTTAACAAATTAAACAAACTGCTTTTGCCCGAGTTAGGTTTGCCTATTAACGAAAATTGCTTCATACTTACATTTTGAAACATTCAATTTTATCAAAATCGCTGTTTCGTAAAGTCAACAGCTTTCCATTTACCGTTAAATTAATCAGCTTTGCATATTGCGGACTGTAATTTTTAACCACCACCGTACCTAAAGTAATACCATTGGCCAACAAAAAATTTTCGAAAACTTTACCCGCTTTAAAACTGGTAATAATGGCTCTCTCTCCTTCCGTAAAATTGTTTAGTGTTACTAATTCCATTAAGAGGCACAAAAGTAATCACTTATTTATAATAATTCTAAATAAGATGAATAGAAATAGAAAAGAATGTTTTTTTTAGAAGCGAAACCTTTATACTCGCACAAACCACAGTCGCACTTTCCGCTCAAATGCTGTTCCGCTTTACTGCACAGCATAACCGCTACAATTGCGGCTATAATGGAAACTTTGCCCGCACGTGGAAAATTTAAAAACGCTTTATTTTTAACCATTTACTTTTACCAAAAAAACCAAATGCCTTAATCTATGTATGGCATTTGCGTAAAATTTTTTTACGCTGCTCCAAGAGAACCTGTTCACTTGTTTTTACTATTGAGCAATGGAACAGGTTCCATTGGATATTATGCTGATTGGTTACTATTCAGAAGACAGACCATCTCATTGTCAGATGTTAGATGTCAGACGTAATTGAGGCGAAAAAGAGCGTTATTTGATTTCACTCAGCCGATTTTATCTGACGTCTGACAGCGAAGCGGTCTTAATGTTTGTATGGCAATTGTGTGAAATTTTTCTCTGTTCCAAGTGAACCTATTCACTTGTGTTTACTATTGAACAATGGAACAGGTTCCATTGGATATTAGCTGAAATGGAACAGGTTTCATTGGATATTAGCTGATTGTTTGATTAACAATGCAGGCATTTTTTTATGCGATTGCCTTATTAATGTCTGTAATTGTAAACATTAATCCCTAAATAATTTCTTTTCTTTGTTGTTAAATAACTACAATGTACTTTTTATGAATGTTTTAATACTTGGTTCTGGTGGTAGAGAACACGCAGTCGCCCATTCCATTAGCAAAAGCAAAAAACTTACACAGTTATTTGTATCGCCGGGCAATGCAGGCACACAAGCCATTGCTCAAAATGTAAACATTGGCAATTCTAATTTTGAAAACATAAGCAACTTCATAATAAAAAACAAAATAGAACTACTGGTAATTGGCCCAGAACAACCTTTATGCGACGGCCTGAGCGATTATTTACAACAAATTGAAGCCTTGCAACAACTTTATATAATTGGGCCCAAAAAAGCTGGCGCGCAGTTAGAAGGCAGTAAAGCTCATAGCAAAAAATTTATGCAGCAACACCAAATACCAACCGCCGCTTATTTTGAGGTAAACAAAAATAATTTTGAAGCTGCCCTCAATTTTATTGACCAACAAAAGCCACCAATAGTTTTAAAAGCCGATGGTTTGGCGGCAGGCAAAGGTGTTTTAATTATTGAAGATAAAAAAGCCGCAAAAACAGCTCTTAAAGAAATGCTTAATGGCCAATTTGGCGATGCCGGAAAAACGGTTGTAATAGAAGAATTTTTAAGCGGCATTGAGTTTTCTGTATTTGTACTAACCAATGGAACACAATACAAAATTTTACCAACTGCTAAAGATTATAAACGCATTGGCGAAGGCGATACTGGTTTAAACACAGGCGGCATGGGAGCTATTTCACCAGTTCCGTTTGTTACAGAACAAGTAACGAATGAAGTAAAAAATAAAATTATTGAACCAACCTTAAAAGGCTTGCAGCAAGAAGATATTGATTACTGCGGCTTTATTTATTTTGGCTTAATACAAACCAGTAGCGGACCAAAAGTAATTGAGTACAACGTAAGGTTAGGCGACCCCGAAACGCAAGTTGTTTTACCCAGAATAAAATCTGATTTAGTTGATCTGTTTTTAGCTTGCTGTAAAAATGAATTAGATCAATTTAAGGTAGAAATTGACGAAAGGCATTGCGCTACGGTAGTCTGTGTATCAGAAGGTTACCCGCAACAATATGAAAAGGGTAAAATAATAAAGGGAATTGAGGAAGCAGCAGATGCAATAGTTTTTCAAGCTGGCACAAAAGCGCAAGGAGAAGAAATTATTACTAATGGCGGGCGGGTGTTAAGCGTAACTGGTTTCGGAAATACTTTAGTAGAAGCCTTAGCAACATCTTACCAAAATATTAATCAATTGTGTTATGATGGAATTTATTTTAGAAAAGATATTGGTTACGAATTTAAATAAACACAACATTTAATTTTTTTTAATGAATAGGATTAAAGTTAAATTGCCAGAAGCAGTACATTTTACAACCGAAATTGCGGTACGAATAACAGATGTAAACTATGGCAACCATTTAGGTAATGATAAAGTACTAAGCATTTGCCACGAAGCACGAGTGCAGTTTTTTAAACACTTTGGTTTTGAAGAATTAAACATTGATGGCCTTGGTGTAACTATGTCAGATGCTGCTATTCAGTTTTTGAAAGAAGCAAAATATGGCGACAGCTTAATTATTGATATAGCAATTGACAACATCTCTAAATGTACCTTCGATTTGTTTTACCACTTAAAAATAGCCGCTACCAACATTACTGCTTTTAAAGTTAAAACAGGTATGGTTTTTTATAATTATGAGTTAAGTAAAATTGCTACAACTCCAGCGGTTTTTAAAAATAAATTTTTACTGTAAAAGATGACAACGTAATTTAAGCTAATAATTAAAACTTGTAATAACTTTTTGAACCCATCAACTATCTAATGATGTACATTTTAATTTTTGGTTCAAATTTTCGAAATTTCAAGTCATTATTAATCTTTAAGGAATTACATCAATAAAATCTTCCAAAAAAAAAGTATGGCTGTCAAAAGGCCTTCTCTTACTTTGAGGTTGTAAATTTCAGTTGTATTATACTTTGTTTGTACAATGTTTATCTCTCCTAACAAATGGTATCAGCTTATCCAAAATTCCATGTAATAATTTTTAATTCACCTATAAACCTAATCAGCATAATGAAATTTATTGTAGATGCTCAATTGGCCTGATCTTAAGAGCGTGGTTACACAAAATTCCAGAATGACAACAACGAAAAACCATCCTTCCAATCTTGTGCATTCACAATTAACAATTCCTACTATATAATTTTTACAAAGTTTTCAACTCATCCACAATCTTACTCAACGAATCTTTAGCATCACCAAATAACATCTTATTATTATCATTAAAAAACAGCGGATTTTGTATGCCTGCATAACCTGGTTTCATACTGCGTTTAAACACTACGGTTTGCTTGGCGTGCCACACTTCTAAAATGGGCATGCCGTAAATGTTAGAAGAAGGATCATCTAAAGCAGAAGGATTGACCACATCGTTGGCGCCAATAATCAACACAATATCTGTATCGGCTAACTTACTGTTACAATCATCTAAATCTAATAATTTGTCGTAAGAAATATCCACTTCGGCAAGCAGCACGTTCATATGTCCGGGCATTCTACCCGCCACAGGATGGATGCCATAATATACTTCCACGCCTTTTTCGGTGAGCATCGCATCTAACTCTTTGGCTTGCTTTTGGGCTTGGGCAACGGCCATTCCATAACCAGGCACAATAATTACTTGACTGGAATAATTTAATAAAATTGCCACATCAATCGGCGTGGCTTCTTGAATGGTTTGGTCTTGATCGCCTCCTTTAGAAGCCACACCCACACCCACAGCCGCACTACTGGCAAAACCACCAACAATTACATTAAGCAAACTGCGGTTCATGGCCTGGCACATCAGCAAGGTTAAAATAGTGCCCGAAGCACCAACCAAAATGCCACCCAAAATCATAATTTGATTATCGTATAAATAACCAGCTACTGCTGCCGAAATTCCGGTAACCGAATTTAGCAAGGAAATAACTACTGGCATATCTGCTCCGCCAATTGGTGCAACAAAAGAAAAGCCATATAGCAAACTCAATACAGTTGCAATAGCAATACTTAAAGTATTAGGATTTAAAATAGCAAACACTAAAGCTCCAATTGTTAAACTCAATAGCAGCAAATTAATAATGCTATGCGCAGGAAGTATAACGTGTTTATCTTTTACCTTACCATCTAACTTTAAATATGCTAACACGCTCCCCGAAAAAGAAACGCCACCGATAAACATCGTACTAAAAACAATTACACTTTGTAAAGTGCTGGTAATGTTACCAAACTTTAAGGCTTCTAAAATGGCCAACAACATAGCACTCAAACCACCAAAGCCATTAAAAATAGAAACCAACTGAGGCATGGCTGTCATTTCAACTTTAATGGCACGTTGCCAACCAATAAGCGCACCAATTGCCATACCGCCCAAAATCCATAAATAATTATTGGCCGCTAAATCAATTGGGTATAATAAAGTTGTAGCAATAGCAATAGCCATACCCACCGCTGAAAATAAATTACCCCGACGGGCAGTTTTCGGATTACTCAAACCTTTTAAACCAACTATAAAACAGATGGCACTTATAATGTATAATATCTCACAAATCAGCTTCATTTCTTAGTCTCCTTTTTTTGAACATCGCCAACATTCTATTGGTTACCGCAAAGCCACCTACTACATTAATCATAGCTACAATTAAAGCCACCGAAGCCACCGCCAACGAAAAATAATCACCCTGGTCTGTCGAGCGGATAAATAAAATTGAGCCAACCAATACCACCCCACTAATCGCATTGGCGCCACTCATCAGCGGCGTATGTAACACCGAAGGCACTTTCGAAATTAACTCGAAACCCAAGTAAACGGCAAACACCAAAAGGTAAACCGATTGTATATTATCTAATAAAAACTGCCCCATAGTTGTTGTATATTTTCATATTTAAATATATTTATTCATCTTTTAAAAATCGAAATTCATCATTCGAAATTCAATTTTACTTAATTGAGCATCCTATAGAAACCTCAAATCATCCATGTTTTTTTAGAAGTGAAACAATTAACTTGCATATACTTCAGTCCCGCTTTCAGTTCAAATGCCGTTGCTTTGCTTCATATCCTACGCTTCATAATGGCATAACCACTCAAACACCCCAATCGGGGGCTATACTTAAGTTCGCTCCTTCGTTCAAACAGTCTGTAATTCATCCGTCCATCGTCCCGATTTGTAATCGGGATTTCCAAACACCCAAACACCCAAGCATTTGTAGTGCGTTCAAATCTAACCCAACATGAATTTCGCCAAAAAATTTTAGGGGATACTGGACAAAATTTGCTCCGCTACACTACACAAATTTTTCCAGCATGACGGCTTTTAAAACCCCTTCATAATTATTTCGGATGTATTTTAGATGCCTGCAATATCTCATGTTCATTTACAACTTTTCCTTTTTCTCCTTCTTTAAACAATTTCAAATAACTATGAATGTTATTAGCTACTAAAGTAGAAGCATCTTGCAAACAGCCCAAGTGTAAATTTGAGTTACCAATTATGGTAACGCCTTTATAATTTACCTCTTCTTCATTTTTTGTACAGGCACAATTACCTCCGGTAGAAGCCGCTAAATCTATAATTACCGAACCTTTTTGCATACTTTCAACCATTGCTTCGTCAACTAAAATGGGCGCAGTTTTACCTCTTAACTGAGCAGTTGTAATAACAACATCAGCATTTTTAACGGCATCGGCAATGGCTTGTTTTTGTTTGGTTTGGTAGGCTTCTGTTTGCTGAACAGCATAGCCACCTGCCTCACTAATATCCACAGCGCCTTCTACCATTACAAATTTAGCTCCTAAACTTTCCACTTCTTCTTTTACGGCCATTCGTACATCAAACACTTCCACTTTAGCACCCAATTTACGGGCAACGGCAATGGCTTGCAAGCCCGCTACGCCAGCACCCAACACCAAAACTTTTGCCGGGCGAATAGTGCCAGCTGCCGTCATCAACATTGGGAAATAACGGGGCAATTTTGCCGCTGCCAACAACACCGCCTGATAACCTGCAATAGAAGCCATAGAACTCAAAGCATCCATACTTTGCGCTAAAGTAGAACGTGGAATCATATCTACACTATAACATTTTGCGGCACAATCTTTTAAAAAAGAAGCATCATAATCAGGCATATAAGGCTTAAAAAAAGAGATGTAATGTTGATGCGCTTTTAATTGATTAAGTACTTCTACTTTAACGGGCAATAAACTAATTAATAAATCCGCTTCATTTGCTACTGTTGAAGTTGCTTTGCTAAATTGTTTTAATGAGTCTTCTATTTCAAAAACTTCATCTAATAGAACCTGATGCCCATCTTTCTCCAGTTTTTTAATACTGAGATCAGAAAATGGAACACGCTCATCTGCAGATTGTAAATAGCCTATTTTCACGAAACATAAATTTTACTAATGTAATTTAATGTTTTTTTTTGGTTAAGCTCATAAAAAACCACTAAATTTATAAAAATTGAAGTTTAGCATTTATGAGAAGACTGATTATAATTGTTATTATATCTATAATTACGCTTTGCAACATTTACGGACAAAAGAACCTTGATAACCTTTGTGAATCCAGTCAAAATATAACAGGTAACCTTAAAACAGGCTGGTACAAAGCAGCAGTAACACTTACATCAAGTGCTTCAATTGAAACAGGAAATACAGTTATCTTTAGCGCAGAAGATAGTGTGCAGTTGATGGATAATTTTTCGGTTTCTGCAAATAGTGATTTCACCGCAGCAAATTATATTTGTAATGAAATTGTAGCCGATGTAATAGCCATTACCCATAGTGGTAGTGCTGGTAGTTATAGTTTTTCAGTAACTATTCAAAGTCCTGATACAGGTTGTAACCAATATGCGAATTGGTGGGAAGTGGTTTCTTTAAATGGGCAATTATTATATCGTAGGGTACTCGGTCACAGTCATGTTACTGAGCAGCCTTTTACCCGTTCAGGAGGTTCGGTAGATATTAATGCAGATGAGGAAGTATTTATTCGTGCTTGGATGCATCCAACGGGTTATGGAGGTTCTGTTTTTAAAGGCTCAGTTGCCAATGGTTTTGAATGTATAGTTATTGGTTCTGGTTTTGCCGAACAATTAAGTACACAACCTCCATTACCAACTTCTTGTCCGTTTTAATAACTTTGCAGCTCATTCTTTTTTATGAAGGATGGCTTTTGAAAAATTAAACAAATTGCAAACAACATATAATATAAAAGGAATGACGTGCGGCGGCTGTGTAGCCCAAGTAAAGCAACTAATTGAAAGTGTATCTGGCGTAACAGAAGCTAAAGTGCAATTAGAAAATCCGCAAGCAGAAATAAATAGCATCAATGGTTTAGATCTTGTAGAGTTACAACAAGTTTTAGGTAAGTATCAAATATCATCAATTCAAAATGAAGTAATTAAACCGGTAACGGAGTTACTTCCCAAAAAATCTATTGATACCTACAAACCCTTAATATTAATTGTTGCCTTTATAACAGGCGTAACTTTATTGGCACAATATCCATTTACCGAATTTTCTGCCATGCTTTGGATGCGACATTTTATGGCTGGTTTTTTTATAGTATTTGCCTTTTTTAAACTGCTAAATTTAAGTGGTTTTGCCAACTCTTATGCCATGTACGATGTAGTTGCCAAACGCATTAAAACTTGGGGCTACATTTATCCTTTTATAGAGTTGGCCTTGGGCTTGGCATACCTAATCAATTTTAATCCCTTAATTACCAATTTGGCAACCCTTTTAATTTTGGGTATTGGTACTATTGGTGTAGTAAAAAGCAATCTTAGCAAAAAGCAAATTAAATGCGCTTGCCTGGGCGATGTGTTTAATTTACCAATGAGCACCGTAACTATTATTGAAAATGTGAGTATGTTGTTGATGGCTGCCGCTATGCTTTTTATTTAATTTTTTAATTTGAAGCGAAATCAAACAGCTCGCATAAATGGCACTCCCGCCTTCACTCCAAGTCCTCGCCTCCTTACAGTCGGCTGTGGGCTTTCCGTTCTGTCGGGGCTATTTCAAAAACTTCGCCCGGCCGTGTAAATTGCTGCAACATTTTCATCAAAAAGCAAAATAAAACAATTGTCCTTCGTAAGACATTTTTAATAAAATAATTTTTACTATTTTACCAATAATTTGAAATTAGTAATAATAGGTAACGGCATTGCGGGCATTACTGCAGCTCGTAACATTCGTAAAATAAGCGATTGTTCAATAACAGTTATTTCGTCAGAAACAGAATACTTTTATTCAAGAACAGCATTGATGTATATTTTTATGGGCCATATGCGCCTTAAAGAAACCCAACCTTACGAAAACTGGTTTTGGGCTAAAAATAACATCCAATTAAAAAAAGCTTACGTTACCAATATTGATACTACCAATCAAACCATAAGCACCCAACAAGGCGAAAACATAGTTTACGATAAACTCCTTCTTGCAACTGGCAGCCAAAGTAATTATTTCGGTTGGCCCGGGCAAAATTTAAAAGGTGTGCAAGGCCTGTATAACTATCAGGATTTAGAGTTGTTAGAGCAAAACACCCAAAACACCCAAAACACCCAACATTGTAAAAAAGCTGTAATAGTAGGCGGTGGCTTAATTGGTATTGAATTAGCAGAAATGCTCTTGAGCAGAAATATTGAAGTAACAATTTTAGTAAGAGAAAGCAGCTACTGGAGCAACGTATTACCTGCTGGTGAATCACAATTAATTAATCAACACATTTTAAAACACGGTGTTGATTTAAAACTAAACAGCAACTTACAAGAAATTATTGGTGATGAAAATGGTAAAGCAAAAGCTGTTGTAGTAAAAGAAACTGGTGAAACTATTAATTGTCAATTGGTAGGCTTAACCGCTGGCGTACATCCAAATATTGATTTAGTAAAAGAAAGCACTATAGAAGCTAACAGAGGCATTTTAATTAATCATTATTTTGAAACAAACATTGCCAATGTTTATGCTATTGGCGATTGTGCAGAATTTCGACAACCTTTACCGTTGCGCCGACCAGTTGAGCAAGTTTGGTATACTGGCAAAATGCAAGGAGAACACTTGGCACAAAATCTGTTTGGGCAGCGCAAAGCTTACAATCCTGGGCCTTGGTTTAACTCTGCCAAATTTTTTGATATTGAGTACCAAACCTATGGAATGGTAATGCCAAACTTAAAAGAAAACGAAACCAGTTTATTTTGGCAAGATGCTAATGCAGAAAGGTGCGTTCATATAATTTATGATAAAAATGATAAAACATTTATTGGCATAAACACATTTGGTATTCGCTTGCGTCACAAATTGTTTGATAAATGGTTAAGAGAAAAAGCCACCGTAGAAACCGTTTTACAAAACTTATCTGCAGCCAATTTCGATCCGGAGTTTTACAAAACGTATGAAGCCGAAATTTTAAAACAATACCAGCAGCAAACCGGCATCTTACTAAAAGCCAAAACTAAACGCAGCTTAAAACATTTTTTTAACTTAATGAAGAATTAATAAAATGCTATTATTTGATAATATAAGTAATACTGAAAGTAATCAATTAAATATTGGTCAAAAATTTTTTGCTGCAATAGGCAGTATAGGCTTACTCATAATTACTTTGAGTTGGCTAAAAGTTAAAGCAGTTATCAGTACTCCAATGTTGGTTGTATCTGTTTTGTGTTTAATTGTAGGTGTATTGGGTTATGCCTTTAGTACATATCGGCATCACCCGGAAGGTATAAAAAATAATAACGTGTTTTTTAATAGCCTTACCAACAGAGGTTTATGGGCTTGGGTATTAGGTATAATAATAACTGGCTTTTACATTTTATTATACTTTTTTGCAGGATGGCTCGGCTTTTCAGAAAGTGGTAATACAGGTTTAGTAGCTTTGTTTGATCCTTTAAGTTTTGCCTTAAAAGGCAAAGCAGCAAGTCAATGGTTTGTTTATGGTACTTTATATACAATTGCCATTGTAAGTTTTGGAGTGAAATTTATTTTAAAATACAGACATAATAAATACCAAATCTTCCGTACTGTTTCTGTAATGTTTTTTCAACTCTTTTTTGCTTTTTTAATACCCGAATTGTTAGAAGGCTTAAACAGCGATAAAGCCTACTTTGCAAAAGATATAAAAAATATGTGGCCACTCAATTATTATTTTTTTGAAGATTGGCATTTAAACGCCATGCTCGGCGGAGGTAACTTAGGTATGTTTTTTTTAGTACTTGGTATTTTTATGATATTGATCGGTTCGCCCATACTTACCTATTTTTATGGCAAACGCTGGTATTGCAGTTGGGTTTGTGGTTGTGGCGGTTTAGCCGAAACTGCTGGCGATCCTTTCCGCCACTTATCAGATAAATCGTTAACCGCCTGGCGTTTTGAACGTTGGATAATTTACAGCGTACTAATTTTTATTTTACTTACTACAGCTTTAGTGTTGTATACTTATTTTACAGGCAATAGTAATATATTATTTTTAAATAGTTATAACCTTAGAAGTTGGTATGGCTTTTTTATTGGTGCAATTTTTTCGGGCGTAATTGGAGTTGGCTTTTACCCACTTTTAGGTAGCCGTGTTTGGTGTAGATTTGGTTGCCCAATGGCCGCTATTTTAGGTTTACAGCAGCGCTTTTTTAGCCGTTTTAGAATCACTACTAATGGCGATCAATGCATCAGTTGCGGCAACTGTTCTACCTATTGCGAAATGGGTATTGATGTACGTTGGTATGCTCAACGGCAGCAAAATATTGTACGCGCATCTTGTGTGGGTTGTGGTGTTTGTGCAGCTGTTTGTCCACGTGGGGTTTTAAAGTTAGAAAATGGCCCAATAAATATTCATCGTTTAAATGATCCGGATGCTAAAGTATTGGATTAGTTAAAATCAATATTTGCCTTTCACACTAATAAAATTTATCTTTAACCTATGATTGTTGGTGAAAATACTTATTTGATTAAAGGAAAAGTTTTTGAAAGAATGACTGACGAGGAGTTTTATCACTTCTGTCAGGAAAACGAAACTATTCACTTTGAACGAGATGAAAATAATAATATAATTATTATGCCACCTACAGGAAGCTATACAGGATCTAAGAATAGTGGTTTAAATGCCAAGTTATACAACTGGAACGAAGGCAAAAAATTGGGTGTTATATTTGACTCAAGCTCTGGCTTTACATTACCAGATGGCTCTAATCGCTCACCAAATGCTGCTTGGGTTTCACAACAAAAATGGAACGCTCTAAAAGAAACAGAAAAAAAGGTTTTTGCACCTATTTGTCCTGAGTTTATTGTTGAGTTACGTTCAGAATCAGATCGTATAAATTATTTACAAAACAAAATGCTAATGTGGATTAGCAATGGCGTTCACTTAGGTTGGTTAATTGATCCTGCCGAAGAAAAAACACACATTTATCGAAAAGATGGCAGCATACAAATTGTAAATGGTTTTGATAAGCTACTTAGCGGAGAAGATATTTTAAATGGTTTTGAGTTGGATTTGAGCATCTTAAAATAATACTTTTAATTTATAAAATAACAATACTAAGCTCCTTCTGTTAAATTTGTAATGTGAAATTTCTTCTTATTCATTTTATAATTACTAATAAAAAACTATCCTGTAAACTCAATCAAAATTTTATCATTTTCGTAAATACCAAACATTTCACTTGCACTACCTTTTACCATTGAAATTTGTAAATGCCCGGCATCGTTAAAAAAGCAACACTTTTCTAAAGCACTAGTACTACCAAAATGCTTTTGTAGCTTATCAATATAATCTCTGCTATTGTAATTTACACTAAATTTTCTGCCTTGTCCCACTTTGTCAAAAAGCGTTTTGTTAACATTTAAAATCACGTTTTTATAACTATCAATAAACAAAACAGATGCAGTAATCATGTTTTCGGTGTAGGTAGGTTGTAGTGCATAGGTTTCTTTAATTTGAGCAATTGGTGCGCCAACATCTGCTAAGCTGGCACCTTGGGCTAAGGCAGCGGCGCAAGTTGCAAAGTAATTTAATTCAGGAAAACTACTTTGCTTTTCCAAATCACTTTCGGGTAATTTTACGGCTGTTTCAATATTATTTTTAAACATAATACTAAACACCCCATTGTCGGCTCCAACAAAAAAATGTTGTTGGTGTTTAATAGCGATGTAACGGTTTTGTTTATTATAACTGCTTAACACGCCAACTAAATGCACCGTTTGTGCAGGAAAATGATGAAAACTATTTCCTAAAATATAAGCTGCATGTGCAATACTAAATGGTTTAACAACGTCACAAATGTTAACAATAGCTACATTTTTACTTAAAGTTAATAACTTACCTTTGAGGGCTGCTGAGTAATAGCCGCTTTTACCAAAATCGGTTGTTAATGTTATAATGGGCATTGGCTATTAAATGGCAGCATTTTTGATTAATTAAAAAATTGTTAAACACTAAAACAGCAAATATAATATTTTGAGCGAAGTAACCATACAATTAAATGGCATTGAACCAGTAGATTTTTACGGGGTCAATAATGGAAAACTAAAAAAGATACAAAACGCATTTCCAAGAGTAAAAGTAGTTTCGCGTGGCGAAAGAATTAAACTAAATGGCAATGATGCTGATATTGAAAAATTTACTAAAACGGTAGATCAGATACAAAAATTTATAAAGCGTTACGGAGAAATTTCGGGCGACCAACTAACCGATTTGTTAGATGGTATTGAAGTGGATCAACTAAATGGTGATCATCAATCGAAAGATGTATTGGTATTTGGGCCACATGGCAAACTTATTAAGGCCAAAACTGCCAATCAAAAAAGAATGGTAGAGCTAAATGAAGATAATGACATATTGTTTGCTATTGGCCCGGCTGGTACTGGTAAAACTTATACAGCGGTAGCTTTAGCAGTGCGGGCGTTAAAAAATAAAGTAGTTAGAAAAATAGTGCTAACAAGGCCGGCAGTTGAAGCAGGCGAAAATTTAGGTTATTTACCAGGTGATTTAAAAGATAAAATAGATCCATATTTAAGGCCACTTTACGATGCTTTAGATGATATGTTTCCCATTGAAAAGTTGAACTATTATATGACCAACCGAGTAATAGAAATTGCTCCTTTAGCTTTTATGCGTGGCCGTACTTTAGATAATTCTTTTATAATTTTAGATGAAGCGCAAAATGCAACATCTGCTCAGTTAAAAATGTTTTTAACCCGTTTGGGCCCAAGTGCTAATTGCATAATTACTGGCGATTTAACGCAAGTTGATTTACCACGAAACCAAACATCGGGTTTGGCAAAGTCGGTGAAATTATTAAAAGATATAAAAGGTATTGGATTGGTAGAATTAAATAGGGGAGATGTAATTAGGCATAGACTGGTAAAAGCTATAATTGAAGCCTATGAAGACGATCATAATAAAAACAATCCACCAAATAATTTAGCAAATTAAAAATCGCCCCAATATCTATTTAGTTGTAAAATAGTAGTAATTTTGATTTAGGGTTATGAAATTATTTAACACAATAGATAGGAAAATCCTAAAGCAGCAATTAGGCGATTACACAATGTTAAGAATTACACTTTCTTACTACAAGTATTATCGGCTTAACAATATTAATTTTTTTAGAGACTACCTTTATCTTCATTATAATAATATTGGGGTTTTGGGAAGAGTTTATGTAGCTAATGAAGGGATTAATGCGCAAATTTCTGTTCCAAAAGAAAATTGGGATGCCTTTCTTCAATTTCATAACAACGTTACTTTTTTAAAAAACAACAGATTAAACCTTGCCCGTGAAGATGATGGAAAATCTTTTTACAAACTAAAAATAAAGGTAAGGCCAAAAATTGTGGCAGATGGTTTAAATGATGAAAGCTTTGATGTAACAAAAGGTGGAAAACACCTTAATGCAATTGAGTTTAACCAGTTATCTGAAAACAAAGATACGGTAATAGTAGATATGAGAAACCATTACGAAAGCGAAGTAGGTCATTTTAAAAATGCTATTACGCCAGATGTTGATACCTTTAGAGATAGCTTACCAATTATATTAAAAACTTTACAAAAAGAAAGAGATAAGAACATTGTAATGTATTGCACCGGCGGCATCCGTTGCGAAAAAGCAAGTGCCTGGTTTAAGCATAATGGTTTCGAAAATGTGTATCAATTAGATGGTGGTATTATTGAATATGCCAAACAAGTAAACGAACAAAAGTTAGAAAATAAATTTATTGGTAAAAATTTTGTGTTTGATGAAAGGCTTGGAGAACGCATTACTAATGAAGTGATAGCTACTTGCCACTTATGCGGTAAAACTTGCGATACACATACCAATTGCAAAAATGAAGCTTGCCACCTATTGTTTATTCAATGTGAAAGCTGTGCCGAAAAATATAATGGCTGTTGTAGCCAAACTTGTAAAGAAATTTTTGAATTACCATTAGAAGAACAAAGAATGCTTAGAAAGGGTAAAAATGAAGCCAGAAACGTTTTCAAAAAAGGAAGATCATCCGTTTTAAAGCATAAAAAATAAATAATTAAATATGGGTGCTCAAAGCAATAACACAATAAGTTCATTTAATAATACCACCATAGCATTTAAAAACCTTTCTAACAAAGAGTTAAAAAGAGCTTATTATTTGTTTATGATGTTTAACTATAATAGGTTGGTTCAATTTGGTTCCTTTGCAACCCTAAAGGCAATAGAAATGGGTTTGCCCATTCAATCAATTATTAAAAAAACAATATTCGAACACTTTTGTGCCGGCGAAACTATTGCAGAAGCTAAAACGGTAGTGGAAAAATTAGAGGAATTTAAAGTACACAGCGTTTTAGATTATGGTGTTGAAGCAAAAGCTACTGAGGAAGAGTTTGACAATACCAAAAATCATTTAATTGCAAAAATTGAGTATGCCAAAGAAGAACCTTATTTAAATATAGTTAGTTCAAAACTTACTGCCTTGTTCAATTTCGATTTGTTAGAAAAAGTAAGTGCAGGTATTCCTTTAATGGTAGAGGAACAAAAAATATATAAAAAAGGTGAAAAAAGAATTGAAGCTATTGCAAAAGCAGCAGAAAAAGCCAACATAAAAATATTTATAGACGCCGAAGAAAGCTGGATACAAAATGCTGTTGATGAAATAGTGACAGAATTGATGCAGAAACACAATAAAAAACAGCCTATAATTTATAATACAATTCAACTATATAGACATGATAGATTGCAATTTTTAAAAGATGCTTATGAGAAGGCTAACACAAATGGTTATCAGTTAGCCGTAAAATTAGTACGTGGAGCCTACATGGAAAAAGAAAGAGCCAGAGCAGCACAGTTTGATTATGAAGACCCTATACAACCCAACAAGGTAGCTACCGACCGCGATTTTGATTTAGCCTTAAGCTTTTGTGTTGAACATTGTAACGAAATTGCTATGTGTTGCGCTTCACATAATGCAGAAAGTACCTCTTACTTAACAAAACTAATTGAAGATTGTAATTTGCCAAACGACAACCCAGCCATAAGTTTTGCACAACTGTATGGTATGAGCGACCACCTTACCTTTAACCTAGCCAATGCAGGTTTTTGTACTATGAAATATTTAATTTACGGCCCGGTAAACGATGTTATTCCCTACCTTATTCGTAGAGCGCAAGAAAATAGTAGTACCGATGGCCAGTGGAGTCGCGAATATTCATTGATTAAAAAAGAAATGAAAAGAAGAGGTTTGTTTTATTTGTGATTTTCAAGTAAAAATATAAAGGTAAATTAAAGTAGAGATCGTATAATTTGTATATAAAGGGAAAAATAAAAAAAGAGTGTAGTTTTAAATGCTACACTCTTTTTTTTTGAAAAAATTGCTTTTAAATACTAAAATTTATAAAGCATCAATAATTTCTTTTGGTAATAAAACTTTGTCAATAGTATGTACAATACCATTCGAAGTTAAAATATCTAAACCTTCAACTACTAAGCCAGAAGGCGTGCCAGTTTTATCTAATATAGATAAGTTGGCTAAATCCACTTCTAAATCTTCTCCTTGAAGTGTGGTAATTTTTAAACCATCTTCTAAATTATTAGAAAAAGCACAAGCATCAACAACGTGGTATAACAAAACTGTTGAAAGAGCGTCTACACCAATAGTTTCAACTAATTCTTCTAAGCTGTTTAGGTTTAAAGCACCTAATAAATCAGCAAATGCTTGGTTGGTAGGCGCAAATACAGTAAATATTGCATCCTCGTCACTTAAAGCAGCTGCAATACCTGGATCTGCGGCTAAAACGGCTGCCACTAATGATGAAAACATATCTGCACCAGCTGCTGTTGCAACAATATTATTAGTAGGCACACTTAACACATTATTTACAGCATAAACTTTTAGTTTATAATAAAAACTTCTAAGTGTAAAAGTTGTATACAATTGTGAATCGTTGATGAAAAATCCGTGATTATCAATTTTCAACTGAGAAATGTCTCCATTTAACATAGATGTGCAACCTTTAGTTCTCAAACTCACTATGTCGTCAACAACATGGTACAACAAAATATCGGTTAAAGTTTCAACATCTAAGGCCTCACACACATTTTGTTCATTTAAACCTAATTTTTCAAACGCCGCATCAGATGGCGCGTAAATTGTTTTTCTACCAGAAAATAAGGCTTTTGTTAGGCCAGTACAATGTAATGCTTGGTTTAAAGTATTAAAAGTGTAATCTCCTCTTCGGTTATGAGACTGATTATCTGTTAGTGCTTCTCTTTCTTCAGCAAAATCAGTTGAAATTTTATCAATTGAGTTTGCTAATTGATCTGTAGGAACTGCTGTTGGAGTTTCGTTATATTCCACAACATCTTTCTCGCAACTTGTAATAAATAAGGCCACCATAAATAGGCCTGCAAAAAATTTGAAATTCATATTAATATTGTTTGATTCATTAGTTTGTATGCAAAAAGATATGAAATGGTTGCCTCGTGTTTTAAAAAAAATCTTTTACATCAAATACCTTAATTAAATAGTTGTAAAATATAAATTTCAGTTGATCTCACATTTAACATACAAGAATAGTTCAATACGGTCAATTTTAAGATTTTTATAAATTAAAAAATTATGATAAAAAATATATTAAAATTACAATGTAGTACACAATACCTAAATGCTCACATAATTTATTTTCGTCAAATCATTAACCCAACTTGGCTATTTTAGCTACCTAACAACTTGATTATTAACGATAATTTTTTAATGGTACACTACAGTTTTGATATACTCTTTTACATTCGCTTTTGTTTTAGTAGCGTTATATATTTGTCTTACTACCCAACTGGGCTTGCTTGGTTTTCTTATTAGTACGGTTTTGGTTGGCGTTTCAAGCTCAACGGTTTGGGTTCGGTGACTGCCCAATGGAGTCGCAAATATTCATTGATTAAAACAGAAATGAAAAGAAGAGGTTTGTTTTACATATAATTATAATTTTAATAAATAAGAAGCAAAAGATTTATTAATTGGCAAACGTGGAACAAAAGTTAGAAAAGAGTATGAAGTTCAGCTAAAGCTTGATATGATGGGTGATTTAATACGAAATGCCCAGGAAAAGAAAAATTTGACCCAAGCTGAATTAGGAGAAAAATTTGGAGTTAAAAAAGCCCAAATACTAAGGTTAGAGAACAGTAGTGGAAATATGCGTTTTGATACCATTTTAAAAATTTTTGATGTTTTGGAGGCACAGGTTAAGTTTAATTTTTCGATGTAGAATTCTTTGCAAAAGGTATTTAGTTATTTTGTATTATTTAACTTGATTTTACTTCTCCATATTCATTAAAGCAGCATTTTTATACTTTCTATTAATGGTATTCTTTAGTTTGTAAGGTCGGTTAAATGTTTCTTGGGTCATTTTAAAATGTTCTGATAATTTTCTAATCGTTGCTTTAGAAATACCTTTTTGGTAATTCAATATTTTTGAAATAGTACCTTTTGAAAGTGAAAGTATTTCAGTTAAATCTTTAGCCTTTAACTGGTGTTCTGTCATTAAAGCTTTTAAAATTTCTATTGGATCAAGATCTGGAATTTTAAACTGTTCTTCATCCCATTTTTCTATTAACAAAGTAAGCAGTTCAATTTCATCCTCGTGTTTTTTGAGGTTCTTATCCAATAAAATTTTGAGTTTCTTACAATACTCGAAATATTGCTTTTTTGATTTTATTATTTTGTAATTTAATGTATTTTTCATATTAATAATTATCTATGGTGTACTGAAGATTGTTATCACAAATTTTATCATACTCACTATGTGTGCCTATCCAATCGTTTGTCTTTTTACAAGACGTACTTTCACAACTACAAATGTACAATTTTTGTTTCACAAAAGGAAACTTATTGCAAGCTTATCTCCAGATTTTGTGTTTCGAAGTAAAAACTCTATCCTAACTATTTTCAACTTCAAATTGTATCTTTAATAGCAATAATTTTACTCAATATAAATAATGAGTTTTATCTAAAAAAAGTAAATTTGGCAAAAAATAAAAGAAAAAGAATTAATAAAACGAATAACAATTAACCCTAACATCTGTTTTGGAAAGCCAACCATAAGAAATATGCAATACCCGGTTTTGGTTATGTTAGTTTTGATGCCTTCTGGTATGACAAACGATGAAATATCAAGTCAATCGCATAAAAAATGATTTAAATAATTAGCAAAAAAATTTAGAAGCGAAAAAGTTTTCCCTCGTAGAAATTTTGGTCCCGCCATCCGTTCAAATACCATTTTGCCAACGCTTCAAAGGCCAAACATAAAATGGTATAACCACTTCTGTCCTTTAGGTTTGCAAAACAAAAGTTAGGGAATAAATAAATGTGTAATCATTCCTTTCATTTTTGTAATTTTTATAGCAAGTTATGTCCTTTAATCATAAAATATT
>Ga0209828_1000441_pt1 | contig 39715 bp, 25 predicted proteins | sample MaitaG_FD_187429 | JGI IMG/M metagenome (GOLD analysis project Ga0209828, IMG submission 187429) | Marine algal microbial communities from Maine, USA - Maine_Asex2 metaG (SPAdes) (version 2) | ecosystem: Host-associated > Algae > Red algae > Unclassified | place: Maine, USA | collected 2015-01-05
TTAAAATACGACCTCTAATTCCTGCCACCTCACACATAATGTCTAATGCTGGTTGTACACCTGCCACTTCAAAAACAACATCTGCTTTTTTACCTTCGGTTTTATCTGAAACATATTGCACCAAATCTACTTCCATAGGATTTACCGCATCAAAACCTAACGCTTTGGCTTTTTGGATGCGTTTAGGATTAACTTCAGAGATTATAACTTGTGCGCCAACTTCTTTAGCTACCATTGCTACAAGTAAACCAATTGGTCCACCACCTAAAACAACAGCGGTTTCGCCTTTTTTAAGTTCGCTTAAACGCACATCGTGTGTCGCTACAGATAAAGGCTCTATTAAAGCTGCTAATTTAAGATCTGTAGAGTCTTTTAATTTATGAAGGGTAAATGCTGGCACATTCCAATACTGTTGCATTGCTCCAGGACTGTCAATACCTATAAATTTTAACTCTTCGCAAATATGATTAAATCCTTTGTCTGATGGTTTTACTTTTCTGTCATCTAAAGGACGAACCACTACTTTTTCTCCTACTGCAAAGTTTGTAACCTCACTACCTACTGCATCAATAACGCCAGACATTTCGTGCCCAATAGTTACTGGCATGTTTACTCTTTTATCCATCATGCCATGATAGATGTGCACGTCTGTACCACAAACGCCAACATAGGCCACTTTTATTCTAACTTCGTCTTTTGCTGGTGCTTCAATTTCTTTGTCTATAACAGAAAATGATTTATTTCCTTGATATTGCGTTGCTTTCATTTGGTATTATTTATTCCTTTTTAATTTTAATTATTTATTTACTGGTCTAAATGTTCTTACATAATCTACTAAATATTTATTTTTAGCGTCATCTGCCAACTCTTCATCAGTTGGCGTAATTGGTGGGTTTTTACGAGACCTCCAATCGTGATCTTCTAAATCTATAATCATAAACATTTTTCTGTTTAAGCCCAGATTGTCTGGATCTTGAATACTTTCTTTTCTTATTTGGTTTACTAATTTACCATCGTAATAAATGTCTACTGTAAAAGCATCTTTCCAGTAGGCACCATAGGTGTGAAAATTATTTCTCCAAGGAGAACCATCTGGCAGTTTACTTTTAACCGATTTATTAATGTCTTTTATTATGGAATTATCGCTATCGTTTCTTAAAAAAACGTGTGTGTTTGAAGCTGCATTAGCTGCAAACCACTTCTGGTCTTCTCTGTCTCCACCGTAAATTTCTATAACGTCTAACTCGCGTTTGTCGTCCTTACTTAAAAACCAAAAGTTTGAGGACAATACTTGGTTAGCCACCTTAGCTCTAACCTCTGTATAAATAGGGTATTTAATTTCTTCTTTTGAAGAAATAACACCGCAATACACTCTGTTTGTATTTGGCTTTCTTGATGCGCTTATTACTAAGTTTCCGTTTTTAACATCAGAATTATTAGACGTCCACTCTGTTAAACCTGGACCTCTCCAACCATTAAAATAAGTATCGTTCCAATTTTTTTTGAATGTTGCATTTTTACCTTCGTAATTAAATTCGTCTGAAAAATTAGTTTCTAATTCCCAGGTTTGACTTAATTCTGGTTGGCTATCTGCAATTGCTTTAGCTAATGTCCCGTTATTGAAATTGGTTTCAATTTTTTTTACAGTATCGTCTTTTACTGTTGTAGATTTTGTAATTTTTTTTGTGGCATCACATCCTGAAAACAGTAAGCTTACAACAAGAAAATATACTATGTTTTTAAATTTCATATTTATTGTATTTTTATATTAATGGTTTGAGTTGGCATATCTGCTGCTGTTGCGGTAACCTTGACAGCTCCAGCTTTATCTTTTGCTTGAATAATTAGTAGCGTCCTACCATTATGCGTTGTACCAGTATTGGACTGAAATTTTTCTGTGCTTTTTTTCCAACCATTATCTATACCTAAAAGTTTGGCTTCACCTTCTATGGTAAACGTAATTTTTTGGTCGTCCGTTTTTACAGGATTACCATCATTATCTGTTAATTGAAGAATAATATGAGCCACGTCATAATTATTTGCTTTAATATTTTTTTCTTCTGAAGATAAGCTGATTTTTGTAGCTTTTCTTGCTGTTACAAGCTTTGTTATCAATTCTTTACCCTCTTTTTTACCTTTGGCTATTAAAGTACCTTCAGAAAATGGAACGCTCCATTTATATATATGATCTTCAAAATCTGATAATTTTTTATTACCTAAAGATTTATCGTTTAAAAATAATTCAATTTCATCACAATTTGAATAGATTTCTACAGAAATTATTTCTTCATTTTTATAATTCCAATGCTCGTTAACGTCTTGCCAAACCCACAACGCTTGTTTCCATTGTTCAGGATTTTTAGCAACTATGTTACCATTATTATCTATTTTATTTAATGATTTCTCTATGTTTTGTGTAGCGATGTGTATGTGCGGCTTATTGGTCCACAATGTTTTAAACATGTGGTAACTACCTTTTGCAAAACCAGCAGAATTAAGTAAACCAGACGGTTGCACTCTTACTGGCCAAGGATCTCTAATTTCTCCCATATAATCTATACCTGTCCACAGAAAAGTACCTGCAATGTGCGGACGCTCCATAATGGCTTTCCACTCATGATACTGTGCTAAATTTTCTGTACCCATAATAGGTTTGTTAGGATAATTTTTATGTCCATAATCGTACAATACACGTCTGTAACTGTAACCAATAACATCTAAAGCATCTGTATAACCAGATAAATGGCTAGCAGATGGTAAAATTAGATTAGCAGTTACTGGTCGTGTGGTATCTAACGCTTTAGTCCATTTAGATAACTTATTTGCGGTTACGCCAATATCATATTTTGCTTTTGGCAAGGTTTGTAATTGCTGTTTAATTTGATCTGTAGAGTATGGTGGCTCTTCCCAAAAGTAATTGCCTTCCCAACTCATATTATCAAAAAAGCCTGTGGCTTGAGCATTACGTGGATAAGTCCATTCTATTTCATTACCAATACTCCATTGAAAAATGGAAGGATGGTTTCTGTGGCTTAACATAATGTTCTCTAAATCTTTTTTAGCCCACTCTTGAAAATGCTCACCGTAACCTCTTGTGATGTAGTCTGTACTCTTGGATTCGTTTTGATTAAAACGTTTGTCTTTAGGGTTGTCCCACTCGTCAAAAAACTCATCTTGGACTAGAAAACCCATCTGGTCACAGAGTTGTAAAAACGCTTTGGATGCTGGATTATGCGATACTCTAATAGCATTTGCACCACCATCCTTAAGGGTCTGTAATCTTCTTTTCCAAACGCCATCTGGCACTGCTGCACCAACTAAACCACCATCGTGATGTAAACAAACACCCTTTATTTTTAAGTTTTTTCCGTTTAGATAAAATCCTGTATTGGCATCAAAACGTATGGTTCTTACACCAAAGGTTGTGGTATAATTTTGAATTATTGAGTCGTTTTTTTTAATAGATGTTATTGCATTATATAACTGTGGATTATCAATATCCCATAGTTTTGGATTTTCGATATTGATTTTTTGAGTAATTTCTTCTGCTGAATTTGCGCTAATGCTAATGTCGCTATCTAATGAAGCTACTTGACTATTATTAGCGTCAACAATAACTGTTTTTAAAGTGGCTTGTTGATCTGAAGAAAAATTGTTTTGTACTTTTATTTTGATATCTACTGTTGCTCTATATTTTGTAATTTCTGGTGTGGTAATAAACGTGCCCCAAACAGGAATGTGTAATTTATCTACTGATATTAATTTTACGTTTCTGTAAATACCTGCGCCTGTGTACCATCTAGAATCTGCAAAACGCGAATGGTCTATTTTTACAGCAATTACATTTTCTTTTCCGTTTTTATTTAAGTGTGGTGTTAAATTGTAGTAAAATGGTGAATAACCATACGGATGAAAGCCTAGTTTTTTACCATTTATATAGGTTTCTGAGTTGTTGTAAACACCATCAAACAAAATGTAAGTTTCTTTATTTTGGCCTGCAGATACATTAAATGTTTTTTTATAATAACCGTAACCTTTACTTGCTAAATATCCTGTAGCATAAGCATCGTTTACTAATGTAGAATCAAACGGTTGCGAAATAACCCAATCGTGTGGAAGATTGACTGGTGCGTATTGGTTGTCTACAATGGCGTCTATAGTTTTATCTTCTTGAGATAGGTAGAATTGCCAGTTTTGATTGAAGTCGGCACCATTAGTGCTGCTTAAATTAACATCTTCACTTGCGTATTTACAACTAAAACACGTTATAAATAACAAAATTAATAATTGAGGGATTTTCATTTTCAGTTTAAAAGGTTTTCGGTATAATTTTTATGATCGATTAATAATTACTTTTTAAAGCGAATAGCATTTTACAGACATCAAATTATTAATTTATCTAAATTAAACAAATCACGAAGCATAACAGCTATATTTTTTTAAAAAAACTCTAGACACAAACTAGACAATATTAAAGACATATAGATTATTAGAGCGTTTACAAAATTATTTAAAGATTTTTTAAATTATAAAGATGCTATATAATCTTCCAAATTTGTTCCTTGAATTATACCCATTTTTTTACGCAATCTATAACGCTTAGTGTGAACAGATTCTGGAGAAATACCCAATAATCTAGCCATTTCTTTACTGGAAAAATTTAATTTTATTAATGCGCATATTTTTAAATCGTTTTGGCTTAGGTGTGGAAATTTATTTGATACTTCATCGTAAAAACTTTCATTTACCTCAATAAATCTTAATTTAAATTCTTCCCATCTTTGATTGTTACTTATAGTTACAGATCTTAACACTTTATTAATTTCGTAGGTTTTAATACCGTCACCACTTTCTCTCATTTTTGTTTTCAAAGTTTTTAAAAATTCATCCTTCTCAATGAGCTGTAGCGCAGAAACTGCAAGTTCTTTGTTTTTAAGGTCAAGTAACTCTTGAGATTTACTAATTTCTAAAGCTTTATTCTTTCTTATTAGTGTTTTCTCATCTTTATGTTTAATTCTTAAATTCCTTAAATATGTAAAACCAATTAATATTACCGAGATAATACAAATAAAAAGTAATGAGATTTTTAAATTATAAATTTTTTCTTCCTGTTCTAACTCTTTTAATTGTTGCGCCTGGATTATTTTTTCTTGACGCTCTTTCTCTAATCTAAAATTGTTTTTAATTTTAAAAAGTGATTGATTTTTTTTACTGCGACTATCAAAGAATTTGGTATTTAAATCCTTTGCTTTTTTCTGATAAAAAAAAGCATCTTTATAATTACCTTTAATTAGATACAATCTACTTAAAGCTTCGTGAGCTAAAGGTGTAAAATCTAAGTGACTTTTGTATTCGTTAGAAATTTGTAAAGCATTTAAATAATATTGTTCACTTTTACCTAAGTCTGATAATTCAAAATAAACATCTCCTATATATTTATAAATTAAAACTAAATAGGATGGCTCGTTTTCCATAAACCAAGGCTCTATGTTATTAAAAATCTCTAAAGCTCTTTCATGCTCGTTTCTTTTTGAAGCAAAATAGCCTCTTTCGAAATCTAAATAAGCGCTATGTATCACCGATTTAGCTTGAGAATAATATAAGTAGCTACTATCTAAGTATTTTTCTCCAGCTTTATAATTGCCTAACTCTCTACTAGTAGATGTTAATGCGTAATAATAAACCGTTAAATTAGAACTTTCAACTAGTTTTTTTTTAACTAATTTTTTTTGAATTTTTAGCGCTTTTTTTAAATAGGTTAGCGATTCCTTTTCTCTTTTATAATAACTATAAATTCTACCTAAACGAAGATAAATTAAGGTTTTTAAATCATCATCATTAATCTCGTCCGATACCATTAAAGCATTCCATAAAGCATTATAAGAATAGGCATAATCGGCATTACTTTCATGCACAATACTAAGTTCTGTTAAACTTCCAATGGCTTTTTTATAATCTCCAGTACTTTTATAAATCTCATAGCTTTCTTTAAGCAAAAGAATAGTGCTATCTGGATTTTTATACCTTAATTTTAATGCTTTTTCATGCAGTTTATTTGCTTTCAAGTATTCATCTGCAACCTCCTTTACATTTTGAGCATTGCCAATAAAGGATGCAAAAGTAAAAGTTGTTAAAACATAGAAAAGCATGTAATACTTCTTATTATTATTATTATTTAAATAAATATTGATATTATTATTTTATATTTAAATTATGATAAAAAATGTTAAAATATTTAACATGCGTAAAATTATAAGTTTCACCTTCCTAATGGGATAATAAATGTCTTTTTTTAGACTTTGTATAGGTTTTGTCTATATTTTTTTAACATATTTTAAGATTATTTTATTCTGTCTATGTTTTGTGTATATTTATATGTAACTAAAACCGAAAGTATTTTAGAAATTTGATAATCTAATTAAACCATCACTATATATGAATTTTAAATTACAAGTTAATTGTAAATTGAGGTACGTCTTTATTACAACTCTTTTATGTTTTTACATTGGTGTTGCCCAAGCACAAAAAATGACAATTAAAGGAACTGTTAGCAGCAGTGGTATTCCATTGCCAGGTGTCACCATTTTAATCGAAAACACAAAAACTGGTGCTGTTACAAATTTTGATGGCGTCTACTCTATAGATGCTAAAACTAACGATAAATTGATATTTAGCTACATTGGTTTTAAAACTCAAAGTATTATTGTAAAAGACGAAACTACTATAAATGTTGAATTAGAAGAAGATTTCTCTAAACTAGATGAGGTCGTTGTTGTTGGATATGGTACACTAGAAAAGAAAGAACTTACGGGTTCTCAGGTGTCTTTAAAATCTGAAGATATAGACAAAATTCAAGCAGTCTCCTTCGAAGAGGCATTACAAGGTAAAGCTGCCGGAGTATTAGTTACTAGTTCTCAAGGTGGACCAGGCGACGCTGCCACGATACAAATTAGAGGTGCTACCTCTATTAATGCAAGTAGCGCGCCATTATATGTTATTGATGGTGTTGAGATTGATGGAGATGCCATAGGTGTTGGCGGTAGTGATGCCACTGGGTCATCTACTTCTAGTCCTCTATCACTTATAGATCCATCTACTATTAAATCTATTGAAATTTTAAAAGATGCTAACGCTACAAGTATTTATGGTTCGCGAGGTGCAAATGGTGTAGTAATTATTCAAACTAAAAATGGAAAGGGTGGTAACAATAAATTAACATTAGACCTAGATATTAGCTCTGGTGTGCAAAATATTTCCAATAATATCGACCTTTTAGGTGCACAAGAATATGTAGATTATTATAATGAGGCTTTTCCTTGGCAGCCATCAGATCCTTCAACACGCTTTCAGCAATTGGCATTTAGAGACAATAATGGTAACGATTTACCATTAAACAGCCTTAAACCCGATGGTACGCCTCGATTTGGTACACGAGATTTTAGAAATGAAATTTTTAGATCGGCAATTTTAAGTAAATACAGTCTTAATGTACGAAGAGGTGATTCGGAATCTTGGTTAAGTGGTAATTTAAGTTATACTAAACAAGAAGGTATTGTAACAAATACAGATTATAAAAGAATTCAAGGTTCTGTAAATATTGGAGGTAATATAAGCGAAAGGCTACAAGCAGGTGTGCAACTTAGCGGAGGTAGAGCAGACCGCTCTGGAATTGTATCTGCTTCGCCAGACCAAAGTGGTACAGGTAGTACCTTTGGAGTTATTACTAATTTAGCTTTAGCACCTCCTGTTCAAGGTCGGTTTGACCAAACACGTAATGGGAGTGGAGCATCTAATATTGAGTTCGACGAATCAGGTTTTGTAACGAAAGCAAATGGTCGTTTTATTATTAATCCTATTCAACAGGTTAACGAAACCGTCAACAATAGTAATGAGCTATTTGGATACCTTTCTGCTTACATAGATTATAAACTTACAGACGATTTAAAGTTTAGAAGTTCTATTGCATTTAATTCATATGGAAATAATGGTCAAGTTTATTTTCCTTCTTCTTTTGGATGGGGAGAAATTAATGGTGGATTAGCATTTTTAACAGCGTTTAATACTACTAGGTTTCAAAACAACAATACTTTAACTTTCGACAGAAATTTTAACAACAAGCATAAAGTAAACGCATTATTAGGAACAAGTATTTTGCGTAGCGAAACTAAAATACAAAGAACACAGGCTTCGCAATTTCAAAGTGATTCTGTAAATTTAGACGATTTAGCCGCAGCTACAAATCAATCCGTCACAACTAACAGACAAGAAAACGGACTTTTAGGTATTTTTAGCCGTATTAACTATACTTACGATGGTAGATATGTTATAAACGTTACTGCTAGAGCTGATAAATCTTCGAGATTTTTTCCTGGATCAACACAATGGGGATTTTTCCCATCTGCTGGATTTACCTGGAATGCGTCTAGAGAATCCTTTCTAAAGGATGTCGATTTTTTGAGTAACCTAAGGTTAAAAGCAAGTTTAGGACAGTCTGGTAACGATAAAATTGGTGTTTTCCAATCGTTATTAGCATATAATAGTACACGTTTTTTCGACTTTAGAGGCAATACAGTTGGTATAAACGCTGCAAGTGTAAGAAATGGTAGTAGAAATAATGGTTTCTTTTTAGCGCGTGTATCTAATCCAGACTTGACATGGGAAACAACCACACAATATGATATTGGTGGTGAAATAGGTTTATTTAAAAACAGATTAAATATTGGTGTCGATTGGTTTAGAAAGGATACTAAAGATTTATTGTTACAAAGACCAACGGCTAGTCAATCTGGTTTTGCATTTATTCTTGAAAATGTTGGAGAAGTACGAAATAAAGGTTTCGAATTCTCTATGAGTAGTGTAAATATGGATAATGGTAATTTTAAATGGACAACAGATTTTAATATAAGTTTTATAAAAAATGAAGTGATAAGTTTAGGCGATGTACAAGAAGAATTTACCATTACATCATCAGTTGGCCGAACGGTTTCTAACGACTTTATTGTTAGAGAAGGTGCTCCCATTGGCTCGATGTATGGTTACGAAAGTGATGGTGTATATCAATTTTCAGATTTTGTGGAATTTGATGGTCTTACAAATGAGGAAGCAGTTGCATTATATAGGTCTAATCCAGACGGAAGTATTAAGACATTTGGTGGCGATTCTAATTCAAACGGATTTACTTTAAAAGATGGTGTGCCACGAGTAGGTACATCTAATACAAACAGACCAGGACAACAAAAATTAAGGGATATTAGTGGACCTGAAGGCGTGCCAGATGGTATTGTAAACGAAAATGATTTAACAATTATTGGAAATCCTAATCCAGATCACTTTGGTGGTATTACAAATAATTTCTCTTATAAAAATTGGGACTTATCTATTGGCCTTAACTGGAAATATGGACAAGATGTTTACAATAAAAATCAATTTATTGGTTTTAGCCCAAACCAATTTTCCAATAAATATGGAGTGGCTAGAGACCGTTGGACTGTTAACAATCAAAATACGACTGTACACAGTTTAAGAGGTCGAATTTTTGAAGAAGGATTTGCTACAGTTTCAGATTATATTGAAGATGCTTCTTATTTACGTTTGCAAAATATAAGTGTTGGCTATAATCTTCCAAAAGATATGGCAAAGCAAATGGGCATTTCAAATTTAAGAATTTATGGAGCCGCAGATAATGTTTATGTATGGACAAATTATTCAGGATACGATCCTGATGTAAGTGTATCATCAGGAACAAATGCAGGATTAACAAACGGTGTGGATTTCGATGCCTATCCAAGAGCTGTTACTATCAGAGTAGGTTTAAAAGCATCCTTTTAAAAAAATCATTTAAAAATTAACACAATGAAACATAAAAACCATTTATTACAACGCTTATTTTTAGTATTAGCTTTAGGGTTAATTACATTAAGCTGTGAGGATATTACATCAGAAAACAATACAACTACAGCTTCCTTCGCTACTTACGATGAGTTAGTACAAGGTCGATTATCAAGCGTTTATGCATCGTTAAGATCTAGAGCACTATACAGACAAGCTGGTATTTTGGGAACATGGTCCGATGCTGGAATAGATACTCACAGTGGTACTTTATTTCCTGTAGATTATAACCCTTATTATGCCTATACTTACAACCCAGGTTCATTATTATTAGGAGAAACTTGGAAAGAATTTTATACTGCTATCAAGCAAATTAATTCTTTTTTAGGACAAATTGAAAGTTTTAATTCTTCTACAACACCAGAAGAAAGAAATCCAGTAATTGCAGAAGCCAGATTTTTAAGAGGTCTACTTTATTTTGATATGGTTAAAATTTGGGGCAATATACCTTTAGTTTTAAATCAAGATTTAACTTTAGGTACAGTAAGAGCCGATGCAGAGTTACCAAATTCTGAAGCAGCTCAAGTCTATTTACAAATTATTAAAGATTTAGAATTTGCAAAACAGTTTGCACCTTCTCGTTCTGCATCTAGTGCAGATATTGCCTCTAGAGAAGCTGCTCAAGCACTTTTAGGAAAAGTATATTTACAAATGACAACGTCCTTAGAATATGGAGGTGTTGCAGGTGGTGTAGATGAAAGCGGAAGTCCTGTTAGTATTTTAGAACGTTTTACAATGGCAGAAATAGAGTTAAATAATGTTATTGATTCTGGTGTTTTTGCTTTAGAACCTAATTATGGAGATGTCTTTAACGAAGAAGGTAACGACGAAGTGATTTTTGCTGTTGGTTACGATGGCCCTAATAACGATGTAGGAGGCGATTTTGGTGATTTTCTAGGATTTGGAAATCTTAGAGATGGTGGTTCATTTTCTGCTTATAGACTTAATATTGATTTTGCTTTTCAATACTTAAAACCAGATGGTCTTGTGGATCCAGATAATACAGGAGAAACAATTTCTGCTACTAATTTACTTCTTAAACCTGATCCAGTCTATATAGAAGCTGCCGCTAGAAGATTTTCTAAAGAAGTTAGACTTCTTGGTGCTAATAACTTTATTGGAGACGAAAGATTTAAACAAAATATAATTTTTCCAAGTCCAGAAGATTTAGCTAGAATTGCAAGAGGAGATATTTCACCTACAGAAGTAGAGTTGTTTAATTTAGTAAAAAGTAGACCATGGAATAATTGGAGCCCGTATAAATATTTAAAACCAATTCCAAACAATAATGATGCTGGTGATGGTGTAATAGATTTTCCGTTTTTAAGATATGCAGATGTTTTACTTATGGAAGCAGAAGCTTTAAATGCATTAGGAAGAACAGAAGATGCTAGAGTATTTATTAATAGGGTAATTAAAAGATCTATTAAAGATAGAATTCTTAAAAGCATTCCAGAATTTGCTGTTCCTGGCGATCCATCCACAGCAATAGATTACCGTGTGCCTACAGAAACACAATCTGCAACTCCAGATAGTGTCTTAGAAACTGCTGTAGAGAACAACCTTGAAGATACAGATGATGATGATTATTTAGTACCTACTGGACTTTCTCAAGCAGAAATGTTAGACCGTTTGGTGATTGAAAATGCTAAAGAATTGGCTTTTGAAGGTAAGCGTAAAGACGATTTAATAAGAATGGGTAAATTAGCCGATGTTATAAATGCTCTCCATATAAACTCTGTAGATGCCAGCCTTGGTAATCAAGAGAATGTTAAAGCAGCCTTTAGTTTAGCAAAACATACACATTGGCCAATACCACAACAGGAAACCATTTTAAATACTAATTTAAAACAAAACTGCGAATACGGATCAAGTGCCGCAGGTTGTTTTTAAAATAAAGAATTATGAAAAAAAATTTAATTTATTTTGCAGTGCTATTAGTTTCTGTATTGTTTTATTTTAATTGTGAACAAGACACTTTAGATAGAACAGTGAGGCCAGAGAGTGAAATTTTTGCGATAAAAGTAGTACTTGAAGACGAGCAAATAACAACACCAAATGATGATTCTGGTTTAAACCCTAAATATTCAACATTTGTTAACAATCTAGTGGTTTTATCCTCTACGACAGATGATAATAAAGTAGAAAAGCGACTTTGGTTTATTCCGCAACCTTCGGGCCCAGGAGATGCTACACTAAATATTCAAGAAATTAACCAATTGGAACCCGTTACAGTTTCTTTTAGTAGAGCCAATAACACTACTAACGAGATAGAGTCTGAGGGATTTCCTATAGTATTAGAAGAAACGCTTACAGATGGAACCATAAATAGAGCTGTTACACAAATTCAAGTGAGATCTGGTATTACCGCCAATTTTTCTACAGCTGGAGTGGCAACAGTAAATGCACCAACAAATGTTACAGCTGCAAGTGCGATGAGTATGGGATTATCTTCAACAGATTTGCTTGGAGAAGGTCAGGTGGTTTTAGAGTGGGATTTTGGCAACGGAATTTACCAAAGTGCAAACGGGCCTGTTAGCACATTTGTATCTAACGATATTAATGCAACATTTGCCATAGTTTTTGATACAGTTACTCCTGTTGGTGGTGCTGGCGAATTGGTTAGCTTAACAGTTACTAGACTATATCCGCTTCAATCTTCAAGTACAGTAGAAAAGTTTATAACAGTGGTAGCTGGTTTAACACCTAATCGTGGAGTGGGTAAAGACCCAATTAAACTTTCTGCAAGTGGTAATGTTATTAAAATTGGATACGAAGAAGCTTTAGCAAATACTGCCGATATCTCTGGTGCAGATTTTGAAGTTTTAATAGAAAGTGATGAAATTACAGATGCTGCTGCAAGAACTAAAATTGATAATATTACGGTAACAGCTGTTGCAATAGATCCAGATAATCCCAATAATATGTTGCTAACATTATCGTCTTTTATACCATCTATAGTTATGGATAATGTAGCATTAACTTATACATCTACTAATTTAATTACAGTTTCTGGTTTACCTATTGATGTATTTGAAAATTCTACAGTTTTTCCAACTGGAGAAAATTTATATGCGCTAATTAGTGCGGCTAGTTTTGAAGATAATACACAATGGAAAGATGGTGGTTTTTTTAATCCTGTCTCTACACCAGAAATGGCTTTTAGTACAGAGCAAAAACTAGATGGTAACTCTAGTTTTATGTATGATACTACATCTACACCTTTATCCACTTACCCAAATAATTTTAATTTAGGGTTATCCATACTCGAAACAGGCCCTATAGAATTACCTGTTGACGTAGAAACAATGTATATTGTATCGTTTTGGGTATATGTTGTTAATGCTCAACCTGGCACTAGTTTAAATCAGTTTTTCTTAGATTATGCAGATTTTTCAACTGGCACCTCTCCAAGTACACTGCTAACTGGAGAATGGATTAAAGTACAAGGACAGAGAAATTATGGTCCAAGTTCAAACAACCAATCTTTAATAAGAATATTAAATCCTGATGATGGTGGCACTCAAACAACGAGCACATCTAAGTTATTTATCGATCAATTTGAAATGAGAATTGTAGATGACGGAAGGTAAAAGGCATTTTCATTATTTTAAAAGCACTATATAACTTAAATTATATAGTGCTTTTTTTATATGAAATGAAATTCTAAAAACAGAATTATTAGGTCTTGATTTATTATTCCTTTCGTTTATTAAAAATTATTGATTTTGAATTGAAACGTTTATAATTAAGTCCTGTTTACTTAATACTTATTAAACGAATTTATTAAGAATTAAACTTCTAGTAGATTGATAAAAAACCGCTTTTACAAAATAAATTTTACCTTTTGATAAGTTACATTTAACTAAACGTTATCGTCTAATTATTTGAAGAAAATTTGTGTTTTAAAACAAAGTATTGACACTGAAATTTTTAAGATTTGTATAATTTAAATTACAAATTTATGGAGTTAAATTAAGAGTGTTGGACGCATTTGCGTTAGGGATTGTAGCGAAAAGCCCACAGGTTTACCGATTTTTATCGGTAAATCGAGGACTTGTAGCGGAAAGCCCGACCTTTAGGTAACGCCCAAAAGTTTAAAATTTAAAAATTAATTTTGGTCTTTATTGGTTTGATTGGTTTCTGTCTTACGGTCTTTTAAAATCCAACCGTCATCGGTCATTTGGATATTTGGTTGTACGTATGCGTTTTGGGTTATAATGCTGCTAATATGGCCTCCATAATCTAAAACACCCTCTTTACTAGAGCTGTGATACATGGCGTTTTGCGACACGACGCAGCCTTCTAAATCTTTAATAATTATACCGTAATATGGATAAGGCGCACTAAATTTAGCTTCTTTACGTCCAAACCAACCCCAAAGACTATTGCTTGTTACGGTTGTACCTTTGCAGTTTTTGACTATTATTTGGCTGCATTGGTCGCCATCGTTTTCGCGTTCTACACCATTGCTTCTAAAAATATTACCTGTAATTGTGTTGGAGGTCGAGTTTTTTAATTCTAGTCCTGGTCCAAAGTTATGATCGATAGAACAGCCTGTAATTTGCATAGAATTTGAGCCATTTAATACGATTCCGCCAGTTTTATTCCACTCTACTCTATTGGCTGTAAACATGATTGAGGCTGTGCCAAAAAAGCGAATCGCCTCTATTTCTGACTGTGGCATATCGTCTGGTGGTGACCCTTTTGCGTACAAACCGTTGAGTTTATTTGCTGTTAATTGGCAGTCTATTATCCAACCGTCGTAACCTCCTGTGGCATCAATACCGTGTTGTCCATTAAACATGATTAAGCATTTACGGATGGAAAATACCCAACTGCGCTCTAACTTAATTCCAGATCCTGTAAAATAATTAATCCTACAATCTTCTATACAGATGTACTGCTCTGACGCTCTATTTCTAGCATAAACACCATGCATTGCCTTGCCTAAATTTTTACCATCTAAGGTTAAACCTAAGATTCTGGTACCACGAGAATCGTCTAGATCTAGCAACGCTCTTGCGTCTCCAGATAGTGCGGAAATTGTGGTTTTACCTTTAAAATCTTTGTCTTTGTTTCCTTTATTTTCATAAGACCAAGCAGAATAGCCTAAAAGCGTAATGTGAGACGGTACTTTTATTGGGTGAATAGCATAATTACCATGTGGAAAATAGACTGTCCCTTCTGTTTCTTGTGCTTTTTTAATTGCTTTTAAAAGCGCGTTGGTATCGTCTGTTTTACCATCTCCTATAGCACCAAAGTCTTTAATGTTTAAAAATGCAGCGGTGTCATTAGCTAATACCGATGATTGCTTTTTATTAGCCGCAATAGGTATTGTGGTTGCATTTATGTTTACACTTACTGCAAGTAAGAGGATTAGGAAACGCGTCATATTTTACTATTTAATTACCAAAATTTTCTTTAATTGATGCTTTGTCTATTGGTTTATAAACTCTGATCCAATCTACTTTTAAGGTATGATCTTCTGTTATTTTTAATTCTTCGTCTGTTGGTGTTAAGCCTTTATTATTTATGCTACGCCATGTTTGGTCTTCTACATTAATAATAATATCCATTGCTTTGTTTATACCTGTACGTGTGTCTTTGGTCATGTCACCAGGATTTTCGCTATTAGTATGGTACAATGGGTCTATTGCCTCTTTACCTGAGGTTGTTTTTACTAATACACCATCTATATAATACTCTAAATGCCAAGGGTTTTTCCAATACACGCCATATCTGTGATAGTCGTTTTGCCATACAGTGCCTTCTTGATAGTACCACGTATCTGGCGTTTTAGGTTGCCAGTCTTTAAAAGGCTTGCGGATAAATACGTGATGACTTAAGTGAATACGCTCTCCAAACCATTTATTGCTAGGTTCGCGTGTTTCGCTAATATCGCTATAGGCTTCTAGAATGTCAATTTCTTGGGTATCGTCTGGACTTAACATCCAAATGTCTGATGCTAAAGTAGAATTCATTGTTTTTACATACGCCTCTACATAAGCAGGATAAGTAACGCGCTGCTTACCGGTAATACAACCTGTGCTTACTTTATCTTCTTCTAGTCTTGATGACGAAATTTTTAATATTCCGTCTTCTACCATTGACTTAGAGCGACTCCACACCGTTTTGCCTGGTCCTGTCCATCCATTATGATAAAAATCGTCCCATTTTTCTGAAAAAGCTGCACTTTTGGGGCTAGCATCGGACGTGTAATTAAAGTCGTCTGATGCTGTTTGAAGCTCCCATTGTAAAGTATCGCCTAATGTAACAGGAATTGGAAAGTCTTTCCAATCTTGACCAAAAGAAACTACAGAACAGCAGACTGTAAATATTAAAAATAAATTTTTCATTTTTAAAAATTTTATAGTCTTTAGACTGTTATTATTTAATAGTTACTTTAGTATTACCGTCTACATATTTTTTATTACCATCTTTATCTAGATATTCTGCAAAAACTAATAAAATGTAATAATTACCTTCTTTTAAATCTTCAGAGGACGGAATGTTGGTATCTACTTTATATTTAAAGTCTATTGTATCTGCATCTTTACCTTCTTTAAAAACAGCAGGATTAAATTTATACGTTTTAACAATACCTGTATTAGCATCTGACTCTCTTAACTGCACTGCTAAGTAGTTAATATCACCACCTTCCATGTCGTAGGTAATATTCATAGGTACAGTTTCTCCTTGTTTTAAATCTGTCTCTTGATCATTCCATGTTACTGTTTGCGCGTAAAAGGCTGTGCTAGATAATAAAGCGAATGCTAAAATAAATGTGATTTTTTTCATAATTGTAATTTTTAAATAATAATTATTGTTAATAAAATTGCGTAAACAATATACTAGGTTTACAGTCTAGCTTAAATGTAGGATTTTAAAACTTTATTAGTTTGGGTATTGTTATACTAGCATTAATCATTCCAATGTGCATCAATTACTTTTTGGATGTGTGGATATTTTTCTCCGTCTTCCTCATCAATCTCTTTGCGTTTTGCTTTTAGTTGTGTTTTTAGATTTGCTATAATGTCTTGGTATTTAGGGTGGTTGTAGGCGTTATTCATTTCTTTTGGATCGTTATTTAAATCATAAAACTCCCATGCAACTGGTGTATCCATGGTAAAGCTGTTTCCCCAACTGGATTTGTTCCACTCTGCTTTTGGATCTTTGGTATCTACCCAGTATTTCCCGTAGTAAAAAATAAGTTTATATTGTTTTGTTCTAATACCAAAATGCGCAGGATTGGCGTGCTTGTGTGCCATGTGCATCCAATATCTGTAGTATGTAGATTGTTGCCAATCTTCGGGCTCTTTACCAGTTTCTAATATGTGCTTAAAACTATGTCCTTGCATTTTTTCTGGCACTTGACCACCAACCATATCTATTAATGTTGGTGCAAAATCTGTGTTATTAATAATGGCGTCTGTGTATGAGCCCTTTTTAATACTTTCTGGATAACGCACAAAAAATGGCATACGCATAGACTCATCATACATCCAACGCTTATCTATATAATCGTGTTCTCCTAGCATAAAACCTTGGTCTCCTGTGTAAACAATTATGGTATTGTCGTATAATCCTTCTTTTTTAAGGTATTCTATCAACCTCGCAACATTATCATCCACACCTTTTACTGTTCTTAAATATCTTTTTAAATATTCTTGATAGGTTTTATGTGTGTACAGTGAGTCGCTTAAATTATCTGCTTGATGGATGTCAAAATCCGGATTATTTCGCTTAATATATTCATCACTCCAAATACGCATACCCATGTTTCTAATGCTATTTCTTTTAGATACAGAAGACCCGATAACTTGTATTAAAGAATCATTTTTTCCGCGTGTAGCGATGGATCCATTATTACCATTATCATACAAACTAGCAGGTTCTGGAATGTGTGTATCTTTTAAATAATCTTTATAACGTGGTGCGTATTCAAAATCGTCGTGTGGCGCCTTAAATTGATGCATTAAAAAGAATGGTTTATTCTTGTCTCTCTTATTTTTTAACCACTCTAAAGTTATGTCTGTAATCACGTCACTACTGTGACCCATATATTGTTTACCTTCATAACCAGGCATGTTTTTAAACGGAACGTACTTGGTTGAACTTTCAGTTAAATACGGATCAAAATATGACCCTTGTTGGTGGTGTTCTGAAAAAATATTGTAGTAATCAAAATTAGGTTGGTGCTCTAAATGCCATTTACCAACCAATGCAGTTTGGTATCCTAATGTTTTCATTTCTATTGGTAGGTATTGCTCTGCGGTTTCTATACTACCTTCTAAATCTATAACACCATTAGTCTGGCTGTATTGTCCTGTAATTATACTAGCTCTGCTTGGCGTACAAATAGAGTTAGTTACAAAACAATTATTAAAAATCATCCCTTCTTTTGCAATAGCGTCTAAGGTTGGCGTAGGATTTAAACTGGCTAATCTACTTCCATAAATCCCAAATGCTTGAGAGGTATGATCGTCTGACATTATGTAAATAATATTGGGCTGATTTAAAATTACTTTTGTACCCTTATCGTTAGAATTACAGGACAACAGTAACACCATTATTAAACTAAACGGAATACTAATTTTACTGTTAAAGATGTGCTTCATTAAATACTTTTTTTTGGACTATAAAGTTGGTAAATTTTTTACTGATAAACTACCACGTATGATTTTTAATTAATCAAAGATGATTTATTACTGTGTTTTAAAGCTACAGTCTTGTCACTATAGCGATGTATACCGCTATTTTTTTTAATTAGATGAACTGTTTTGATTTTAGTCAGAAAGATATAACATTCGAAGTGTTAATTTGTTTTCTCACAAGCTAGAAAAGCTTCATCTCATTAAAATTGGCAGCTTTTATTAGGATTTAGTACACTAATTAGTTAACTTTGTATGGTGGAAAGAAAGATCATTGTATACAAAGATTATTTCGCTGACTTCTATAAAGCGCAAGACGAAAAAATTCGAGGAAAAATTGGATATGTTTTAGATTTGGTTCGATTTGAAAAGAGAGTACCGAAAAAATTCTTCAAATCTCTAGAAAACACAGACGGAATTTATGAGGTGCGCATAATAACCACTTTTAAGAGTATTAGGATTTTATGTTTTTTTGACAATGGAAATTTAATTGTTTTAGCAAATTGCTTTGTAAAGAAAACTCAAAAAACACCTCGAAAGGAAATTAAACTTGCAGAAAAATTAAAAAAGGAATATTTAAAAGACAAAAGAAGCTGATATGAAAAATGTAACTGATTTTGAGGACATCCTCATCCAAACCTACGGAAAAAAAGGGACTGATAAGCGTGATAAGTATGATGCAGATTCTCTTGCTTTTAGATTAGGAATTATGCTAAAAGAGGCACGTAAAGAGGCGAATTTAACACAGGAAGAACTTGCCGAAAGAACCGGAACTAAAAAAAGTTATATCTCTAGAATAGAACGTGGACTAAGCGATATCCAAGTTTCTACTTACCACAAACTAATTGAAATAGGACTTGGAAAACGTCTTAATATTGAAATAGCCTAACGAAAAACACGTTGAAAAACAGCGTACTTGGAATAGCGCGAGACGTAGATAACAACATAGTTTAAGCACTTAAAAAAGTCGCCAAATTTTTAAACCAAATCAATTTTAAGACTCTAGTGTCAAAATACACACCACACACGTTATTTTTCTAAAGTACTATAATCACTTTTAAAGTTTAAAGGCGTTGTCTTTTTAAACTTTTTAAATTGTCTGTAAAAAAAAGGCAAACTGTCGTAACCACAATTAAACGCAATCTCACTAACTGTTTTTTTAGAATCTAATAATAATTTACAGGCTGCATTAATCCTATATTCATTTATAAAAGTAAAAAAAGATTTGTTTAGTGCCTTTTTAAAAAATCTACAGAAAGCTTCCTCACTCAGGTTAATGATGGCTGCAACAGTACCTAACACTATTTTTTTGTGGTAATTATTATGCACATAATTATAAACAAGATCTATCCTGTTGTTAGTTTTTAGATTTAAAACAGGCGTAAAACCTTCAGTAATTAAATACTTATTTTTTCTTGTATTAGAAAGGTGATTTAATAATTGTAGAAAATAAATTAATTTTTCAAAAGGCGATTTTTCTAATAATTCTTTCAATTTAATTTTAAATAGTTTAGCAGTTTTTGCGCTAAATTTAATTCCGTTAGACGCATTTAATAGTAGCTTTTTAATAGTTCTAAATTCATTTTTATCTTGCCAACCGTTTCCTAGAAACGTATCGTCAAATTGTATGACTATAGATTTTACTTCTGTTTGGTTAATACCAGAATCTTTCCAACAATGCGGTACGTTTTTTCCTATTAACACAAAATCACCTGCTTCAAAATTTTGAATACTATTACCTACATACCTAATGCCTTTTCCTTTTAAAATATAGGTTAATTCATATTCTGGATGAAAATGTAAAGGGGCATCAAAGTGCGTGTTTTTAAAGCAAAACGCATAAATAGAACTCTCATTAAACTCGGGTATTTTTTCAAATTGTGCTTTCATTTTAACTTCAAGTGTACTATTTTAGGGCAAAAGTATCAATTTAAAAATAAATAGGTCAATATAAGCAACTCATCTGCTAATATACACAAGGTTTATTTATAAGAAATACTATAAATTTACTTTTTAATTTAAGAAAACAACTATGGCATTAAAATGTAAAGCAGCAATTGCAAAAGGAGATGGTACTTTTGCTATCCAAACTATAGAGGTACAAAACCCAAAATCGGACGAGGTTTTAGTTACTATTAAAGCTGCGGGATTATGCCATACAGACCACGACTCTTTAACTTGGGGAAAACCTATAGTTATGGGTCATGAAGGTGCAGGAATTGTTAAGGCAATTGGATCCAATGTAACAAGTGTTAGCGTTGGTGATGCTGTTATTTTAAATTGGGCAACACCATGCGGTACGTGCTTCCAGTGCGAACATGAAAACGAACACATTTGCGAAAACAACTCGCCAGTAGTCGCAGGATCTAATGGTTACACAGCAGGTCATGCGCATATGGAAGGCACCACCTTAGATGGGACACCCATTGAGCGCTCTTTTAACATAGGCACGCTTGCCGAGTATACGTTGGTTAAAGAATCTGCGGTTGTTAAAAACCCAATTAAAGACATGTCTTTTAGTGCTGCAAGTATTGTTAGTTGTGGTGTGATGACTGGTTTTGGATCTGCTGTAAACACCGCTAAAGTAACAGAGCATTCTTCTGCAGTAGTCTTGGGTACTGGTGGTGTGGGACTAAATGTTATACAAGGTATTAAGGTATCTAAAGCTTCAAAAATAATTGCAATAGATATTAACCAAACAAGATTAGATATGGCTGTTCAATTTGGTGCCACACACACTATTTTAGCAGATAAAGAGGATGTAGGCTTGCAAGAAGCAGCCAAAAAAGTAAAAGCATTAACCAATGGAAGAGGTGCAGATTATGCATTTGAGTGTACTGCCATTCCTGCTTTAGGTGTTGCACCTTTAGCCATGATTAGAAATGCCGGAACAGCTGTACAAGTTAGTGGTATCGAAGAAAAAGTAATGGTCGATATGTCTTTGTTTGAGTGGGATAAAATTTATATTAATCCTTTATATGGTAAATGTAATCCTCAAAAAGATTTTCCTATAATTTTAAATTATTATAAAAATGGCGACATTATGCTGGACGAAATGATTACCAAAACCTACCCTTTAGACCATTTACAAGATGCTTTTGACGATATGCTGTCTGGTAAAAATGCTAAAGGCGTTATTGTTTTTGAATAATTAATAAGCGTTTAATACACAAAATGTCAAAATTCAAAACCACAGAACTATCAGATCCTAGATTTGAGTCCAATAACCTAAGACACATTACAGTTAATAGCGACCACTTAAAAAATAGAGGCGATATAACTGTGTATGTACCAGAAGGAGAAGCATTAACCAATTTACCTATAGTTATCTTACTGCATGGTGTTTGGGGTAGTCATTGGCTTTGGACACAAAAAACAGGTATCCATTTACAGATGCAAACATGGATTGATGCTGGACTAATACAACCTATGATACTTGCTATGCCATCCGATGGACTTTGGCGCGATGGTAGTGGCTATTTACCTTTAGAGCATTCAGATTTTGAAAAATGGATTGTGGACGATGTTCCTAATGCTGTAGCAGAATTAATTCCGCAAGCCAGTGATACGTCTCCATTATTTATTGCAGGTTTATCTATGGGTGGATTTGGGGCATTACGCTTAGGCATCAAGTATAACAACAAATTTTCTGGTGTGTCAGGCTTATCTTCAATTACAGTACTTAAAGAAATGGCGTTGTTTACAAAAGAAGATTTAGCTGTTTATAATCAAAATGAAACGGAAAACGAATCGGTTTTATCTACGATTTTAAAACACAAAAATAACTTACCGCCTTTTAGATTTGATTGCGGAGTAGACGATTTGTTAATAGAAGGAAACAGAACACTGCATCAACAATTAACAGAGGCTAAAATTGAGCATATTTATAAAGAAAACCCAGGAAAGCATGAATGGATCTATTGGGAAACTAATATAAAAGACACCATTTTATTTTTTAATGCGATCTTAAAAAACTAAATTGAGTACTTATACAATTAGCGTGTAGATTGTTTTTCATTTTTAAAATGAAGCACAGCAAACCGCAATTAATGGTATAAATAATACATTTGAAACTTATGAAAAAAAGTGAACTTAAAGACCCGTTTGAAGACGCTAGAAAAGCGACAGGTCTTGGCGAAATGAACGACCAGAACGATCCAGTAAAAATGGTTTTGGGTTTAAAGGACGTCCGTAAATGTGCCCACAATTGGAAAACCTTTCAATCTGGAGCAACGCCTGGTCGTATTGTAGTACCTTCTGAAGTTAATATACGTACCACACGCCAAATCCCTTTTGAAGTAGATCCTCCAGAACATAAGGCGTATCGTGCTTTGGTAGACACTTGGTTTAAAAGACCCTTAGAAGAAGAGTATACTAAAAAACTAACAGCACAGATTGACGCCATTGTAGAGGACGTACTTACCAAAGATACTGTAGAAGTGGTAGAACAATTTTCTCTGCGTTTGCAGTCGCGTGCGTTAACGTTGCTTTTAAATACACCCTATGAAGAGGCTAATACTTGGATTGGATGGGGAACCCACGTTTTTAGAAGCGAAGGCGAAGCGTTAGATGGTGATAAGGCTAACTTATTATATGATTATATAGATGAACAAATTACAGAAGCCATTAAAAATCCCGGAGCAGATTTATATTCTGTGCTTTTGCAATCTGAAAAAGACGGAAAAAAATTAACACGCGAAGAAGTAAAAGGGGTTATGATTTTAACCTTTGCTGGCGGAAGAGATACCGTTATAAATACAGTAACCAACGCTATTGCCTATTTTGCAGAGCATCCAGAATCTTTAAAACAATTAAAAGCGCAGCCAGAAACAATTACAAAAGCGGTAGAAGAATTGATTCGTTATTTTTCGCCTTTAACACAAATGGGGCGTGTGGTGACAGAAGATACCCAAGTGTGTGAGCATGCAGTAAAAGCAGATACTAGGATTTCTTTGTGTTGGGCTTCTGCTAATCGTGACGAAAAAACGTTTGAAAATCCAAACGAGATTGTTTTAGACCGTAAGGTCAATCCGCACGTGGCTTTTGGATTTGGTACACACAATTGTTTAGGCGCAACGCATGCCAGACAAATAATGCGTATTTTATTGGCAACCCTTTCAGAAAAAGTAGACACTATCTCTATTTTGGATTATAAAGAAAACATAGAAGATTTAGATCAATTTAAACGAAAGGTTGGGTTTGATAGCCTGACTGTAAAATTTAATGCTAAACACTAAATACAAAGCAAAATAACTTCATTTTAAAATATATAAATTATGGCTAAAATAACATTTATAACCACAGATAATAAGCGTATTACCTTAGAAGGTACCTCTGGCTCTGTCATGCAATTGGCAGTAGATAACAGTGTTGCTGGTATTGATGGTGACTGTGGTGGTGTGTGCTCTTGTGCTACTTGTCATGTGCATGTTGCACCAGAACACGAAGCTAAAACTGGTCAAGCTACAGAGATAGAAACCGATATGCTAGAACTAAACGACCATGCCAATGCGCATAGCAGATTGTGTTGTCAAATAGAAATTACAGAGGCTTTGGATGGTGTTGAGCTGCAAGTTGCAGAGTCTGATTAGATTAAAAACAGTTGCTGTGTTGTATAAAGGTTAAGGTATTAAAAAACACCCAATTTTACAATTGGTGTTGGTTTTTACTGTTTGCCTTATTTAAAACCACGCCACGCTATATATTTAAAACTAAAACATTACTTCATGTTAGATCATTCTACTCAAAAATTAATTTGTGTCGTAATTGGTGCAAGTCATGCAGGTATTAATCTGGCTTTTGCTTTAAGAAAAGAAGGTTGGGAAGGTGCAATAATCGTTATAGATAAGGATCCAGAATTACCCTATCATCGTCCGCCACTTTCTAAAACGTATCTTCAAAATAAGGAGGTTAATCTTTTAAAATCTGCCGAGAGTTACACCAAAGAGAATATCACTTTAAAACTAGGTATTACTGCAGATAGTATAGACAGAGATCAAAAAACAATAACATTAAGCGATGGTACTGTACAGGCTTACAATAGGCTGGTTTTGGCTACTGGTGCACGTCCACTAATGCCACCAATACCAGGTGTGGCATTAGCAAAAAATGTGTTTCCGTTGCGTACTGCTGCAGATGTAAGTGGTATTAGAACTGCGTTTGAAGCTAGTTTAAATAAACGTGTGGTTATTATTGGTGGTGGTTACATTGGTTTAGAAACCGCAGCGTCTATAAAAAAATTAGGAGGTACGGTTACTGTTTTAGAACGTGAAACTCGTATTTTAGCACGTGTGACTTCGCCAGAATTGTCAGACTTTTTTATGCAGTTGCACTGTACTAATGGTGTGTCTGTTTTAACTAATAAAAACGTTACAGCTATTGATTATAGTAACGACGTTAATACCATAACCTGTGCAGATGGCAGTACGTATGAAGCAGATGTTATAATTGTTGGTGTGGGTATACGCGTAAATACAGAATTGGCTAAGGACGCTAAATTAGTAGTTGAAAATGGTATTTTGGTAGATGAAACTGCTTGCACTAACGATAAAGACATTTATGCTATTGGTGATTGTACCTTCCATAAAAACCCACATTACGACCGTTTTGTACGTTTAGAATCTGTCCAAAATGCGGTAGACCAGGCTAAAGTGGCTGCTGCAGCAATTTGTGGTAAAGAAGTAATTTACAATACCATCCCATGGTTTTGGTCGGATCAATTTGATGTCAAGCTACAAATGGTAGGCTTATCTACAGGATACACTAAATTGTTGGTTAGGACAGAAGCTACTGAAACTACCAAACTGTCTTTATGGTATTTTAAAGAGGATACGCTATTAGCTGTAGATGCCATTAATAATCCTAAAGCATTTGTTTTGGGTACCAAATTTATAAAAGACAATAGTAAGATTGATTTTGATAAATTGGTAGATGCTACTATTGATTTTAAACCTGCTAATTTGCTTGTTTAAAGCTTCTATTTATTGATAATTAAGGTTGTGCTTCTAGTACTCCACTAGCTATCACTTTTTTCCATTTATTTAAGGCTTATTTAAGGCAATATTTAAAGTTTATAATGTCTCTTAAAACGGTACTTTTAGTGCTTTATGCTAGACTTTCAATTTTGGATCATGTAGTTAATGTATCGTAGAGTTACAAACTATACACGTAGTTATCGCCATTATAATAACGCTTTACTTTAATATAATACCAATCTTCAGTTTTAACGATAACCGATTATTTTATAGTTTCTGTAGCATAAAACTTTACCTTAAAAAAAGAATACCATAAAAAACGCCTTCATATTGCTATGAAGGCGCTATTAATAAAAGCTGAGCTCTTGTTTATTTTTTAACAAACTTAGCAGAGTTACCTGTATCTGTTTTTAAGAAATACATACCTGCTTGTAAGCTAGATACATTTAATACTGTATTACCTTCAAAAGTTTTAACTACTTTACCAGTTAAATCATATATGTTAACAGAATTAAATTTTTGAGTTGTCTCAATTGTTAAGGTCTCTGTTGTTGGGTTAGGGTACACAGATACATTTGTGTCTAAACTAAAATTGGCTACGCTTAAAGTATTTACATCAATAGGAAAAGTTTGATTGGCAGTTACTGGACCCGCAGGTCCTGTTGTATTACTATTCCAAAAAGCTGTAGTTTCTGTACCATCAAAAACTGCTCCTCCAAAAAATCCAGGCATCCACATATTATTAGACCCAGATCCCGAAGCATCTGTAGTAATACTAAAACTACCTCCTCCCCATTGTGCTCCAGAGGCATCGGTAATTTTAAATTGATTAAAGATTGTATAGGATGTATTTGGCACAAAACCATCAATTGTGATTAATAGTGTCGCAGGTGTTGGTACCCAACCTGTAGCATTATTACTTGCATTAAACGACAATTGAGCTGAAGTTATAACATTTTGAGTAATAGTTTGAGCAAAAGAAGTTGCTCCAATAAAAAGTGCAATAAGCACAAAAGTAATTTTTTTCATAATTGTGTGTTTTTTTAGATTTATATCAAATTTATAATAATTGGTTATTGCTTTTAAATGTATATGGTCAATTTTTAGTAACATATGGTTTTAAAAATTAAAAAAGCTAACTTATGTTAATAAGAAAGCCTTTTTAAAAATTATAGTTTTAATTTTCAATAACTACAATATCATCTATATATAAATCATATTGTAAATTAGGGTTAAATGGAGGATTCCAAATTTTAATTTGAACAAAGTAATCTCCTGGCGCCAAACTTTTAACCGTTGAAATAGTAGTCCATACGTTACCATCGGTGTTAAAAAATTGTTTAAAGCTACCACCACCAACTTTTTCAAAAGAAATTTCTCCAACAAATCTTATGTCGCCTGATGATATAATATCAGCAAAAAGCTCCATAGATAGTTTGTAATCTGTTGTAGATGTAACTTGTAATAATTTTCCATTATACTTTAGTAGATTATCTGCAAATGCTGATGTACCTGCTGGATTCGAGTAAACATGCTTTAAACTAGCTGCTCCAGAAGCTGCTCTTGTTGTAGATACAGAGAAGCTGGAGCTAATATCGTCCCCATTATCACCAAGTATTTCCCAGTCTGTTAAACTTGCTTCTTCACCATCATTATTACCACAACCTACCCAGTTTGCAGCCGTATTGCAATAAGGTCCCGTTGCTGCTGTAACAGTTATATGATCTGTTTTGGTTAACGTTTGATTTTCCCCATCTACAGATCTTGTTGCAACTAAAGTAACATCATAAGTTCCTGCTGTATTATAAGTAACAGTAGGGTTTTGTGCTGTAGATGTTGCAGGTGTACCACCTTCGAACGTCCAAGACCAACCATCTGCATTTCCTGTTGTAGCATCTGTAAAAGTTACCGTTTCTGTTTCTTCTACTGTTGTAAGGTCTTCTGTAAAATTTGGTACTAAAGGTATAGATGCTAATACTATGATATGGTTTTCCTTTATTAGAACACCATCATTATTAGGTGCTTCTCTATGGGCGACTAATTTAACAGAATATACTCCCGGTGTGTTGTAAGTTACTACTGGATTAACCTCGGTACTTGTTGCCGGTGTACCACCTTCGAAAGTCCACATGTAACCATCTTTAAGTCTGGCCTCTTGAAATTCAGATTCTAAGTTTTCACTGGCGTTTGTAAACGTAATTTCACTACCAAATAAGGCCGTTGTAGAACTTGCTGTAAAAGCTGCTACAACTCTCGGAAATACTTGGATGTTAAATACATTATCTTCGGTAGTATTATCTGTATAAGTCACTTCAAGCTTGGTACCATAAAGTCCTGGCGTGTCGTAAATAACGCTAACCTCTTGCAAATCTGAGCTCGTAATATTACCACCTTCAAACGTCCATAAACGTGTATCTACACTTGCCGAAGAGTCTTTGAATACAACTGTTTCGTTTTCTGTAATTAATGTTCTTGTTGCTGTAGCCTTAAAATTAACCTCTCTTAACCCATCTCTGTAAGTAGATTCAGGAGTACAATTAAATATAGTAGTTGTTAAAATAACAAAACTTAATATAAGTTTTAGATTTAGAATTTTAGTTCCCTTTTTCATCATTTTTTTATTTATTTTTAATATCCAGGATTTTGTACCAAATTTGGATTTAATTGCATTTCTGCAGTTGGTATTGGCCATCTAATTCTAAAATCTGAATAGTTAGGCCCAGGATTACCAGCGGTCGTCCAACCAGATTGGTTAATACCTAAAACTGCATCTTCATATTTTCCAAATCTAATAAGATCGTTACGTCTCCAACCTTCGAAAATAAGTTCTCTGTAACGTTCGTCTAACAATTCATCTGCGTTTTCAGATTGCGAAGCTAAAACCATTGCTGGAACTGCACCAGCCTCTAATCTAGCTCTATCTCTTAATGCATTAACAGTAAAATCAAGCGTGGCTTGGGTTAAAGTTCCTTGACCGTTTTGAGCTTCTGCATACATTAATAAAACGTCTGCATAACGAATGTAAGGATTATCGAATGGCGTATCATTAGTATAATCGTTAGGTTTTGATGCGTGCCATTTCCAGCCTCTCCATTGCCAATCTATATTTCCCCAAGCGACTGGATTATTCATTCCTTCTTCTGGACTCCAGATATTAGCATTATGCTTTGCTATATTGTTTAATAAACGAATATCATCATCATCATATCTAGCAACGCTTGAAGCGTTTACATAACAAGTTCCAAACCCACCACCGTTATTTACATTACCATTAGGGCCGTAAAAGGTACTTAAAATACCACCTTCTCTTTCTCCTGGTCCATTCATACCAATTGAAAACACCATTTCTTTACTTTGCTCATTATCTAAATCGAATACTTCTGGATAGTTCTGTAATAAACCGTAGACTCCACTATCGATAACTTTTTGTAACTCTACTTCTGCTAACGCAAATTTATCAGTCTGATTTAAAGGGAAACCTGTCATTTGCAAGTACACTTTACCCAATAAAGCTTGTGCAGCTCCTTTGGTTGCTCTACCGCCACCTTGTCCAGCTTCTAGATTGGCTTCAGCAAATTTTAAATCATCTATAATAAATTCGTATACTTCTTCTGGCGTTGCCTGTGAAGGTAACTCGATATTTGCAAAATCTGCTAATTCATTTTTAATTAATGGTACATTTTCCCAAGCCGATACTAGTGCAAAATTAATTGTCGATCTCAAAAAACGTGCTTCACCAACCATAGTATCTCTTATATCAAGGTCAATTTGGTCTGCAGTTAATGCACTAATTTTATCTACAGCACTGTTTACTTTATTTAAGCTAAAATATAAGTTGTTCCAAATATTTTCTACTGTCGCGTTATTTGAAGTCACTTGTTGTAAAAATATTAATTTCCTATCGCCAGCCCATCCTGGTAAAACAACCTCATCTGTTGCCATTGTGCCCCAATGAACGGCAAAACCTTCGTTAGATTTTGCTCCTGTTCCAGAACTTACTGATTCTTGCACAGCGCCATAAGCACCTACTAAGTAGATAGCAGCTCCTTCTTCGTCTACTACAAGTCTACCAGGATCAACAAAAGTTGTAGGATTTTCTTCTAAATAATCTTCACCACACGAAGACACTGAAATAAAAATTGCTAATGCAAGCATTTTTAAAATTAATTTTTCTGTTTTCATAATTTTTTTTTTAGTAACATTATTATAATCCAACATTTAAACCGATTCTAAACGCTCTAGAACGCGGATAAGAATCTGAATCTAAACCTGGCGTTAATTGGTTTCTACCTACACTAACATCTGGATCGTAACCAGAATATTTAGTAAATACGTGTACATTGTCTATTGAACCATAAACACGTAAAGATTTGATTTTTAGTGATTGTAAAAGTTCTTTAGGAAATTTATAGCCTAAAGTTATATTTGCTATTCTTAAAAATGATCCGTCTTCAATATACGAAGAATTTGCTAGACCAGAAAATCCACCATCACCGAAGCCCCAAATTCCAGGAATATCTGATTCTGAATTTGTAGGTGTCCAACGGTCTCTTACGAAACCTAATTTATTGAAAAACGGAATTTCTTGAGACCCTCCTCGTACTCTGTTTTTATTATAAATATCATTACCATAAACCCATGATGTTAAAACCGATAAATCAAAATTTTTGTAGGTAAAGTTATTTGTAAAGCCACCAAAATGCTTTGGTTGCGTATTACCAATAATACCATTATCATCGCTATTAACCACACCATCGTTATTTTGATCTACATATTTTGGCATACCGGGTCTGTACTGTGTTACACCAGCAGTTGTTGTTGTTCCTGCTTTAAGTGTATAAAAAACATCGTAATAAGGAATACCTGCGGCTTCACCGTTTTGGATAATTAAATCTGCAGCTTCAGCGTTAGATAAACCATCGAACTCTTCAAAGTCGCTGTAATTATATACACCGTTTGTTTCTACGCCGTAAATAGAACCTAAAGACTCTCCAACTCTAATAATGTAATCATTTGTAATTTGATTGTCTCCAATTGCAGTTTCAAAAAACTCATTTGCACCTCCTAAATCAAGAACCTTATTTTGATTGAAACTGATATTAAAATTACTTGTCCACGTAAAGTTATCTGTTTCTATATTAGTTGTGTTTAAAGATATTTCTATACCCTTATTACGTAAAGTACCAAGATTTTGAAATGCAAATTCGAAACCTGATGTTGCTACTATTGGCACCTCTAATAATAAATCTCTGGTATCCTTGATGTAATAATCCAGTTCAAGATTGACTCTATTATCAAACAATCCTAGAACAAGTCCTGCATCTAACTGTGAAGTTGTTTCCCAAGTTAGTTCCTCACTAGCCAAACTTGATACGGTTACACCTGTAATAAAATTAGACCCTCCAAAAACATAAGAAGATAATTGTGATTGTGCTAAGGATCTAAACGATCCCACTTGGTTATTTCCTGTTTCACCATAGCTCATTCTTAATTTTGCTGTGCTAATGGTTGTATTGTTTTTAAGAAAATCCTCGTTAGAAATTTTCCAAGCGACACCTGCCGATGGGAAAAAGCCATACCTGTTTTTTGCATTAAATCTAGAAGAACCATCATAACGTCCACTTAGATTTAAAGTAAAACGGTTATCATAATCATACTGTACTCTTGCTAAGTAAGAACGTAAAGTACTTTTAATAAAATCTGATCTTGATGGTAAATTTTCTGAAGCTGAGCCTAAATTATCTAAATTAACGCCTGGTAACTCAAAACCTGTATACTCTAAAGATACAAACTCAAATTCGCTTTCTTGTTGCTCATAAACCGCGGTAACATTTAACCTATGATCACCAAAATTTTTATAATAATTAAGATTTTGTTCTGTAATTACACCAGCACCTTGCGCTACACTTGTATAAGCTCTACCGTTAGTAAATTGTCCCCAGCCAAAGTCTCCAGAAAAATAAGCCTGTCCTTTATTATTGAAAACATTACCTCTAATGGACGATTTAAATTTTATGCCTTCTGCTATTTTATATTCTAAATACACACTACCAAATGCGTTAACACCTTTCCCTTTATTTATATTACCCTCTAAAGTTCTATTAGGGTTAACAATATCTCCACCTCTTAAAGATAATAATCTACCTTCATCATCATATTGTGCATCATCAAAACGTGTTAGTCCTTGAGCTGGGCTAAATAAAATAGAGTTGGTTACAATACCAGCTCTACCATTTGCATTTTCGTTAGCTGCGGATACGACACCGTTTCTTTTTTGGTATCCAAAATTAAGATTCATTCCTGCTTTTATTTTATCGCTTACATTTTGATCTAGTCTTAAATTTAAATTATAGCGTTCGTAATCGGACGTTTTTATTATACCCTCTTGATCTAAATGAGAAAATGAAGCAGCATAGGATGAATTGTCTGATCCTCCAGAAATTGAAACTTTATTACTTTTAACAATGGCTGATCTAGAGATTTCATCTTGCCAGTCTGTTAACAAAATTCTAGGGTCTCTTAAATCTACGTTATTACCAAACTGGTCTCTATAAGCGGCACCGAATTGGTCATTTGGATTATTGGGATCCCAAGGCGTAAACTCATACCTCCAGTCTACAAATTCTTGAGCAGTTAATAAATCTACTTTATTTGCTAATACCGAAACACCAGTAAATGTTTCAAAATTGATATCTGCACGCCCTTTTTTTCCTTTTTTGGTGGTAATAATAATAACACCATTTGCACCTCTTGACCCATAAATAGCCGTTGCCGAAGCATCTTTTAAAACTTCTATTGATTCTATTGTGCTAGGATCTATAGATGCTAATGGGCTCGTAGTACTGTTACCCAAACCAATACTAGAAGACTGTCCCGAACCAGAAATTGCAAAACCATCAATTACATATAATGGATCGCTACTTGCGGTAATTGAAGTTCCACCACGAACACGAATTTTAAAACCAGCACCTGGACCACCTTCTGATGTAACAACTTGTACACCTGCTGCTTTAGATTGTAAAGCACCTTCAAAAGATACCGTTTTAACTTTTTCTAACTCTTCAGCTTTTATGGACGAGATAGAGCCTGTTAAGTCTTTTCGTTTTGAACTACCATAACCGATAATAACGACCTCTTCTAATGTAGAATTGTCTTCTTTTAAATCTATTTGCAAATTTGTCTGTGTACCAACAAGAATTTCTTTAGGTACAAAGCCCAAATAACTAATAACTAGCGTTTCGTTTTCTGATGCTGTAATTTCAAAATTACCATCAAAATCAGTTATTACCCCTCTACTCGTGTCTTTAACTAAAACACTAGCAGCCGGTAATGGCCCGCCTTCGGCTGTAACCGTACCAGTAATTGTGGATTGCGCTTGGGCAAAATTAAAAAATAGTATGCTAAGGATTGTTGCTGAAAATAGTTTTATTTTCAAATAACTTATTTTTTTTGTAATCATACTTTCGGTTTTGAATTTAGGTAGGTTATTCAAACAAAGGTTCTCTTTTTGTTGAATAAATGGTGTAACAAATGTTTTTTTTGATGAAACAAATGTTCTAAATGTTAAATAAATATAAATTTTTATAAAATTTATATTTTATTTACTTTACAATGTTTATAAATTATTAGCTATTTAATTAAATCATACATTCTAAATAAACAACCATTTGTATAAAGTGTTAGGGCTTTAATTATCGACATTTGTTAAGTTGTAAAATTTTAATACTATAACAATGAAAAAGTATTTACTTTATATTTTCCTATTCTTACACTTGTTACTTATAGCACAACAAAACGATTGGGAAAACCCAAGTGTAAACCAGATTAATAGGCTAGAATCGCATGCTACTTTTTATTCTTTTGAGACTAAAACATTAGCACTTAAAAATGATAGAGAACAGTCTAAATACTTTAAATTATTAAATGGAAATTGGAAATTTAATTGGGTAGCAAAACCAGAAGATACTATTGCTAATTTTGAAACATTAGATTACAATGCTACACAGTGGAATACTATTGATGTGCCTTCCAATTGGGAAATGAGAGGCTACGGCAAGCCTATCTACACCAATTCAACTTATCCATTTTTTAGTGATTTTCCAAATATTAATCGTCACGATAATCCTGTAGGTCATTATATAAAATCGTTCTCTATTGATAAATCTTGGGATGATAAAGACGTGATTCTACATTTTGGTGGTGTTTCTTCTGCTTTTTATGTTTGGATAAATGGTGAATTTGTTGGTTATAGTGAGGACACAAGGTTACCTTCAGAATTTAACATTACAAAACACCTTAAAAAAGGAGAAAATAAAATTGCAGTAAAAGTATTTAGATGGAGTGATGGTAGCTACTTAGAGGCACAAGACCACTGGAGAATGAGCGGTATTGAACGCGACGTATATTTGCAAGCTTTACCAAAAGTGAGGCTGTCTGACTTTACTGTTAGAACAACTTTAGACCAAAATTTTAAAGATGGCGTGTTACAAATTAGACCAGAATTTATTGCTAATATTAAAAATAAGTATAAGGAGAAAGTTGGTCATTTTGGTGATGCTCCTTTAAATACAATTGTTGATGATTGGACACTAACCTCACAATTATTTGATGCTGAAGGGCAGCATTTTGGAAAAGAAAATACCATTTCACTTAAAAAATACTTTGGTGAGTTTTATCCGCAGAGAGATAATGTGCCTTTTGCAATGATAGAAATACCTGTTAAAGCTCCTAAAAAATGGTCTGCAGATACGCCATATTTATATACCTTATTGTTCACTTTAAAAAATACTAAGGGAGAACGTATTCAATTTGTAAGTAATAAAGTTGGATTTAGAACTTTAAAATTTGATGATAACGGTCGGTTTTTAGTTAATGGAAATCCTGTTAAGATGATTGGAGTTAACAGACACGATCACCATTACAAAAATGGTAAAGTGGTATCTAGGGCAGATATGGAAGCCGACGTAAAACTCATGAAACAATTTAATTTTAATGCTGTTAGGACTGCACACTACCCAAACGATCCTTATTTCTATGAATTATGTGACAAATACGGTTTATATGTAATGGATGAAGCAAATTTAGAAACTCATGGTTTACGAGGCAAACTATCTAACGTTCCTATTTGGTCCAATGCGTTTTTAGAACGTGGCGTTAGGATGGTTGAACGAGATAAAAATCATCCAAGTATTGTGTTTTGGAGCTTAGGAAACGAATCTGGAATGGGACCAAACCACGCAGCAATGGCTGGATGGATAAAAGAAATGGATCCAACACGATACATTCACTACGAAGGTGCGCAAGGCGATGCTACAGACCCACGGTACAAAAAGGGCTTTTTTAGTTTAGCTAAAGCCAACCCAACAGACCCGAAGTGGGTTGATATGTTGAGTAAAATGTATCCTCAGCCTTTTGAATTACAAAGTTTAATAAACGATACAAACTTTGATAAAAGACCAGTAATTATGTGCGAATATGCACATGCTATGGGAAACTCTTTAGGTAATATGCAAGAGTATTGGGATATTATTTATAATAATGACCGCGCTTTAGGTGGTTATATCTGGGATTGGATTGACCAAGGCATCGAGAAAAAAGATGAAAATGGTGTGCCTTTTCTGGCTTATGGAGGCGATTTTGGAGATACACCAAATTCAGGAAGTTTTTGTTTAAATGGTATTATAGCATCAGACAGAACGCCAAAACCAGAAATTTTTGAATGTAAAAAAGTAAACCAACCTGTATTAATAACTCAAGTTGATGCAAAAAAAGGCAAATTTAAAATTTTAAATAGACACCATGCTGTAGATTTATCCATCTATAATTTAGTTTGGCAATTAGAAGAAGATGGTAAAATTATTAACTCTGGGATGGTAAATAATTTAGCAAACAAACCTTTTGAAACTACAAATTTGAACATTGATTTTAAAAAGCCTAATTTAAAATTTGGAAGCCAGTATTATATAACCTTTAAAGGGAAATTAAAACAAAAGATGCTTTGGGCCGAAAAAGGTTTTATTGTTTTTAAAGAACAATTTAATCTCGCTTATAAATTTATTAAAAACGAAGCTAAAGTTGAAGAATTTAAAGCTTTGAATATAAATGAAACCAATGGGAATTTCATTTTAAAAAATGAAACAGCTGCAGTTACTATTAATAAGGGATCTGGTTATGTTACAAGTTATAAAATTAATGGTGAAAACCTAATGCGTTCTCCATTAAAATTAAATTTTTGGAGACCAGAAACAGAAAATGATGCAGCTTATAGAAAAGCTAAGAAACAGACTAACGAAAGAGATTGGATGAAAGCTGGAGATAATTTTGTTGTTAAAAAAACAAGTGTAAATCAATCCAAAAAAGGAATAGTTACAGTATCTGTTACTGGAGAAATTGAAAATCTTAAAACAGCGATTACTTTAAATTACACCGTTTTTGGAAATGGTAAGCTTGTTGTAAACTATTTAGCATCGATAGATAGTTCTGCTCCAAATATTCCCAAAATAGGTATGCAGTTTAGTATTTTAAATACATATAAAAATATTACTTATTTAGGAAAAGGACCACAAGCTAATTACCAAGATAGACAAACAGGAGCATTATTTGGGCTTTACAAAGCAGATGCTACCAAAATGAATTATGCCTATGCTGTACCTCAAGAGTACGGAAACCACATGAATACAAATTGGTTTCAACTTGAAAATAGCTTGGGTAATGGGTTAAAAATCAATGGACTAAAGCCTTTAAACTTTAGCGTATTACAATATAGTACTGAAATAATAGAACATGCAAAGCATACTAATACATTGAAGAATAATGAGTTATTGACTGTAAATATCGACCACATTCAAATGGGAGTTGGTGGTGATAATACCTGGTCGCATAGAGCAGAGCCTCATGAGGAATATCTAGTAAAACCAAAAACTTACAACTATAGTTTTTCTATTGAATCTTTAAAAAAATAATAGTATTAATAAAAAAAATACATTAGGATTGGTTTTATTAATTAATATAATTCATTTTTGTAAAAATAATGTTATTCTAGCATCATCAATTTCAGTTTTGTATTATTTACACTTGACCATAAATTGAAATTTTTGAAATTACGGCTCTTATTTATAGAGATACTACAGACGTCTATTTAAATGGGCATCTTAAAAAAAATTGGAATGCCTATTAGATGCATTTAAAAGCATTACTAACTAAACAAAATATATATGCAGTTTTTAACATTTATTGGATTTACAGCCTTGGTAGCAATTATTGCTTACTATAAAACAAGGAAAGAAGAATCTTCTTCAGATGGTTATTTTCTTGGAGGACGAAGCTTGACGGCTGGCGTAATTGCAGGTTCTTTATTACTTACTAATTTATCTACAGAACAAATTGTTGGTTTAAACGGTGCTGCTTACCAAAGTGGTTTATCTGTTATGGTTTGGGAAACTTTAGCTGCTATTGCGATGGTAGTAACTGCCATATTTTTATTACCAAGATATTTAAAAGGAGGTTTAACTACTGTTCCTGGTTTTTTAGAGAAACGATTTGATGTTACTACAAAAACATTAACCTCTGGATTATTTCTTACTGGTTATGTTGTGGTTCTACTTCCTGTTATATTATATTCTGGATCGCTAGCCATTAGCGGTATGTTTGATGTTCCTGAGTTATTAGGTGTTTCACACAAACAATCTATTTGGATTTGTGTTTGGGGAATAGGAATAATAGGATCTGTTTATGCTGTTTTTGGTGGATTAAAAGCAGTTGCCGTATCCGATTCTATAAATGCTATTGGATTATTAATAGGAGGTGTGCTAATTCCTGTTTTTGGCTTAATGATGATTGGCGATGGAAATTTATTAGATGGTCTATCTATTTTAACGACAGAAAATCCTGATAAATTTAAATCTATGGGAGGTGAAAATGATCCTGTACCATTTTATACCATTTTTACTGGAATGATGTTAGTACAATTATTTTATTGGGGAACCAACCAGCAAATTATTCAAAGAGCACTTGGTGCGAAGGATTTAAAAGAAGGACAAAAAGGTTTATTACTAGCATCTTTTATTAAAATTTTAGGTCCAATTATAGTTGTTTTACCAGGTTTAATAGCTTTTCATTTGTTTGAAGGTAATTTAGAATCCGCAGATAGTGCATACCCAATGTTGGTAAAGAAAGTACTGCCAAATGCTTGGGTTGGTTTCTTTGCTGCAGTTTTGTTTGGAGCTATTTTAAGTTCTTTTAATAGTGTTTTAAACAGTTCTGTAACATTATTTGGTATTGATATTTACAAACAACACCTTAATAAAACAGCAGATGAAAAAACAGTTGTAAAATACGGAAAAACCTTTGGAGTTTTTTTAGCAATTGCAGCAATGTTTGTAGCTCCTTTAATTGCTGATGCCGGTAGTTTATTTGATTATTTACAAAAAGTTAATGGTATTTACAGTATTCCTATTTTAACTATTATAATCGTTGGTTATTTAACAAAATATGTACCTGCAATCGCTGCAAAAATAGGTCTTGTGTCAGGATGTTTGTTATACATTGTTTATTTATTAATTGATATTTACTCTCCCGAGACATTCGCTAGTTTACATTTTCTAGACATTTGTGCTATTCTATTTGTTTTAAATGTAATCATCATGTTAGTTATTGGGAAACTATATCCTAGAAAAGAACCGTTTGTTCAAGAATATACAAAACAAGTAGATATTACACCTTGGAAATATACAAAATCAGTTGGCATTATTATATGTGTTATTGTTGCTGGTGTTTATGTTTATTTCTCTTAAAAAACCAATTGACTAATTGTTATTTTAGTACAATTAGCGTAGTAATTAGCAATTTTATCTAAATGCTTTGTTCTGTGTTTTATTTACATAGAATAATATATAGGCATGACTTTAATATTTTGTTACGGTTATCGGTTTTTAAATGCTAATTTTACCATAATAATTTGGAATACATCACAAGATTTGGTGCTTTTTCAAATGTTTATTCAGTAAATTTTATTTCTAATCTTGATTTATAATATAAAGCAGAATAAAAATTCTTACGTGCCACTTTATATATTTTTAAATAACTTAGTATGTCTCTTGATAGATATTAAACCAATTAGAGTATCTCTGTTTGCAAGCTCCTTTTTATACTTTCCTTTTATCTTCCGTTTAAAATAGACGATATATTTGCATTTTATCCTCATACTTTTTCGTTGCTTTTTAGCGATATTTTGGTATAAAATTACAGATTTTTTAAAATCTTGAATTATTGTCTTGTCGAATATGTTAAAGAAACTACTGCATAATAATATATTAACATTATCAATTAATTCCTTGGCTTAAAAACGTCTCAATAAGATATCCATTGTGTAGATATTTTGTATATTTCGCCTAATTATTTGTTTTGAAGCACTTTACTTATAGGTGTTTTTTACCATTTTCGAATTAAAATCAATAGCAACCTTTAAAATAAACCATTATGAAATTCCTTAAATTAACACTAGTAGCACTCTTTTCTATCGCATTATTAACAGCAGTTTTACCATCTACAAAAATAGAACCAACGGTTGAGACCACAAATCTTGAAGTTAAAACTACAAGCTTAGATTTAGTAGCAATAATCGACCGCGTAAAAGCAAAAATGCCAACTCAAGGATAATTTATTATCCCTCAATTTAAATTAATAGCAACCTTTAAAATAAACCATTATGAAATTCCTTAAATTAACTCTAGTAGCACTCTTTTCTATCGCATTATTAACAGCAGTTTTACCATCTACAAAAATAGAACCAACGGTTGAGACCACAAATCTTGAAGTTAAAACTACAAGTTTAGATTTAGTAGCAATAATCGACCGCGTAAAAGCAAAAATGCCAACTCAAGGATAATGATCTATTTCAACTCTAATTATTATTTTTATATATGTCATATTTCAAATTGCCTATAGATGATTTATTTATTATAAATTTAATTAGCTAATCATTATTTTTTTCATTATTGAATAGATATTTTATAATTACATTTCTATTTATTTCTTCTTTGTACTCCCAAAGTGGTAAGGATAACCCTGCTTTTAACTCAGTATACAAACTAAGGACACTTTCTAAAAATGATAATTTAGATTTTAAAACCAGAATAGAGTATGCAAAAAAAGCAGTAGAATTATCACTAGAAATAGGTGTTGATTCAACAATATTAAGCA
>Ga0209828_1000442_pt1 | contig 39707 bp, 29 predicted proteins | sample MaitaG_FD_187429 | JGI IMG/M metagenome (GOLD analysis project Ga0209828, IMG submission 187429) | Marine algal microbial communities from Maine, USA - Maine_Asex2 metaG (SPAdes) (version 2) | ecosystem: Host-associated > Algae > Red algae > Unclassified | place: Maine, USA | collected 2015-01-05
AATAGTGGCCAAAGCTCTTCCACGGTTCTCATCCAAACATCGATCAATGGTCCAAGCAAAAACAGGAGGACTTGCTGTCCCAATTGCAAAACCCATACATCCACAGGCCATTAAAAACATGTTTGCACTGTTTACTAAACTTAGAAATACTAAAGAAAGTACAATCAAGATAATAGAAACACGTAAAACATTAATACGGCCAATCCGATCAGAAAGTGAACCGGTCATCAGCCTAGATAGAATGGAAAAAGCGGTAAAAGAGGCCATAAAAAGGCCCTTGTTTTTTAGCCCAAAATAAACGGATTGATCAGGACCAATTGTAATTAATGCACCTAGAGCCATGTAGAATAGAAGAGCCAACGAAGAAGGTAATAAGGCAGACCGATCATAGAGATCATTTTTCTTAAGAACTAAAATTTTAGGGTGAAATGACTGCTTATTCTTGAGCGTTTCCTTCATCGTCAACAGCATCAAAACAGAAATCAAAGCCACGATTGATGAAGTATAAAACATAGTATTTATTGAATATATATCGGCTAAATAACTACCAATGGGTGGAGCAATAGATGCCCCAGTATTCATACTTACTCCCAAGATACCCATTGCCTCACCTCGCCTGTCAAATGGTACTATATCAGCTGTATATGCAGTTGTAGCCGTAGGTTTAAAACCTGTAGAAAATCCATGAAATAGTCTTAGCAATAAAAATGCAAAAACGGAACTCACAAATGGATAAATCAAACTAGCCACTACACAGACAAAAGTACCGATGATTTGCACCGGTATCCTTCCAATTGTGTCCGTCAACTTCCCACTAAATGGTCTTGAAATCCCTGCAGTCAAAGTAAATAATCCAATGATAAGGCCAATGTAATCTTCTCCACCCATTTGCCTTAGGTGTTCCGGAAGCTCAGGTATAATCATTGTAAAACTAGCAGCGAAAAGCATTTGGCTTAAGCACAAGATAGCAAAGGTGGACGTATATAATTGAGTTTTGAAAGTTTTGGATGAATCCATCCATGAAGGTAATCTTAGTTTGTATGATTGTAGTATTATTTTTAGAATTAACACGAAGAAGAGAGTTGGTCAAATGTAGGATTCTATATTAGAAGGTGGATAACTTCTATTAAATAATGTCTCTGCTGGCCGGGCACATTTAGCCTTAATGTATCTAATCTAGTTTTTCCACCCTCATGGCTTTTAATTCAACGGGAAATTTCCATATTACTGCAATCAATTCTTAATTCAGACATTTTCATCGCAAGCGCCCCAATCCCCCCTGATTTAACTAAATAATAACAATTGTTAAGAATTTCCCAATATTAAGGGTATTGCTCTAATTGAAAATAGCTAGGCTCAAACAAAAAAAGTCAAGCAAAATAAATTACTTGACTCTTTTCCATTACTGGTATTCTTTAAAAATTTGTACCCGAGGCGGGACTTGAACCCGCACGAGCCGAAGCTCACAGGATTTTAAGTCCGGCGTGTCTACCAATTCCACCACTCGGGCAACCCTGTCGAATTGTCTCCAATTCATATAAAAAGCCTTCTAATGAAGGCCTCTTGAGCGAAAGACGGGATTCGAACCCGCGACCCCGACCTTGGCAAGGTCGTGCTCTACCAGCTGAGCTACTTTCGCAAGTTTCTCTTTAGAGAGCCGCAAATATAGAAGTTTATTCGTACTTATAAAAAATAATTTACGCTATTTACATGTCATTTGGAAATGTCGTACATTTGCTATTTATGGCAGCTTTTTTGCTATAACTACCTTAACCATTGACGGCAATTGTTCTTTCCTGACGAAATTAGCAGTCAAGTTATATCGCGGATAATAATTTAAAATCAATATTCAATGAAAAGACTATTACAAGTAGTGTTTTTTACTTGGATGGTTGGCTCTGCCTACGGGCAAGATGCGCACTATTCGATGTTTTTCAACTCTCCCTTAAACCTTAGCCCAGGACTTACTGGAGTGTATCAATGTAATCAACGCTATCATGCAAATTACAAACGACAGTGGCACAGCGTCCCTGTAGAGTATCAGAGCTTCGATATCGGAGCTGATATCAAATTCAAATCAGACCTAGACACCACCGCAAATTACTTCAGCCTTGGAGCATTACTAAACTATGACCAAGCTGGAGACCTAAATCTTTCATATACAAGTTTTGATCTAATGGGATCATATTCTTTAGAACTGGGGCCTGGATTTTTAACTCCCGGTATAGGTTTAGGTATAAATTTCAGAAATTATGATACGACCGATGCTTTAGTAGGTGAATTTTGGGATGGGACAGGGATAAACTTAGGTACCCAAGTCAATGATCCACTCTACATCGGGCAAGATTCAAGAAGTATTACGTTTTTTGATGTGGGAGTTGGGTTAAACTATCGATACCTCAAGGAATACCGAAAATTTATAGATATAGGTGTAAGCCTAAATAATATTTTAGGCCCTTCTCAAATATTTGCATCACCCAATGTAATAAATGATGAATCTAATTTGAATAGAAAGATAAATGTATACGGAATGGCTAATTGGCAACTAGCCTCAAAATTCGACTTATTACTAAATGCACTTGGATCCTTTCAAGGCCCTTATCAAGAGATCGTTTTGAATGGTCAAGGTAAAATATATTTAGGTAATGAGAATGCACTGTACTTAGGTATCGGATACCGAGTCTCTGATGCTTTCATACCAATGATAGCATTACAGTTTAAAAATATTTATGCTGCTTTTTCTTATGATATAAATATATCAGATTTTGATAAAGCAACAGATGGAAGAGGAGGACCAGAATTTGCCGTACGGTACATGATCTGTCCATCTCCATTTACACCTAGGAAACCTTGTCCTATATATTAATCTTATTCAATGAAAGAATCTCTAAATAAATACAGTGGTATGAAGAAATTAACTTCACTATTATTTTTGATAGCATCCACCTTTACAATTTCCTTTGGCCAATATTCCAAATCACATTATGTGAAATCGGCACAGCAAGCCATGGAAGTTGAAAATTATTACGGTGCACTTATAAACTATGATGCTGCTTTTGAAAAAGATAGCACAGATCAAGAGCTCCAATATAATTTAGGTTTAGCCGCCTACTATCAAAATGCATATAAAAAATCCGTTAAGGCATTAGCAGCATACACAGATAGCGGCGACGAAGAAAAAAGAAGCGAAGCTCTTTATTATTTGGCAAATGCTCAAATGATGACCAGCGATTACGACGGTGCAATGACTTCTAGTAATCTCTATTTGTCTGAATACTCAGATATAAATCCAGTAAAAACAAGTCAATTAAAAGAATTAATCAATTCTGGAAATTGGGCGAAAGAGCAGCCGACAGAAAATGAAGATGTAGAAGTAACCAACTATTCATCAGTGAATACCAACTATTCAGAACATGCCCCGACAGTCATCAATGATAAGTTGTATTTCTCTTCGATGAGATACCCATTTGGGTCAAAAAAGGAAGAAACACTTGGTTCTAAAGTTCTGATCGATAGCTCAGGAACTGCCGAAGCACTAGAACCTTTTGAATTATTCAATAAGGATGAACAATTGACTTCTAATCCAAGCTTTTCACCGGATGGATCAATTATGTTTTATAGCCTTTGCGAATATGTACAAAATGAAGATATTGAATGTAAATTATACTACGCCAAACGTATTTCAGAAGGAGTCTATAACAATCCTGAGAAATTACCTGCGAATATTAATATTGATGGAAAAACGTCAACGCACCCGAATGTAAAGTCCACAGATGAAGGTTCTGTTCTTTATTTCTCTAGCAATAGAGCAGGGGGAAGAGGCGGACTTGATATTTATAGTTCATCTTTTGATGATCAAATGAATTTTCAAGAACCGACCAACATGCATGTAAATACCATTGGCGATGATATCACACCATACTATCATCATGCATCAAAGACCTTGTATTTTAGTAGTAATGGGAGATTAGGATTTGGAGGATTTGATTTATATAAAGATGCAGAAGATGGAATCGAAAATCTTGGAATTGAATTCAACAGTTCATATAATGATATTTATTTCTATTTATCGGACGATGAATCTACTGGATATCTTTCTTCTAATAGAGAAGGTGGTAAGTATTTAGATGGTGAAGTGCAAGCTTGCTGTTATGATATTTACGAAGTAAAAGCTGAGACCATGGAGTTGGACTTGCTCGCTTTAATATTTGATGAAAAAACAGGAGAACCTATACTCGGAGCTAGAGTTGTGCTAAAAGATTTGATCACTGGAGAAATAATTTTCGATAGTGAGAATATGGAAGGGAATGACTATACCGCTAAGATCAGATGCGATAGAAAATATGAGTTGACCGTCTACAAAGAAGGATACGAAACTACTTCAAAAATCATTGGACCATATACGGATAAGTGTGGTGAAGGAAAAGTGGAAGAAAAGATTTATATGAAATCTAATCAGGCAGTTATTGTAGAAAAAGCAAAGCAAACATTGGAAGGTGTTATCCCATTGAGACTATTCTTTGAAAATGACTATCCGAACCCTAAAACAACCCAACTTACTACTAACGCGACCTACTCACAATTGTACAACGATTATTATCCTAAAAAAGAGGAGTATGGTAGGAATTATGCAAATAATGTTGGAATTACTGGGAAAGATGCAGTAAATCAGTTCTTTGATGGTGAAGTGAAACCAGAATACGAGAAGTTGTTACTCATGATGGACAAGCTTTTATTAGTCTTAGAAGATGGACAACAAGTCAATCTTTATATCAGGGGTTATGCCAGTCCATTGGCTGCATCAGCATATAATGCAAAGCTTGGAAATAGAAGAGTAGATAGTGCAAGAAATGAATTAAAGAGATACAAAGGAGGCGTTTTGCTACCATATCTACAGTCTGGATTATTGACATTTACAGAGAGATCTTTTGGAGAGACGACTGCTCCTACTGGAATAAGTGATGACCCGGGCAATCGAAGTAATTCGGTATATAGCCCTGACGCATCTCGAGAAAGAAGGGTAGAAATTGATGAAATCAATTTCGATCGTAACTAAAATTCTGGTGAATTAAATTAAAAGACAATGATTACAATAAATAATTTTTATAAAATACTCTCTAATTGCATCCTTGCAATATTATTATTAGGAATGACCACTCAGATGTTTGCGACTCACGTTGTAGGTGGAAATCTCATGTATAAATGTCTAGGCAACGATCAGTGGGAAATTACATTGGAATTCGCAAACGATTGTGGCATTGGTGATATTAATGCGCTAGCAGAAGATTCCTTTGCAACCATCCAATTTTTTGATCCAATTACCAATACCGTGTTAACCAATATTGAAAACAATGGTAGGATTGAAATAGAACTTTCTGAAATTATCAGATTGGGTGACGAGACCGTAGCTTGTAGGGTTTTCGAAGACCCAGTTTGTGTAACTAGGCAAGTATACAGGGATACCGTTACCCTTCCATTTAGACCGGATGGATATATATTTTCATATAGAAGATGCTGTAGAAATAGCTCTTTATTGAATGTAGTAGATCCTCTTGATACCGGTACAACAGAGTGGATTATTCTAACCGCGGAAGCTCAAACACTGTGTAATTCAAGTCCAGTATACAGAGATTGGCCAACCGTTTATATTTGTACAAACGAAGATTTAGTATTTGACCATAGTGCCAGAGATACGGATGGCGATTCACTTGTATATAGATTGTGCGTGCCATCTGCAGGTGGTGACAGTAATCCAGTAAATAGTGGCTCAGATGATACATATTTCCCTCCATTTAATGATGTTACATTCGCCGCAGGTTATAATCTCAATAATTTGCTAGGTACGGGTACACCTTTAGAAGTAGATCCAGTAACAGGATTATTGACAGCCAATCCTGGTATGGTCGGACAATACATTGTAGGAGTTTGTGTAGATGAATATAGAGATGGAGTTTTGCTGTCTACTGTAAGAAGAAATTTCCAATACAATGCTAGAAATTGTACAGATCCACCATTCGCTGCTGTAGTTCCTGATTTGAATCCTAATTGCGAATCCTTGGAAGTTTGTTTTGAAAATAATAGTATGTCTACTCAGGGAAATCCTCTGACTTATAATTGGATATTTGACTTTCCAGAAGGTACATTGACAGATTCGATTGCAGAGCCATGTGTAACTTATCCAGCGCCTGGTCTATATACTGCGGCTTTGATTGTAGAGGACGGGTTTTGTAATGATACAACATTTGTGGATGTGGGAGTCTCTATACCAGGAGATCCAACAGCTGCATTCGAATTAGTTTCTGCTCAATCATGTGATGAAGGCGTAGTAGTTTCTTTAAATGATTTAAGCCAAACATCACAGGATATAACGGATTGGGTATGGACAGTAGCTGCCGATGGGCAGACACAGAGTTCTACAGATCAGAATCCAAACTTTGCGATCAATGGTGATCAAACGATTACAGTGACTCTAATTGTGACCACCATAAGTGGTTGTACAGATGAAATTACGATGGATCTTGATATTGTAGCAACTCCAGGATTAGGCTTAGACCTACCAGATAGCCTAGAATTTTGTATAGGAGAAGATGTTCTGATTGTAGATGAAATACCTGACGATCTTACCATAGAAGTAGATCCAGATGATATCGTTACCGTTATGAATGGAATGATCGTTCTGACTGGTTCTGGGACGATGGATATTATCACCATTACAATTTCGAATGAAATTTGCACCGTTTCTCAAGACATCCAATTATTCAGTTTTGAAGATCCAGTATTACCGGATGACTTATTGGACGGAATAATCCCTCAGTGCGGAGAACAACCAGCTATATTGAATCCAAATGGAGATCCTAACTTTACCTATAATTGGACTTCCTCAGACCCAAATTTAGAATTTGATATGATGGCTGTCAGCCCAGAAGTTTTTGTAACTATGGAAACTACATTTACTGTCGAGGTTACAAATGGTCCATGTTCAGTCACAGGTTCTGTGACAGTGGTGCCGCAAGAAGGAGTGATAGTTCCAGAAGAATTAATACAAGAATCAATTATTCAATGTGGTGCTAATTCCGTAGTTCTAAATCCGAACGGGAATCCAGATTATACGTACCAATGGTTCTCTTCTGATCCTTCTGTAAACTTTGATAACACAGCTGTAAGCCCAACTGTATTTGTTACTCAAGAATCTAGCTTTACGGTTATTATTACCAACGGGCCTTGTAGTGCAGCCGGGGAAGTAACAGTCATTCCGCAAGAAGGAGTTGTAGGCTTAGTATTTGAGAATCTAAATATTGGTTGTAATGACTCACCCACCATAGCTTTGAACCCGAACGGGAATCCTAGCTATGATTATATATGGACATCAAGTGATCCGAATATAACCTTTATGCAAAATATTGCAAATCCTGTGGTGACAGTAACTACCACTACCACCTTTTTTGTGACTGTTATGAATGGTCCTTGTACAGAGTCCTTCCAATTTACGGTGAATGTCGAGGAAGAATTTACAGATGTTAATCTGCCAAATATAGAATTAGGATGTTATGATGGAACACCGGTTGCTTTGAATCCTAATGGAAATCCAACTTATAATTACACTTGGAATTCAGATGATCCAAATTTAGTCCTTGATGTGAATGCGGTTAATCCACAAGTAACGTTAACCATGGAAACAGAGTTTTCTGTTTTAATTCTCAATGGACTCTGTTCTGAAGCATTTACATTCACTGTTGGAATAGATGGTGTTATTCCAGATTTGTCTGCAATACCTACTATGAACGGAACTTGTTTAGGTTCACCAGTATCATTATATCCAAATGCAAACCCCGATTTGACGTATCAATGGACTTCCTCGGATCCAAGTGTAGTTTTTGATATGACTGCACCTAATCCAGTTGTAGAAGTTACTCAACCAACAACATTTATTGTTACAGTAAGTGATGGACCATGTACTGCTACAGCTTCAGTGCAAGTGACAGTGGATTCAGGTCCTGTCGTAGATTTGAGCAATTCTGTGCTGCAATGCATTGGAACAGAAGTAGAATTAAATCCAAGAGGGAATACAGATTTTCTTTATGAATGGGAAGCAACTAATCCTGATATACTTTTCGATCAGTCGGATCCAAATCCGATCGTAAGCGTCGAGGAGAATACTACATTTAATGTGACTATTACAGATCCTAACAATGCAGAATGCTCAAGAGTTAGTTTTGTCGATGTGTTAGTCCCTCCTGCTATTGAATTAGAAGTGGACGTTGCTGTAGATACTACATTCTTTCTATGTTTAGGAGATAGTCTGACTGTAAATGCTACTTCCAGTGTCGATGATATTGTATGGTTAAATGAAGTAGGAGATACCATCGTTGTAGGTAATCAGATAATAATTCCATACGAAGAGCCACAAGTATACACCGTATTTGCTATGGATCAATTTGGTTGTACGAGCTCATTACAAATAGATGTAGACCAAGCTCCCCAAGGAGGTATTGAAATATTTAGTTCTACTGGAGACCTAACTTACTGTCCGGATGAAGAAGTAACTTTGACCGCCTCTGTCGATGACCAAATATTAAGTGATATTGTTTGGTTTGATGGTAATGGAAATCCAATAGGAGAAGGGCCCGAGTTGGTAATTAATCCTACAGGAGATGTGTCCTATAGTTTGACTGCTATCAATGAATTTGGATGTCCCGGAGAAGCAATGATCAACTTATTCGAAACTCCACTAGATGTTATCATAGAAGGACCCACTGTAATTTGTCTTGGGGATTCAGCCACTTTAACTGCCATTGTGGATAGTGCAGAAGGAGATATAACTTATAATTGGCAACCAACAGGTGCAATCGATGGAGATAATACAGGTTCTTCTGTAACTATAATGCCAGGTGTAGATACAGACTATGTAGTCACAGTTACAGACGATTCAGGCTGTTCTGGAGTAGCTATTTATACAGTGAGTGTTCAAGGACCGGGTCCGGTAACAGCGACGGTTGATGTAGAAGAAATACCTCTAGGAGGCACTGCACAATTAGGAGTTATGCCTTTTGACCCAAGTTGGACTTACTCTTGGGATCCTTCGGAATTCTTAGATGATCCATTTAGTCCAACCCCTATTGCGACCATTACAGAGTCTGGAACTTTTACATTTACAGTCACCATAACTGCAGCTGATGGCTGTGTTTCGACAGGTTCAGTATCTGTGGTTGTATCTGGAGCTTGTGATGCAGAAAGTATATTTATACCGAATATGTTTACGCCTAATGGAGACAGCTACAACGATGTATTTCAGGTGTATAGCAATCAAATCGATGAGATGACATTGCTTGTCTATGATCGTTGGGGAGAAGAAATAATTACTATTTCTGGTGTTGATGAAAATTGGGATGGAACATTTGGAGGAAAACAATTATCACCAGACGTATACGCATATTGTATCCAAGCAAGATGCTTTAATGGGGAAGAATTTACTCAAAGAGGAAATATTACCCTCATGAGATAAGACAAAGTTATATAAGAACTTACATATTATTCAAAGAGAGGCTATCTTCGTAGTCTCTCTTTTTATTTGAATATAACTGAAATGAGCAAAAAAGGAAGGGTATTAGTGGCTATGAGTGGTGGAATCGACAGCACGGTCACAGCGATGATGCTCCATGATGAAGGATACGAAATAATAGGTATCACTATGAAAACTTGGGACTATGCGAGTTCTGGCGGAAGTAAGAAAGAAACGGGTTGCTGTAGCTTAGATTCTATCAATGATGCTAGGGCAGTAGCTGTTGAAAGAAGTTTTCCGCACTATATAATCGATATCAGAGACGAATTTGGAGATTATGTAATAGATAACTTTGTCCAAGAATACGTTGCTGGTCGTACGCCAAATCCATGTATTTTATGCAATACTCATATAAAATGGTCTGCTTTGCTAAAAAGAGCAGATGCCATGGATTGCGAGTTTATAGCAACCGGACATTATGCCGAAATTAATAAATCAAATGATCGGTATTTTGTATCCAAAGCGGTCGATCCTAGAAAAGATCAATCATACGTACTATGGGGATTGAGTCAGGAGTGTATGGCACGAACGAAATTTCCTTTAGCTCCTTATACAAAGGAAGAAATCCGAAAAATGGCATTTGATTGGGGCTACGAAGCACTGTCAAAAAAGCCGGAGAGTTATGAAATATGCTTTGTTCCAGATAATGATTATCGTGGATTCCTGAAACGTAGATTACCTGAATTAGAAAGCAAAGTCAGTGGAGGTAAATTTATAAATCCTGCCGGTGAAGAAATAGGAACCCATATTGGATATCCGTTCTTTACCATCGGCCAGAGAAAGGGATTAGGTAAAGCATTTGGAAAACCAGTATATGTGACTCATATTGATCCAATAAGCAACACCGTAACCCTAGGGGATGATGTAGATTTGTTACGCAACGGTATGCTCGTAAAGCAATTGAATTACATGAAATATGATTCCGTCCCAGAAAATAAAGACCTTGTTGTCATGGTAAGATATAATGACCGAGGAACTTTAGCTCAAGTAGAAAAAAGAGGAGAAGATCTATATGTTGAATTCAAAGCCAATGTAAGAGGTGTTGCGCCTGGACAATCTGCTGTTATTTATGAAGGAGGAGATGTCATAGGCGGAGGAATCATAGATGCTGGATACGAATAAATTAAGTTCTTCGTTATCTTAGATATTAAAACCGTCGAACATGTATAAAATTCTTCTATTCAGTCTAATATGCTTTACTTTCTTATTGTTTAGTTGCAACGAATCTATACCGGTTTCAGACGTGGATCTGGATATGAGGTATGCCCCAATCGAGGTCGGGAAATATTGGGAATATCAGGTTGACTCTATTATATACGATGATTTGGGAATGACTGTCTACAATACCTCCTCTTTTTTAAAGGAACAAATTATAGATAAAACAGAAGGGGTCAGTGGAGATTCAATTTATATGCTTCAGATTTCCAAAAAGAAGGAGGCTGAAGGAGACTATTTCGCCACTGATTTATGGGTCGTCAAACTTGAAAACAACAGCTTGATTAGAATAGAAGAAAATTTAAGTTTCATTAAGCTATTATTCCCGCCGAAGGTTGGCGACGAATGGAAAGGGAATCAGTTTCCTGAAAATAATACAGATGTTTTTGTTTCAGGTGAGCCAGTCGTCGTCTATAAAGACTGGAATAATTATCTCATCGAAGATCGATTAGATAACTTCACCGTTGGAGATCAGAGCTTTGATGATGTGCTCGTTGTGAGGCAAGTAGATGATGAAAACTTAATCGAAAAGCGTTATTCTTATGAGTACTATGCTAGCGGTATTGGACTTATTGCTAGGAATATGGAAATTTTGGATACCCAATGCGTGGAGCCTTCATGCGAAGAACGAGCCTGGGAGGATAAGGCATGGAAAGGTTTCATCCTAAGTCAACGAATAATCGATTACAATTGATCCCATTAGGAAAAATAGGGAAGATTGGGAGAACATATGGAAAAGACGGCGAGTTAAGAGTCTATCCAGAAGATAACTATGAGCCGGATTTGAAGAAGGCAAAAGCTATTTTTGCCTTTATTCATGGTAGTAAGGTACCTTTCATGATTGAGAAGATTACCGAGAAAAACGATGATCTTTTTCTAAAGTTAAAAGACCTAAATAGTCCAGAAAAAGTAAATATACTTACCAATCAAGATCTTTATTTACACCAAAGTGAGATATTTAGCGAGTCTTACTCACACAGTTCCCAATATGACGGTTTCAGTGTCTACCTCAACGATAGTATCGCTCAAATTGGTGTCCTGATTCGCATCGAAGAGCATCCCCACCAGTTGATAGCGATCATTCAAGCAAAGGAAAAGGAATATATGTTGCCATTCCACAATGATTTGATTTTAGACATCAGTCACGAGTCAAAATTCATCAAGTTTGACTACAATCAATCAATTCTTGAGATTTAACTAAACATCTATTATATATTTAACAATATATCAAGGCAATTGTAATAACTTTGCACCGCCCCAAAAAGGAGATTAAAACGAAATTACAAAGCATGCCCAGAGTAATGCTACTCCTTTTATTATTTGTAACCTCAAACGTATATTCACAAGAATATGGTCTGCGCAGCTATATCGGAAGTATGCATTACATGGGTGATTTAGCACCATTATCCGCCAATTTAAGCGCATCTCGAGCCCATATAGCGACAAAAGTTAGCCATACCATAAAAGTAAATGAGATTGTAACCTATTTTTCGAGTGTGGTTATAGGAAAAGTATCTGGCGATGATGCGCTATCCGCTGATCCTGCGAGAAAGAGGAGAAATCTTTCATTCGAATCAAATATCTATGAATTTGGTGTTGGAATGGAAATTAGTTTCGTTTCTCTAATACCTAAAATCGGAAAGTATGGCATTGATGTTTTTATGACCGGTGGAATTAGTACATTTCATATGAATCCTAGGACATTGTATGAGGGGCACTGGTACAAATTGCAGGCACTTGGAACAGAAGGTCAAGGGTTAGATCTTAAAGATTCAAATTTTGAAAATTGGCCATTCATAGATGATAGTTTTTATAAGGACAAATACAAACTATGGCAGCTTGCCTTCCCATTTGGTGTGGGCTGTTCATTTAAGATCAATGATAGGTTTTCTTTCGGATTAGAGATTGTGCCTCGTTTTACATTGACAGACTATTTAGATGATGTCAGCTCTAATTATTTAGCCACTTCTTTTCAATCCGAAATACAAGGTCCGACAATTGCAAGATTAGCAAATCGTTCTGGAATAGATTATGCTAATTCGGGTGCCATGAGAGGTGATTCTAATGACAAAGATTGGTATATTTTTAATTCATTAACTTTCGTAATGAGCCTTGCTAATATTGATAGAAAAATCAAAAAGAAGAGGTCATAGTATGTAACTTATTTTAGCAGTCACCTCTAGCTACCATGAAACATTTATGAAGGAAAAATCGATATCCAAACTCATTGAATTAAATCAACTTAATGAAGAAATTTTCAAAAGTCTTGAAGCCTATTCTCATGCAAAATTGTTTTCTCAACCGGCTGAAAATGAATGGAGTATATTGCAGACATTAGAACATCTAAGAATCTCTGAAGAATTATCATTGAAATACCTTAAGTTTAAGAAAACGCAAAATAATGACTATAAAAAGACCGGTATAAAAGAACAGTTTAATGTGTTTATACTGAAGAAACGGATGGAATCTCCAAAAAAAATTAAAGCACCAAATGTAAAAGGACTAAGCCCAGAACCAGATGGACTCGAATTGAAAGAAATTGCAGATGCTTGGATAAAAGGACGGTCCGAAATAATGACCTATTTTGAAGAAACAGCAGTAGAAAGCTTTTCGAAAAATATATACAAACATCCAGCTATCGGAAGAATCAACTTATATCAAATGCTCCAATTTTTTGAATACCATATTAAGCGCCACCAAAGGCAATTTCATAAAAGGTTAAAGAGTATCAGATAGGGTACTATAGACAGTTACTTCCGATTTCCACCTTTTATGAGTCCAAATACAAAAACTATAATCACTGCTCCCACTGTTGCCGAAACGATCATTCCAATAATATTTTGAGGAAGATTTACACCAAAAGTATCTGAAACTACTCTTACGATGTTCTTTCCAGGAGTAAGCTTTAGTAGGTTGAATAGGAGTCCACCAACAACGGCACCAGCGATTCCAAGAAGCACATTTATCAATATTCCGAAAGAAGTCCCTCGCATAATCCGAGCCGCAATGCTACCTGCGACTGCGCCTACGATAATCATTACCAAAATATTCAATATATCTAAATCCATTTTCTACTTATTTGAATACAAATATAGTTTAGTTAAAGGAGAAATCTAATATGAATTTACACCATCCATTTTAACATATAAATTATCTTAGGGGAGAAAAACAAAATTAAGCATGAGTGATGAAAAAAATGCGTACATCCTAGGGACAGAAAAAGAGGAACTACATCGTTTAGGAGTGCAGCATCAAGTTTGGGTTTCCGAAACTGTGAAGAGCTGGGAGTTGGCAGGTTTTAATACAGGAGATACCATTCTAGATTTAGGTTCTGGTCCTGGTTTTTGTGCTCAAGAATTGGCTTATTTAGTCGGTAGTGAAGGGGTAGTTATAGCAGTGGACAAATCAGAATCCTACATCAATTTCATTAAGGAAATCAATAAAGTTCAGGGCTTAAATATTGAGTGTGTTCTATCCGATTTTGATGATTTGAAATTGGAGCCAAACACTTTAGATGGCGTATATTGTCGTTGGGCTCTAGCTTGGATTCCAAACCCTGAAGAGATTATTGCGAAAGTTACAAAGGCACTCAAACCAGGAGGTACTTTTGTTAGTCATGAATATTTTGATTGGTCTACTTTCCAAACACAACCTAATATTCCAGCTTTAACAAAAGGAATAAAAGCAATACTGCAAAGTTTCGATAATTCTGAAGGAAGGATAAATATTGGGCGAGAAATACCGGCTATATTTTCTAAACTAAAAATAGACGTTATTGGTGCAAGGCCGATGACAAAAATGGCTACACCAGATCATCTCAGTTGGAGTTGGCCATATTCGTTTCTAAATATTTACTTGCCAAAACTTGTCGGAACTGGACTTATTACAAACGAGGAAGTGGATGATGCTTTGGAAGGCTTAGAGGACTTGTCGGGAGAATTGAATTCATTGATTGTTTGTCCTTATATGATTGAAGTTATTGGATTAAAAAAATAGTAAAAAGCGGTATCGAGTTATATAATTATTGACATCAGGACACAGTAGTAATTAGGATTACAGTAGTAATTTACTTCATATGCTGACCTGATTTGAATACCATTGAAGGATTCATGCTGCCTTGTTGGTACAATATCTCATTGAGATTAGCACATGGGAAAATTACTAAATCTGCTTTTTGATTAGCTGTAATACGTCCACGATCAAAGAGTTTTAAAGCTGCAGCCGCTCTATACGTAATACCCGCAAAGACTTCTGAATTGGTGAGCTTTTCAAAAGCACCTAGGATGGAGGCTTGAGATAGGAGGTCCCCCATCGGTGCGGATCCCGGATTCCAATCACTTGCAATAGCTAATGCTCCTCCTTGATCCAGAATTTTTCGGGCGGGTGTAAAAGCACAGCCTAATCCAATACTAGCACCTGGAAGAGCCATAGCAATGGTTTGACTTTTGGCTAACATGTTGATTTCTTGATCGGTGCTAGCTTCTAAATGATCAGCGCTGATTGCTTGCATATCCACTGCAACTTTACTCCCTCCTGGGTGAAATTGATCTGCATGAACAGTTATATCAAAACCATAATTTTTTGCTGCTTCAAAATATGAAGTTATTACTTCGGGGGTGAATGCTTCCTGTTCTATGAAAGCATCTACTCTTTTAGATAATTGCTGTGAGGAAATTATAGGAAATAACTCATCGACGATAAGAGTTAAGTAGTCCGCAGGTGTACCATCAAAATCCTTTGGAAAGATATGAGCTGCCAGACAAGTACTTATCAAATCTTGTTGTGTTGTCTGATCTGCATCTTTAATCGCAAGTAGCATTTTGAGTTCTTCTTTTACAGAGAGACCATAACCACTTTTTACTTCTATGGTTGTAATGCCTTTTGTCAATAGGCGTTTTGCTCGATGTAATATACCTGCAATAAGTTCTTGCTGAGAGGCTGCTCGTGTATGTCTTACCGTATCCCAAATACCACCTCCTGCTTTGGCTATCTCCAAGTATGATTTGCCGGCATTTCTCATAGCATAATCATGGGCACGACTTCCGCTAAAACAAATATGCGTATGGGCATCAATGAATCCTGGTAGACATACAGAATCTCCTTCTATATTTATTATTTCATATCCATTCCTAGTGGCTTCAGCTAGTATTGAATTATAATCTTCAACTTTATCAATAATATCGTCTTTAATCTGGATTCCAACATCTGTAAGGATTGGAAATTTTTCGTCTTTAATAGCTCCATGGATAGAAAGACCATCCATAGTTGCCACTTGTTTGAACGGACCTATCAGGGAGATTTTAGCCATTGATATAATCGTTTTTATATTGAATAACTTTATTAATATTTCTCAAAGAGTTCTTCAAATTCTGACCGAAGATGAAAACTATTTTCTTTGTTGAGCTCATTGACGACATCCAATAATGCTTTACTTTGAATGATTTCAATGGCTTTATTGATATCATCTGCAAATACGCGATCTTCTTCTGCATGATCTATTTTCGAACGTACAAACGCATGTAGTTTATTGATGATTGGACTGGACTTTAAAGGCAATTGATAATCAAATGATTGAACTGCACAAATAAGTTCTATGGCTAATATTTTTTCTAAATTACCTAAAACTTGTAATGCTTTACGCCCAGCGATAGAGCCCATACTTACATGATCTTCTTGTCCTAAAGATGTTGGTATGCTATCTGCACTGGCAGGAAAGCAAAGACTCTTATTCTCACTAGCCAAGGCAGCAGAGGTATATTGCAACATCATGAAAGCAGAATTTATTCCTGCATCTTTCATTAGTAGTTTAGGGACGCCCTTAGCCATTCCCATCAAAGATAAATATATTCTTCGATCAGACACATTTCCAATTTCTGAAGCCGCCAAAGTAGCGTAATCTAGCGGAAGAGCTAAGGGTTGACCATGAAAATTTCCACCACTAATACTCAGCTCTCTATGAATAATGATCGGATTATCAGTCACAGAATTTAGTTCTATCTCTAATAGTTCTTTGAGATGTAACCAAGCGGTACGCGAAGTCCCATGAATTTGAGGAATACATCGAAGCGAATAAGGGTCTTGAACTCTATCACAATCTACATGTGAATTCAATATTTCTGATTCAGATAGTAGGGTTTTTATTCTATGTGCAACATGTTTGTTGCCTGGATACGGACGAAGTGCATGTAATTCGTCAAAGAATGGACTAGAAGACCCTAAAAGCCCTTCTATGATAATGCTAGCTACTAAATCTGCTTGAGAGAGGCAGCTATGCAGCTTTTCTACAACCTTGACGGCAAAAGCTGTGATAAATTGTGTTCCATTGATCAATGCAAGTCCTTCCTTCGCTTCTAACTTAATACTTTCTAAGTTTTCTTTTTGATGAAACTCTTTCGCAATGAGCGTTTGACCCTTATAATCTACTTTTCCTAGCCCTATAAGCGGCAAGAATAAGTGTGCAAGTGGTGCTAAATCACCCGAGGCACCGACAGAACCTTGACAAGGAACTTTTGGTATGACATTATGATCTATAAGCCATATTATTCTTTCTAAAGTGGAAATCGAAATACCAGAATAGCCTTGAGCCAAACTATGTACTTTTAGGATTAACATTAATTTTGCAATCTCATTGGGTATATCATCTCCCACTCCTACGCTATGGCTCTTGAGTATGTTATATTGTAATGTTGAGGTATCATCAACGGATATCTGAGTATTGCACAAAGGCCCAAATCCAGTATTGATGCCATACACTGCTTTATCTCCTTTAGCTATATCCTGCACTATGTCGTAGCTCTTTTTGATCTTTTCGACGGCAGAAGATGGTAAATAAGCTTTTAATTCTGACCGAGCAATTGCCAGGGCTTTCCCAGCTGTCAGATGATCGACACCATATAGAAATTTAGTTTCTTTATCCATAAAAACCTGTATTTTCCAAAGCTCCAAACTCTATTCTAAATTAAGAATTATGTAGCTTCACTTTGATTTTAATTGATTTTGAGATGGGTGTATTGCTCTTTTCTGCGAAATGATTTATCGGTACTAGTGTATTGGCTTCAGGGAAATAACATGCTAGATTCTGTGGAGGAATTTGGTAAGGAACAACCAAGAATTTAGGTGCAATCCTTTCTTCACCATCATAATTGCTTACTAAATCCACCACATCTAATCTATTGAATCCTGATTTGGTCATATCTTTTTCATTCATAAACAATACTCGCCTTTCATTGAATACACCTCTATATCGATCATTTAATCCATAAATAGTAGTATTGAATTGATCATGAGATCGAATCGTCATAAGTATATATTCGTCTGCCTCAAGATGATGTTTGGAAACGGAGTTGATGCTGAACTGTGCACTACCTTGGGGTAATTTGGAAAAGTCAGCAACTCTTGCATTATTTGGTAAATAAAATCCTGAGTCTTCGTTTACTTTCTGGTCAAAATCTTCAAATCCCTGGATAACTTCTGCTATTTTCTTTCTTGTAAATTCGTAATCAGTTCCCAATTTGATCCAATCTATATTGGTATCGTTTCCGAGGGTAGCAGAAGCAATATTGGCAATAATTTCTGGCTCACTCATTAAGAACTCAGAAGCTGGAGCGAGGGACCCTTTAGATTTATGTACTTTTCCCATGCTATTTTCTACGGTAATGTAACGAGGCTTTCCATTGCTTAGATCTATTTCTGATCTACCCAAAGTTGGAAGGATGATGGATGTGTGCCCAGCAACCATATGCGTACGATTTAATTTAGTACTGATAGAAACTGTTAATGCGCAATTCCGAAGTGCTTTTGCTGTATAATTTGTATCAGATGCAGCAGATAAAAAGTTACCCCCAAGAGCTATAAAAACTTTAGCTTTTCCATTATGCATAGCTTGAATTGCATGGACCGTATCAAGTCCCTTTCTTTCTGGAACCACCAGATTAAAGCTATGTTTAAATGCCTTTTTTAAGGCATCCGAACTTTTTGTTACGATGCCCATTGTCCGGTCTCCTTGGACATTGCTGTGACCTCTGACGGGACATGTTCCTGCTCCTTCCTTGCCTATGCTTCCTTTTAATAATAGCAAATTCACACATTCTTTGATGTTTTCCACCCCATTTTTATGTTGAGTCAAACCCATCGCCCAGCAAATAATAATTTTTTTTGCAGGTGCTAAAATTTTGATTGCTTTATCTATCTTATTTTCAAGAACACCAGATTGTTTTACTAAATCATTGATTTTATGCTTTTGTAAATCTTCTATAAATGTTTCATACCCGCTTGTCTGATCTTGAATAAAATCCTGATCAAAAATGTTACCTTTTTTAGTTTCTAATTCATGTAATTTAAGCATGATACATTTTAGAAGTGCGATGTCTTCATTGATTTTTACTTGCAAGTATACATCCGTTATGGCTGTGCCACCTGTAAAGAAATCTCCAATTTTTTGAGGATTTTTAAACTTCTTTAATCCAGCTTCTTCAATAGGATTAATGGTAATGACTTTCCCACCATTTTGTTTGCACTTTTGTAATGCAGAAAGCATTCTAGGATGATTTGTCCCTGGATTTTGTCCAATGACTAAAACTACCTCAGCTTTATTGAAATCATCTAGAACAACTGAGCCTTTGCCAATACCAAGTGTTTCTTTAAGCGCAACGCCACTTGATTCGTGGCACATATTAGAGCAGTCAGGCATATTATTCGTTCCAAAAGCTCTCACAAATAAACCATACAAAAAAGCCGCTTCATTGCTCGAACGTCCAGAAGTATAAAAAATGGCTTCATCTGGATCGTCCAAACGATTTAACTGACTAGCTATTTCTATAAAGGCTTTCTCCCAGCTTATACTTTCGTAGTTAGTAGCTCCTTGCTTAAGGATCATTGGATTAGTGATGCGACCACTTTTACCAATTTCGTAGTCAGACCAAGTGGCCATTTCATCTACACTATATGTGGTAAAAAACTCAGGCTTAACTCTTTTTAAGGTAGCTTCTTCTGCTATTGCTTTTGCCCCATTCTCACAATATTCTCCTAAAACAGATCTTTTGTCATCGGGATCAGGCCAAGCACAACCAGGGCAGTCAAAACCGTCTTTTTGGTTAAGTTTTGCTAAGATTGTAAATGCCCGAGCAGGCCCCATTTCTTTAATAGCATGATCTAAGGCAACTTTTATAGCAGTCCCGCCGGCGGCATATTCCGCTGGATCTTTTAACTTAATTCCCGTAAATTGTAGGGAGGTTAGATGATTTTGGTTGTTTTCATTATCTGCCATAAATGGATGTTATGTTTTAAAGGTAATAAAGTTAGTAGTTATCTAAAAGTAGAGTTTTGCACTCGACTAAAGATACGCAAGAGATATATAAGGACATATATTAATGGGAATAAATATATATGATATATAGGTAATAACTACATATGTTTGTCATTGATATTCAATCAAAATGTGTTATATTAGGCACAAATTTCGGTTTAAAACGTTATCCTTTTGAGATGAAACAAATCATATTCATATTTATAGCCTTCAATTTTTATGCTTTTCCATTAATTGCCCAAGAATTGGTTTGCCAACGTGAGGCGGAACTTGTGCCAGGTATGTATGATGTAGAAGGTACGGCTATTCTTGAACAATATAGTAATGGAGTCGTTTATTTGCGCTTAGATCAACAATTTTCGACAGCTCAAGGACCAGATGTTCAGATTTTTCTTGGTAATCATGCTACAGACGTTTCAGATGCTTTGTATGTGGCAAATATAGGTATTGGCGAGGATGGCTTAAATCATTTTGAAGGGGAGATTGAATTTATACTACCAATGAATTTTTCGTTAGATGAATATGATTTTGTTATTTTTCGTTGTGTGCAATACAATCTACATTGGGGAGGAGGAAGCTTTGGATTAAATTCTTGCGATTTGCAAATAGGTTGCAGTCCTACTTCTATTTTTACTTCTATGATGGAGACTGAAGTAACCATTTGTACTGAAGATGGAGTGCCTGATAATATTGTGTTTTTTAATTCTCAAGGGGCCATTCCGGGTAATAATTTCCAGTATGTAATCACCGATGAAACTGATCAAGTCTTAGTAATTCTCGATACTAATAATTATGATTTTGAAGCAACTGATTCGAAAAATAACTTTGTATATGGGATAGCTTACGAAGGAGACTTGACCTTGAATGTGGGTGATCTAATTACTGATGCAAATTCTACAGATTGCTTAGTCCTATCAGATATAGATTCTACCTTATTCATTAATAAAGATGGATGTAGTGACATCTTTGAATGTCTTAATACCATTGTCGCAACAACGATGTGGGTCTCAGAAATAAGTGTATGTCCAGGAGATGGCAGACCAGATGATGTTATCTTACTAAACAATGCAATGTATCCTGCTGGGCCTCATTATGTATTTGTCATTACCGATGATCAAAATAATATTATTGAAGTTGTATACAGTGAAGCATATAATTTTGATGATAGTGGTGAAGAAACAAATCATGTTCATGGGATTTCTTACGATGGGGAATTAAGTTATAACAATGGTGATCATATTTCTACCATGACCGCATCAGAGTGTTTAATCTTATCTAATCAAGAAACATATTTAACTGTACTCAAGGATGGTTGCGATCAATTTGATTGTCCATCAACCATTGTCGCAACAACTGCTTGGGCAGATAAAGTGGAAATCTGTGCTACAGATGGTATTCCTGATAGTATTCCTTTACTTAATACAGCTGCGATACCAGCAGGAGAAAAATATGCTTATATTATTGCAGATGCCACAAATAATATTTTACTAGTTATTTTGGATGGAATTTTTGATTTTGAAGGTTCAGGTATTGAGAACAATCATATCTTTGGTGTTTCTTATAGTGGGCAGTTGGATTTTAACTTGGGCGAACACGTTTCTACTGTGACTGCATCTAATTGTGCCACAGTTTCATCTACAGATATTTATTTAACCGTCGCAAAAAATGGATGTCCACCATACGATTGTGTAGAATCAAATATTTCATTGAAAGGTGGTGCGATGGATATTAGTATTTGTACTGGCGATGGAGAATCGGATATCATTGAACTTGAAAATGATTTAGAAGAAACAAATTTTGACCATTATTCCTTTGTAGTTACAGATTCAGATGATGATATCTTGCGGATACTAATGGATAACCAAGCAGATTTTGAAAGCACAGGTATGCAAGAAAATAGAATTTATGGGATTTCATACGATGGAACTTTAGAATATTCAATCGGGACGAATATATCGGATTTAGATGCTAGTGAATGCTTGATCTTATCTGATGTAGGAAACTTTATAACGGTAAGTAAAGACGGATGTGTTTTTACTTGTGAGGAAAATTTTGTAGAAACCAATGAAGAAGAAACCGATATCTCGATTTGCATTAGTGATGAAAATGCCGACATTATCACTTTCACCAATAGTCTGGATTTAGTCGATTCAGATCATTATTCTTATCTTATCACCAATGAATCAAATGTCATAATGTTGATATTGGATGAAGCCTCTTATGATTTTAGTGGTTCTGAATCAATAACTCAAAGAGTGTTTGGGATTCAATATGAAATTGAACATGGATTACAAGTAGGATTTACCATTCTTGAAAACAATGCAGAAGGTTGTCATTCAATTTCTAGTAATTACATTGAGGTACGAAAAGATTTGTGCGATCCCATATTTGAGTGCCTAGATTCTAGTGTGAGTGATGTAAATGGTGAAACTGAGATAGATATATGTCCTAATGATGGAAATCCAGATCTTGTACAATTTACAAATAATATAAATGAAGAGGCTGGTGATCATTATCAATACTTACTTACAGACAATAATAATCGAATAGAAGAATTAATCAATGGAAATGAATATGACTTCGAAGGATCAAGCCTAGAAGAGAATAGAGTATTTGGGATTTCTTATGACGGCACACTGAATTTTGATTTAGGAGATCATATATCTGACATTACAGCAGACGGTTGTAGCATATTATCTAATCCTAATTTATTTTTAAGCATCACTAAGAATGCTTGTTCTCTTGCTTCTGGCAGCATAGTTGGAAGAGTTTTAGATATAAGAAATAGACCTATAGAAGGTGTAGAGTTAAGATTAAATAACCAAGCAAATACATTCACCGATGAAAACGGTAATTATTCTTTTACAGACTTAGAGCCAAATGAAAATTATTTAATTAGTCTTCGTAAGGAAGAACCCTATGAGGATGGAGTATCAGCCATAGACTTAATAAATATTCAAAAACATATATTGAATGTACAACTGTTCGATAGTCCATACCAATACATTAGTGCAGATGTAAATAATAGCCAATCTATAACGGCACTCGACTTGATAGAGATTCAAAAATTGATCTTACAAATATCAAGTTCTTTTAGTAAAGTAAATAGTTGGAGATTTGCACTTGAAGCCGAAGAGCACAACGTTGATGAACCATATATCTTTGATGAGGAATTAGAAGTGACTATGAATGGAAATTTTGGACAAGAAGTAAATTTTATCGGGATAAAGATGGGCGACGTCGATGCCTCAAGTAATAATTGATTCGGAAACTCACATTTTTAGTCTGGTTATTTTCCGATTTTCTTTTTAAATAAAAATTTCACCTAATTCAACTTTTATATAATTGATAAATCATATTTGTTTTTCTTTGCATTGTATTTAGAATATAGATACAAAACAATTATAACAACTCGATTATTCCTACCTGAGAATTAATTCTATTCTGAATTAAGATTTACAGCAATTACTAAGTTATAATTTACAAAAACTATTATTTATCATTTTATGGATAGACATTAAGTGCCTTATCAAATAACTATAATATATATATATATATATATATGAATTCTAAACTCAAATTTCACATTCTGATCTAAAGTATTAGCAAAACATAAGACATTTCTGTGTCTATAAAAAATACTCTTAGTATAATCTTCAAATTTACTATTATGTAAAACACTTTGGCTGTAAGGGCTTAGAAGTAAGCGTATAAGTTTATCACAGTTTTTGTTTGAAATATCAAAAAGGGATCTGTACAATGATTGACATAGTGGCTATTATTAAATATAATTATTGAGTCCTATCGTTATTGTATTTTACTTTGCAGTACAATTCGAAAATACATTTACTCAGATAGCTCGATAGCTCAAAAGCAGGAAGAGCATTTAGTGTGAATCCTTACCCTGCAGTAAATGACTTCACTATTAAGTTTGGTGACATAGAACCTGGAATCGGTTCTGCGCAAATCCAAATTTTCTCAACAAATGTAAATTTTATTATTGAGAAATCAGTTTCATAAGTAAATGGCGCAAAAATCAAAGTTGAAGATATTACAGTTGGAACTTACATTATTGTTATTCAAACTGAAAATGGAATATTCAATCAAAGATTTGTAAAAGTTCAATAATAATGGTTGAACTTTAGCTTAGTCAAAATAAATTGAGGGGGTGGCATTCATTTGGCATCCCTTTTTTTTAAGCTTGCAATAATAAGTCAATTATTTAGAGCACTTTTTAGATATAGCACTGTTTTAAATAACTCAATATCTTTTGTAAAGAAAATGACATAAGTATTTACAAGAAAGAAATTTGATTGATTTATTTAATTTAATAGTTGATCTTTATAAATAATTTAGTTAATCAAAAATTTCCCCACCCCTAAAGGTTTTCAACCCACATAATAAGATTTTAATACACTATTCAGGCTGACTCTTACAAGTTTCATATATAAGGTACACTCTAAATTTTTGCAAATTGTAGAAGTAAAAGAAGCACTGTATATAGGAATAATAAGCTGTTAAACAAATCTTGATAAATAATTAAACCTTTACAGAATGAAAGACGTTAGACTTAAATTTGTTTTACTTTTATCTTTTATAATCTTTGCAATCAGCACTTCTATTTACGCTCAAGGTGATTACGTCACTGGAAATGAACAATCGGATGCGTTTTTAGATATTGCTGATTCTATCGTTACAAATCCTGACAGTACAAATTCTGATGTCACAGATCCGATAAAGTTCAAAAAAGCATTTACTGTAAGCCCAAATCCAACGGCAAATGAATTTGTTCTTCAATTTGGAGAATCAGATATGGGTCAAGGTACAGCAGAAGTACAAATCTTTGATAATAGAGGAATAGTCGTTTTTGAGCAAAATGTAGCCAATGCTAATGGCGCTAAAATTAATATTGAGGAATTATCAAAAGGGATTTATATAATTGTTGTTCAGACAAGCACAAAAGTTTATAATCAAAGATTAATTAAGGTACAATAAATTGAAACTAAAGAAGAAGCACTGGATTTAATCATCTTGATCCATACCTATTAAAGAGAGTGAATGTGATTTAAGAATTATTTTCTTCAATAAGCAAAAAAAAAGATTCCATAGTTATATGGAATCTTTAGATTAAGTTTCGTTTTGTTTTGATTAATAGTCAAAGGCTTGATTTTCCTGAGATGCCTTAATAACCAAATCATGGTATTCTTCAGTCGAAAGACCATCCAGTACGTAATCTATAGGATTTACATTTTTTCCATTTATTAATACCTCATAGTGAAGGTGAGGGGCGGTAGACATTCCTGAATTTCCAACAGTTCCAATCTGTTGGCCTTTCACAACTTTGTCTCCTTTCTTAATCATGATTTTATCCATATGAGCATATAAAGATTCATATCCATAACCATGATTGATAATAATATTGTTACCATATCCTCTTCTACTTTTTTCTACTTTTGTAACAATTCCGTTTCCAGTTGCTTGAATAGCTGTTCCAGATGGAGCAGTAAAGTCAATGCCTCTGTGAAATTTGTTAACTTTATGTACAGGGTGTAATCTAATCCCATATCCAGAAAGATATCTTATGTCTCTTTTTAGTTTATCCTCTTGTACCGGTTTTATGGACGGTATTGAGGTCATTTTTTCTTCTCGCTCTATAGCTAGAGTGTAAATAGTGTCAAGTGACTTTCTCTGAAGATCGATTTTTTGCTTAAGCTTATCGATACGTTCACTTGTGGAAGCAATCAACTCTGAATTAGTTGAATATTTTGTTATGTATTTGTATTTGTCGTGTCCACCAATACCACCTTCCCAAATATTATTATCAATGGGATCTAATCCAAAGATTAATCGGTGTACTTCCTGATCTTTTTGTTTCAGACCTTCAAGATCAGTGGATAATTGGTCAAATTCGTCCGTAATACTAGCAAAGTGATGCTCCATTTGGACTAATTCTTTGGCAAGGGTGGTTTCTTTTGGAGAAGGTAAGTAGGTGTAAGACATAAATAAAAGAACTAATGTACATAGTGTAAACATCGCTCCTCTACTTATCCATTTTCTAACCAATTGCTTTTTGGTTAATTTCAGTTTCTCAAACTGAAGGGTCTCTTCGTTATAGATATACTTTTCCGACTTCATAGTTGCTATAAATATTATTACATTTGCTCAGATTGGAGCAACTTTCATGTACGGGATTACATTGTAACAAATGTAATCGACAAAAGTCATATAGCAAAATTCTGAATGATTAATTTTTTTGATATATATATATTTTCATCATAACTAATTCACTTATTATCAATACAATAACTTATAGACAAGTTCTTGATCAATAAATTATATATTAATTATTATTATAATATTAAATTTTATAGAGTACGTATAGTGCTGAAAATCAGAAATATAGATGAAAGCAGCTGAAATAAGGCAAACATTTTTTGATTACTTTGAAAGTAAGCAACATAAGATTGTTCCCTCTTCTCCGATTGTTGTAAAAAATGATCCTACATTGATGTTTACGAATGCTGGAATGAACCAATTCAAAGATTTTTTCCTCGGAACGAAAGAATCTAAGGTCAAAAGGATAGCAGATACACAGAAATGTTTGCGTGTTTCAGGTAAACACAATGACTTGGAAGAGGTTGGAAGAGATAGTTATCATCACACGATGTTTGAAATGCTGGGGAATTGGTCTTTTGGGGACTATTTCAAACAAGAAGCGATAGAATGGGCCTGGGATCTTCTCACAAATGTATATAAGCTTCCGAAAGATAGGCTCTATATTACTGTTTTCGGAGGGGATGTAAAGGAAGGGTTGATAGAGGACAGCGAAGCTGCAGAATTTTGGAAGAATTGGGTAGAAGAAGATCGAATATTATATTGTGATAGGAAGGATAATTTTTGGGAAATGGGGGAGACAGGTCCATGTGGACCTTGTTCTGAAATCCATATTGATCTTCGGAGCGATGAAGAAAAACAAAAAGTACCGGGCAAAGATTTAGTCAACGAAGACCATCCTCTAGTCGTAGAAATTTGGAACCTTGTTTTTATTCAATTCAATCGAAAGGCTAATGGAACCCTAGAAAATCTTCCTGAAAAGCATGTTGATACAGGCATGGGATTCGAACGATTAGCCATGGCTCTCCAAGGCGTACAATCCAATTATGACACCGATATATTTTCTGATTTTATAACTCAAATCCAGAAGAAAACGGGGATAAAATACACTGGCAAATATGATGACAGTTCTAAATCGGATATTGCAATGCGTGTCATTGTAGATCATATCAGAGCAGTCAGTTTTGCGATTGCAGATGGGGAGCTTCCAAGTAATACAGGAGCAGGATATGTGATCCGACGGATATTAAGGAGAGCTGTACGATATTATTTTTCTTTTTTGAATATAAAAGAACCTTATCTCCACACTCTAATCCCTCAATTAGCGACCAACTTTAAAGACGTGTTTCCTGAATTGAAAGCTCAGGTAGATTTTGTATCGAAGGTCATATTAGAAGAAGAAAAATCTTTTCTGAATACCTTGGATGCAGGTCTAAAGCGATTAGATTTATTGGAAAAACCAGACAATCAGATTCCGGGCGAACAAGCTTTCGAATTATTTGATACTTATGGATTTCCTATAGATTTGACTCTGCTTATAGCTTCTGAAGAAGGATTCACAGTGGACATGGAGGGATTTGATTTGGCATTGAAACAACAAAAGGATCGTGCACGAAAGGATGCAGAAAGGGAAACCGGTGATTGGCAAATATTAAGTTCTGATAATGAAGTAGAATTTATTGGTTATGACCACCTAAAAGGTTCGGATGCAAAAATTTTACGATACAGAACTGTAAAAGTAAAAAAGAAGGATCAATATCAGATTGTATTAAATAAGACGCCTTTTTATGCAGAAGGAGGAGGGCAAGTGGGAGATCAGGGCTACTTCGAAATAGGAGATGAGAAAATTACTGTGCTAGATACCAAGAAGGAAAATGATCTAATCATTCATTATGTGGATAAGATTCCGAGCGACTTTTCTAAACCTGTAGTCACTGTTGTCAATGAGAATAAAAGATTTTTGACAGAAAATAATCATACTGCAACGCATCTTTTACATGCAGCTTTAAGACAAGTTTTAGGTACCCACGTGCAACAAAAAGGTTCTTTGGTGAAAGAGGATTCTTTCCGATTTGACTTCTCCCATTTTGAGAAAATGACCGACGAACAAAAGAGAAAAGTGGAAAATATTGTCAATACTAAAATTAGGGAGAATATAAAGTTAGAAGAGCATCGCAGTATTCCATTGAGTGAGGCGAAATCCGCTGGGGCTATGATGTTATTTGGAGAAAAGTATGGAGAGCATGTCCGTATGATCACCTTTGATAAAGATTATTCAATGGAACTTTGTGGAGGATGCCATGTGGATGCTACTGGGAAAATTGGTGTTTTCACCATTAAAAGTGAAAGCGGTATTTCGGCAGGGGTAAGACGAATCGAGGCCATCACGGCACAAGCGGCAGAAAAGCACCTATTCGCAGAAAAGGATGAATTAATCGAAATCAAAAGCTTATTTAAAAATCCAACAAATCCGGTAAAAAGTGTAACAGATCTGCAGGAAGAAAACAAGCTGCTAAAAAAAGAATTAGAGCAGTTCCTGATGGCACAAGCTGGAAATTTGCAAGAAGAACTTTTGAAGAAAGCAAATACGAAAGGAGACATTATCATTGTATCTGAAAAATTAAAAGGAATAGATTCAAAGGCCGTGAAAACGCTGGCAGTAAATCTTGAGAAAAGTTTGGGTGACGCAGTTGTTTTTCTAAGCATAGATAATGGAGAAAAGGTACAATTGATGCTTAACATTAGTAAATCATTGGTTGAATCCAAGTCCTTACACGCTGGAAATATAATCCGAGAAATTTCTAAACATATAAATGGCGGTGGCGGTGGCCAACCTTTCTTTGCTACTGCGGGTGGTACAGATGCAACCGGCATAGATGCTGCACACAAGGCCTTAGAAGAATTTTTATAAAAGTACTATGAATAGAGTTTTAAAACTACAAGATAAGTTATTAAAATATCCTTTTGGAAGATCTTTGGTGTCTTCTTTTTTGGCAAGAATGGCTCCTTATTTCACGACCATAAAACCTCGAGTAGAGGAGTTACGACCCAACTACATGAAGGTGTCTATGCCTAAAAGGAAAGCAGTGCATAATCACTTAAAGACGGTACATGCCATCGCCATGTGTAACCTTTGTGAATTTGCGGCAGGCATCCTGATGGAAGCATCGATACCCAAACATAAAAGATGGATTCCAATCGGTATGGAAGTAGCATATTTGAAACAAGCAAAGTCTAACCTAGTGGGAGTATGTGATCTAGGAAGCCCTGACTGGGAGACTATTTCGGAGATGATTTGTCCAGTATCCGTTACAGATAAAGATGGGGTAGAAGTGATGACCGCCAAAATCCGAATGAAAGTTTCTGATAAGCCAAAGAAATAGTTTGTTTTTATATTTTCATGAAAAGAAAACAAACAAAAAAAGCAGAGATATGATTTTCATATCTCTGCTTTTTTTGCCTTATACTATTATTTTTAGTCTTATTCTCCTACCGGAATATCTGTATCATAAGCAACCGTCACGTATTCTCCAACACCCATTTCTTCTGACCCTAAACCAAATAATTTTCTACTTACCTGGGCTTTACCAATTACATGATATGGCTCCATTGATGATACAATAAATTCACTACTCATTTCTTGTGTAAGTCCTTTCATATTCAAAACCATATCTGCTTTATAAACTCCTTCTGCAATAGGTTTTACATTCTTGATGTCAATAGTAGCGGTTGTAAATTTTTCTATATTAAAAAAATCTGGGGCTTTTAGATGGTTCGTTAGATCATCATTTTTTTCCCAAATTGAAGCCAAGTCGACTGCAATAGTTGCCTCTAATGATTCAATATTTTTCTTTTCCATACTCACTTTTGTAAAGTGCCATTTGTTGAATTTACCATCTGCATTATATCTTTCATTAGCTGCTTCAAAACCAATAGCTCCACCAGTTACAAATTCTCCTTCTATATCTATTTTTCCAGCATTCATGGTGCTTTCAGCTGAATCACTTGCAGACTTTGACGTCTTCTTTGCTGTATCACAACCCATATAAATGAATGCGGCCATGACCAAAGTAAATAATGTAAAATTCTTCATTTCTTAAATAGTTTGTTTAAATATGTTTAGCTTCTAACTTAAATTTCATAAAAAATTGTAATCGATCTTTTGCTGGCGATGGGCCATCTGGTCCTTTGATCTTAAATTTATCAAACAAAGGAATTTCAAACTGACAACTTACTAGTAGTCTTAGGTCTCCTAGGTCATTTATAATAGGTTTTATTTGGGTATCAACAGTTAATGGTATTGTAATTCCTACCATGGTGAAATCTCCATTTACTTCAAATTTTTCTGTTTTTCCAACCTGTAATTCTTGGTCTTTTGCTGTTATGGATGTAAACTCATATTGAGCATCAGGAAATAGCCCCATTTTAAGCATTTTATTTTGAATTTCTAGATCAAAATCTTTTGATCCCATTGTTACATCTGATATACTTACCGTAAATTTTCCAGTAGCATTTTTCAACGAATTTGTAGCAGGCAAACTGAATTCTCCTTGAAGATTTTTCACCTCCCCTGAATAATTGTCTACCGGTGAGAGAAAGCTAAATATGATGATGGGTACATCTTTGTCCCGCAATTCTTCGACCTGCCATTCTCTTGGTATGATTTTATTATATTTTGCAGCATCTACGTTCTGAGCAGCAGAAGTTTCCGCGCTTATTCCTAATTGAGACCATTCCAATTTAGGGTTATCCAATGGAACAGGCATATAGGCATCTCCAACGGTAGAAGATAAAATCTGATTTAATATCTCAAGTTCTATTTTTTGACCAAATTCCTTGAACGCCTGTTTTCTTCCCTTCCAAGTGCCTAATACATATGAAGTTTCAGTATGACTGAATATTGGTTTGATGCAATTATATTGAGAGAATAATTCTGTAGTGATACTAAAGTTATCTAAACTGTCTCGATATGGATAGACATTTATATACAAACTCTTAGTGTTCTTATCTGCATTCAATTCACGAGATAGAGAAAATTCATTCATTCCATTCGCCATCCAAGAAGGCATCTTGTGATAAAATTCATCTTGTGTATAGTCTTCTGGAATTACTCCTTCAAGTTCAAAGTATTTCAATGGCGCAGTGGTCAAAGATCTTTCATTTTTCCAACTAAGAATATTTACTTTAGGATTGGATGCATTCTTTTGATGGCTTAAACTTGACGTTCGAATAAAGTTTTTTACCCTAAAGATGTTATTATACCGACCATAATATTTAGATCGACCTTCTTTATTAAAATAGTATAACGAAGGTACAGTAGTAACATCATCAGGCACTCCTTCCTCCATATTCATCAATATAAATTCTAGATCCATAGCAGCTGCAAGTGAGTCTAAATGCTCAATTTCTAGCGATGTAATTATGGGGTCAAAACTTTGCGTAAATAGGATTAGTCCATCTCGCCCATCATTCAATTTATCTGAATAAATATTCCAGTGTTTACTTTCAGAATATACTCTAGGGCGATCCACTAGATGAACTGGATTTTCATCAAGTAAGGATGAGCAAAAGATTCCAATGATAATAATTATTAATCCCTTATATATCATAAACTTAAATCTAGTCTAGATCATATTATTGATCTAATCTTTGGTAGCGGAAAGCTTATCCTTTGACCAGTTCGCGACCTGCTTGGGTGAATAATTCTAAATCTTGTAATAGATCTTTCGCTTGTTTAGAGATCACCTTTAGTTCGTCTACGTTTTGTTCTAGTTTTTGACGTATACTGCTTGCAACAAGAACCATATGGAAATCATTACCAGATTCTAAAACAGAGGTAATTTTATTGATACTTACTTCTGCTTCATTATATGATTCCTCCCATTTTACTCTGAGTTCTTGATTTTTTGCTAGCTCCTGATTTCTCAATTCTTCTTTAGAGATATTGTTGCTTAATTCGTCTAATTCACCGAAGTACTTATTGGAAGATTCACCGACCTTATCAAAATCTCCTTTTAGTTTTTTGTATCTGTTATTAATGCCAGTCCATTCCTTTTCGAAGTCTTTACTGACTTTAGGTAAATCTGGATTTTCTTCCGTAAGCGCTTCTTCTGCTTCTTCTAGACTAGCCACTAAATTTGTGGATAACTTCTGTCTATTTTTTTCAAAAGAATCGATGGACGATTTAAGTACTTCTCCATGTTTTAAAGCTGACTTTGTAGTTTTCCATTTACAAGCAGATAAAAAGAAAATCATTCCGACTAACGCAAATATATGTAAGTGTTTCATTGTAAATTATTTCTAGGTAAAATTCCAAAGCTCAAAATTAAGCCCTTTACTTATATAATGTAATTTAAATATGATTATTGATATGAAATATGGATATTTTATTGGAATAAGCCTATTTTCCATGGTTTCCAAGCATATGGAATAATAGAATATTGCTTTTTGGTTGTCTTTCGATTCATGAAAATGATCCCAAAATCAAACAATTCTACAGCCGTTATATCCTGTAATTTGTCCACAATTTCCTTCCACGCTAAATACATTCCTTCTGACCAGAAAATGTCATCAAATACGACGATGGCATTGCTAGAGATATAATTGGAAATTTCCTCAAAATATTGTCTCGTTGCCTCATAATTGTGATTACCATCAATATATACAAGGTCATATTGATCATCTAAATTTTGTAAAGCTAAAGTAAATTCACTATTTATAATCTCAATATTTGTTCTTTTATATTTTTGAAAATGCTTATTTGCGAGGGTACTCAAATTGGGGCAACCCTCAATAGTAGTAAGTTGAGTTGTGTTTGATGGCAAAGATAAATACAAGCTTCCGAGCCCTAAATTTGTACCTAACTCCAAACTTTTTTTGACATTAAAGTATCGAACGAGATTGAAAAGAACTTGCCCTTTTCTATGTGGAATTCCTGCATTTTTACTGATTTCGTTTAATCTTCTTTGCGCTTTGAAACCTGTTTTGCTGCCAGCTCCAAAGTCAGTAACCGTGACCATTGTCTGATCTTGCTCTAAATGATGTCTTAAATTATAAATATGGTCATATGCATAATAATAACGGTTGCTGTAGAAAACTTCTGTAGTCAGCTCCGCAACAAAAGGGGAATGCACCTGATAAGGGGTATCAGATTTAATGTAAAATTGGATGGCCTTTTTGAGGCTGAATAGTTTTGACAATTAAGCAAATGTTATTTATGAATAAATGTAATCGAATTAAGAATTATTTTCATGCAAGATCGTTATTTACTTGGATTTATATTTCTGGCTTCTTTCATATTTAACTATTATCATAAATTGGCTTAATGAACAAATATCTTTTAGTTCTAATTTTCATTTTTTCCTTCTTAGATAATATATATTCTCAAGCCTACATTACCTCCATGGGGGCTCGAATAGGCGATGATTTCGGTATAAGTCTACAACAGAGGGTCAGCAAAAGGGCCACGGTGGAGGCTATTTATCAGGGGGGATTGATCTCACAGGATTACGGAGTCAATGTATTATTAGAGCAGCATTTTCCTTTGTTATTTAAGAATTTCAACTTTTATGTAGGTGCTGGTATTGGCAGTAGATGGAATCATATCGAAGATTCTGAAAATGATTTCAATCAATCTTTTGCTATACCAATGACTTTTGGTTTGGAACTGACAATTGGTAAACTAAATTTATCCGCAGATTTTATGCCAGTGTATCAGTTGGATAAAAGTACCACAGATCGTTTTGTCAGAGGATCAGGGTTTAGTTTGAGATATGTATTAATTAAGAATAATAAGAAACGTAAAAAAGCCAAAAAGAAAAAAGCAAAAGCGAAAGTAAAGGAGAAGAAGAGAAAAGAAAAAGTAAAGAGAAAAGCAGAAAAAAATAAAGGTAAAGAACCTAATTTCTTCCAAAAAATCATTGACAAGCTAAAGCCTAAAAATACAGAAGGAGCTTAAGGATGACAATTGTCTCATTTCAGTATATATTGAAGTATGATTTCCAGAATTGTGGTGTAGATATTTTTTCTATATAATTTCAACTTGGAAGAAAGACATGGTACAATTATCAGGAATTAAATATGGAGTATTGGCGAAGAAGGAACTTACCTATATTGGTTACACTTTAGAAATATCCGATCCAGAATATAGACTTTTGTTTTGTCTACTCCTTAGGATAGTGTTAATAGTCATTCAATTTTATCGCTTTGAGTGCCAGTGATTTCTTTGATCTAGAAATTGGGATCAACGAATTATCGGACATAAGAAATTGGTCGCCTTCAGATTTAGAATAACAATTGATGTGTTCTTTATTAATTAAATGAGATTGGTGAACTCTGAGAAAACCGTGTTCTTCGAGCATAGCAGATACTTCTTTCAGTGTTTTAGATAAGTATAGTTTTTCCTGGTTCGACAACATCACGTAGGTATAATTCCCGTCTGATTCACATCTTATGATGTTTTCAATTTTTACAAACTCAACTGTCTGACCTATTTGAAATGCTATCTTTTGTGCTGGACTTTGACGTAATTTTATGTTTGTCAAAAGTAGATTAAACTGATCGTGGTTGATTTTTTTACTTACTTTATCTTTTATTTTTTCAATGGCTGTAACAAGATTTTCCGAATCTACCGGTTTGAGCAAATAATCTATTGCAGAAAACTTAAATGCTTTAATCGCATATTGATCAAATGCCGTCACAAAAATTACGTGAAAATCTATATCTCTTAATTCCTGAAGGAGGTCGAATCCGGTCATTCGAGGCATTTCTATATCTAAAAAAACGAGATTTGGAGATTCGTTCGTGATCAAATCTATGCCTTCTTTTCCAGTTTGGGCAGAACCTACTATTTCAATATCAGGACAGTTATTTTGCAGTTCATATTTTAATAACTCGATACAATGTTTTTCATCGTCTATAATGACCGCAGCTATAGATTTGTTTCTATTCATTTAGAGGAATTGGAATTGATCTTCATTTAAATATAGTTATAAATTATGACAAATTTAAACCTTAGGATTTTAATTGTCATTGGGAATTAGATCCATTTCTTGAATAATTGGAAACCAGATTTGAGCAATCGTTCCAGTGGATTCAGAATCTGTATTTATCATATCATTTATTTCAAAAATAATATTTAGATTTTGTAATGTCTTTAGAAGTTGAATTCTTTCTTCAGTTATGCTGGTTGCTAGCGATCGTTTCTTGCCTATTATATTGTAATTTTTGTACTTATTGGATTCGACTCTACCGATTCCGTTATCGTGTATCTGTACGAGAATTTGGTCTTTTTCTTTCCTGATTTTGAGCGATAATTGCTGATCACCAATTTTGTGTCTGAGTCCATGCAAGATGGCATTTTCTACCAATGGTTGTATCATCATTGTAGGGATTAATGTAGCTCTAGTATTTATTTCTGGGTCTATGTCTATGGTATATTGGAATGAATAGTCAAACCTTTTTTGTTCGATTTTGATATACATGGTGAGCAAGCTAATTTCTTCCTTGAGCAGAATAAATTTACTTCTGGAATGCTGTAATATTTGGCGCATTAACTTAGCAAAATCTGAAATATATTTAGCTGTTTCCTCGGGCGATTTTGATATAGCATAGTATTTAATTGAATTTAAAGAATTAAACAGGAAGTGAGGATTCATTTGTGAACTCAGCATTTGTGATTCTAATTCCAGTAGTTTATTTTCATATTCAGCTTTGATCAGTTTTTCTTTTCCGGTTATTAATGCAGCTGTGGCATGTTCCACTTCGACTTTCAATTCATCGTTATATTTCTTTTGCAATATTTCTTTTTCATTAGATTTTTTTAGCAATAAACTTTGAGCTTGATCTCTCTCTTGGAATGCAAGTTTTGTCTTATAACCTAAGCCTGCAGAAAATAAGAAGCACTCTATCAAGGTTCCCATTTGGGTCCATACTGAGGTATCTTTAAAAAATAGAACATCTGACGGAAAACTTAGATACTCTGAATATTGAGGGATGATCGTAAATATTACCAAAATAGTTGTTCCCGTTAAATAATAGATTGCCAGACGATTTCTGATTCTTATAGCAATCATGATTAAAGCTATAATTAGAAAAATATTTAGCACGTCCCTATATCCATAATACCAGTCTAAGATAGTCGACGGTTGAGCTCCAAATAAGAGCATACCTAAGTGAATTGCATATACGATCATCACAAAAGCTACAATCACGTACAGCATCTTTTTGAGCCTTGGATGGTATTTGTGGATATCTAGGAAATAGATTGTAAAGAGTGAATAAAAGATGAAACTCAAAGATGAGAAGTGAGAGGGCTCACCATTTGGAAATGAATTTTTAAATTGTGTTGCGTAGGAGAAGAATAAATTAAAAAATGGACTACTTTCATATCGATCTAAAAAATAAAGCGCCATAATAAAGACATATCCTGAATAATATAAAAAGGACTTATGCCTATGCTGAATAAATTGAACTAAAGTAAATAGAAATAAAAATGCTAATATGGCAATGGTTACAATTCGAAAATAAAGGATGCCTTTTATTGTAAATAAATATTCCTCTTGATTTTTTTTATGATATTCTGGCTCTAGGATGAAGATCTGTTCTAAATCTTCAAAAATATATGGATATTGTTGTTGAAGATAAAACTTGTATGTTTTATCTGATGCAATATCGATAATGGTAGCCGCTACATCATAATCTAATGGTCTATTCGGTCTAGGTACTTTGATGCCAAATTTCGATGTAGAAATAAGAGTATTAGCTTCATAAAGATATAAAGTGTTCAACGCAAAGTTTCCGGTACTAAGATGGAAGCGTTGTTCTACATCTGTGTCATTAGTTATATTAAATCTTCTCCAATAAGTATGATCTAATTTTTCCTTTCTCTTGAATTCTGGTAAATCGCGGTTAGGAGTAAAGGACTTCCCTTGAATGCTATCTAAAGTGACCACTCTACTGAAGTCCAAATACGTTTCTGTAGTTTCCGTAAAATTGTGCTGATTGACTAGTGTACTAAGTAAAAAAGGCTCTTGGGATAATAATATTGAATCGCCAAAGAAAAGAGCAATAAATATTAGTATATAATTAAGTGTTACTTTGCATTTTGTAAAGCTATATTTTTTGTTGACTTGCATTGTAACATTGGAAATTGCATTCTAAGATATTTGTATTTCTATATTAAAATATCATTACAATTATATAAAAATAATTTAGAGTCTTACTAGAAAATGAGCGAGTGGTAGATTTCATTTCGTATTTAGTACCAAATTCTGATTAATTGGTTGATTTTTAGAATTAGAAATAGTAATCTTTGTCTGTAAATTTTCAAGCATTATTGTAAATTTGAATAAATAAATAGAAACTTATGCAAAAATTAATATCATCAATCATTCTTACATTCATTTTTGGGTTTTGTTTTGGACAAGCACCAATGAACATTGAAAACCCTACTGACCAAAACAAACTTCTATTCCTATTAGAAGAAATTGCAAATTTGGATGATCATTGTGAAGTCCCTTGTGGCATTTATGGGGATTCTCTGCGTATTGCATTGATGTACGAACATACAAGTACCATCGAAAAAGCTATGGCTCAAGTGAATGAATTAAGTGGAGCCGGGTCTATCAACTACAATCAAATTGTAAGATGGGTAATGAATAAGGAGAAACATGCTGAAGAAATCCAATATATTGTAAGTCAATACTTTATGCACCAGAGAATCAAAATGCCAGCTGCAGATGCAAGTGATGCCGATAACAAAAAATATGCACAGCAATTAAAAGCACTTCACTCAATCTCCGTATATGCTATGAAAACAAAACAATCTACTGATGACAGTTATGTGGTCAGCTTGAAAAATGCCATTCATACATTTGAGCATGCTTACTTTGGTGACGGATCGCATAAGCACTAAAATATTTATTAAGGATATTGATTTTAATCAAATGAATCCAAGATAAATGGAAGTTGCCCCAACGATGCTGTGTGACAATGCTATGGCGGGCAAGAATGGATATTTGAAATAACTATATCCCCATACAATGCCCATGATAAGGGTGGCTATCATTGTGACCCAATCAAAATAGAAAATGTGTAAATAACTATAAAGTAAACTAGAAGTCGCAATGAGCATGATTGGCGATTTGATATCGTTTCTTTTCATTTCTGCATGCAAGATGGATCGATACATTAGTTCTTGTATCGGGCAGGATGCGAATACATAAAAGAAGAAAAATTGGGTAGAGGATGACATCTCCAAAGTCCTAGTGAAATTTTGTCGGAGTGTTAGGTAAACAGTGACAAGAGTCATGAAGGTAATACAAGCATTTAGAAGTAATGACGGCCCCATATATCTTTTACGAAAGCCTAACTCTTCTAAGCTGTAGGATCGTAAGAATCCAATAAATATAACAATAAAGGACATCACACCGAGAGCCCAAAATCTATGCTCATAGTGAATGATCCCTCTGAATATCAACCAGGGTATGATTATAAAACAAAGCACTATAATCCCAAGCCATATTTTTTCACTCTTCTTGATCATTATTTTTGATCATTATGTATAAGTATTGTCATCTTTGAAAACTATTAAATAATTAACGCGTTATCTAAAATATCAAATTTAATAATAGCAGAATGCTTAGTTTTCCAGTAACAGATAAACCGATCAAAAGACCACTTCTTATTACCCATTTGACTGAGGGATTAAGGACGTTTTATGAAATGGTCCGATCCTACAAATTTAGGAGTAATTTTGAACCCCAAGTAATGGGTGATGGCCATGATGTAATCGTTTTACCAGGATTTCTAGGTAGTGATATGATGACTAAATCTCTTAGAAAGTACTTAAATAGAACGGGATATAAGGCCCATGCTTGGGATTTAGGCCAAAATTTAGGAGATACTGAAAAAGTAATGCCATATCTTGAGGAAAGGATTGACAACTTGTATGCGGAATCTGGTAAGAAAATAAGTCTGATAGGGTGGAGTTTAGGCGGAATTTATGCTCGTCAGTTGGCGAAAAGTAAAGCTGATAAAATCCGTCAAGTAATTACCTTATGTTCTCCTTTTAAGCTGAAGAAAGAACCCAATTATGCCACTTTCACAATAAATTTAGTGTATAAATTGAAAAACATAACTCCAGCACCTCAGGAATTATTAGATGATATGCTAAATCCTCCGCCGGTACCGTCTCTTTCGGTGTTTACCAAGAAAGACGGGATTGTTCCTTGGGAGGTATGTTTAGAGACCGTATGCGACCAACATAAGAATGCAGAGGTAGGCTGTGGTCATATTGCTGTGATATACAATAAGGACGCATATAGGCTAATATCAGAAAATTTGCCAAAAAAATAAATGTTGATAAATAATGTATGCTAAAGATAATAGCAAATTCAGCATTGTCTTATATATTTGCAGTTGATAAATGGTGGTTGTAGCTCAGCTGGTTAGAGCATCGGTTTGTGGTACCGAGGGTCGCGGGTTCGAATCCCGTCTTCCACCCAAATTTAATCT